>Ga0209702_10000448_pt1 | contig 84847 bp, 63 predicted proteins | sample FRY01_FD_187210 | JGI IMG/M metagenome (GOLD analysis project Ga0209702, IMG submission 187210) | Freshwater microbial communities from Lake Fryxell liftoff mats and glacier meltwater in Antarctica - FRY-01 (SPAdes) (version 2) | ecosystem: Environmental > Aquatic > Freshwater > Ice > Glacier...
GGGCGCATCGACGAGGTGCGGGTGAGTTCGACGAAAAGTTCCATGGGCCACCTCATCGCCGCCGCCGGCGCGGTCGAGGCGGCGGTCTGCTGTCTCGCGATTCGCGACAGCCTCGCTCCGATGAACGCGAACTACGAAAATCCCGATCCGGACTGTGATGTGAACCTCATCACCGGTGCCCCGCAGCCGATGCGGATCCGTGCCGCCCTATCCAACTCGCTCGGCTTCGGCGGATCGAACAGCTCACTCGTTTTCCGCAACCCGGAGGAGGTCCAGCCATGAAACACGCCGGAGAAAAAATCGTCTTTACCGGCAGCGGCATCGTCTGCGGGGCCGGCACGTCCGTTGCGGAGGTCTGGGCGCGGCTCGAAAAAGGCGAGACCGCAGTGGCGCCTTTCACGCAGTTTGACCGGACGAACTGGCCGGTCAAAGTCGCGGCCGAAGTCCTGCAGGACAACCGCTTCCTCGTCTCGGACCGCAAGCTGCACAAGACGATCTCGCGGACCGACATGTTCGGGATCTACGCGACCGAGAGTGCGATCGAGGACTCGGGTCTACCGGCCTACCGTGAGGGACTCGGCGAGGCGGAGACCGATGCTTTCAATGACCGCACCGGGCTCATCGTCGGGAGCGGAGGAGGGAACTACCGCAGCAACTACGACTATCTGCCGCTCATGACGGCAGCGAAGGCGGCCCCCGAGGGCGAGCTGCCCCACTTCGGCCGCGAGCTGGGGAATCAGGTCACGCCGTTGTGGCTGCTGAAAAATCTTCCTAACAATGTCCTCTGCCACGTCGGTATCCGCGGCCAGCACAAGGGCACGAACGCCTGCATCACGAACCAGTGCTCGAGCGGCGTCCTCGCCGTGGCCGAAGGCGCCTCGGCGATCTGGAACAACGAGGCCGATCGCATCGCCGCCGTGGGGCACGATTCGCCTTTTGAACCTGAGATGGTCTACTATTACCACCAGCTCGGGCTGATGTCGGGTGAGGCGCCGAGACCTTTTGACGCGGAGCGCAACGGCACGGTCTTCGGCGAAGGCTCGGCCGCCGTCGTCCTCGAGCGCGAGGCCGATGCAAAAGCGCGCGGCGCGAAAGTGCTCGGCGAGTTCCTCGGCTTCGGCTGCTGCAGCGAGGCGACCGGCATCCTCGATCTCGAGCCCGATGGAGACGGAGTGAAGCGCGCGATCGAGGCCGCCCTCGCCGATGCGGGGATCACGACGGATCAGGTCGGGCTCATCTGTGCGCACGGCAACGGCAACCAGGCTTCGGACCTGACCGAGTCCATGGGCATTCGTAATGTCTTTGGCGATGACATCCCGCCGGTGACGGCTTTCAAATGGGCCTACGGCCACCTCATCGCCGCATCGGGCGTCGCCGATCTCGTGATGGTTCTCGAAGTGTTGAAACGCGGCGTCATTCCCGGCATCGCGACTCTCGGCGAAGTGGACCCGCTCATCGCGCCTTTCCCGATCTCGCGCGAGGCGGCGACGCCCCGCAGTGACATCGCCCTGCTGATCTGCCGCGGCTTCGGGGGGATGAATGTCGTTCTCGTGGTGCGGGGAGCCTCGTGAGATGCGCAACGGAATTGACACCGTCGAGATCTCCCGCATCGAGAAGCTGCTCGGCGATCTCGACGAAGCCGCCCTGCGCGATTTTTTCTCCGATGAGGAACTGAGTGACGCGGGAAAAGGGAGCAGTCCCGCCCGTGCCCAGAAGCTCGCGGCCCGCTTCGCGGCGAAGGAAGCCTGCTGCAAACTTTTTCCCAAAGAGATTTGCCTTGGCACGATCGAGCCCTACGATTTCTCGGTCTCGCGCGACGGCTACGGCCAGCCCGGCATCGTCCCGAGCGAGCGCGCCCGTGCCGTGATGAACCGCCACCGCGTCGCCCGTATCTCCCTCTCCATGACCCACACCGATACCAGCGCGACCGCGATCGCCTCGATCGAGCCCGGAGAAGTGATCGTGCCCTGGTACGGGAAGTTCATCTACCACGTCCTGCCCCTGCGCCGCCGCGTCGTGATGGAGAATCTGCACCGCGTCTTCGGCGAGACCCTGACAGAGCCACAGATCGCCGGGATCGCGCAGGCCTTTTACGGGCATCTCGTGAAGTTTGCCGGCGAGTTCGTGACGCTGCCCTTTCTTTCCGACACGAAAAAGGCGGCACTCATCCGCATCGAGGGTGTCGAGCATCTCGTGCAGGCGCGCGAGAAGGGGAAAGGCGTCCTCCTGCTGGCCGGTCATTTCGGCAACTGGGAAGTCTCGACCGTGGCGGGCATGTCGCAGTTCAAGGAGTATCACGGGCTCTTCAATTTCATTCGCCGTCCGCTAAAGCCGAAGTGGTTCAATGACTTCGTGATGCGGCGTTTCCGCAAGGCGGGCTTCGGGACTCTCGACAAGGCCGGCTCGCTCGACGAGATCCTCGAACTGCTCGAGCAGAACAACATCGTTGTCTCGATCTTCGATCAATTCACGGTGAAGAAGTACGGCATTCCCTCGGAGTTCTTCGGGCATTCCGCCCACACTTTCAAAAGTCTCGCGGTCCTCGCCCAGTTCACCGGTGCTCCCGTGATCCCCTCGTCGAGTTGGCGCGAGGCGGACGGTACGCATGTGCTGCTCTTCGAAGCACCGGTCGAGATCGTGACCGAGGGGCGAACCCGCGACATCATCTCGGTGAATACAAAACGATTCAACGAAGTGCTCGAGCGCATCATCCTGCGGCATCCCGAGCAGTGGATCTGGATGCACAAACGCTGGAAGAAAGTGCGCGAGGACAATAAAAGCGATCGTGGTCGAGAGCACGATTGACGACACGATCTCCATGGGGCACGATGAAGTCAGATGCACTTCAGACCACGACCTCATGAATGACCGGCTCCTTTTCGAGCCGACGGTCGTCGGTTCACCCACTAATCCTTCCCCCGCAGCGGGAGGTTCGGGAAGGTTCCGTGTCGTGGAAACGAAAATTACGGGATTGATTGGCATGCCTCTTGCCCAAATTTGTGCATTTGTCCGACGAAAGATTTTTTCCGATGAAATTTGACCCCTCTGCTCCTCTCCCGTGGGAAAACCTTGGTCCTCATCTCGCGAAACCCCGTAAGCGGGTTGGCATGGTCATCGATCAGGTTCGTTGTGTCGGCTGTCATGCCTGTGCGATCGCCTGCAAGACCGAACACGACGTGCAATTGGGCGGGTTCCGGATCCGAACCCACTATCTCGATCATCCGGAACGACCGGTACACGGATTTCTCCCGATGATGTGCATGCATTGTCAGGATGCTCCCTGTATCACCGCCTGTCCCAATGACGCGATCGTTCGCCTCGACGACGGGCGGGTCGAGATCTCGAAGAGCGATTGTGATATGGATACCCGCTGCGTGAGCGCCTGCCCCTACGGAGCGATCCACATCGACCGTCAGCAAATGAAGGCGGACAAGTGCAACTTCTGCGTGCCGCGGACGGACGTCGGTCTCGAGCCCGCCTGCGTCGAGGCTTGCCCGACGGGGACGCTGCTCTTCGGTGACCTCGACGATCCGGAAGATCCGGTCGCGATCCTCGCGGCCTCCAAGGGCGCGCAGGCGATGAAGGCGGCGGCCGGGACGAGACCGTCAGTGGTCTACATCGGGCTGGAATCGTGGATGGAGAAGGACAATCCCGGCGTCCAACTGCAAAGCGGAGAAAACGGTGTGATTTATGAGCAGGGCGACGCGCCTCCGGCGCACGTCGGCGAAACCCGGAAGAAGCCAACTACCAGACCTGAACCCGAAAACTAAGATGACCCCGCGCGTTCCCTTTCCTTTCACTCCCTTTACCCGTCGCGACTGGATCAAGCTGACCGGTGCCGCAGCCCTCACCCCCGGGCTTGGCGCGGCGGCTTCGCCCGGTCCCACCGCTTTCTATCGCCCGATCGACTACACGAAAGCGAAGGCGATCCCCACGATCTGCTTCGGCTGCACGACGCAGTGCGGGGTGCTCGGCTGGGTGGAAGACGGAAGAGTGCGGCGGATCAGTGGAAATCCGCTCGACCCGAACAGCCGGGGGCGGATCTGCGCGAAGGCGAACGGGGTCATCGATCTGACCTATTACCCGGAGCGCATCCTCCACCCGCTGCGTCGCACCGGTCCCCGGGGTTCCGGGCAATGGGAGCGCATCACCTGGGATGAAGCGCTCGATGAGATAGCGGCGCGCATGCGAAAGCTGAAGGAGGAAGACCGCGCTCATCATCTCGCCGTGCAGGTCGGACGCGACAAGACGCAGGGGCTCATGCAGCGATTTCTCCATGCTTTCGGCAGTCCCCAGCAGCTGAATCGGCGGGCGATCTGCTCGAGCAACCCGCGGGTCGCGAACATGTCCTACTTTGGTGAATCGGTCGACTGGGACACGGGCGATTACGAGCAGTCGAAGCTGATTCTGAATTTCGGGGCAAATCCGATGGAGGCTCATCAGGGCGGAATGGGCGCTCTCCAGCGCATTCAGAAAGCGCGCTGTGACAAAGGGGCGCGGCTCGTGACTTTTGAAGTACGACCCAGCGCGACCGCGAGTGTTTCGGATGAATTTTTTCCGGTTCGCGCGGGGACGGACGGAGCGATCGCCATGGCCATGGCACACGTCATCGTGAAGAACCAACTCCACGATGCCGACTTCTGGGATCGCTGGTGCAACATGCCCTTTGCGGACATCGAGAAACATCTCGAGCCGTTTACCCCCGCCTTTGCCGAGGCCGAGAGCGGTGTGCCTGCGGCGGACATCGAGCGGCTTGCGATCGAGTTTGCGAAAGCCGCGCCACACTGCCTCACCCTCATCAACCGGGGAATCACGAAGCATTACAACGGAGCCCATGCGGGCCGGGCCGCCCGTCTCCTCGACATCCTCGTTGGCAATATCGGACGGCCCGGAGGGTTCACGATGACGACGCGCAGTGCGTGGAAGGGGGGATGGGGCCAGGACGGACTACCCGAGACGGAATTCCCGAGTCCGGCGCCCCCTGCGCCTCCGGCATGGTTGCCGGGGACGACGATGTTCGCAGAACTTCCGGAATCGGTGCAGGCGCGGGTTAAAGCGTTTCCGAAATCGTGGCAGGAAAAATACTTCGGCGAACTCTACACCCCGAGTGAGTACCCGCTCTCCTGGCAGTGGCAGGTGATGCGGGTCGGGCAGCTGGTCTATCCCTACCTGAAAGAGGGGCGGGCGAAGTTGGACACCTACATCAGCTACACTTTCAACAGCGCCTACAACTACCCCGAGGCTAGTCTGGCGCGCGAGGTGCTCCTTGACGAAACGCTGCTACCCTTCCACATCGCGATCGATGTAGTCATGAGCGAGACCAGCGCCCTGGCCGACATCATCCTGCCGGAAGCGGCCGCTTTTGAGCGATGGGATCCCCAGGTGACCAACGCCTACGATCTGATTCCTTTCACCGCGATCCGCCAGCCCCTGCATCCTCCACTCGGCGAGGCCAGGAGTGTGCTCAGGATCTTCCGGGATCTAGCCCGTCGCGTCGGGCACGGGATGGATGCCTATTTCGCCTTTGAGGAAGAGGAAGAGTTTTACAAGGGCTGGTTCAAGAATCTGCCCATCACCTGGGAGGAGTTCAAACGGCGTGGTATCTGGTACGACGAAAAACGGTCCAAAGACTACGAGTTGCACGAGCAACCCGTCCCCGAATCCGAACTCGCCGGTGCCGCCTTTGATGAGAAGACAGGCATCTACAGCGTCGAGAAAAAGGGCAAAGCCTCGGCGATCGGCGTGAAGCTCGCGGACGGATCGGTCGTGCGCGGATTCCCCAGCCGCAGCCGCAAGGTCGAGGTGATGCAGGATCTGTTTGTGCAGGGCGCGAAATACGCGGGGCTGCCCGCCGACGATCCCTGCGGCAATCCTTTGCCGACCTATTTTAAAGTGCCTTCCCATGTCGACATGAAAGAGGACGAGTTTCACTGGGTCACCTTCAAATGGAATGCTCACACCCAGTCCCGCTCGAACTACAGCAAGCGACTGGCCGAGATCATTCACACGAACCCGATCTGGATGCACCCCGACGCAGGAAAGAAACTGGGTGTGAAAAGCGGCGACACCATCGAGGTCACCGTGAAACGTCCCAAAGGCAATACCTACCGGGCCGGAGAGGAAAAGCCGGTCGGCACGATCCGGCACAAGGTACTGCTCCGTCGCGGCATGCACCCCCGCGTCCTCGCCTGCAGTCACCATTGCGGCCACACCCAGATGGGAATCGTCGGCAACCCTGATCGCCCCGAGGGCCCGGTGCCGGGGATCGAAGGGATGGACCCCGCGTTGCTCACCGACCGGGATCTCCCGAACAACCTCTGGTGGGCCCGGAAAAGAGGCGGCCCCGGGAACGGGATGGCGATCAACGACACTTTCCCGATCGACCCCACGCCTCTCATCGGCACTCAGAACTGGTTTGACTGTGTGGCGACGGTGAAGAAAGTCACCCCGGTATGACTTCCTTGTTTTCGATTGCTCTATGAGCCGGTTGAACTATTACCTGCACCGCCAGCGCGCCAAGCTGATGGTCGGCGCGGAGTAACTGGACATGGCGGACCGGCCTTCCGACGGTGGCGAATTCAAGGGCTGGACGGCGATCGCCGGCGCTGTGGTGTGGTTTTAGTCCGTATCTCTCCCGTGCCGCTCGACGATTTGGAGGGGAGGATGATTTTTCACGATCCGCCCTGCGGGGAGAACTCCCTGCCACGAAGTCAGGGGATAGACGATGCAGTCGCGTCCGAGGATAGTGCCAGGACTGAGGACACTGTTGCAGCCGATCTCGGTACGGTCGCCGATGATCGCTCCGAATTTTCGCAGACCGGTCTCGAGCACTCCACCCGCGCCGTCGCGCACCGTGACAGGACGACGGTCGAGCCTCACATTCGAACAAATCACCCCCGCGCCGAGGTGCGCTTTGTAGCCGAGGATGGAGTCGCCCACGTAGTTGAAGTGAGGGACTTCGCAATGATTGAAAAGGAGGCAGTTCTTGAACTCGCTCGAGTTCCCGAGGACGCAGTCGCGCCCCGTGATGACATTTCCCCGCACGTAGGCCCCGCTGCGCACGACCGTCCCCGGCCCGATCCAGGCGGGGCCTTTGATGACGGCATTGGCCTCAACCACCGCGCCGGGGGCGACATAGACGCGGTCCCCGACGATGGCGCGCGGATCGACAGTACCCTGTCGGGTCGATGACTCAACCCTATCAAGTCGCTCTTCCAGATACGCGGCGATCCGGGAAAGCGCGGCCCAGACGGGCTCATCCGCCGGAAAGAGCGCGGCATGCTCCGTCTCGGCCAAGTCCAGCAGGTCGGAAGGGAGAAACGTCATTTTTTATTCGTGCCCGATGACCCGTGACCCGTGACCCCGTGACCTTATACGGTCATGACGTCTTTTTCCTTCGCTTCGAAGTGGGCGTCGATGGACTTGACGCTTTTGTCCGTGAGGGTCTGGACTTCTTTCTCAAAGTCGCGGAAGTCGTCTTCGGTGATGGCGCTGGCCTTTAGCGCGGCCTTGAGTTTGTCCATCGCGTCCTTCCTCGCGCCGCGGACACGCACGCGACCCTGCTCGGCCATGTCTTTGATTACTTTGACGAGATCACGGCGGCGTTCTTCGGAAAGCTCGGGAATGGGCAGGCGGATGATGCGCCCGTCGCTCGAGGGATTGATCCCGAGCTTCGACTCGCGCAGGGCGCGCTCGATGTCCTGCATGACGGAGGGATCGTGCGGCTGCACCGTGAGCAGGCGTGGCTCGGGAGCGGAGACGAGGGCGATCTGTTTCAGCTGCATCGAGGTGCCGTAGGAGGGGACATGCACGTTGATGTTGTCGAGCAGCGCGGGACTGGCCTTACCGGTGCGGATAGTGGCCATTTCGTGAGAGACAAAGTCGGCCGCCTTGTCCATCGCATCTTCGGTTTCGAGGAGAAAAGTTTCAGGATCCATGAGGTCTTTCAGTCTTGGTTGGTTGAGGCATTCTAGAATCGCATCGGGTGAAAGCAACCGGTCGTCTCAGGCACAGACGACGGTGCCGACATCTTCACCGGTGAGAGCCCGCTGGATGTTGCCGGGGACGGTCATGTCAAAGACGACGATGGGGATGGAGTTGTCCTGGCAGAGGGTGAAGGCGGTGCCGTCCATGACCTTGAGGTTGCGGGAGAGGGCCTCTTTGTAGGTCACGGTATCGTAACGGACGGCGTCGGTGAACTTGTTAGGGTCTTTGTCATAGACTCCGTCGACTTTAGTCGCTTTAAAAATGACGTCGGCCCCGATCTCGCTGGCGCGGAGGGCGGCGGTGGTATCGGTCGTAAAGAAAGGATTGCCGGTACCGGCGCCGAAGATGACGACGCGGCCCTTCTCGAGGTGGCGGATCGCGACGCGGCGGATGAAACTCTCGGCTACATTCTTCATCTCGATGGCCGTCTGCACCCGCGTGGGGACGCCGACGGCCTCGAGCATGCTCTGGACCGCGAGCGAGTTCATGACCGTGGCGAGCATGCCGACGTAGTCAGCGGTGGCGCGATCCATGCCGCGACCGGCGGCGGCTGCCCCGCGCCAGAAGTTGCCGCCCCCGACGACGATGGCGATCTCGAGACCGGTCTGGGCAGCGGCTTTGATCTGATGGGCGATCCCCTCGACGATCTCGGGGGATATGTTGTCTTCGCTGCCCGGTTCGCGAAGAGCTTCGCCGGAGAGTTTCAGGATGACCCGTTTGTACTTTATGGACATAAGATGGACGCTGCGTGGTTCTTTCACCCTCCGCCAATTGGATTGATTTTCAAAGGGCAATCTCAACATGCCCCGAGAATGGTGCCGACGGGGAGGCTCGTCCCGCGAAGGAACTCGCCCGCGCTTAGCCGCTTGCGGCCCTCGAGCTGGAGATCCCCCTGGAGGACGATGGCGCCGCTGCCGCAATTGACGACGAGGCGGGTCCCGCTCTCGAGGATCGTCCCGGGAGGGCTGGAGTTGCCCTCGGTCAGGATGACGGCCGGGTGAATCTTCAGCTTGCGCCTTTCCTCCCCGAGCGTCAGGAAAGTGGTCGTGCCCGGCCACGGGTCGTAAGCGCGGACGAGCCGCTCGAGGGCGGGCGCGTCCATCGCCCAGTCGATTTCGCCGTCATCACGGAGGAGCTTGCCCGAGTAGGTGACGAGGTTTTCATCCTGCGGTTCGGCCGTGGGGAGCCTCCCGCGAAAAAGGGGGAATCCACGCTCGAGAAGTCGTGGTCCGAGCGTCGCGAGGCGGTCGTGGAGCGTGCCGCCGGTGTCGTCGGGGAGAATGAGGGTCGACTCTTTCAGGATCATGTCGCCGGCGTCGAGTTTCGGGACGATGTGCATCAGGGTGATGCCCGAGTGCGTGTCACCATCCCGAATCGCAGCCTGGATGGGCGAAGCCCCGCGGTGTCGGGGGAGGAGGGACGCGTGCAGATTGACGCAGGCTCTCGTCGGGGTGGAAATGACGACCTTCGGGAGGATTTGGCCGTAGGCCATGACCACGGCGAGGTCGGGGCGAAAGGCGGCGAACTCCGTGATAGCCTCTTCATTTCCCCGCAGGATCTCGGGCTGCCGCACCGGGATACCGTGCGCCGCCGCGAGAACCTTGATCTCCGGAGCGGTGAGGACCTGCCTGCGGCCGACCGGTTTGTCGGGCTGGGTGTAGACCGCGACGACTTCATGACCGTCGGCCCCGCTCGACTGGTGCTCGATGAGCCATTGCAGAGTGGGGAGGGCGATGTCCCCGGTTCCCATGAAAACGATACGCATACTTCCGCTACTCAAGGGCCGGAGAGAGTAAGGTCAAAAGAAATATGCCACTCCGCGATGGCTTGCAATCCGCCCGTGTCGGGTTAAAAAGGGGAGGGGATTCCCCCCCCCTCTTCCACTGCCACTTTTGATTCGAAGTATGAAAGGATTTTTCGCCACCCTCCTCGTTGTTTGCGGTCTCCTCGCCGCCGGCTTCTTTTTGTACGAGCCATATCTCAAGCCGCTCGTTGATCGATTCCGCTCGGGGGATGCCATGACGGACAGCGACAGGATCATCGAAAATGACACGCCCCGTCCCGCTCAGACCAATTCCCCGGCTCCCTCGACGGCTGGATCGAAGGCCGCCCCGCCGGCTGCGAAACCCGTCGCCGCTGCCCCCGCGCCGGTCGCCCCGAAGCCCAAGTCAGAGCTCGAGCAACTCCTCGAGGCCCGTTATCCCATGCCGCAGATATTGCCGCTGCTGACGATCGTCGATCAATGGCGCAGCGTCCCGCAGAACGCCTTCCCCGCCGAGGTCACAGCGAAGGAGACGATCGCTTTTGAACTCGTCATCAATGGCCAGGTCGCCGGTTCGAGCAATGTCTCTCCCGGCACCCCGCTCAAGCCGGTGAGGCTCGCTGGTGACCAGATCGTCGTCGCCAGCCTCGCCGACCCGACCATGAGCACGCAGCTCGCCTTGGACAAAACCGACTTCCGCGAGCGGATTGAGGCCCGCTACGCGCAGTTCGTCGCGGCGAAAACGGCAGACGTCGTGGCGAAACGGGACCGGGCTCGCAAGCTCATCGAGGCAGACCCCGCGCGTCTTGCCCTGCTCACCGGCGAGGCGGCGGCTCCGGCAGCGGCCGGCTCGAAAGATGATCCGCGCTTCGCCGCCGTGAAGGAGAGTCTGCGTCAGGGCGAGGCCGCGAGCGTCACTCTCGAGGAGGCGCTCGCTTTCCGATGGAACGGATCCGAGAAAGTGGGCGGCGAATACGAGGGTTCCTACGACACCGTGACGGTGAATTTCGAAGTGGCGACCATCTTCGGCCGATTCCCTGCAGAGTACAAGGCACTGCTGAAGGGCGGGCGGGTTTTTGCCTGGATCGATCCCATTACGGAGGACCGGCTCTGATGTATGGCCTCTCCCGGCTCCCGGCGGTCGCGGCTCTGCTCATCCTGGCGGGTCCGGCGGTGTTGCGGTCCGACGAGCCGATCGCGCCGATCCCGAGACTGCTGCCTCCTCCAGGTACGGTCGAGCTGCCCGCAGAGCTGAAAGCCGATCTGGAGGCCCGCGTCACCGCCTACGCGGATCGAATTTGGGAGATCGAGCACAAGACCCATGTGGCCGACATCGCCGCCCTCGTGAAGGCGGTCGACTTTGCCCTGCGGTACAACGAGTTTTACTCGGAAAAAGAAATCCCGCTCGCGGCGGATCTGCTCGACCTCGCCGACCGGCGCTACCAGTCACTCGACGAAGAGGATGCCCGCCCCTGGCTGGCGGAGAAAGGCCTCGTCATTCGCGGCTACCGCTCGCAGATCGATGACTCCTACCAGCCCTACGGCCTCGAAGTCCCCGAAACGCTCGACCTCACCCGACCCGTCCCGCTGCTCGTCTGGCTCCACGGACGCGGCGACAAGACGACCGACCTCCACTTTCTTGCGCATTGCCGCACGAAGAGCCAGGCCTTCGGCGGGTTCGTCAAAGACCAGCAAGAGGCCATCATCCTTCATCCTTTCGGGCGGCACTGTGTCGGGTGGAAGCACGCCGGGGAGATCGACGTCTTCGAGGCGATCGCGGCGGTCAAAGCGGACTATCCGATCGACCCCGACCGCATCATCCTCGCCGGCTTTTCCATGGGTGGCGCGGGGGCCTGGCACATCGGCGCGCACTATCGTGACCAGTTCTGCGCGATCCACACCGGGGCGGGTTTTGCCGAGACGAAAGAGTACAACAACATCCGCCCCGAAAATTTCCCGCCCGACTACGAGCAGACTCTCTGGAAAGTCTACGATGTGCCGAACTACGTGCGGAATTTCCTGAACGGACCGCTTCTCTCCTACTCGGGAGCCGATGACAAGCAAAAGGCCTCGGCCGATCTCATGGCCCGCGAATTGGCGAAGGTGGGACACAGCCTGCGTCATGTCATCGGTGCGGGCATGGGGCACAAATACAACGAGGAATCGGTCGAAGAGATCCGTCTCTGGCTCACCGAATCGTGGGCGGCGGGACGGGGGCTCCCTGCTCGGCGAATCGAGTGGCAGACGCCGACGCTGCGCTATCCCGGCTATGACTGGATCCGATTCACCGGACTCGTCAAGCATTGGGAGAATGCGGAGGCCACCGCCGTCAGGGACGAAGGGAAAAAAGAGATCGCCATCGAACTCAGCGGCGTCAGGGCCTTCGAGATTTCGATGGGGCCTCGCGAAAATCTCGCGGGGACCTCGCTTCGCATCGGAGAGGAAACCCTCCGCGTAGACGATCCCGGCTTTCCGGTGAACTCCGTCTCCCTCATTCGGGCAGCGGGAGGAGAGGGGAAATGGACCTGGGGCGAACCCTCGCAAAACACAAAAAGGCGGGGCGTGCAGGGGCCTATCGACGACGCCTTCCTCTCCCGCTTTGTCGTCGTCGCGCCCGACCTGCTTCCCTCCGGCGAAAAGGCGGCGCGCTGGCTCGACTTCGAGCTGAACCACTTCCGCGAACGCTGGCGCACCCTCATGCGCGGAGAGTTGCCCGAGAAGTCCGCCGACGAAGTCGATTCGGACGACATCGCAGACGCCAACCTCATCCTCTGGGGAGATCCCGCGACCAATCCCCTCATCGCCGAGATCGCATCAAAGCTGCCGGTGCAGTGGGGCGACGGATCCTTTACCCTGCGCGGCGAGACCTACACGACGGCGGATCACGTCCCGGTCCTCATTTTCCCCAATCCCCTCAACCCGGATCGCTACGTCGTCATCAACAGCGGTCTGACCTTTCGTGAAGGGCACGACAAGACCAACTCCCAGCAGAATCCCAAGCTGCCCGACTGGGCCGTCATCGGGCTCGACCGCGACCCCGATGCGCTCGCTCCCGGCCGTGTCGTGAAGGCCGGATTCTTCGACGAGGCCTGGAAATAGAACCGGGAACGCATGATCGCTTTTTCCCATTCCGGCCATGACTACGGCGTTCTCGTCTCACGGTGGCAGGCCCTCGCGGTGCGACTCGATCTGAAATTATCGGTGCTCTGCGAAGCGGGCACTTATCCCGTCATTGTCCTCGAGAATGCGCAGGCTATCGCCGGGGAACCCGACGGGGTCTACCTCAGTGCCGGCGTCCACGGTGACGAATGTGCGCCGCTGTGGGGGCTCCTGCACTGGGCCGAGAGCGAGCCGGCCATCCTGCGGACGCGGGCTGTCGTGATTTTCCCCTGCCTCAATCCCCATGGTCTCGTCGAGAACACGCGGCGCGATGAAAATGGGGTCGATCTGAACCGCTGTTTTGAAAATCTCGAGTGTCCTCTCGTCCGCGCCTGGACTGACTTCCTCGACGGGCGGCGCTTCGCTCTGTCCCTGAATCTGCACGAGGACTACGACGCCGGCGGCATCTACCTCTACGAACTCGCCCGGGACGAATCGCGAGGAGAGTCGCTGCTCGCCGCCTGCGAAGAGATCATCCCGCGGGAAATGGCCAGCACCGTCGACGGATCTGACTTTCATCGCGGGCTCCTCACCCGCAGCGGCGACCTCGAAAAAGTGGTCGAAGAGGATCTTGGCGGCGGCTATCCCGAGGCGATCCTCCTCTTCCTCCGCTACAGCCGCGACTCCTACACCTTCGAGACACCGAGTGAGCAGGACCTCGCTACCCGCATCCGGGCGCACGAGGAATTCATAAGCGCTGCGCTCAGGGAACCGGGCGATCCGCCCGCAGGTCCGGACTGACCCGAGTCCGCCGAAAACAGTGAGTCCGCCGAACACGGACGCCCCGGCGGTGCGTCCCTACCGAAACAATACGAGGCCAAAGATTGGACGGCAGCAAAATCCGCTTATTTCCGTGCCATTGCGGCCTGACCTGATCAGACCGATCAATTCTTCAGCAGCCCGCGAGCGACGAGATTGTTGAGACGGCGGGACACCGAGACGACGCCGTCGATGACCGCTTCGCTGTAGGTGCGACCGTCGCGGGTGTCGATGCCGTGTCCGGGATCGAGCTGGCGCAGCCCCTCGAGGGCGGGGTCTTCGTGGTGGAAAAGCTCGACGAAGACATATTCCAGTTTCCCCGTCTTCGCGGCAGCTGCGAGCAGCGCCCCGATCCAGCCATCGTCAGTGCTGAGACAGCCCCGGGTCGTCTTTGCCGAGGCGTGGAACATGCCCATCTCATCTGCGGCGGCGATTTCAGCGATGAGCGCCTCATTCTCCGGGATGCTGAGGGTCGAGTCCCCACAATGCGCGGCATCGATCATGATTTTGAAAAACTTCGTACCGAGTTCGGCATTGGCCGCCTTCACAAACTCCCAGCACTTCTGCACGTCGGTGAACGTCTGGAACTCGCCTCCGCGGAGGAACTCGATGTGCCAGTTCTTCACACAGCTATTGGCGATATCGGCCTCGCGATAGGCGCGGCAGTGGGCTTTGGCATTCTGGGCCACGGCCGCCTCGAAGTCGGCTCCGGTCTTCGGCGTCGCGCCGGGTTTCATCCACTCTTCGATCGAGGTCGAAGCGACCTGGGTGATCCCGTACTTTTTTGCCACCTCGATCCCGGCCACGAGCATCCCTACGACGGCATCTTCATCGGCAGGGTCCATCGGATTGGCGCCGCCCACCATCATGATGAGGTGCACCTCGAGCCCGAGGGCACGAAGACCGCTGATGAGCTCGTCCATGTCGCCTGCATGGACACCGGGGAAAACGGTGATCTGGGCACTCTGGATCTTTACCGGCGACGCCTCCGTCAGCGCCGTCATCTCCGCGACGATGAGGAGAACGCCGTCTTCCCCCCGCGGGAGACGACCGTCGCCGTCAGGGACGAGCCCGCCGATAAACTTGATGTGTGTCGGGACCACGCCAAGCTCCACGTTTGTCTTCAGAGAAATCGATTCAGCCATGGGATCTGATCAGCGGGGATTTTCGGAAAGAGGGATTCTGCCTCAGGCGAGAGCCGGTTGCAGATTGCGCATCAGAGAAATCTGCTGGCCCACTTCGGCACCGATTTGACGCCAGTGCTTGAGTTTTTCCCCCGAGATCTTGATTTGTTCGCTGACAGCTTTTTCGAGTTCCAGGTAGCTTTCACTGAGCTGCTCGGAAAGTTCGAGGAGGGTGTCGTAGGCTTCCCGGCGGGTCGGACAGGCGATCTTCCAGGTGCCGCCGGTGGCGATCTGGGCTTCGACGCGCGCCCTCATTTCACGTAGCTCAGCGAGCACGATCTTCTCCTCCGGGACGCGACGGAGTTCCGTCGCCAGACCGAGCTTGGAGAGCGTCCAGATGGCCCATTTCGTCGGATCCCACTGCCAGGGCTTCACCCCGTTGCGGTAGTCGTGCTGAAAGGAGTGGTGGTAGTTGTGGTAGCCTTCGCCGAAGGTCGGGATCGCCATGATCCAGCTGTCGCGGGCGCTCGTTCCCGAATCGTAGGGCTGGTTGCCGATCGTGTGGCAGAGCGAATTGATGAAAAAAGTGCAGTGCTGCACGCAGACGAGACGGGTCACCCCGGCGATGAGAAAGGCCCCGAGAGCGGAGACCCAGCCGCCGTAGAGAAAGCCGAGCACGGCGGGGAGGACGAGGCCGACGAGCATACCGATGCGCTGGTGGTGCTTGTGCTGCCAGATCACGAGCGGGTCCTTCTTGAGATCGGCTACGTTGGCGAGGGGACGGGGGTAGAGCTTGAAGAAGATCCAGCCCATGTGCGCCCAGAAGAAGCCGCGGGAGATGCTGTAGGGGTCGTCGTCCTCATGATCGACGTGCTTGTGGTGCTCGCGGTGGTCCGAGGCCCAGTCGAGGGCAGAGTCCTCGAAAGCGCTCGCTCCGAAGAGGAGGGTCGTCAGTTTCACCGCCTTGCCGGCCTTGAAAGCCTTGTGGGCGAAGAGACGGTGGTAACCGAGGGTGATGCTCATCCCCGTGACAATAAAGTAAAAGACGAACAGGGCCACCTGGAAGAAATCAATCCCGAAGTGATAGATGTAGATCGGGGTGCCGATGAGAGCGGTGAAGAAGGTGACAATGAGAAAGATACTGGATACCCAGTTGATGCGGTCTAGCGGCAGTTTTGGAATCATACAAATTTTAATAGAAGGAGATACGTTCTTCGAACGAAAATAGAAAGGCGTGAAAGGGTTTGCCCAAAATGCCCCCGGACGGACGAACCGCACGGGGGCTGAAAGATCAGGTAATCTGAGGGATTAGAGGCTGCGATAGCGTTTGCCACCGCCGCGGTCATCACGATCACCCCGGTCTCCGCGATCACCCCGGTCTCCGCGATCACCCCGGTCCCCGCGATCACCCCGGTCCCCGCGATCACCACGGTCATCACGACCGCCGCGATCATCATGATCTCCGCGAGGGCGTCCACCGCCACCGCCACCGCCACTGCCACTGCCACTGCGGGGAGGACGACCACCGCCACCGCCGCCGCCATCAGTAGCGCGGCGATCTTCTGCCTCGCGAACGCGTAGATTCCGGCCTCCGAGGTCAGCCCCGTCGAGTTGAGCGACCGCCGCCTCTCCCATCTCGCGACTGGAGAGGGTCACGAAGGCAAAGCCGCGTTGCCGACCAGTCTCCCGGTCGAGGGGCATGTGTAGATCGACAATGGGCTCGTATGCCGCGAGAACTTCGCGAAGGTCGGATTCCGTAGAGTCGTAAGACAGATTTCCAATATACAGTTTCATCAATTCTAAACCGGTTGCTGGTCCTCAGTTTTCCAGGCAGCTGCATCTCTGTCCGGGAAAAACGGGTGACCGTGGTCAGAATCGAATTGCCAGGGAGTGATCATAGATGCCCGGGAAGGTCCATTACTAGGGTTCCTCATTTTTAAGAAAAACCAACTTGTTTCCAAGAAAATATTGCGCCAAAAGGCCGATTTTTTGGGACGCGAAAGCGCCCCCAGCTTAGACGAGACCAAGGACGATGTCCATGCGGCGGGCGATGTCGGCGAGGCGTTCGCGGTTGCCCCCGGCGACCTCGGCGGCGGCCCAGCCTTCGTAGTCGATCGCGACGAGTGCTTTCCGCACTTCTTCCCAGTTGATCGTGCCATCCCCGAGTTTTGAACCGAACCCGGCGCCGAGTCCTTCGCTGCGGTGTTTACGCTCGTCCCATTCCTTCACATCGAGCTTCCCGATGCGGGGTCCGAGGATCTCGATCCAGTGTTCCGGCACGCCCCAGCGGACGTTGTTCCCGATATCGAAATAGGCCCCGAAATTCGGGTGGTCGATCTCGTCGACGTACCGCTCCATGTCAAAAGCGCTGATGAGAAAGCTCGCCCAGACATTCTCGATGAGGATTTTGACCCCGTAGCTCTCAGCCGCCGCCAGACCCTTGCGCAGGATCGCCTGGGTCCCCGTCCAGCTTTCCATGAGCGGGCGCTTCTGGTCATAGCGGGCCACGAAGAGCACTGAAGAGGCCCCGACATCGTGAGCGAACTTCACCGCCGTCTCGAGATCGGGATTGTCCGCGTTGACGATGCCGTGGACTTCGAGTCCCGATTTGTCGATCGCCTCGAGATAGGACTTCAGCTCGGTATGGTCTCCGGTTCTAAGCTCGGTGCCGTCGAAGCCGACCTCTTTCAGCATTTTGAACTGATCGACGAGGGACAGGTCCGGCTCTTTGACCATGTTGAATTTCAGCCCCTTCTTGATGCGGCCGGTCAGTTTCGTGACCGTGGCGGGGGCGGCAGCGGCGGCATCTCCCGAGACGGCCGGAGCGGCCTGCGCGAGAAGAGTGGGGGAGAGGGCGGAGGCACCGAGGACCGGTGCGGTGCGGGCGAAGAAATGGCGTCGATTCATGTGCCGCTATCAATGCAGAGACCCGCCCCGCCCGTCAATCAGGAAAGCGCCGTGATCGGGGGAGGGTGGGGCGCTGGTGTCTCAATAAAGAAGCGTCCAGGGAGCGTCGGGGAATTTTTCGGCGGCTTCCATGCGGGCCCCGATGTCGCCGGAGAATCCCCACGACATCACCTGCCACTTGCCTTCGGAGTCTTTCTTGAGCAGGGCAAAAAGATCGAGTTCGAGCTGGAAGGCCGCGTTCTCATTTTCGGGGGCGGTGCCGTCTTTCGTCGCAACACTGCCGCTGAAGCTGGCCCAGCCCGCGTGCGCACGGAGGTCGCCGGTGAACTCGACCGCCTTGCCGGCGTGGGCGGCGACGGGCCCGCGCATCGCGTCCATGATCGCCTTGCGTTCCGGCGTGCCGGGGGCGGGACTGGCGACCGTGATCCGCTCGAGTTTTTTTTCAAAGGTGACTTTGCCGGGGGCCTTCAGCTTCAGCAGACCGCCGCCGCCCTCGATCAGTTCCCCCTCGCCGATCGAGAGCGTCTCTCCGTCGAGCTTGAGGACGACTTCCTCGGATTGCTCTGACCCCTCGATCGTGTACTGGTAAATGGCGGTGATGAGTCCGTCTTTGATCGTGCCGGAGAAGGTGCCCTCGGCGCCGTGGACCTCGCCCGTCGGGATCCAGAATTTCGAGCCGTAGACCTCTTCGCCCTCGATCGAGAGGACCACGCGGGTCGCCTCTTCGGGGCTATTGAGTTCGTAGAAGACCGTGTCGGCAAAAGCGTTGCAGCCGAGGATCGAGATGAGGAGGAGAGCGAGTGTGGTTTTCATGAGGTGGAGCGGAAGACGGCACCTTCGCTCTTCAGGCGATGATGTCATGGATCACTTTGGCTTCGTCGGTGACACCGGTGAGGCGGTAGTCGAGACCGGCGTAGCGGTAGGTGAAGGTGGAGTGGTCGAAACCCAGCAGGGCTAGGATCGTCGCGTGCAGGTCGCGCACGTGGACGGGATCCTCGACGGCGGCGAAGCCGAACTCATCGGTAGCGCCGTGGACATGGCCGCCTTTGACCCCGCCGCCGGCGAGCCAGGTGGTGAAACCGTAGTGATTGTGGTCGCGGCCGCGCTGTTTGCCGGCGTTGCTGCCGGGGGTGGGAAGTTCCACGGCGGGGGTGCGGCCAAATTCACCGCCCCAGATGAGCAGGGTCTCGTCGAAAAGGCCGCGCATTTTGAGATCCGTCATGAGGGCGGCGATGGGTTGGTCGGTGCGCCCGGCGAGGGGCTTGTGTTCGAGGATCTCGTCGTGGTTGTCCCAGGGCTGGCCGTCGCCGCTCCAGAGTTGGATGAAGCGCACGCCGCGTTCGAGGAGACGGCGGGTGATGAGGCACTGCCGGGCGAAGGCGCCCTCGCCTCCGGGCTTGGTGCCATACATCTGATGGACCCACTCGGGCTCTTTGCTGATGTCGAAGGCGTCGCTGGCCTCGACCTGCATGCGGTAGGCGAGTTCGTAGCTTTGGACGCGGGCCTCGAGCTGCGCGTCATCCTGACGGGCGGCGAGGTGGGCCTCGTTGAGCTCGGCGAGCAGATCGAGCTGACGTCGCTGTTGCTTGCGATCGAGGGTGGGGTTTTTGATGAACTCGACGAGCTTGTCGACCGTCTCGTGGTTGGTGTTGATGTAGGTGCCCTGGTAAGCGCTCGGGAGGAAGGCGGATTGCCAGTTTTTGGTGCGGCGGATCGGCATGCCGCCGGGACACATCGCGATGTAGCCGGGGAGGTTCTGGTTTTCGCTGCCGAGGCCGTAATTGACCCACGATCCGAGACTGGGGCGGTGGAGGCGGGATTCCCCGCAGTTCATGAGACCGAGGGAGGGCTCGTGATTGGGGACGTCGGCGTGCATCGAGCGGATCACGCAGATGTCGTCGGCGTGCTGGGCGACGTTGCGGAAGAGTTCGCTGATCTCGAGCCCGCTCTTTCCGTATTTTTCGAATGTAAAAGGCGAGGCGAGGCCGGCCCCGGTGGGGCGTTCGGTTTTGAGGAGGTTGGGCAGCGCCTTGCCGTCATGCTTCGTGAGCATGGGCTTGGGATCGAAGGTATCGACGTGCGAAGGCCCGCCGTTCATGAAAAGGTGGACGACACGTTTCGCCTTCGGGACAAATCGGGGACTGCGGACGGCGAGCGGATTGAGGGGCGCAGCCCCGGCCGACCCGGTCCCGAGAAGATTGCCGAGGGCGAGGGAGCCGAATCCCATGCCGACGCGGGTCAAGAGCTCACGGCGGGTCAGGAAGTGGTGCTCGAGCTTGGGATTGTGATCGTGGAGTGACATGGGAAAGGGGATGGGTAGGAGTTCGAATGGCAGGGCCCCGGTTCAATCGACGAATTGGAACTCGTTGCTGATCATGAGGACGTGGGCGAGCTGGGAAAGCGGGCTTTGCGGGCGGGGGAGATTGAGGGGCCATTTGCCGGCGCTCAGGAAGTCGCGGGCAGAGTCAGACCAGAGCACGTAGGGCGCACCGGGGCTGTCCTGAATCTCAATGCGTGGCGTCCAGCTGTAGGAGTCGCTGTTCTCGTTGCCTCCGGGTCCGGCGGCGAAGGTGAGGATGTCACCGGCTTTCACCGCCAGGTTTTCGAAGCGGAACTCGTGGGCTTTTTCCGGCAGAATCAGTTTTTCCTGGAGCAGTCCGGTGCGGCTGTGAATGACCCGGGTCTGGATGCCGTCGCCTGCCTTGGTGGCGTGTTGGAAGGGGGCGATGACGCGAAGGGTGGCGTCGAGGGGCGCGACCCAGCGGAGGACATTGGCGGTTTTGCCGCCTCCGGTGTGGCCGCTCATCCGGGTGCCGCTGAGCTGCCAGTGGAGGTAGCCGCGCGCGGGATCCGGAAATGTCTCACTGACGCTCCATCTCGTTCCCTTTTCCTTCGATTGGTGAAAGTGTTTGAAGGGGGTGAAATCTCCCACTTGGAGAGGGGTTCCGGGGCTGGCCGGGGAGACATCGGCGAAGCCGTATTGCCAAGTGTAGGGAGTGCCGGTCTGGAGCCCGGCGGCGTCGTCGATGAAGTGGGCGGCAACCTCGATTTCCTTTTCCGACGGGTCGCGCAGGAGAACCCGCCGGTAGACGGTTTTGAGAGATTCGGAATCGATTTTGCCCTTCGGCACGGGGACTTTTTGAGCGATGCGATCCGACTGGTCGCGGGCGAAAGGGCTGTTGATGAGGAAGAGGGCCTGTTGCGGCACGGTCGTGTCGGAGCGGACCGGGCTGTGGGTGTCCGGGTTGGCGAAGTCGAAGACCGCCGGGACGGATTCCTGTTGAAAGCGGTCAACGAAGAGGTAGACGCTGCGACGGGTGTCAGCAGCTTTGTCCGTGAAGAGGGTTGGACGGCCGCCCATGCTCGCGGGAACGAGGGACTCGCTCGTTTGCAGCATGGTGTCGCGCATGGACTCGTAGTCGAGACGGCGGCGGTTCTGATGCGTGAGCAGTTCGTTCTCGGGGTCTTTTAAATCTTTGTCAGGGGTGGTGGTGGAACTCTGTTGCCAGGTGCGGGAGTTGAGGATGTGCCGGTGCAGGTTCTTGAGGGACCAGCCCTCGTCCATGAAAGTGGCCGCGAGGTGGTCGAGGAGGGCGCGCTGAACGGGTTCGGAAGTCTCGACGCCGAAGTCGCTCGTTTGGCTGACGAGAGCGTTGCCAAAGTGCTGCGCCCAGACGCGGTTGACGATGACGCGGGCGGTCAGCGGGTTGTCACGGTTCGTCATCGCCCGGGCCAGTTCGAGGCGTCCGCTGCCTTTGGTAAATGTCTCACCACCAAACATCGTGAGATAGCCGCGCGGCGCCGGATCGCCGCGCCGGCCGACGTTGCCGCGGATCATGATCCGCTCGTCGCGGGGTTGTTCGCGGTCTTTCATGGCCATGGCCCGTCGCGGGGCGCCGGGAGACTCGAGATCAAGTTTGTTGATTTTGTTTTCGAGTTTGACCATCTCGAGACGGTCCTTCTGAGTGAAGAAGCGGTGGATGTCGCCGACATTGACACTCATGGGGGACTTGCTGTCCATGAGGAGGGCCCGGACCGCCTGCCAGTCCGGATTGTCGGGCTCGTCGCCGCTCATGCAGGTCACGAAGATGTCGGAATAAAGCCGGGCGACATCGTCGAAGGACTTGGGGGCGGGGCGTTTTGCAAGCTCGTTGCGGACCACCGGATTGACAGGGCTGTCGGCTTTGGCGAGTTCGGCGCTGATGACCGCCGCTTTGGCCGCGAATTGGTCGTCAGGCAGTTCAGCAAATTTTTTCCAGGCGAGCAGCACCGGGTGCGGAATGTCACCGGCGGTGTGGACTTTGAAGAGATCGACGAAGCTGAGAGCGATGCGGTCACGAAGCTCGGCCTTGCCCGCTGCCCCGCGGAACTGTTCGTCCGCCATCGCTCCGGCCTTGCGCACGAAGGAGAGGTAGACACGGAGCCGCTCGGCGTTGCGAAGTTCGTCGTAGACCTGCTCGTGCATTTGCAGTTTTTCCTTTTCGACCTCGGCGACACCGGTGTTGTAGGCCTCTACAGCCGCCGTATCGTCAGGATATCCGATGATGGGAAGCTGGGCGGGGATCTCGCTGGAGCTGAAGATGCTGAAGAGCGCGTAGTAGTCCTTCGTCGGGATGGGGTCGTATTTGTGATCGTGACAGCGGGCGCAGGAGACGGTGAGACCGAGGATGCCGCGGCTGACGACGTCGATGCGGTCATCGGTCTGGAGAATCGTATCACCCTGGAAGGAGTCGTTGACCGTGAGAAAGCCGAGGGCCGCGAGCGAAGGATCGCCTTTACCGGCCTCGACGAGGTGGTCGGCGGCAAGTTGTTGAATGATAAACTCGTCGTAGGGGAGGTCTTCGTTGAGGGCATTGATGACCCAGTCACGATAGGTGTAGGCGTGGGGATAGCGAATATCGACGCCGCCGGCGCGGTAGCCCTCCGTGTCGGCGTAGCGGGCGACATCGAGCCAGTGGCGGGCCCAGCGGACACCGTATTGCGGCGAGCTGAGGAGTTCGTCGATCAGTGTGGCGGGAGCCTCGGGTGAGGGATCGCTGATGAATTTCTGAAGATCCGCGTAGGTGGGGAGGAGTCCGGTCAGGGTGAGGTGGAGCCGTCGGCCGAGGGTGGCCCTGTCCGCAGCAGGGGCGAAGGAAAGGCCCGCTTCGGCCTGCTTCGCGGCGACAAAGGTATCGAGAGGGGTTCCCGCGTCAGGAATCGCCGGCTTTTCCGGATGTTCGATCTTCTGAAAAGACCAATGGGATTCCCATGCGGGTTTTTCACTATGGTCGGCGGGTTCTTTTTCGGCGGGCCATGGCATGCCCATGACGATCCATTTTTCGATATTGGCAATGTCGGCGTCACTGAGCTTATTGCCCTTTTTCGGCATGGCCTGGGCACCTTCCTCGTGCTTGATGGCTTTGAGAAGTTTGCTGGCAGCCGCATTGCCCGGAGTCGCGACGAGGCCGTAGTCAGAGCCGCGCAGGATGCCGGCGTGGGTGTCGAGGCGCAGGCCATTTTCATGGCGGTGACCGCCGTGGCAATCGTAGCAGTTGGTCGCGAGGACAGGCCGGACGTGTTTTTCAAAGAACTCGATTTGATCGGCCGGGAACGTTTTCGGTGCCTCGGCCGCCTGCGAAGAAGCCAAGGGAAGCGAAGCGCAGACGACGAGGGTGGCACTGAGGAGGTCGAGAAATGAGGAAGGACGAAAGGTCATGAGGAGGCTGCGTCACAAGGAAAATCTAGCACAAATCGCGGATTTTTCAGGGGACGGGATGCGGTAAGGTCGCGAAGAAAGAGGCGGGAGACACCCGCCTTGAGACACCCACATTGACAAGGGTTTCAAAACTTGGTCCTGTTTTCATCGTGAGCCTGCCATACAGAAATACGGACGACGACGTCCTCGCGATTCGTTCGTTCGGCATTGTTCATTATGTGTTTCCCCTCTTGGGCGGCCTCAGGGCCATTCATTTGCCGGGTCATACGGCGGGACACACGGGATACTTTTGCGAATCACGCGGATGGCTCTTTAGCTGCGATCTCTTCGCGAGTTTCGGTCCCTTTTCCCACCGCCCACCGGTGTTTTTTAACGAGAACTCGGCGTCAGCAAGACGGTCCATCGACAAGGCGTTATCTTTGGATCTGCGGGGAGTCCTGCCCCATCATTGCCGGCAGGCGTCGCCGGAGGCGCAACTGGAGCGGTTGCGGCGTCTGGGGACCACGAGTTGAATTAAGGGGACGCTGCGGGGTCTTTCCCCCGGCGGATTCGTCACTTTTCCAGCGGATTCACCAGCTCAAGAAATCGGAACTTCAAGAAATCCGTATCGGCACTGTAGAGCCGGTTCACTCCATGCTGGTGGAGAAGCGCTGCGAGATGGGCGTCTGGCACGAGGTTCCCACGAACGACGATTCCCTTGGTCGCCGCCTCGTAGTGATCCGTGAAATCATCCTCTTCTCCGATCAGATGAACCCGCGGCAAGTCCATGAGACCGCGCAGATTGGTCCAAGCCGTCTCGGGTGAAAGGGGGCGCTGAAAAATCGACGGGTGGGTCGCGATGCGCAGGTAGGCAAAGACCGTCGGCCAGGCGAGGCAACAGAGGTCGGGATCGCGAGCCCTGTCGAGCACAAATGCTTGCGCTGCCGTATATTCAGGACACGAGGCATTGCTCGCGTAGAGGAGAAGATTGGCGTCGATTGAATAACTCATGCTTCGTCGAGAGCACGGAAAAGGGCCTCTTTGTCAGCGATATCGACCTTCGCCCCCATGTCCGCAGCGTTCCAGGTAAGCTCCACTCGGGCGGCTTTCCCTCGCTCCTCGCGCTGGCGCAATGCTTCTGCGAGCAGGCGCGAAGCGATCTCCCCGAGGGTGGCCTTCTCTTCCCGCTGCAGTCGTTTCAAACCCTCCAGGACGGGTTTTTCAAGGTCGAGAGTGGTTCTCATGCATCAGATGTTACAAGATTCTGCATCAGATGTCAAACTTGCTCGGAACATGGCTTGCAGTGGCGGCATGCCGACTCAATTTGCCGGGTTTCCAGAGGCATCGACGATTCGCAACGTCGTGAACACTACTCGTAGCTCTCCATTTTTCATTTTTTCCGCCCACGATACGGTTTGCCCATCCCAAACGGTCAACCGGGCGGAGGGTTCGGGGGAATCGCCGGCCTGAAAGAGCTTCTCTCCCTGCGCGGGAAAATAGAGTTCGAGATCGACGGAGTATTCGCCAAATGATTGCACGACTCCCCAGCGTTTTCCCCCTTCTTGCACGAGCACGGGTTTGCCCGATGTAACCTTTGCAAGTGGTGCTTGATGAAATGTGATTCCTCTTTTCACGAGGTCATCTCGGACTTTCTGATACTGCGGTTCCGTGAAGACTCCTGAAATGCCGCTAGAGAGTAAGGAGTCGTTCGGAGCCGATGCGACGGGCGGATGCCGGAGTTCCTCGATCAGCGCCTCCCGCGATTCCAGCTGGCGAATTCCCGGTGCGGTCGATTGCACGACCGGATTCACATCCAAAGATCCAAATTTCGCAGCTGGGAGCATCTCCTCGGAGAAGATAGCCTCTTCAATCTGGATAGAAAGGAGCGGCTCCCTATACGGCTTGAGGCGGTTGAGGATTTCGAGAATCTTCGATTGCTGCGCTCGCTCGGCGCGAACGGTGAGCTGCGAGGTCTTCTGATCGAATTTCACTGCCGCCCCTTCCGGAAATGCGACGCCCGCTCGTTCAAAGGCTCCTTGATAGGCCGACTCTTCCAAGATCGCACTCGATCGATCCAACCGTGCGAGTTGCTCCCAAAAGAATCCTGGTATCGAATAGACTTCGGAATACAGATCCTCTTCCGCATGGGATAAGGACATGGCCGTGAGGAGGCATGAGAGAAGTAGGTGCTTCATCGCGCGAGAGTACACAGATCGGATCATCGGTGTCAATGCGGAAGTGCCCCGACATGCGGAAGTGCCAACGCGCGGCGCGAGATTTCGGGAGGTAGGGCGAGGCGTCCCTGCCGAGCCGTCTTGGAAAGGTCGACCCGCCGGACCGACGCAGCGGCTCACCGGGACGGTTCGCCCTACCAGATTCAGCCAAGACGCGAACATCGCCTTCCCTATTCCGCCGGAGTCTCCAGAGGAAAAATCCGCACCTCGCGCCCGGTCACCTGATACCGGCACTGCGCGAGCGACGCGATGTAGCGCAGCGCTTCGGAGGCGGGGACATTCGTGAGACTTAGGGTTATCTGCGTGGCGAGTGTTTCCTCCGACACATCGAGGAGGAAGATCGGTCCTGCAAGGTGGCGATCGACGTCGCCAAAGGCGCATCTTTGAAATCGATACCGGGCAGAATGAGGGTCTTCAGCAGTTCCTCGGCCTCGCGACGAGGCTCGGTCCATTCGTGCTTCGGGAGGATGGCGCTCCTCGAAATGTATTCCAGCCTGCCAGAACTGAAGGTCGAAGATCAATCCAATAAAAAAGACAGCGGCGAATGAGAAGAACCCGAATAGAATCTGATTGGATGTTCGCATCGGAAGATTTTTCCCTAAACAGATCCTACGATGCGGCGCTTTCGTGGAGCAAGTTTCAATTCCGCCCGCGACGCTATTTCCCGGCGGATTCGAAGGGATGTTCGTCGGTGCGACGACGGCCCGAGCGGATCTGCACTATTCTGCCTGCTGCTCCCGCGATGATAAGACCCGAGAGGATCATGACTTCCTCAAATACAAATCCGGAACAGACCACCACGCCGAGGGAGGTAAAGAGCAAAAGAATCTGCAGGAATCGTGACAACGAAGGTCATTGGACGGGATCGGCGATCATGAATCAAGGAAAATTGAAATTGCGCCAGGTTTTTTCAATCCCTGAATCCTGAATCCTGAATCCTGAATCCTGAATCCTGAATCCTGAATCCTGAATCCTGAATCCTGAATCCTGAATCCCTGAACCCCTGAATCCCTGAACCCCTCAAGCTCCTCACCCCACCACCCCATCCCGCGTCCGCTCCCCGTTCAGCATCCGCCAGACCCCTCGCGGATTCGCATTCTGCAACTCAATCGGCAGCATCGTGTCGGGCCAGTCCTGGTAGCAGACGGGGCGGATGAAACGGCTGACGGCGCGGGTACCGATGCTGGTGAAATGGCTGTGCGTCGTGGCCGGGTAGGGACCGCCGTGGTGCATGCTGTGGCAGACTTCGATGCCGACGGGGTAGCCGTTGAAGATGAGGCGTCCGGCCTTGCGCTGGAGCGTGGTGACGAGCTCCCGGTAGTCGGCGAGGTCGGTCTCAGTGCCGTGGATCGTGGCGCTGAGGGAGCCCTCGAGCTTTTCCGCGATGGCGATCATGTCATCGGGTGAACCGCAGCTCACGAGGGTGGAGACGGGGCCGAAGAGCTCATTCAAGAGGGTCGGGTCACCGAGCAGACCCTCCCGGGTGGTGCGGAAGAGGTAGGCGGCGGCCTCGGACTTGGCAGGGTCGGCGGCGGTGGCGGAGCGTCCGAGGAGCTCGACGGACTCGCGCTCGAGGAGGTCGGCGATCCCGCTCTCGTAGGCGCTGTGGATGCCGGCGTGCAGCATTGTGGCCGGGGCGTAAGCAGAGACTTTTTCGCGGGCGATTTCGGAAAAGTCCGCCCACTCTTCGGATTCGAGCCCGAGGACGAGACCGGGATTGGTGCAGAATTGGCCGACTCCGGCGGTGAGGGCGGCGACGAAACCTTCGGCAATGCGGGCGCCGCGGGCCTTGAGGGCGCCCGGGAGCATGAAGACGGGATTCACGCTGCCCATTTCGGCGTAGAATGGGATGGGGACGGGGCGGGCGCTCGCGACGTTGAAGAGGGCGCGTCCGCCGCCGAGAGATCCGGTGAAGGCGGCGGCGAAGATGCCGGGATGATTCACGAGGGCGGTCCCGACGGCGTTGCTTTTCCCGTGGAGGAGGGAGAAGATGCCCTCGGGCATGCGGGTTGATTCGGCGGCGCGGAGGATGGCGCGGGCGGCGAGTTCGCAGGTGCCGGGGTGCCCGGGGTGGGCCTTGATCACGACGGGGCATCCGGCGGCGAAGGCGGACATGGTGTCGGCTCCGAGCACGGAGATGGCGATGGGGAAATTGCTCGCGCCGAAGATCGCGACGGGTCCGACCGGCTGCATCAGTGAGCGGACGTCGGGCTTGGGGAGCGGCTGGCGGGTGGGGTCGGGCAGATCGATGCGGGCATCGACCCACGAGCCCTCGCGAACGAGGGTGGCGAACTGGCGGGTATGGAGCACGGCGCGGTCGCGCTCGGAGGCGCAGCGAGCGAGAGGATGTCCGGTCTCGGCGGAGGCGCGTTGGAGCAGTTCGTCGCCGAGGGCGAGGGTCTCATTGGCGATCGCGTCGAGGAAGTCGGCGCGGGCTTCGGCAGCGAGGAGGCGGTAGGGGTCAAAGGCGCTCACCGCGAGGGTGACGGCGGAATCGATCTCCGCATCGGTCGCTTCGAAATAGCGGGGTTCGAGGGTGGTCCCGAGGCTGGGGTTCGAGGGGGAAAAGGAGTCGGTCGAGTCGGCCGATTCGCGATTCCCGATGAGGTGTTTTCCGGTGAGAGGAGTGGTCATTTTACATCCGTGGAGGCGGCAACCTGTCGCAGGGGGCAGGCGACCGTAGAAGGGCGCGTCTGATTCTTGGACGCTGATCCCGGCCTCGGAGAGAGCGGCTACAGGGCTATGCGTTGATTAATTTCTGTGCGGCCGCTTTGACGGTTTCTTCCTGAGCCTCGGTGATGCCACTGAGTAGCGGCAGCGCCGGACCGGTCTCGGCGATACCGGCGAGTCTCACGGCTTCGTGGAGGACGCGGATGGGATTGATGCCGTTCCGCAAATCTTCGAGAGGTTTGAAAATGGCCTGAATCTCTCTGGCACGGTCGAGGTCATCGGCCTGGACGGCTTTGAGAAGCTGATCGCTCAGGTCCGGGCGGATGCAGACGCAGCCGGCGGTGAAGCCATTGACGCCGAAATCGACGAGGTGCTCGATGACAGGCTGCTCGCCGATGCCACTGACGATGAGGGCGGGATCGACGACATCGACGAGTTGGGCGAGAAAAGGATCGTTGGCGGGATCTTCGCGAACGATGGCGTATTTGACCCACGAGACGAGACCCTCATCGACGAGCTCTTTCGCGCCCTCGACGGTGATGTAGTCGCCGTATTTGATGTAGAGGACGATGGGTTTGCCGACCTTTTGCGCGAAGTTCCGCAGACCCGCCACGACGCCCTGCGAGGTCGTGATGCCCTGGTGCGGGAGGACCATGACGGTGGGGTAATCGGTGCCCTTGAGAATCGCTGCCTGATCCATCATGAGTCCGTAGGACGGTCCGGCCGAGGGGATCACGAGGGTGTCCGCAGCGGCAATCTCGGCGAGTTGGCCGATGACGGATTCATACTCGCTCGGCGCAATGTGGTAGAAATTCGCATTGCCGCCGTAGAGCATCGTGGTGACGTTTCCGGCCTCGATGTGGCGGAGGATCTTTTCATTCTCGGCGCGGTCGAATTTCAGGTTCCGGTCGCGGGCCATGGGTGGCACGGCGATGACGGAGCGGGCGAGGTCGGCGGTGGTGACTGTTCGGGTCTGCATGGGAGGAAGGGGTTCAGGCGTTCAGGGATTGAGGCTTTCAAGTCCAAGTGCCGTCGATGAGTCGCTGGGCGGGGCCGGTGTAGTCGTCGCGAAGGATTTCCGGGAGACGGTGCGTCCTGACATTGTCATACGAATGCAGCATCGCGAAGCGGGTCATCGCGGCGGGGATGCCTACCGCGGTGAAGCCGGGATGGCCGGTCGCGGGGTAGGGGCCGCCGTGGTTCATCGCGGGGGAAACGGCGACGCCGGTGGGCATTTTGTCATTGAGGAGACGCCCCACTTTTTGCCGCAGGATGGGCGCGAGGAGATCGTAGGCGGCGTCGTCTTTGCCGGAGATGGCCGAGTAAATCGAGCCGGTGAGATTGCCCTCGAGATGTTCGAGGATGGCGGCGGCCTGCTCGAGTGAAGAGGCGCTCACGATGAGGGCGGAATTGCCGAAGGCCTCCGTCTGCATCGTCGCCGCGTCGCGGAGGAAGGCATCGCCCGAGACGCGGAGGAGCGTGTTCGCGACACAGCAGCCCGCGCCGCTGCCGGGACCGGTCCCGCAGAGGACTTCGGCCCCGGCTTCTTTGAGGATGCGATGGCTCTCGTGGAGCGATTTCTTAACCGACTCCGAGAGCAGAGTGCCGACGGCGGCACCCTCGAAGCGCTGAGTCACGTCGGTGATGAATCGTTCGCTCGACTCGCCGTCGATGAGCACAATCATGCCCGGGTTCGTGCAGAACTGGCCGGTACCCATCAGACAACTGCCGGCGAATTCCTCGGCGAGGGCGTCGCCTTTTTCCTCGAGCGCGTGGGGGAGGAAGACGACGGGATTGACGCTCGAGAGCTCGAGGTAAATGAGTTTGCCGGCTCCGTCGGCGGCGCGTTTGAGGGTGAGTCCGGCAGTGCGGCTGCCGGTGTAGCCGGTCGCTCCGATGCGCTCGTCGGTGACGAGTTCTTCGCCGATGGAGTGGCTCGTGCGGTAGATCAGTTGCACGGTTCCGGCGGGCATACCGGTCTCGACGGCGGCGAGATGGGCGGCCTCGGCAAAGAGTTTTGTCGTGCCGGGATGCGATGAATTTGCCTTGGCGATGACGGGATTACCCGCAGCGATCGCGGAGGCAAAGTCACCACCGGAGGCGCTGCCGAAGGCGAAGGGGAAATTGTTGGGGCCGAAGACGACGACCGGACCGAGCGGGCCGTAGCAGGCGCGGATGTTGTTGGCGGTGTCGATAACGGGATTGCTCCAGTTGCCCGATCGGGCGGCGGCGGCGGCCTGGCGGAGCTGTCCGGTGGTGCGGGGGAGTTCGGCGCCGGCAAGCCGCGGGGTCTTCGGCAGGGCGGTCTCGAGATTGGCGAGATCGACGAGGGCTTCGGCCCGTTCTTCGATCTTCACGGCAAAGGCCTCGAGAAAAGTCGCGATCTTTTCTCCGGGCATGGACCGCATTTCGAGGTAGGCGGCGTGGGCGGACTCGAGTGCGGCCTCACAATCGGCCCACGAGCTGATCGGGTAGAGCGGCGGGAGCGATTCCCCGGTCGCGGGATTGGCAGCCTGGAAGGTGCCGGTTTTTTCGGATTCGCGCCATTCGCCGGCGATGAGGACTGGTTCTAGAGACATAATAGGATAGGGCTGGAGGGAGGTTGGAAGCTTCGCGAGCGGAGGCGATCCGTCAAGGCGGTGTTGCCGGCGTCGGCAGGGTCAAATCAGACAAGGTCGAGGGCAAAGTGGGAGAGCTGACGAGGTCCGTCGGCGGTGATGAGGTAGTTGTTCTCCAGTCGTATCCCGGCCCGCAGGTTTCCTCCATACAGCCCCGGTTCGAAGGCCACGACATCGCCGATCTCGAAAGTGTCGTCCCAGCCGGGATTGATCCGCGGGACCTCGTGGGCATCGAGCCCGATCCCGTGTCCGGCGTGGTGGAAGAATTCGTAGCCGTTCCACCCGTCGAGTTCGCGGTGCACGATCTCGAACATCTCGCGGCAGGATTGGCCGGGTTTTAAGAGCGATTCCCCCATTTGCATGACCTCGACGATGCGGGCGTGGGCGGCGGCCTGCTCGTCGGTGGGCTGACCATCGACGGCGAAGGTGCGGCAGAGATCCGAGCGATAGCCGCGCACTCCGACCCCGATGTCGAGGGGCATCAGTTCCCCGGCGAGGACCTCGCGGCCGGGACGGGCGAATCCGCCGGCGGCACCGCTCTGGAAGTCCTGCCCCCAGCCCGAGAGAAATTCGCCGGCGGCAAGAGTCGCGACTTCGAGCATCGCGGCCATTATCTCGACCTCGGTTATGCCGGGCTCGATGAGCTGTTTCGCCTCGGCGTAAGCCCGGTCCGCGCAGGCGATCGTGAACTCGAGTGCGGCGACTTCATCGGCGTCTTTGTGGCGGCGGAAATATTGGTAATCCGTGGTGATGTCGCGGCAGACCGGACCCGAGATCATGGCGGCCGGGGTCTGCTCATCGGTGCCGATGACTTTCAGGCCCGAGAGCGCGGGGTAGAGGATCTCGGTGACGCAGCCGCTGAGATTCGGCTTCAGGGTGCAGAGATGATTGGGCACATACGCGAGGACCTCGTCGGCGGCGGGGGCATCGGGCGACTCGCCGTGGGTCACGAGGACAGTGCCGCCGTCGCGCCTCACGAGCAGACTCGTCGGCGTGAGCGGCTGCCCGTGCCAGTAGCCCGAGAGCGAATGGATATAGTGCCGGTTGAAAAAGACCGCCCCATCGAGATCGTGAGCGGCGAGATAATGACGGAGTTTTTCCTGCCGGGCGCGGCAGAGGGAGGGATTGAGTTGGGGAGGCTGGCCTGACATGACGGCGGGAGCATAACCCTGAGTTGAATTTCGGATCAAGGGCCGATTTTGGTGAGTTTTACCCATTTGATCCCGGGAAATCGATGGGACGTCGGGCGAAAACGTTCGTTCGTCGACCGGGAGGGTGCCTCAGCTCAGGCCCGTGATATTCCCTGACATATCCACATCGACACCCTCGGCGGCGGGTCGGCGAGGCAGTCCGGGCATCGTCATGATGTCGCCGGTGATTGCCACGACGAAGCCGGCCCCGGCGGAGACGCGCACCTCGCGCACCGGCAGGGTGAATCCGGTGATGGCTCCGCGCTGCTCGGGATCGGCGCCGAAGCTGTAGGGCGTCTTGGCGATACAGACGGGGAAATGCCGTGTCGCGGTGGCGTCCAGATCGCTCAACTGTTTTGCGACGGCCGGGGTCAGGGAAATGTCGTCGGCCCGGTAAATCTCGCGGGCGATCGTGCGGATCTTCTCCGCGAGTGGCAGGTCGAGGGAGTAGAGCGGTTTGAAACGGCTCCCGTCGTTTTGTTCGACGATCTCGAGCACCTGCGTCGCGAGATCGGTCGCGCCGGCGCCGCCCTCGGCCCAGTGGGTCGCAAGGACGCAGGGCACGCCGAAGTCTTCGCAGAGGGAAAAGAGCAGCTCCCTCTCCGCCGGCGTGTCCGAGGCGAAGGCATTGAGTGCGACGACGGCGGGGACTCCGAACTTGGCGATGTTCTCCAGATGCCGCCGCAAGTTCGCAAAACCGCGCTCGACTGCGGCGAGGTCTTCCGCCGTCAGCTTCGTGGCGGAGAGGCCGCCGTGATACTTGAGCGCACGTATCGTGGCGACGACGACGGCGGCGGACGGAGTGAGGTTGGCCTCGCGGCATTTGATATTGAAAAACTTCTCCGCTCCGAGGTCCGCGCCGAAGCCCGCCTCGGTCACGACGTAGTCGGCGAGTCCCAGGGCGGTCTTTGTCGCGATGATCGAGTTGCAGCCGTGCGCGATGTTGGCGAAGGGTCCGCCGTGCACGAGTGCCGGGGTGTGCTCGAGAGTCTGCACGAGGTTCGGATTCAGCGCGTCTTTGAGAAGGGCGGTCATCGCGCCGTGGGCCTGGAGCTGCGAGGCGAGGACGAGTTCCTTTGATTTCGTCCGCCCCACGACGATGCGTCCGAGCCGCTCTTTCAGGTCGGCGAGGTCTTTGGCGAGGCAGAAGATGGCCATCACTTCCGAGGCCACGGTGATATCGAATCCCGTCTCGCGGGGATGGTCGCGGTCGTTGCCGAGACCGGTGATGACCTTGCGCAGGGTACGATCGTTCAGGTCCATCGCCCGCCGCCAGGTGATGCGGCGCGGATCGAGATTCAGGGCATTGCCCCAGTGGAGATGATTCTCGATCATCGCCGAGAGGAGATTGTTCGCCGCGCTGATGGCATGGAAGTCGCCGGTGAAATGGAGATTGATCTCATCCATCGGGACGACCTGGGAATAGCCGCCCCCGGTCGCGCCGCCCTTGAGACCGAAGGACGGTCCCAGGCTGGGCTCGCGCAGACAGATCATCGCCTTTCTCCCGAGCCGGCTGAGCCCGTCGCCGAGGCCCACCGTCGTCGTCGTCTTGCCCTCGCCCGGAGGAGAGGGTGAAATGGCGGTGACGAGGATGAGTTTGCCGTCCGGCCTGCCCGCAGTCGGCGGCATCGTCGCGAGATCTAGTTTGCCCTTCCAGCGTCCGTAGGGGATGACCTGATCCGGAGCAATCCCGAGCTTCTCAGCGGCGAGATCCTGAATCGGGATCAGAGTGGCTTGCCTGGCGATGTCGATGTCTTTCACGTCAGGAGGGAATTAGCAGCGTCCGGCCAATTTGTCGCGTGAAACCTTCCGGAAATCTAACTCTCTGCCAAGCGTGAGGCGAAAATAACCTTGATGCTTCTCGACGGGGGGCGGAACCCCCCATTCTCGCCATGGAAGCGGCATTCTCTATTCCTGATCATGCCGACTCCCTCAACCCCCGATCTATCCTCCCACGCTGCTCGCCACGATCGTGGCGGTTTACCTCATCATCGTCGGGGTGCTCGGGCTGGTCGGTTAGCAGTCTGTCGGACTTAAAGCGTCTGAGCGAGGGAATTGGGGTTTGAGTCAGAATTTTCACTAGTTTGAGGAGTTTGTGTGGACACAAATGACGAAAACGAGGGGGAATTCGGGCCGAGTCCCCGATTTCCGCAGCCGGGCGGGATAAGTCCGACGGGCTGCTAAATGCCGAGCTGCCTCATCCATTCCAGCCCCGGACGCTGCTCGGATACGCACTTAGGGCGCATTTTTTCTTTTCGAAAGGGAAGCTATTCTGGAAGCTTCGTCTCATGAAAACCTCCCTTGTTGTATCCCGCCTCCTGACCGGAGCGCTGGCGCTGACCGCCTTTGCTGCGACCGGTTTCGCCGCCGAAGTTTTTGAACTGGGCGAAGCGAATTTCGCCGAGCGCCCCATGGGCAAGGAGGCGGACGGCATCGTCGGCGATTTCGTGATGCGGAACGACAAGGTCGAACTCCTCGTCTCGGGCAACCTCCCGCTGCGGCGGGCGAACATGAGCACCTTCTACGGCGAAGACGGCATCACACCCGGTTGCCTCTACGACCTGACCCTCTTGGATGCCGACAATGACCAGATCACGATCTTTTCTCCGGGCGGGCAGCGGGGGCCGGTCAACTACGTCCGCATCGTCAGTGACGGGAAAGACGGCGAGGCAGTCCTCGAGACGGTCGTCTCGGCTGCGAAATCGGGAGCCATTGCAAAGCGTCACGAGTATCGCCTCAAGGATGGCTGGCAGGGCGTGCTGATCGTCACGACGATGACGAACGAAGGCAAAGAACCTGTCAAAGTGCCCCTTGCCGACCAATGGACCCCGATGCGGACGAAGGGCAATTTTAATGGCGTGAACTGGGGCGACTCGATCGATCCCGCCGACAAGGCTGGCTACGCCCACGCCTGGGTGGCCGAGGCCGGGGCGACGATTCCGGAAAAGCCCGAGACCGAACTCGCTCCCGGGGCCTCGATCACGGTGGCGCGCTTTCTCTCGGTGGGCACATCGCCGGCGGCCGCCGCAGGCATCGTCGAGTCGCGGAGGGTGGCGGATACGGTCGGCAGTCTAAGCGTGACGATGAAGGGCCCCGAGGGTGCCGCGATCCCAGGCGACGGACGAGTCCTCATCGGCACGGCCCCTGACAAAACCATCATCGCCTATCCCGATGCCGACGGGAGACTCTCCGTGGATCTCGTCGCAGGGGCCTACACCCTCACGGTCGAGGACATCGGACGCGCCACCGTGGTCGAGACCGTCGAGATCGCGCCGAAAGCGACGGCGGAGAAAGTCATCGCCCTCGGGGCCGAGTCCGCCATCACCTTCGAGATCAAGGACGAGGCCGGTCGCTCCGTCCCCTGCAAGGCTCAGTTCAACGCCCTCGGCGAGACGGCAAAGGTGAACCTCGGCCCCACCGACCGGGCGCGGGGCTGCGTCGATCAGTATTTCTCCGAGACCGGGAACTTCGCCGTGCCTCTGCCGCCGGGGAAATATGAGATCATCGTCACGCGTGGCCCCGAGCACAGCCATCTCCGCGAGGAGATCGAGCTGATGCCGGGAGCCACTCACGCGGTCGCCGGGGTCTTGAAGCGCGTAGTGCAGACGCCGGGCTGGGTCGCGACTGATTTTCACAATCATTCCACTCCGAGCGGGGACAACACCTGCGGTACCGACGACCGGCTCATCAATCTCGCCGCTGAGCACGTCGAGTTCGCCCCGACGACGGAGCACAATCGGCTTTATGACTGGCTTCCTCACATTGAGAAGCTCGGGCTGGCGCCCTATCTTAAGACAGTCCCCGGGATGGAGCTGACCGGTTCGGGAGCACACTTCAATTCCTTTCCTTTCGAGCCCGACACTTACAAGCAGGACGGCGGAGCTCCGGTGTGGAAAAAAGACCCTCGACTCAATGCCATCACCCTGCGCGACTGGCAGAAGTCCGAGGAGGATCGCTGGATCCAAATCAATCACCCTGACATGATCGAAAACTTTATCGACCGCGACAAGGACGGTCGGACCGACGGCGGGTTCGCCTACTTCGGCGGATTGATCGACGGCCTCGAGACGCAGAATTACAGCGCGAGCGAGATCCTCGCGGGCGCTCCCTACAAGCTCACCGCTGCCCGTAGCGGCGGTCCCGGGCGGGTCGTGGCACCGATTCGTGAGTTCATCTGGCTGCAGTTGCTCAATCAGGGGCTCAGCCCGAAGGCGATCGCGGTGGCCGATGCGCACCACGTCCACGGCAACGGAGTAGGCGGCTGGCGGACCTACGTGAAAAGCTCGACCGACGAGCCCGAAAAGATCGACTGGCGCGAGATGAGCCGCAACGCCAAAGCCGGACGCTCGATCCTCTCGACCGGGCCCTACCTCGAAGTCGAGACCGGGAGCGGCATCCTCGCCGGCGGGCACGACCGCGTCAGCGGGGCGATCGAGCTGAAGGTGAAGGTCCAGTGCTCGACCTGGCTCGACATTGACCGGGTCCAGGTGCTCGTGAACGGCCGTCAAGTGCCGGAGTACAACTACACCCGCGAAAAGAACCCTGACATGTTTACCGATGACGTCGTGAAGTTCGACCAGACCCTGAAGCTCCATCTCGATCAGGACGCTCATCTCATCGTCGTCGCGATCGGGGAAAAGCACAGTCTCGTGACCGGCTTCGGCTCGAGCGGACAGGCGAAGCTCAATCCCATTGCCTACAACAATCCCATCTTTGTCGATGTCGATGGCGGTGGTTTCCAGGCCAATGGCGATACGCTGGGCTACGACCTGCCTGTCGGGGGACTGACGGTGGACGATGTTAAAGGGAAGTTGCCGGTGGAGTAAAACTGGTAGTGGTGATCTCCGGGTCGCCACCGTTCCTCTCACTTCTCCCGCCCGGGCTTTGTCGCAGACTTCGTCAGGGTCAGGGGTTGCGGCAGCGGTCCCTGTTTCCACGCGCCCGACAGCTTCCCGTCACCGCCTATTTCTGCGGCAAAAGTCGCTTGGATCGAGGCGATGGTGAGGGTTAGCTTTCCTTCATCGACCGAGAGGGAACTGACCGGCATCGGCTCCGGCGTCTGGTCGGGGCTGTAGAGGCGGGCCTCGCCGGTGCCGTCGAAGGCGTCGATTTCGAGAATAACAAAGAGACCCGCCTCGCCGCCGAGATATCCGGACCAGTATCCTCTCAGGTCTGCGGGATCGCCTTTGACACGCCTGGAAAGCGCAGCGAGCAGCGCCGGCGGGGCAGTCGCCGTCCGCGAGAGGGTCAGGGGAAGATCGCCGCCCTGTTTCCATGTGCCGACAAGGGTGTCGCCCTCGAGTTTCGCTTCGTAGCCGCCGCCTATGCTGCCGAAGATGGCACGCAGGACTCCCGCCTCGTGAATCGTCTTGTTGGCCGGGATCCCTGCTCCCCCCTGATCGATACTGTGAAGCACGATGCGCCCGGTCTGGGTGATACGGAAGACCTGCCGCAGTTTCACGTCCCCGGCGACGAGGGTGCCTTCCCAGTAGCCGGCGAGCCCGGAGAAATCGCCCGTGCTCCCTGCGTCGGCGGCCGGACCAGTGCCGTTCATCAGCATGAGCGATGCACTTTTTTCTTTGGGCGAGAGGCGAAACTCGCTGCGAAACCCTCCCGTGCCGCCGTCGTGGGAGAGCCCCTCGCCGCCGATGAACCAGCCCAGCCCCATCCCTTTTCGCTGTGGTTGCGTGGCGAAGAGGAGAGCTTCGCGGAGCGATCCCGGCGTGTCGGGCGACCAATGGCCCTCAGCGAAAAGCATCATGTCATGAGCGGAAGAGACGATCCCACCCGCACCCGCGAGTGTGGCGAGGTGCCAGGGAGCGACGGGCTTGCCACCCGCGTGCCCTGTGGCGAGTCTGCTACGGTGGCTCGCGGGAATGTCGCCCGCCCGGACCTGGATGAAACTGGAGCCCATCCCCAGCGGCTTGAAGATCGTTTCACTGATCAGGTCCGGGTAGAGCTTCTCCGTGATGCGTTCGAGAAGATACCCTAACAAGCCCACTCCGAGGTTGGAGTAGTGGATCTCTCCCCGGCCCGAGAAGTCGGCTTCCGTGTGATCCCTCAGGCAGGCGTGGAGCTTGGCTTCGTCAAAATGCGCATAGGGATCGAGCGGGTCGGCCCCTGCTTCGAGATTTGCGGGCAGTCTCGGCAGCCCCGAGGTGTGGGTCGCGAGATCCAGCAGGGTCATGGTGCGCAGGGGAGAATCGGCTGCAAGCAGGTCCGCGGGGAGGTGTTTGGAAACGGGATCCTCCAGAGACGCTTTCATTTTCAGGACCGCGTCGGCAAGAAGGATGCCGGTGAAGACTTTCGTGATCGACCCGATTTCGAAAAGGGTGTTCTCGTCCACGGGCGGTCCATCCATGCGAAGATGACCGGCAGATCCGTAGACCGGTGTCTCGCCCGCCCGCACCTCGGCGATGGAGATGCCTTCGCCCCCGGACTGGAAATCACGGTGATATTGATCCGCCTTCTCCGAAAGACCCGCGAGGAGGGACGGAGCGAATATCATCGGGACGAAGATGCTAAAATGGAAGAGACGGGCCAGTGCCTTGATGCGCATACCGTGAGGATGGAGCGAACCGTTGATTCCTGTCAATTGTCAAAGGTCGCAGCCACGCCAGGCGCCACTTCGACATCAGAACGGCGTCCCGATGCCGAGTGCCCGGATCGCGCACCAGCCCTTAACCGCCTCAAAGACGGCAAAAGCCCCGATGGCGCAGGCCCCGCTGCCCCAGAAGCTGTGATCGGTCCAGAAGACGAGGTAGATCCCGACTCCCAGCAGGATGCCGCCGGGAATCCCGCGGAGGAGCCGTCCGCGTCGGTCGATATTGCACTGCCAGTTCATGATGATTGAGGGAGAGAGCGGGACCGCCTTTACCAGCCGGCACCTTTGGTCGTCGTTTGGATACGACAGAGATACATATCCGCGGTGAGATAAAGCACGGTGCCGTCATTTCCCCAGGCGCAGTTCGCGGTGCGTTCGCCCGTGGAGATTCTACCGAGGAGTTTGCCCTCGGGCGTGAGCACGTAGACGCCACCGGGTCCGGTCGCCCAGAGGTTGCCCTTTTCGTCCACCTTGAGACCGTCGGGCAGGCCGGGAAGACCGTCTTTCACCGCCTGTGTCGCATCGTAGAGGACTTTGCCTTCGCCGAGGGTGCCGTCGTCCTTCACCGGGAAGGCTTTCCAGATCGCCGCGTCCGGATCTGACTGGGCCACATAGAGCGTTTTAAAATCCGGGGAAAAGGCGAGACCGTTGGGGCGGGTCATCTCCTTTGTCAGCAGGGTCAGTGTTCCGTCGGGGGCGAGACGATAGACGCCGCAGTAGTCCAGTTCGCGGAGCGGATCTTCCCAGCGATTTGGCAGGCCGTAGGGTGGATCGGTGAAATAGATCGTCTTGCCGTCGGCCCCGAGACAGGCATCGTTCGGGCTGTTGAGGCGCTTGCCCTCGTAGTTATCGACGAGAGTGCGCTTGCCGCCGCCGGCGGTGAGGAGAGAGAGGCGGCGGTCGCCGTGTTCGCAGGAGATGAGCTGGCCCTTTTCGTCGAGGAGGAGTCCGTTGCAGCCCGGTTCTCCGCCGTATTCAGCCTGGCCGGTGTAGCCCGAGGGCTGCAGCCATGTCTTCGCGCCGACGCCCTCATCCCAGCGCACCACGCGATTGTTAGGAATGTCGGAGAAAAGAATGCAGCCTCCGAAGGGATGTTCCTTCTCAGCAACCCAGACCGGCCCCTCGGCCCAGGCAAAGCCTGACGAGAGCACCTCGATGACCGCATCCTCGTCGACAAGCGCCGCGAGAGCGGGATCGAGAGAAATTACTTCACCAATGCTCGGAAAGTTGGTCGAATCCTGAGCCATTGTGGTAAAAGAGAAGCCGACCGAGAGAAAGAAAGCCAATAAGGGGACTGAGAGGATCAGTTTGCGCATCATAAGGAAAGGTTGGAGATATTAGGGGTATTCGGGTTATATCACTGTTAACAGATCGATGAAAGAAAAAGCAAGCAGTAAGGAAAGCGGGGAGGATCAGTTCCCCCGCGTAGATCCCGATGCCCCGGGTCTGTCGCCCGGTGAGGAGCTTACCATTGACCCTGTCAGCGGCGATGAGATCGACCCCATACGAAAGTGGTGGGACGAGGCCGAAGCGACGAGCAATAAAAAGACGCAGAACCGTCGCATTGAGGAGCTCGAAGCAGGGGCCGAGGGCATTCTTGACGCCGAGGGCCGTGCCCTGCCCCGTCGCCGCAAGAGGCCCGAGCCGCCTACTATCGAAGTCGATGAGATTCCCGGTTTGACCGGCCCGAAAGTGACGATGCCCCCTCTCGCATCGATCGCTGTGGAGGAGTCCGCAGAGCTTGTCCCTGCGGTCGAAGCCCCTGCGGTCGTGGACGACGACGCGCGCTCCCTCGATTCTTCCCCTCTAGCGCATCTGAAACGTCGTGCTCGTGAGGAGAGCGACGCAGAGGCCGCCTTCGATCTTTCGGAACTCTTCGCAGAGACGAACGACGGAGAAGGGGCACCGGCCCCGGCTGAAAGGGAAGAGGCGCCTGCCCATGCCGGGAGCGTTGAGATCCCCCTCGAAGGCCCCGCGATGGAGAAGAAAGTGGTCCTCTCAAATGAGGAGAAAGAGGTTCTCTCGCTCGACGTGGGAGACTCGTTGCAGTCAGAGTCCGTCGAAGAGCCTTCCGCTCTCTTGTTCGAGTTTCCCGATTTCGAGGACGAGCCTGTTCCGGCTGCGGAGGCTGATGTTCCAGTGGTAGATGCGGACAAAGCAGCCACCGTCGAGGACGGGGCGCCCCCTGCTGCTGACGAGGTCATCCCGGAGGAGGGCCAGTCGGACCAGTCGGACCCAAAAGCCGATCCCCGGACCGAAATTATGGTCGTCGTCGCGGTGGAGGAGACCGTCACCGAAACGAATCCTTTGGATGAAATCGTGGCTCTTTCTGAAGACACGATTTCTGCAAGATCCGAGGAAGCTAAAATAGGGGAGGAGACCGGCGAAACAGATCCCCCGGAAAAGGTAGCAGACTTAAAAGAGGCCGATTCTTCACCCGCCGAAGATTCGGTGCCGACTCCCGTCCCCATTTCAGAAGCTGCGCCCGCACCCACTGCCGCAGTGATCTCTGCCGCTGCAGCCGAGCTCCCGGTCACCCGGAAAAAAGCGGGATGCTGGACGATGTTCGCCACGCTCTTCTTTTTTGTCACTCTCCTCCTCATCGTCGGTCTCGGCGTGGCGGGATGGTTCGCCTGGTCCCGTCTCGGGGATTTCGAAAACGAGGTCACGACGCGGGTCAGGAGCGGACTCGAGGAGCGCGGCATCTACCTCGACTACGGCGACTGGGGCTACCGGTTTCCGCGAGGTCTCGTCTTTGACGAAGTCACCATCTACGATGATGCGACGAGAGAGCGGCCCCTCATCAAAGTGGCCGGACTCGGGATAAATGTGGATCTGATAGGGCTGGCAAAGGCGCCCGGTGAGATCGGGGCCGGTGAGATCAATCTGCAGGATTCCACGATCAGCCTTTTCGAAGCAGGCAATCCCGTCACCACGATCGAGGGCGTAGCCGGCGAGATCTTCGCCAGTCAGGAAAGCGTCCGCGTCGATCGGCTCACAGCCCTCCTTGGGGGATGGCAGGTCAATCTCAGCGGCCTCGTGACCCTGCCTGCGACGACGGGTGAAAAAGAGCCTGCCGAGGCCTCAGCCTCAGCCGCGAAGCCCGCCGCCGCCCCGCTCACGCTGGATTTCTCCGCCATCAAAGCGCTCGAACCCTGGCTCGCGGTCGCGAGCGCTAGTGAAAGTGCTCCGGTATTGAACCTCACCTTTGCCATGGATGCCGCTCAGCCCGATCTCGCGAGGATCGAGGGCAATCTCCACGGGCAGGATATCACCTGGAATGGGATCACTTTCTCCTCCGCCACGGCCACTTTCCATGTCGTGCCCGAGACCGGCGAACTCAGCGTCCCCACTTTTCAGATTGGCCACGGGCAGGGGTTCATCGGAGGCCGCCTCGCCATCGATACCGCCACGCAGCGGCTCCGCATCGAGCAGCTCCAGTCCACCGTCGATGTCCTCGCCCTGCTCGCTCAATACAAACCGGCGTGGGCCGAGAGCTGGAAGTCCATCCGCCTCGTCGATGCCCCGTCGCTTCAGATCACCGGTGAAGTCCCGCTTGAAGACCCCGCCGGGGCCGACCTCAAGGTTCGCTACGATCATCGCCAGGGAATCGTTCTCGCGCTGGAAAAAGGCGACCTACCCCTGCGTGACCTGCGTGGAAACTTCACCGTCAATCGTGGCTCGGTCGAGACCAACGACGGGGGTTTCGAGCTGTTCGGCGGTTCAGTTCAGCTCAATGGAGCGACGCGACTCACCGACGAGTCAAGACCCTTCAACGGACTGATCGAGATCACCGGGCTCTCCCTGGAAAAAGCCGCCGCCTTCTTCGGTAAAAAAGATAGCGCTATGTCAGGACGACTTTCCTTCGTCTTCCGCGGAGTGGGCTACCGCGAAATCGAGAAGGTCCGCGGCGGCGGAACTCTGCGGGTGGAAGAGGCGATCATCCCCGATTTCCCTATCCTCGGTCAGATTCAGGACTACGTAGGCAGGGCCGTGCCCGCCTTCGGGGTAAAAGGACAGGGCAACATCGCCGGGGCCTACATCATCGAGTCGGGCGTGCTCGTCGCGAGTGATCTCACCGTCGCCAACAGCGCCGCCCGCATCGTCACGAACGGCAGTGTCAATCTCAGCTCACTCGAGACGAACTTCACCGCGAAGGCCGATCTCGTCCCCTCGCTCGCGGCGGCGACCGGTCTCACGGACAAAGCGATCACCTTTGAGGGGAAAGGGCCGCTCGGAGATCCGACCGTGGTGATGAAAAGTTTCCCCATCGAGTTCGCCTCGGTCTCCCTCGGGAGCATCCTCGGTACCTCGCCGCTGTCTCTAGGGACGCTGCAAATCGTGCCCGGTGTCAAAGAGACCGTAGGTGCCTTTGCTGACCAACTCGGCGGTCCCGGGATCACGATCCATCCCGAAGTGATGACGTTTTTCAAAAGTCTCCTCGGCGAAGCAGCCCCGGCTCCCGAGCCCCCCCAGGAGCAGCCAGCAGAATAACTGAACTTCGTGCAATCTGCAACGCTAGTAAAATCGAGGATTACAGCCCCGGGTGACCGTCTTTCCGATTGCGATGAGAGGCGCTTTCGACTAAGCGCTAAGAGCGCACGATTCGGTCCCGGCTGATCGTCGTTCTCCCCTCCTTTAATGAAACAAACTCTGTTGGCGCCCTGCGGCGATTGGCGGCTTCTTCGTCACGCCTGCGGTGTAATCTCTATCGCCAGTGCGCTCCTTCTCAGCTCATGCTCGACGGTAAAGGTCAAGACCGTGCCCGACGAGCTCACCGATGAGGCGCTGGATTCTGCCAATGTTCTCGCGGATCTCGTCGCCGCTCCCTTCGACGCGCTCCCTTCGACGCGCTCGCTGAATTCGCCGATGAGACGTCCAACCTCCTCAAGCGGGCAAAGCGAGCCGAGTTCAAGGGGCAGAGAACTGCGGCAACGGGAGTGTACCTGAAAGTCGCGGCTGACGCGCATTTTCGCCTCACTTCCGGAAAGGTCGTCCCCGGTTCGGAAGAGGAAGCGGCACTCATCGACATCTACAACAGCGCTCTCGCCAGCTTTGCAGCCCGATGGATCGAGGATCCCATGCGATACGAAGCCGGTCGGCAAGGCTACACCTGCGGGAGCGAGGAGTTCGAAATCACGCTCGCGGCGGACTCGCCCTATGCCGCAGATTATTTCGATCACGTCATCCCCTCGAGCGCACTTCAGAAAAATGGAATCGTAAACAAAACCCGTGAAGGGGTCGGTGCCGCTCTCGTGGCGATGCGCGAGCAGCGCCCCGATCGGGCGGAAGAAATGCGCTTTTTCCCCGGCCGCGGACTTCACGTCCCCGTGACCGTGACGATTGATTCGGTCTCGATCTCCGCCGTCGATGGCGGGACCAGGCGGGTGACCTTTTCCCTCCGCAATCCGCTCGTTGAGGGGACTGTTGTGTTAGGGGATCAATCACTGCCCCTCGCAGCGGACTTCAGTGCGCCGCTTGCGATGGTGTTGCGCGGCGGCAATGAGGTTATCTCGGGGATTCATGGATTTTTCAGGGCGGACGAGCGCCTCACCCATTCCGGATTTCTCCTTGTCGAACCCTACGATCCTGATCGCATCCCTGTCATTCTCATCCACGGGCTCTTCTCCGTGCCCATGATCTGGCGCGACATCATTCCGGAGATGACGTCCGATCCGGAGATCTCGAAGCGCTATCAGTTTATCCTCTTCACCTACCCGAGCAGCTTCCCTGTGATGGAGTCCGCCGAGCTGTTGCGCGATCAGCTCGCGTCCCTGAGGGCAGTCTACGACCCTGACGGCAACGATCCGCTCTCGCGCAATCTCGTCGTCGTGGGGCACAGCATGGGCGGCATCCTCGCTCATTCGCTGGTCACCGAGTTTGGCGACAATCTCTGGAACGAATACAGTGACGTGCCTGTTGAGGGGCTCGACATAGCGGTGGCCGAGAAGGAAAAGATCAGGAAGCTCGTCTATTTTAAACCCGATCCCGGGGTGACCAGAGTGGTCTACTATTCCACTCCGCATCGGGGATCTGACTTGGCGAGGAAGGGCATGGCCGGAGTGATCTCCCGGACTGCGAAGCTTCCCGGCAATGTCGTGCAGTTCACCTCGAACTTCCTCGATCCGCGGATTGAGTCCAGCCTTGCCGTCCCGATGAAGGAAAAAGTGACAAGTGTGCAGTCCCTCGAACCCGGCTCACCGATGGTGTCGGCAATGGATCGCTCGCCCTACAAAAAGGGCGTCACCTATCACAGCATCATGGGAGACGGCGGTCGGGGAGACACGCCCGAGAGTTCGGATGGTATCGTCGAGTACTGGAGCGCCCGGCAGGATGGTGCCGCCTCGGAGCTCATCGTTCCGAGTGACCACAAATCGTATCGTCATCCCGAGGGGGTCGCAGAGCTGAGCCGCATTCTCCGCGAGCACGCTGGACTGTGATTTGTCAGAGCCACCAAGTCGCGAGGCTGAGATAGGTCAGAAGCGTTGAGATATCGGTGATCGCGAGGGTGATGGGGCCTGAAGCGAGGCCGGGATCGTCCTTACCGGAACATCAGCACCGGGATGTGGCAGGTGCGCACCATCGTGGTGGTCGTGCTGCCGAGGATGAACTGGCGGATGGGGCTGTGCCCGTAGGCACCCATCACGAGCAGGTCGATGCGGTGCTCTTCCACGGCAGAGGCGATGACTTCCTCGACCGATCCGGGGACAGCCGTGCAGGCGACCTCGAACCCGGCCTCACGCAGCCTCGTGGCGGTTTCTTCGAGATCGCGCAGGGCCTTGTCGTCCACTTTGCCGGAGCGGAGGAGATGGCACTCGAGTTCCGCGAGGAGCGGGTTGGCGATGATAAAATCGATTGCTTTGAGGATGCTCGGGCCGCCGTCGTAAGCGATCAGGAACTGGCTCACCGGTTTGAACTCGCGCGCGGCGACGAGGACGGGCCGCACGCTCGTGCGGATGACACGCTCGAGCTCGCGCCCGAGGTGGGCCTTTGCGAGGCCGGAGTCTTCCCCGCGTTTCCCGATGACGACGAGGTCCGCGTCGGGCTCGAGTTCTCCGAGCGTCTCGACGAGGGAGCCGTGACGATGCAGCGTCTCGACCGGGGCGATCCCTGCCGCCTCGAGTTGTTTTACCGCGTCTTCGAGGATCGCGTTGCCCTTCAGCTTCGCGACGCGGGCGCGGGCTTCTTCCAGCTTCACGAGTTCCTCCGTCAGTTCGAGACTGGCGTCGAAGCCTATCATCCCGGTGAGATTTGTCCCGGGCGCCAGCTCCCGATGTGGATCGATGACATGGAGCACGCTCACCCCCAGGCCCATGCGGGTGGCGGCCCAGGCACTGTGCTGATAGATGCTGGGAGCGTAGGACGAACCGTCGGTGCAGGCGAGGATGTGCGACATGGGATAGGGCGGGGTGGGATGGACTTAGTGGGAGAGCAAACGCTTCAGCGCACCGGGTTTGTCGTGCATGGCGAGCCGATCAACGAGAGTGGCGCTCGCCTCGTTGAGCCCGAGGATCTCGACTTCGGCTCCCTCACGACGGAATTTCAAGACCACTTTGTCGAGGCAGGAAACCGCCGTGAGATCCCAGAAATGAGCATGGCTCACATCAATGACTACTTTGGAAAGCACTTCTTTGAAATCAAATTCGTTCACAAAGGCCTCGGACGAGGCAAAAAAGAGCTGACCGCTCACGGTGTAGGTGCGGCACTCTCCCGCGCGGATGCCAGTGACCTGCAGGACCTGCGAGACTTTGCGGGCAAAGAAGAGAGCGCTGAGCAACACGCCCACTCCCACCCCGATCGCGAGATTGTGCGTAAAGATCACGGTGATCGTCGTGGCGAGCATGACGATGCTCGAACTCTTGGGATGCAGTCGCATATTCTTGAACGAGGCCCACGAGAAAGTCCCGATCGAGACCATGATCATCACGGCGACCAGTGCGGGCATGGGGATCTGTTTCACCCAGGGGCTCAGCAGCACGATCATGATGAGGAGGAAAACTCCCGCCACGAGGGTCGAGAGGCGCCCGCGCCCGCCCGACTTCACATTGATGACCGATTGGCCGATCATGGCACAACCGGCCATGCCGCCGAAGAGACCGGCGACGATGTTCGCGAGACCCTGGCCGCGGGACTCGCGATTTTTATCGCTCGGGGTATCGGTCATCTCATCGACGATCTGCGCGGTCATCCACGACTCCAGCAGACCCACCGCGGCGAGACCCAGAGAGTAGGGCAGCACGATCCAGAGAGTCGCGAGGCTCCACTCGACCTGTGGCCAGAGGAAGATCGGGAGCGAGTCGGGGATCTCGCCCAGATCACCGACGCGACGGACATCGAGCTTAAAGAGGAGCGCCAGAATCGTCATTACGATGATCGCGACGAGAGGCGAGGGCACCGCCCGGGTCAAGCGCGGCAGCAGGTAAATGATCGCGAGGGCTCCGGCGACCATCGCATACATCGTGAACCCGGCCCCTTTGAACTCGGGGAGCTGGGCCATGAAAATGAGAATCGCGAGCGCGTTGACAAAGCCCGTCATGACCGATTTCGAGACGAATCGCATCACGTCCGCGACGCGAGCGAGACCGGCGGCGATCTGGATGACACCGGTGAGCAGGGTCGCGACGAGCAGATACTGGAGACCATGGTCCCGCACGAGAGTGACCATCAGCAGAGCCATCGCCCCGGTCGCGGCAGAGATCATGCCCGGTCGTCCGCCGAAGAAGGCCGTCACCACCGCGATGCAGAACGAGGCGTAAAGCCCGACCTTGGGATCGACCCCGGCAATGATGGAAAAGGCGATCGCCTCGGGGATGAGCGCGAGGGCGACGACGAGACCGGCGAGGAGGTCGCTGCGGCTATTGGCGAACCATTCCTGATAGAGATTTTTGGGCAGCATGGAGACGGCAGGGCGTTGGGGAGTCGGGAAATGGCGCGTGAGCGGAGGAGCGGGGCGGTGGGAGGATGCAAAGGAGATGCAAATGCGTGAGAAAGCGAAAGCGTCCTTGGATCCTGCGAATCTCACTGTTACCCGAGGCCGGGCCGGGTCAACCCTTAACCCGGATGTAATCTCAAGTGATGAGGGTGGCGTGCGGATCGTGGGGCAGGGGCTGGCCGGGCGGGGTGAGGGGCTGGCCGGCGGATTCTTTGGTGGTGAAAGATTGAGTGAGGGCGAGGGCGAAGGCGAGGATGTGCCAAGCTGGCGGAGCGATTTGAGGCTTGCCTTCGCGGGCCGGGCCGGGCAGGATGCGATTCGTCCACAAAAAACTGTGGACGAATTTGATTTACCCACAATATTTTGTGGCTAAACAACGTTAGGCTTTGAAATAATGCGGAACGAAGAGGTAGCCCAACTTAATTTTACCGATTGGCCGGTTCCTGATAGGTTTCTTACTGAGATTGGGCGAGTCACGACAGTTTGGGCCAGCCTCGAATCACTCCTGAATCTGTGCATAGGAAAGCTTGCCGGATTTAATGAACCTGATGATCCGACTCCTTACGTCTTGGTAGCACATTCAAGCTTTCCACAACGTGTTGACATCCTCGCGACTCTCTGCGAGCAGCTGATCGCAACGTCTCCAGCACTCCAAGACTACAAGACTGTGGTTTCGAAACTCAAGACCGCCCAGAAAGCTCGAAATTGCTATTCGCACAACACTGTCAACTATGACGAGGAATCTGACTCACTAAACATGCCAGTCGGGTCAGCGCGCGGGAAGCTTAAAGTCTCGACCGAACAGGTTTCACTTGAGGACATTAAGCGTGCAGCTATCGAGATTGAAGAAGCAAACAGAGCCCTCTACAAACTGGTCCTAGGGCGTGAACTCCAAGCCGCATGGACGCAAAACAGATCCACCTTATGAGCCGGCGCTGGACAACCGTAAAACGCTGTGAGTCGATTGACATCACTGATTAGAATCCTTACTTTCCAGTCGTGGTCGCGCTTCCATTTACGGTTGGCAGGCGTCGACGCTCTGCTATAAAATGACTTCCATCAAACCCCGGAATACTTGGTTCAACGAGGTGCAACTTTTCGACGGAGAGGAGATGATCCTTTCCTACCCCTCGAATCACTCTCAAGGAAATCGAGCAGTCGGAGGGAAGCTTTTCATAACGAATCAACGTATTGCTTTTGCTCCCAATCGACTGGACGCAAACATGGGGGGTATGGCGCTGGAGTTGCCTGTTTCAGAAATAACATCAATAGATACAGACAAGCCGCATTTTACGATAATTGAAAGTTTTAGGGGCGCATGGCGCACACGGCGTTGATTCACTGCAGCGCTAAGCCCCTCAGTATTTCGTGGCCAACGATCCTGCTGCAATTGCTTCCAAAATCAGGGCCGAGGTAGAAATCACTGCAGAACAAGGGTCGAAAACCAGGGGCTAGCGGTCGCCTGCGACCGACCTTCGCCAACGAAACGAAAAAGCTGTCGAATGCGTTTTCATGATCCCATTCTGCCGATTGCTTTGATCGCGTTGTTCGCAAGCGGGTCGATGTCGATATGCAACACGTTCTTCGCCACTTCACCGAAGATTCCCGACACCCAGACACGTTTTGCCTTCGCCCAGATCACAGCACGGCTAAACGGCGTCGGGGGTGATAGGCTTCCGCGGACTACGGCGGAGTTGCTCAGCACAGTGAGCGCTTCCAAGATTGACTGGAACAGCTGCGGAATAGAGGGGGATCGGATTCTGGATGGCTGGGGACAACCCATCATTGGTTTCACTGACTACCCCATCCGTGTGATTCGGAAACACTTGCTTCCCTGCGCCTCGGACCGCACCGTGGCAGTGTTCCCATGCTCCGGATCCTTCCCGTCCTCCTCGCTCTCTCGCTGCCCGTCTTCGCCGTCACTGCCGCGGAGCCGCTCACGACTGCCCTGGAGCTGCGCTCGCTCAGTAAGGAAGAGGCCGACTCGGGCGTCGCGGTGGACTTGCGCGGAGTCGTCATCTTTGCTGAACCGCATGGAACGGTCTTTTTTCAGGACGCCACCGCCGGGGCCTTTTTCCAGTTAAAGGGCCTCACCGCCCCTGCTCCTGGAGACGAGATCAGGGTGCGCGGCATTTCCTACCCCGGCCTCTATTTGCCCGGGATCGAGGAGGCAAAACTAGAGATCCTCGGTCATCCCGGCTTACCCGCTGCGGTGGCTGTCAATTTTGATGATCTCATCTCGGGGCGTTACCACTATCAGCGGGTCAGTGTGGAGGGCATTGTCAGGACGGTCGAGCCCGACGAGGAAGGGGCCAGCCTCCTGCGCATCGACCTCGGCTCCCGCGTCGTTGAGATCCGGATGGAAGAGCCGCCGCCGGGAGACGATTCGCTCATCGACAGTCGCGTCCGGGTCAGCGGGCTCGCCGCCGGGGATCTGAACAATCGCCGCCAGCTCGTCGCGCCCTATCTGCGCTGCCGCAGTTGGGGCGACATCGGGATCATCGAAGCGGCGCGTGATCTGCATTCCATCCCCGAGGTCTCGCCCGGGGAGATCCTGACCTTCGCCGTCGGCGGACAGGAGCGGCGCCGGGTCAAGGTCACCGGCGTCGTCCTCGCCGCTTTCGGGGACGGCGATGTTTACCTCAGGAGTGGTGAATCCGGGATCGGGATCGGCCGTATCACGATCGATCCGCTCCTCGAGAGCGGGGATTATGTTGAAATGTTAGGTTTCCCCGAGATGGATCGGTTCAGCGCCAGGCTCGTCGATGCGGTGACCCTCGACCACCTCCTTGGCGACGGCCCGGCGCCCCCCGTTGCGGCGCGGATTGCCGACCTCCTCGACGGGCGGCACGACAGTGACCTCGTCACTCTCACCGCCGAGCTCAGCGAACAATATCGCAACGAGAGCGGCGGTGTCCTCGTGCTACGGGACGGGGCGCAGATCATCCATGCCGATACGCCCGCTTTGCCTGAAGATCTCCTTCCCGGAGCGACGGTGAGTGTCACCGGCATCGCCGTGGTCGAGTCGACACGACGTTCCACCCAATATCGGTCAGAGCCCGATCAGGTCTCCCTGCGGCTGCGTTCCGCTGAGGATATCGTCGTGCTGCGACCGGCCTCGTGGTGGACCTCGCCGCGTCTTGCGACCGCGCTCATTATGCTGCTCGTCGCGACCATACTCGCCGGACTTTGGATCACCCTGCTGCGGCGTCAGGTCGCACGGCAGACCGGCGCCTTGCGCGAGCGCATTGGGATCGAGGCCGCCCTCGAGGAGCGGCAGCGCATTGCCCGTGAGTTCCACGACACCCTCGAACAGGATCTCGCCGGCCTTTCTCTGCGGCTCGACGCGGCGGCGGTGCGGGGCACCGATGAAAAGCTGCGCGGCTTCATCGAGGGCTCGCGCAGCCTCGTCTCGCGGATCCAGATCGAGACGCGCAACCTCGTCTCGGACCTGCGGCAGGAGCCCGGCGAGGAAGCCGATCTCATCGGCGCTCTGGGGGAACTGGTGACCGGACAAGGCCGCGAGATTGGTCCCGGGATCGCGATGGTCTCGCCCGTTGAAGGCATTCCCGCCCTGCCTTCGCGCACTGTGCACCACCTCCGCATGATTGCGCAGGAGTCCATCACTAATGTCCTCAAGCACGCCGGTGCGGCGAAGGTTGTAATCTCGGTCGGCTATGACGGTGGAGATCTCGTCATGCGCATCACTGACGACGGACGGGGATTCGAAGTGGATAAAAACACCACGGGCCGGGCCGGTCATTTCGGCTGTATGGGGATGCGGGAGCGCTGCCGCAAGATTGGGGCCGGGATCGAGTGGGAGAGTTCGCCAGGGCAGGGGACCTCTGTCATCGTCACCCTTCCATGGGAAAAGAAAGGAGCCGGAGCATGAAAGTCATGATCGTCGATGACCACTTTGTCGTCCGCAGCGGGCTCGTCGCCTCGCTCGAGCTCGAGGATGACATCGCCGTCGTCGCCGAGGCGGAAAACGGCGAGACTGTCGTCGAGCTGTTTCTCCAAACCGCTCCCGACGTCGTCCTGATGGACCTGCAACTCCCCGGGTGGAACGGCATTGAGACGACCGAGCGCCTCCTTGAAGTGGCACCGCAGGCACGGATCCTCATCTTTTCCACCTTCGCGCGGGACGACGAGATTCAGGTCGCTCTGGTGAGCGGCGCTCTCGGGTATCTCCAGAAAACAGCCGGACGCGACGAGCTCATCACCGCCCTCCGCCACATCGCCGCAGGCCAGTCCTACCTCCCTGCCGGACTCGCCACCCGCCTCGCGGGTCTGAAGCTCGGCCCCGCCATCACCCTGCGCGAACGCGAGATCCTCGCCCTCGTTGCAAAAGGCCGGGCCAACAAGGAGATCGCGGCCGAACTCGGCATCGCCGAAGACACCGTGAAACGACACATCAGCAACGTGCTCCAGAAGCTCGAAGTGAGCGACCGCGCCCAGGCCACCGCCGAAGCGATCCGTCGGGGGATTGTGCGAGTGGAAAAGTAAGTAATAGACCGTGACGAAAATACCGCTCAAATCAATTCTTCTAGTCTCCCTCCTCCCCGCGATCCTTCTCTCGGATGACCCCTCGCGGAGCGATCAGATCAAATCGGCGATGCTCGATCAGGCAGGGAAGAATGTGCTCATCGCTGCGCATCGTGGTGGTTATGTTAATGACAAAGCGGACCAGTCTCCGGAGAACTCGGTCGCAAATGTTGAGATTGCCGTTGCGAAAGGTTTCGATCTCTACGAGACCGACATCCAGCGAACCAAAGATGGTGTCTTTGTCATCATGCACGATGAGACTATAGACCGCGAGACGACCGGAGAGGGTGAGGTCAGTGACTTGACCCTGGCAGATCTCAAGGCGCTCCATAAGCGCTACCGCGACGGCTCGGTCTCGGAGGAAAAAGTGACGACTCTCGAGGAATTCCTCCACGCCGGAAAAGGGCGGATCCGTTTTAAAGCGGACCTCAAACCCGGCCTCGTGGAGCATTTCGATGCGCTGGCGAAGCTCATCACCGGGCTCGGGATGGAGCAGGTTGTATTTTTGCGTTGCAGCAAAAAAGAAGCGGCGGTCATTGGATTCCATTTTGCGAAGGGGACGCTAAAGGTCGAGCTGATGGTCAAGGTCGATTCCGCAGACGAAGTCCGTAACATCGTGAAGCGCTTTTCACCGAAGACGATTCAGATCAATGTGGAAAAAGACGAGGTGCTTTCTCCCGGGAAAACTGAGGCGATTAAAACCGCAGTTGGACTTGGTATTCTCGTCGGGACACATAGCTACGGCGATCCGATCCAGCGCGAGTCCCTAATCGAAGCAGGCGTGCGGATGTTTCACACGGCCATTCCTGACGAGACTCTGGAGTGGTTGCGGGAGAAGGGGTGGAGAATGCTGTAATCTCAATCTACTGCTTCAGCAGCTCTTTCAGCCTCACCTCAAGCTCATCCGTTCGAAAGCCCTTCGGACCCGGTGCTCCCTGATACGCGACTTGCTTGTCGGGGCCGAGAATATAAAGCCGGTCCGGCCAGGCTCCATAGGCGGTGCTGACGGTGTCGTCCATGTCGTCGATGAGCTGGGGGATTTTCAGATCGAGGGCTACGGTGCATCCCTGTGCCACTTCCACCCGGCGTTCAAAGGTCGTCGGTTGCTCAATCTCCACGTGCCTGGCGGGCCTCGGTGAATCGAGCGCGTGTGCCTCTTTGATGTAAATCCACCAGAAGTCAGCTTTCTCGCCGTAGGTTTCGTAATTTTTTTGCAGACGCACGGCCTGCTGAGTGAAGGGGCCTCACGTGTGTGAACCGAAGACGAGGACGGCGTATCGCTCCGGGTTCGAGAGATCGACCGATTTTCCGTTCACGTCTTTGGCAGAGACCTTGGGCACCGGTTGTCCTTCAGCGACCCCCATTCCCCGCATCATCCGAGGAGCTCCCTCTTTGCGCTGAGCTTGCGCTGAAAACGCGAGTCCTACGATGGCAATGACGAGGGCTTTGCTTCGAATGTCGACTCCGATGGGGCGAAAAGCAGGTCTCATGGCAATTGAACTTGCCTCGTTCGATTGAGTTGCGGAAAATTTGCAGAAACTCCATGGCGACAGTAGTCTTACTCGTTCAGCAGTGGCGATGCTACGGCTCTCAAGAGTATGCTGAATGACCGGGGAAAGTCGGAGATGCCAAGAAAAAAGGCAGAGTCGGGAACTCCTCTTTAGTCCGGTTTCGCGCTAAAGAACACGTTTTTGTGGTCGGATTTGGGGTGGTCGTGCGGGGCACATAATTGTAGCGATCAGGCACAATGGGAGCAAATGATCACGGCAGGAATTCGGCTATTCCACACGACCTGACTGGGAAGACGCTGTGTTGGCTGGCGGAAAAGGGCCGGCGATGATTTGAGTAGTATTTTCGTCAAGCGCTTCATTGGCCCGCGATCAAGCCCCCCCGAAAGTGGTAGAGGACGCGGGGTGCAATCCGGTATGCTCTCGTGCTACAGTGATACCGTGAAAACTTCCCCCCATTTTTCTCTTCGGTCGGTCATGCTGGCTTTTGCCTTGACCGGTCTTTTCACCTCCCTCGCGGCCGGGGACAAAATCGCGGTGCAATGGAAGTTCGACGGCGCGGAAGAGGTTGGTGAATGGCAGGGCAAGAAAGGCAAGGCCGAGGCCGCCGAGCCCGGTCCGAGGGCGCCGCGGTATCCGAATTTCGATGTCAAAAACCAGGCCGGTCTTTTCCAGGGGCACGAGGGATTTCTCGTGTTGAAGGACAAGGAGCGCGGCGGGACGCAGGAGATCCGCTTTGGCCTCGGCGAGTCGATCACGATCGAGGGTTGGGTGAAGGTGAAAGATCTCAAGAGCGGGGAGATGGACTACCTCCTCGGCAAAGGCCGTCACGGCAAGCTCGGGGCCGATCTCGGCGAGATGAACCAGAACTATGCGGTGCGGCTGAAGGGCACCGGCGGCGGAGCGGAGATCGGATTCCTCTTCACCAGCATCGACCCGGCCAACGCGAACAAGCGTGACTGGCATCGCTGGTGGAGCAAGGCGACGGTGCCGACTTCGGGCTGGCATCATCTCGCGGTCGTTTACGCTTTCGGGAAAAAGGACAGCCTGCGTGCCTACATCGACGGCAAGCCCACGGACGGGGTCTGGGACATGGGCGGGGCGACGGATCTCGGGCCGGTCACCGATGCCGACGATCTCGTGATCGGGACGGGCAACAAGCGCACGGTAGGGGAGTCGTTCTCGGGCTGGCTCGATGATCTCACGATCCATCGCGACGCGCTCTCTGCGGCCGAGTTGCAGTCACGCTACGCCTACACTCCGCCGCCGCCGGCGGTGACGAAGGAGATGGTCCCGGCCGGCGAGGTGCTCATCCAGATCAGCGAAAAGGGAGTGCCCGAGGTCAACGCGTGGCCCGAGGAACCCGAGGCCACGGAGACCTATCGCGAGGGTGTCTTCGGATTTTTCGACTGGCCGCAGAAGTACATTTCCACCGGAGTGCGTGGCGACCGGGCGATGCCCTCGCATTTCCGGGCGACGGCGCTGGTGAAGCTGCCGCAGGGGAAACACCGGCTCCTCCTCCGCAGCCGCGGAGCCTCGAGGCTCTATATCGACGGGGCGAAGCTGCTGGAGAATGAGTTCCCGAGTGAGGATACCGGCGGTCACGGTGTCGTCTCATCGCAGGACAAGTATCTCGATCTCGGGCCTGACTTCCGCTTTGCTCCTCCGGGGAACCGCGAGAACTGGTGCGAGTTCGAATCGGATGGGCGTGAGCATTTTGTCATCATGGAGACGATGGTCGGGGGTATCGCGGGCAAGAGCAAACGCCGTCCCGAGTTCGGCGAGACGGTCGTCGCGATCTCGCCCGAGGGCAGCGAGCATTGGTCGCTCCTCTCCCCCGGTAAGCGCGAGGTCGCCTACAACGACGAAGGCTGGGCCGCCTACGAGAAGGAGCGCCGCGACTGGCTCGACCTGATCAATACGAAAGCCCGTGCCGCGAAACGGGCCGAAAATGCCGCCTACTGGGCAACCCGTCGTGAGGCGGCGCAGAAGTGGCTCGCCTCGGCGAAAGCGGTGGACGTCCCCGCGCTGCCCGCCGGTTATCCCGCGAACAATGTCATCGATCATTTCATCGCCGACCGCATCGTCCGGGTCGAGGCCGAGTCCAAGGCGGCAGGGGAGGGGAAGGTGAACTACTTCGAGCAGATCGAGCCGCTCCTCGAGGCGAAATGCTACAGTTGCCACCAGGGCGGCAAGGCGAAGGGCGATCTGCGTCTCGATCAGCATCATTATGCGCTCGAGGGCGGCGAGTCCGACGGGCCGGCCGTGGTCCCCGGCGATGTCGATGGCAGCGCGCTCCTCTTTCGGATCAGTGAAGCCGCCGGGGACGACATCATGCCGCCGAAGGGAGAGCGTTTTTCCGAAGAAGAAGTCGCCCTGCTGACCCGCTGGGTGGAGGAAGGGGCGGTCTGGCCGCAGTTCGATGTGGATAGGTTTGAACTGACCGAAAAGACAGGCGACCTCTCTTTTCTCCGCCGCGCCTCCCTCGATACCGTCGGGGTTCCGCCGCGCGAAGAGGAGATCGCCCGCTACCTCGCCGATCCGGAGGAAAAACGTCGTGACCTCGTCATCGACCGGTTCCTCGCGGACGCGCGCTGGGCCGATCACTGGATGGGGTACTGGCAGGATGTCCTCGCGGAAAATCCCAACATCATCAACCCGACCCTGAACAACACCGGCCCCTTCCGCTGGTGGCTGCACGAGTCGCTCCTCGACAACAAGCCGATCGATCTCTTCGTGACCGAGCTCATTCGCATGGAGGGCAGCGAGCGTTTCGGCGGCCCCGCCGGATTCGCCACCGCGTCGCAGAACGATGTCCCGATGGCGGCGAAGGGAATGATCGTGAGCTCGGCCTTCCTGGGCATCGAGATGAAGTGCGCCCGCTGCCACGACGCCCCCGCCCACAAGTCGAAGCAGGAGGATCTCTTCCAGCTCGCCGCGATGATGAAGGAGGAAATCATCAAACTGCCCGAGACGAGCAGCGTCCCGATGGACCGGCTTCACCAGACAGGGCGGGCTCCGCTCATCGAGGTGACGCTCCTCCCCGGCAGCGAAATCAAACCGGCCTGGCCTTTCCCCGAGTTCGTGAAAGAGGCGAGCGCTGATCTCCTCGCCGAGCATCCCGAAGACCTGCGTGACCGTCTCGCCGCGCTCATCACCGCGCCGGAAAATCAGCGTTTTGCCCAGGTCATCGTGAACCGTCTCTGGCAGCGGCTCATGGGACGCGGCATCGTCGAGAACGTCGGCGATTGGGAAAAGGGTGACCCGTCCCATCCCGAGTTGCTCGAGTGGCTCGGTCGGGAGTTCGTGAGTTCGGGCTACGATCTCAAGGCGGTCGCCAAACTGGTGCTCAGCTCCCACGCCTACCAGCGGAAGGTCGATCCACTCCTCACCAGGACGAGCCCGCTCTATATCGCGCCCGCGCCGCGCCGGCTCAGCGCCGAGCAGATCGTGGACTCGCTCTTCAGCGCGACGGGAAAACCCTTTGATCTGGAGGAAGTCAGTCTCGACATCGACGGTGTCCGGGCTCTGAATAATTCCCTCAGCCTAGGCAAACCCGAGCGCGCCTGGATGCTCGCCTCGACCTCGAACGAGCGTGATCGTCCGAGCCTTTCCCTCCCCCGCATCCAGGCGGTCGCGAGCATCATGGAGACCTTCGGCTGGCGCGGAGCGCGGCAGGATCCCATCAGTGTGCGCGAGACCGATCCCAATGTGCTGCAGCCCGCCATCCTCGCGAACGGAGTCATGGGCACCTGGCTGACCCGACTGAGTGACGACCACGCCCTGACCCGTCTCGTTATGGAAGATCAGACACCCGAGGAACTCGTCGACCGTCTTTTCCTGCGTCTCCTCACCCGGGAACCGAGCGCGGTGGAAAAGGAGCGTTACGTGAAATTCCTCAGCGAAGGATTTGCCACACGCGTCATCCCCGAGGCGGAGCGTATCGTCGAGAAGAAGGCAGGGCCGCGTGTCCCCGTGAAATTCGTGAGCTGGTCCAATCACCTCGACGGCATCGCGAACACGATCGCTCAGGAGAACGAAGCGGCCGCCCGCCGCGGTGATCCGCCGACCAATGCCCTCACGACCGACTGGCGCCTCCGCATGGAGGACATGCTCTGGGCGATGCTCAACGCTCCCGAGTGGATCTATACCCGCTAAAAAACACAAAAGACTTCTCCCCCCCAGAATCTTAATCTTAATCTTAATCTTAATCTTAATCTTAATCTTAATCTTAATCTTAATCTTAATCTTAATCTTAATCTTAATCGCGATTGTGCGTTGAACGTGAAACGGGGATTAAGATTAAGATTAAGAGTAAAAAACACGACCAACAGCCCCCTTCCCCCCCCAAAATGAATCGTCGCAAATTCCTCCAACAATCCACCTTCGCCGCCGGCGGAGCTTCCCTCGGTCTCTCTCCGCTGCTGGCCTCGTCGTCCATTGTGAATTTCCCGAAAGGCAAGGCCGAGTCCTGCATCTTCATCTGGCTCGGTGGCGGCATGGCCCAGGTCGATACCTTCGACCCGAAACGCAAGGGCAACTCCAAGGCCAGCCCCAAGATCGCCGGGTCAGAGTATGATTCCGTCGAGTCTATCGTCCCCGGAGTGCGCTATTGCGAACACCTCAGCCGCACCGCGAAGATCGCCGACCGCGTCACCGCCGTGCGCACCGTGAACCACCACGTCATCGACGAGCACGCCTTCGCCACCAATCTCGTCCACACCGGACGCCTCATCAGTGGCAGCGAGACCTATCCCTCGATCGGGTCCATCGTCGCCCACGAACTCGGCGCGGTGAATCCTGATGTGCCCGCCTACATGCTCATCGGTTATCCCAATGTTAGTCGTGGTCCCGGCTTCCTCGGGGCCAAGGCGGGTTTCGTCTACCTCACCGACACCGAGAGCGGACCGGCCGGATTTTCCCGCCCCGAAGACGTCGACCCGGCCCGCGCCGCGCGGAGACAGTCGCTCCTCGAGCCCTTTGCCGACCGCATCGAGACCGGATCCCTCACCGGAGAATACCTCGAGTCGCAGCGGGAAGCTCTGCGCCTCGCCGGACCGGACTTCATGCATCACTTCGACCTCACGAAAGAGCCCGCCGATCTGCGGAACCTCTACGGCGGCGAGTTCGGGCAGCGCTGCCTGCTCTCGCGTCGTCTCGTCCAGGCCGGGGTGCGCTTCATCGAGGTCTCACATAACCTCAATTTCATCAACGGCACGGGTTGGGATACCCATAACGAAGGGCAGCAGAATCAGCATGGCCTCATTCAGGAGCTCGACATCGCCCTCTCCGCCCTCGTGACCGATCTCGAGAGCAAGGGCATGCTAGACAAGACCCTCATCGCCATCGGGACCGAGTTCGGACGTCCGCCGGAGTATGACGGCCGCGGCGGACGCGGGCACCAGGGCACCGCCTTCAGCCTCGTCCTCGCGGGTGGCGGGCTCAAGCATTCGGGTGCCTACGGTGTCACCGATGAATTGTCGAAAAAGATCGTCGAGAAACCCGTCTCCATCCCCGACTTCCACGCGACCATCCATGCAGCGCTCGGGATCAATCCCCGGAAAGATCTCTACGATGGCTCCCGCCCCGTTCCGATCACTGACCACGGAACACCGATTGCCGAGATGTTTGCGTGAGGTGGGTGACGCATCCCGGTCGGACCGCGGGCGTCGGACCGCGGGCGTCCCGCCCGCTTCACTAGCACTGGCACGGGCGGTTGGATGCCAGATGCGGGCGAGACGCCCGCGGTCCGACAGATGGTCCGACAGATGGTCCGACAGATGGTCCGACAGATGGTCCGACAGATGGTCCGACAGATGGTCCGACAGATGGTCCGACAGATGGTCCGACAGATGGCTTGGCCCCGAAAGCGTGCAATAAATTTATTGCGCAATAATTTCATTGCTATGGAAATAAGAATCGGCCCTCCCGCCACAGGTGACAACTTCTTCAAGCGCCCGAAGCTGATCTCGCGGCTCATGCGAGCGCTTCATCGGGGGAATGTCACCTTTCTCGGACCGCGGCGGACAGGCAAAACTTCGTGTCTCAAGGAAATCCACGCCCACCAGGACGAATACCTGACGATTCTTTTGAATCTTGAAAAACTCCATTCCCCGGAAGCATGGCTCGCTGCGATGGTCGAGGGACTACGAACCGCGCTGGAGAAACCGCCAACGCGTTTTGCATCCACCAAAGCGGGAATCGCTTCCTTTCTGGAGCGTATCCGGACCCTCTCCATCCCCGGCGCGGGCTCCGTGGAACTGGCCGAGCGCGACTCCTCGAAAGCATGGGTCAAGAATGCACGGAAGTTCCTCGACCTCCTTGCCGGTTCGGAAGTCCCCGTTTTGTTTCTTCTCGACGAGTTTCCGACATTCCTCAACTTGGTGGCCAAGCGTTTCGGCACCTCTGTTGTGGAAGAAATCCTGCTGTGGTTCCGGGCCGCCCGGACCGAGTTGCAGGAGGCCAATGTTCGATTTCTCGTGACGGATCCATCGGCTTGAAAGGCGTTGTGCGAAAATGGGGACTCGCGCCGACGGTGAACGAGTTCGACACTCACGAGATTCCGCCTTTGAGCGAGGAAGAGGCTCACGGTCTGATTGCCGCCCTGGCGGAATCGGAGAGTTTGGATTTGCCGGTTCCCTGCCGTGAAAGAATCCTCGATTTGCTCGGGGCGAACTGGCCCATCCTTATTCAATTATTTATCTCGGAAATTCAAGAGGCGGAGTTAGGCGGTCCGCCCACTTTGGAAAACCTCGACCGGATTTACCACGAAGGTCTTGTCCATGGCTCGCGCAACCAATACTGCGAGGGCATGTATGACCGAGTGAAAGAGATTTTCTCCGCAAGCGAAGCCCGCTTGGCTCGCGCCATCCTGAGATCCCTTTGCTCGCATTGCGAGGGGTTCACCCGGGCGGAGATGGAGGCGATCCACGCTCAGGTCGAGCCGAACGCCGAGGTGCGCACCACCCTTGCCGACGAGTTCGACCACGTCTTGGATACGCTGAAACACGACGGCTACCTGCTCCAGCGAACCGGCGGGGAACAGCGCACGGCTTTCGCCTCGAACATCCTGTTCGACTACTGGTGCCGCAAGGCGAGTTGACCGCGTCCGCCCACGATACCTCGAGCACTCTTACTCCTCATGCCCACCCCGCCTTTTGCTCTCTACAATCCCGCCCTCCTCGATCCCGACACTCTGCTCGGTGAATTCACGGCGCGACTCCCGCTCCTTGAAAACTTGCTCAAAACGATCCGAGGTTGTCAAAAGGGCCATCCGCCTCAGCACTGTCTTCTCATCGGGGCCCGTGGCATGGGCAAAACGACTACTCTCTGGGCTGTAGCCCATCGCATCGACCGGGACAAGGAACTACGAGCCGAGTGGCAGCCCGTCGTCTTCGACGAAGAAAGCCGCCGTGTCGGCGATCTTGCCGATTTCTGGCTGGAGGCGATCCGACATTGGGAGGCCATGACCGAGTCCGAACCGGGCTTGAGGGCCGAGCACCTTCTCGACGAAGCCCCGGCGGATCTGGAGCAGCGCGCCCACGATTGCTTTCTCGGGCTTCTCGACCGCAGCGGACGACGTGCCGTGCTGCTGATCGACAATTTCAACGAGTTGCTCGCCTCGATTCGAGAACCCGAGCAACTTCACCGCCTGAGAGCCTTTCTCATGGAGGACTCCCGCGTGCTCCTGATCGGCGGGGCGACGAGTCTCTTCGAGGAGGTCACCTCCATCGACCAGCCGTTCCACGATTTCTTCCGGCTCTTCGATCTCAAGCCCCTGACCCTTGGGGAAATGCGGGAATGTTTGCAGCGTCTCGCAGAACTTCGCGAAGACCGCGAGGTGGAGCGTGTGTTGCGTGAACGCCAAGGCACTGTCGAGGCCCTGCACCTGCTCACTGGCGGGAATCCCCGGCTCGTAAAAACCTTCTACCGGCTCCTCAGCGAAGGCTTGCGGGCTGATATTCGGGCTGAACTGGAGCGGCTCCTCGACGAGTTCACTCCCTACTTCAAAGCCATCGTCGATGCGCTGCCTGCCCAGCAGCAGCGCATCTTCGACGCGATCGCCCTCGCTTGGAATCCGGTAGAGGTCGCCTCGGTGGCCAAGACCACCCGGCTCGCCAGCAATCAAGTCAGCGCCCAGATCCGCGCCCTCCAGAAAGTAGGATTGGTTCGCGAGGCCGCAGGGTCGCCGAAACGGAAGACCTACCTGCTCGTCGACCGATTTTCGACCATCCACTACCTGATGCGGCACGGACGCGCGGCGAGGAACCGACTCGAATGGTTCGTGAAGACGCTGTTGATTCTCTTTCCCGATGAGTCGGGTGCTGACATGGTGGCACGACTTGCGGGCGAGGCGGCTGGTTGCGGCGATGAAGGACGCCGTGATGCACGGGACCTGATGCGCAGCGCATGGGCCTCGATGACGAGCGAGTCGGCGCGTCGGATCCTGGCGCATAAAGTCGGGGAACGGATGTGGAGCGAGGAAGGTGAGTCCGCGCTTGGGGAGTGGCTCGATTTGGAGAATGTGCATGGTGAGTTGCCCGAAATGGAGATCGTTGAATTTTTTCGGCAGATGCCGGCGGAGGTTCGGCAACGTTTGGGGTATCAGCCGGAGGTTTCGTTTTGGTGGTTTACGGTAGCTGGTCCGTTGGGCGAGAAGGGGGCTTGGCATTTAGCTGAATTGGCCTATCGCAAAGCGATCGAACTCGATCCAAGGGATGCCTTTCTTTGGACTTTTCTAGGCATTTTGCAGCAACACCGCCTAGAGCAGTTTGAAGAGGCGGAAGTCTCCTATCGCCGGGCCATCGAACTCAATCCCAAGTATGAGTATGCGTGGTATTTTCTTGGCGATTTACAGTATCACCACCTCGGCCAATATTCAGAAGCCGAGGTGTCGTATCGGAAGGCTATCGAACTCGATCCGAAAGTCGCGCTCTCATGGTCCAGCCTCTCCCGCGTGTTGTCCCACGCGCCGGAGAATTGGCCCGAAGCGCAAGAATGTGCCAAAACCGCTTTACTCTTGGACCCCTATAGCGGCTCAGCCCACCGGCAGTTTCGTCGGGTGTGCGCCACTTCCGTCCCGGACTGGTGCGAAGTCCTCCCGACTCTCCTCTCCGCCGCGATCAAACAACCTTCGGACACCCCCCTCTTTGACTTTGCCATTGAAGGAGCGATGCGCCTAGCCCACCTATCCGGTTCAGCAGAAGTCTTGTCCCTCGTCGAGGGATTAGATGGCGCAATTCCCTTTGAGTCCCTCCTCGATGCCCTACGAGTCATGAGATCACACGACCATCTCCAAAGCCTCGCACCGGAACGCCAAACGGTGGCTTTACGCCTCATTGAACGTTTTAAGCCGGAGCCGGAAGAAGGCCTTTCGTCCGACGGGTGAGCCGCCTCACTTCCCCTTCTCCGCCATTCCCTCAACATTAAAACCGCGTGCGAGACTCGCGAGGTAAAGCACGACCAGCCCGCCTTCCGCCGCGTCTGAACTCGATGTGATAAAAAATCATCCCCCGCCCGCCATTGCGCGCTACTCTGCCTTCGGAACCGACTCGTTCGGAACCACCTCGGGAACCGGGGCTACGGGATCCTCGAAGATCTGCGCCTGCACGAGCACGAGCCGATTCGCTCCGTCAGGTCTCTTCACTGCCACCACTGCGGTATGGCCCGTCGGTATGGTCGTCCGGATCGTCGGGCGCAGAATAGCGTCTTTTTCCAGCAAGGCCTCGCCAGTCTCCGGCAGGTACAAGTCCAGTTCGACCTGACTGTTGTCCGCAGAGAGCGCAGCTGTCGCTCCGCATCGTCGATGGCCGAGTCGGGACAGGGCGGGTTGACCTGAAAAAGTCATCACCGAGGGCAGCGAGATCAGGTCGATCCCGCGTTTTTGGGCCAATCGTCGAATCACTTTTTGGATTTCGGCATCCGGGAGAACGGCGGAGAGTCGAACTTGGCGGTTATCGTGAATTCTTTCCTCTGCTTCCGGGGAACCTGCCTACTCGTCACGGAAGGCCGTAGTGGAAGTAAATGCAACTCCCTCACTGATCTCTTTGGTCATCGGAATGGGAGTGGCGGGATTCTCCGGGAAATCAAAGAGCCTTGCGACGGGAGTTTCAGGATCGTGCGGTGACGGATTCGACTTTGCGTGGGCGGCGTCGAGGAGTTCAGCCAGCTCCCCCGTAAAGGAAACTTCGCGAAACGTGAGGTAGACGTTTCTGGTGACCGCGGTATTGCGGGAAGTGACGAAGGCAGCGATCTTTTTCATATGCTCCGCTGTGGTCCGCACAGTGAGCCTGGCAGTCGCAGGATCGTACTCCGCCGAGGTGCCTTTGGAAAATTCGATCCCGGCGCTTGCCGCTCGCGGCGGATTTCTCGGCACCCATGGCGGTGATCCTGCAGGGGCGCAACGAAGCGCTCGCCGGGCTGGAGGGATTTTTCAAGGCCGAGGAGAGGATCCGGCAGTCGGGCATCTACCTGATGGAGCCCTACGATCCGGATCGAATCCCCGTGCTCCTCATCCACGGGCTCATCTCGCTACCGATGATCTGGCGGGACATCATTCCCGAGATGATCTCGGATCCGGAGATCTCGGAGCGCTACCAGTTCATGGTCTTCACCTACCCGAGCAGCTACCCTCTGGTCGAGTCCGCCGCGCTCCTGCGTGGCGAACTTGCGACGCTGCGGGCCGAGTACGATCCCGGCGGGACCGACCCGCTCTCGCGGAACATGCTCGTGGCCGGGCACAGCATGGGCGGCATGTTGCCCCATTCTCTCGTCGTCGATATCGGGGACAATCTCTGGAGGCAGTCAGTGACAGTTCCCTCGACGAGGTGCCGGTTGGCGACGCGGAGCGTGAAGACATCCGTAGTCTGGTCTACTTCAAGCCCGACCCCGCCGTGCGACGAGTGATCTATTTCTCCGCGCCCCATCGGGGTACCGACATGGCTACGAAGGACATTGCCGGAACGGTCGCGAAGCTGGCGAAGCTGCCGTCGGACGTCTTGAAGTTCAATGCGGAACTCCTCGATCTCCGGATCGACGAGCATTTCAAGGTTCCGATCGGCAAAAAATTCACCAGCCGGGAATCGCTCGAGCCCGGTGCCCCAATGGTGGCGGCGATGGACATCTCCCCCTACAAAAAGGGCGTTACTTACCACAGCGTCATGGGCGATCGGGGCAAAGGCGATACCCCGAACAGTTCTGACGGCGTTGTGGAATACTGGAGCTCCCGACAGGACGGTGCGGCTTCGGAGTTGATTGTGCCGACTGACCACGGTTCCTACAAACATCCGCGGGCAATCGAGGAGCTGCGCCGCATCCTGCTGCTACACGCGGGCATCTGAGGGGGAGAACGGGGTCGCCGGGGGAAGAGGTCCCGCATTTCTGTTCTTGCGCGGCGCGGGGCGATGCCTTTCCATGATGGAGTTAGTCCTCAAACTCCCCCCTCCCCCTACATTTATGCACCCGACTCTGCCCCGGATTTTCGCCTCGGTCCTCGCCCCGGCTCTTTTGCCCTTCCTCCTCGCCGCGGGGACGCTCCACGCCGGAGAGTTCACGATCAAGGAGGAAGCCGACGGGGTCACTGTCAGGATCGACGGGGAGCTCTTCACCAAGTACATCACCGGAGACGATGCGACCAACAAACCCTACTTTTACCCCGTGATCGGCCCGACCGGCAAGGCGATGACGCGGGCCTACCCGATGGAGGATGTGAAAGGCGAGGCCCAGGATCACCCTCACCACCGCTCCCTCTGGTTCGGGCATCAGTTCATCAACGACTTCGATACCTGGCACGAGGAACTCACCCTCATCGGGCGGGCGAAGGGCGACGCCGGGAAGCTGGAAGAGCTGAAAAAGACGCTTGGGGCCTCGGTCCATCGCGAAGTTCTCGAAGCCTCGGCCGACAGGGACATGGCGGTGCTGAAAGTCTCGACCGACTACACCGACCCGTCCGGGGCGGTCATGGCATCTGACGTGCGCACCTTCACCTTTCACCTCGGACCCGATGGTTCACGCATGATTGATGCTGATATCGTCTTCACCGCCGTCGGGGAAGAGGTGATATTTTCCGATGCGAAAGACGCCGGTTTGAGCCTGCGGGTTGCGCACTCGATGAGTGTCGATGCCAAAGAGGGCGGTCATATCGTCACCAGTGACGGGGCAACCGATAAAGATGCCTGGGGCAAGCGGGCCGACTGGTGTGACTTCAACGGTCCCGTCGGCGGGGAAAAGCTCGGTATCGCAGTGCTCAATCACCCGACGAGCTTCCGTTACCCCACCCCGTGGCACGCCCGCACCTACGGCCTATTCACCGCCAACCCCTTCGGACTGAAGACGGTCGCGGGAGAGAGCGAAGAAGGCTTTGTCACCTTAAAAAAAGGAGAGTCCTTTTCGATGCGCCACCGCATCATCCTGCACAGAGGGAACGAAAAAGACGCTGACATCGCCGGAGCGTGGAAGCGCTACGCGGCGGTGCAGTGAGCGACTCTTACTCCGAAACGCTGCTGAGGAGGAGTTCTCCCTCGCCATTGAGCTTCTCGTTGATCGAGACCCGGAGTCGCTCGACACCGCGACGGATGCGGGCCTTGACCGTGCCGAGGGGGCTGTCGATGCGTTCCGCGATCTGCTTCTGGGTGAGTCCCTCAAAATACGCGAGCTCGATGACCTCGCGCTGCTCGGGAGAGAGTGCCACGACAGCCGTCTGGAGAACCTGACGGGCGTCGGAGAGATAGAGCGCCTCGCGTCCGGTGGTGCGGGCCTCGGGGGCGTCGCCTTCCATCTTTTCTTCGAAACGGTCGTAAAGAGCCGAGCGCCGCTGCACTGAACGAACGCGGTCGATCGAGCGATTGCGGGCAGTCGTGCAGATCCAGGTCACCAACGAACCCTTTTTCGGGTGGTAGGTGTCGGCCTTTTTCCAGATCGTGGCGAGGACCTCGTTCATGATGTCCTCGGTGTCTTCGTAGTGGTTGAGGACTTTGAAGGCGGTCGAGAAGATCAGAGCCGAGTATTTCTCGCTCAGTTCCGCGAACGCCTTGTGATTGCGCGCTACGACCCGCTTCATCAGCGCGGCCTCGGCTTTGCGCTCGTCAGATGGCTCAATTGCTTCCATTTCGTTGTTGGTGTTTGAATTCATATTGTCTCGTTGTTGACGAACTATTGTCTATGAACAAGAATTAGACAAGAGGAAACTTGGAAAAAGGATGAAAATGTGTCTACCGGTGTTCGTAACCTCGCAGCCTGTAACGCTCAATCTTGCCCGATACCGCCATGAAGACCCACGATGAATTTTTCGAGATCAGTGCCGTTGCCCGGCTCACGGGGATCTCGTCTCATGTTTTGCGGGTCTGGGAGCGGCGGTATGGCGTAGTCGAGCCGAACCGGAGTGATTCAAAGCGGCGTCGCTACAATCAGAATGACATCCGTCGGCTCTCCCTCTTGAAAACCCTCGTAGACAACGGACATGCCATCAGCAGTGTCGCCCGACTCAGCACGGCCCAGCTCGAAGAGCGGCTCGCCAGTGCCCTCGAGGCGAGAGGATCAGATGAGTCCCTGGAGACGCCGGCACCGGCCGGAATCTGTCGGATCGGGTTGATCGGGATAAAGATTCGACAGGCGGTGCGAGACGCTGCCGAGAACACTCCCGCGATGCGAATCGTGGGCGAGTTCCAGGCCGCTGAGGAGATGATGGCGAGCCTGCGGCCGGGCTCGATCGAGCTCATCATCGTCGAGCGCGACACCATTTTCCCCGAAGACATCGTCGAGATTCAGGAAATGGTCGCCACGATGCGGGTCCGGCGTGCCATCCTGATCTACCAGTTCTCTCGCGAGGACACGATCAATCCACTCGATATCAAGCGCATCACCGCTCTGCGGGCTCCGGTCGATGCGACCGAGATCCAGTTGGCCTGCATCGCGGACATCCAGTTGGCGCTGCGTACGGGTCTTGTGGGCAGAGCGGTCGAGGAGGAGGCAACTCCAGCGCCGTTCGAGCGCCCCGTGGGCGAGATCCCGCCGCGCGCCTTCACCGACGAGCAACTCGTGCGCATCGCGAAGGTCTCGTCGGTGGTGAAATGCGAGTGTCCCCAGCACCTCGCAAGCCTGCTCTCGGGCCTGATCGCTTTTGAGAGATACAGCGAACAGTGCGAGGACCGCAGCGAGAGCGATGCCGCGATCCATGCCTATCTCCACCTAACCACCGCCCGGGCCCGCGCGAGCATGGAGATCGCCCTGTCCGAGGTCCTCACTGAGGAGGGAATAACAGTCTGATTTTGGCAGATCTATTCCCCGGCCGGGCCTTTACCGCAGCGGTTGCAATTGGCGGTGCGAGGTCGTAGCATGGCCCCCAGCATGGGGGAAAACGCCATATCACCGCAGGCCTTGCTCGGTCGTTTTGCAGAACAACGTATCCTCGTTGTTGGGGACGTCATGCTCGACTGGTTCATCTGGGGCAGCGTCTCCCGCATCTCGCCCGAGGCACCCGTGCCCGTCGTAGAGGTGCAGAGCGAGTCGCGCTACCCCGGCGGGGCGGCCAACGTGGCGCGTAACATGACGCCTTTCGGGACCCGCGTGGAGCTCTCGGGGCTCTACGGGACCGACCCCAACGGCACTTTGCTGGAGATTACTCTCGCGGAAAACGGCATCGGCGTGGAGCTCTGTCTCCGCCGCGAGGAATACCAGACCATCACCAAGACCCGCGTCGTCGCACGTCATCAGCAGGTCGTGCGGATCGATAGGGAAAAGAGGCGTCTGCTCGCGCCGGCTCTCGCGACCGAGTTGGTAGAGCGCATCCGCACCGTCCTGCCCCGGATCGACGGCATCATCATCGAAGACTACGGAAAAGGCCTCATCAGTGCCGAGTTGGTCGCCGGGCTGCTCGCTGCGGCCGCCGAGCGCGGCATCATCGTCACGGTCGATCCGAAGCCGGGTAACCCGATCGAGTGGCGCGGGGTCACGACGGTGAAGCCGAACCGGTCCGAAGCCTTTGCCTGTGCGGGCGTCGAGGATCTCAATCGCGACGCGGGAGTCGACCCTCTTCACGACGAGCCTCTCCTCGCGACGGGGCGCGCCCTCCTCGAGAAGTGGTCGTGCGCGCAGGTGCTGCTGACACTCGGCGAGCAGGGCATGCTCGTTTTTTCCGCCGACGCGGCCCCGGTCCACATCCCCGCGAAAGCGCGCGAGGTCTTCGACGTCTCGGGGGCCGGGGACACCGCCATCGCGGTTTACACTCTGGGACTGTGTTCAGGACTCTCGGCCGGCGTCGCCGCGCACGTCTCCAACCTTGCGAGCAGCATTGTCGTGGGAAAACTCGGGACGACTCCGATCGAACGCGAAGAGCTGCTCGCGGCGATCACGCTGAATTTCCCCGACGGTGTCCCGCTCTGAAATCCCCTTTTTTACCGACTTTCCCCCCTCATGTCTGCCGCCGATCTCATCCACGATACTTTTGCCGATCATGCCGCAACGGTGGCCCGTTTCCAGGAGCAATCCGCCGGGGTGATCGCGGCGATGGGTGAGCGCACTGTCTCCTCTCTCCAGGCGGGCGGGAAGATCTGCTTTTTCGGCAACGGCGGCAGTGCGGCGGACTCCCAGCATCTCGCGACGGAGTTCGTGGTGCGTTTCACCCGCAATCGTCGCGGTCTGCCCTCGATCGCTTTTACGACCGACACCTCCATCCTCACCGCCTGCGCCAATGACTTCGGGTTTGAAGCCGTCTTCGCCCGCCAGGTCGAGGCGCTCTGTCGCCCCGGCGACATCGTCGTGGGGATCTCGACCTCCGGGAACAGCGCCAATGTCGTGCGCGGGCTCGAGTTCGCCCGCAGCGAGGGCATCACGACCTTTGCCTTCACCGGCGAACAGGGCGGTGCCTGCGGCGAAAATGCGGACATCCTTCTGTCCGTGCCTTCACCGGTGACGGCGCGCGTGCAGGAGTGTCACCTCATCGCCGGGCATCTCCTCTGCGACCTCGCCGAGCTCGCATTCGCCGGGACTGTCTCCACTATTTCCGGGAGCTGAGCGCCTTTTCGACCGGAGCGAGGATTCGCTCGAGTTCAGCGAGAGATGTCTCGGTTTTGCCGATGACCTTCAGTTGCGGCTCGTACTTCTCCCGATGCTCGCGGCAGACGCGGCGGAGCGGTTCGAAGAGAACGATGAAGTCGTGGTAAAAGGCAGTCGTCCCCTCGGCGAAGGCCTTGCGCTGCTTTTGCGCAATGATAGGGCGGTGCTTTTCGAGGATGCCGGTATAGAAGGTCCGTGCTTTCCGCACCGACTGGGCCCCCACGACCGCAGCGAAGGCGAGCAGGAGCGAGGCCACCCCGAAGGTGATCGCATTCCACGGCGTCTGCTCCAGCATCGTGAGGATGACTCCGCCGAGCGCGGTGAGGATGGCTGCGAAAATAAATCCCCAGATGATGCGGCTGCGCCGGGCGAAGAGGCTGCCGAGCTGGTCCCGCAGATTGAGATTGCGGAGCGCTTCGGCGGTCGCTTCCTCGACTTTTTCCTCGATTCGGCGATGGGCGGCGCTCCAGTCGGGGCTGCCGTCTTCGCCGACGCTGAGCTCGAGATTAAAATGCTCTTCCATCTCCTCGGAGACGCGATCCCAGAGGTGGGCGACGTCTTCCCTCACCGCCGTGGCCCCGGCACCGATGCTGCGGCGCACCGCCTTCATCGTCGTGGCAAAGATGAGCCCCTCGATCTCTTCCGCGCTCTTGCGACGGGGGAGCAGGGCGGAGATGACGCGGAACTCTGAGTCGAGAAGCGGCTCGGCCTGGAGACCGGCGGCCATGAAGCTCTGGTCAAAAGCCTCGAAGAGCGGCTCGCATTTTTTCAGGGTGCGCTCCTGTTGGGTGCGACAGGCAGGCTCGAGCTCGCTCAGCAGCTCCGTGTCGGCGCGGATGATCTCCGAGGCGGCACCGAGGTTTTCCTTGATCTCGCCCAGCACGTAGCAGGCCGCCCGCCATGCGTGGATGAGCTTGATGAGGCGCGGTTCGGACGATTCGACGATGCCCGAGATGTAGCGTTCGAGCCCGTCGATGCGGCTGTTGCGGGAGAGTTCCTCGTTTTCGAGGCCCGAGGTCTTGGCAAGGAAGGCCTTCTTTGCCGAGACTGCAAAGGTCGGGAAATGCTGGCCGAAGCGGTGGTGCGCCGTTTTCTGGAGGTGCTCGAGGATGGCCGAGACTTCCTCCTCGGTGCGCAGGTCGCACTGCTGCAGGACAAAGACGACCTTCTTTTTCCACTGATGGTGGATACGGTCGAGGAAATCCCAGGTCGAGGCACCCCAGGGATTGGTGACCGCGAAGACGAACAGAACGAGATCCGCCATGGGGAGGAACTGCTCGGTGATCTTCTGATGCTCTGACTCGATCGAGTTCGTCCCGGGAGTGTCAACGATGTTGAAATCCTTCAGGAAATCATTCGGCCGGAAGATCTCGACGATGTCGTCGGAGAAATCGAACTCGTGCGCCTCGGCCCCGTACTTGAAAAACCCGATCCGGTCTGTCGTCGGGATGACGTCGGCATTGCAGAAGTCTTCGCCGAAGATCGCGTTGAGCAGGGTCGACTTGCCCGCATTGACCTCCCCGACGACGACAAAGAGGAAGGGATCTTCCAGATTCGCCATCAGGTTTTTGAGCAGAGCGAGCCTCGCCGCGCTGATCCCGCCGTCGCGTCCGAGCCCGGTGAGAGACTGAATCGCTTCACTCAGCTTCTCTCGCGTCTGGAAATAATTCTTTCCCAGCAGGTCTGTTGGTTTTTCAGGCACAGTGGCGCAGGTTGAGGCAATTAGTGGTCGGTGTCCCTGCGTAGCAGGATGGAGTCCACGTCTTCTCCATATAAAGCCCAAGCTTCGCCCAAATTGAAGCGAATTATTTCACTTTTCCAAATTATATTTGAGAACCTTCTTACTTCCCGGATCATCTACTCAGGTCGGGGCATATTGAAACGGTCCGAGGTGCGGCAGTAACCGGCCGGGACTTCCATGCGGCCGATCGGGGCAAAGTTCTCCGGGATCACGAGGAGCGTCTTCGGATCGCCAGGCGATGGGCCGGGGAGTGACGAGACCGCCGGGGAGACGGTAGGCGTAGCGGGCGTGCTCGCCGGTGAGATCAAATTCCATGTCGGGGGCGGTCGGGGATGGTGGCACCCCGGAGCTTGGACTGGTCGCGCCTCACTTGTAGCTGCCCTCGGCGAGGATGGGGGGAGTGACGAGAGAGGGTTCCTTGCGGTAGGTGCGCGTGAACTTTTTCCCCCAGGCACCGTTTTCGTAGGCGGGGCGGTAGGTGATGACGACCGCTTCGTAGGTCTCGTAGTTGCCGCACTCGAGACGCTCCGTCACGGTGATGTCCTCACGGCACCACTCGATGTTGCCGATGACTTCAGGCTCGGGGCTGCAGATGCCGTGGCGGAGCGAGAATTGCGGGAAGACTTTGCAGAAGCTGCGGTCTTTCCGGGGGTAATGGCAGCGCAACCCGGGCTTGATGTTCTGATACTGCTCGGCGATGGCATTGGTGCCAAAACAGACGATCAGGGCGGCGAGGAGAATGGAGACGCGTTTCATGGCGGGCAAAGAGTCCCCTCATAGTCGAAAGAAATGCGCCGCTTTTCAAGCAGAAAGTCAGAAGGATTTGCGCGGGATCATCGTTCCTTCTTCACCACGGCCTTCAATTTTGCCCGGCCGATATCGATGGCACGGGCGTCGCTGACGGAGCGGGCGATGAGATTGACGTTCTGGCGGGCCCTGCTACCTCGGGATTTTGCCTGGATCTGATGGAGGAAGACTCCCCCCGGATTCACCTGCGGCTGGGAAAAGCCGAGCCGAATCGCCGAGGCGGTCACGTTCATGCGGCCCGGGGTGATGTCGTTGTTCTGCGAGTCGAAGATTTGGTAGTAGTAGCTTCGTCCCATCTCGAGGGTCAGGTCGGCGGAGATTCGGGTCGCGTCACCCTCGTTCACGGTCGTGCCCGGCGAGGCGGAGAGGGCGAATTTGAAGTAGCCGTCGCCGTCGTGGTTCTCTCCGCTCACCGCGACGCGCCCCTGGTGATTGATGATGCCCGGAGGGTCGACCGCGTGGAGAGGGAGGAGGTCAGAATGGTAAAGCTTTCTTAAAATTCTGGTATTACTAATACCGCCCCCCGATGCTGAGTTTCAAGTCTTTCGCCCAACTAATTAGGGCTGCCAGCTCGAACACAGGGCGAAGACCTTGATGAAGAGGCCTTTCGGGCGATTCAGAGAGGGAAAAAGAGGTTTCCCGATTGCGATTTCCCCCGCCTCATGCAAGGGGTGACAAATTTTAGCTTTCTGGGAAATGCCGCGAGACACATCGATTCAAAAAATTCTACTGATCGGTTCAGGGCCCATCGTCATCGGACAGGGCTGCGAGTTTGACTATTCGGGCGTTCAGGCCTGCAAGGCGCTGCGCGAGGAGGGATACTCTGTCATCCTCGTGAACTCGAATCCGGCCACGATCATGACCGATCCCGAATTCGCGGATCGCACCTACATCGAACCCATCACCGCCGCGGTGGTCGAGAAGATCATCGAGAAGGAAAAGCCCGACGCGCTTCTCCCGACGCTGGGGGGGCAGACCGCTCTCAACACCGCGATGGAACTGGTCCGCTCGGGCTTCCTCGAAAAGGCCGGCGTCCGTCTCATCGGGGCGAATGCCGAGGCGATCGAGAAAGGGGAGGACAGACTGCTTTTCAAAGAGGCGATGATCCGCATCGGTCTCGACATGCCTCATTCCGGCGTCGCCCACACCCTCGAGGAAGCGCACGTCATCGCTCTGGAGATCGGCTCTTTCCCGCTCATCATTCGCCCCGCCTACACCCTCGGCGGCAGCGGCGGCGGGATCGCCTACAACCGCGAGGAATTTGAAACGATCATCGCCCGCGGTCTCGACCTCTCACCCGTCACCGAAGTCCTCGTCGAGGAATCGCTCCTCGGGTGGAAGGAATACGAGATGGAAGTGATGCGCGACAAGGCCGACAACTGCGTCATCATCTGCTCGATCGAGAACTTCGATCCCATGGGCGTGCACACGGGGGACTCCATCACCGTGGCACCCGCGCAGACCCTGACAGACCGTGAATACCAGATCATGCGCGACGCCTCTTTCGCCATCATCCGCGAGATCGGCGTCGAGACCGGGGGCTCGAACATCCAGTTTTCCATCAATCCCGAGACCGGCCGCATGATCGTCATCGAGATGAACCCGCGTGTCTCGCGCAGTTCGGCCCTCGCCTCGAAGGCGACCGGATTCCCCATCGCCAAGATCGCGGCCAAGCTCGCGGTCGGCTACACCCTCGACGAGATCCGCAACGACATCACCCGCGAGACGCCGGCGAGCTTCGAGCCCTCGATCGACTACGTCGTGACGAAGCTCCCCCGTTTTACTTTCGAGAAATTCCCCGGGGCCAATGAGACTCTCACCACGCAGATGAAGTCGGTCGGGGAAGCGATGGCGATCGGCCGGACTTTCAAAGAGAGCCTGCAAAAGGCGCTGCGCAGTCTCGAGATCAAGCGTTTCGGACTTCTCGGCGACGGGGCCGATGTCGTGGTCGATGACGAGACCCTCACGACGAAGCTCAGCGTCCCGAATGCCGAGCGCATTTTCTTCCTCGCCCAGGCTTTTGTCCGCGGGTGGGAAATCGAGAAAGTCTTTGCCCTCACGAAGATTGATCGCTGGTTCCTGCGTCAGATCGACGAGATTGTGAAAGAGCAGCTGCAGCTCGCCGACACCGATCTCCGCAAGGCGAAGAAACTCGGCTTTTCCGATCGCCAGATCGCCCTCGCCAAAGGGATCACCGAGTCTGCCGCCCGTGCCGAACGCAAGGCTGCCGGAGTCATCCCCACCTACCGTCTCGTCGATACCTGCGCGGCCGAGTTCGAGGCCTTTACGCCCTACTACTACTCGACCTACGGCATCGAGGACGAAGTGCGCGACAGTGACAAAAAGAAGGTCATCATCCTCGGCGGCGGCCCCAACCGCATCGGGCAGGGGATCGAGTTCGACTACTGCTGCGTCCACGCCAGCTTCGCCCTGCGCGAACTCGGCTTCGAGACGATCATGGTCAACTCGAATCCCGAGACAGTCTCGACCGACTACGACACCTCGGACAAACTCTATTTCGAACCCCTCACCCTCGAGGACGTGCTCAACATCTACGAGCGCGAGAACCACGACGATCAGGTCCTCGGCGTCATCGTCCAGTTTGGCGGCCAGACCCCGCTGAACCTCGCCAAAGGCCTCGAGGAAAACGGCGTCCGCATCATCGGCACCTCGCCGAAGAGCATCGAGCTCGCCGAGGATCGCAAGATGTTCGCAAAGCTCCTCGACGACATCGGGCTGCACCAGGCCCCCAGCGGCACCGCGACCTGCCTTGAGGAAGCCCTCGCCATCACCGCTACGATTGGTTACCCCAGCCTCATGCGTCCCAGCTTTGTCCTCGGCGGACGCGCCATGCAGATCGTCTACAGCGACGCCGAGCTGACCCACTACATGCAGAACGCGGTCGATGCCACGCCCGACCGCCCCGTCCTCGTGGATCGCTTCCTCGAAGACGCGACCGAGGTCGACGTCGATTGCATCAGCGATGGCGAGACTACCGTGATCGGCGCGATCATGGAGCACATCGAAGAGGCCGGGATTCACTCGGGTGACTCGGCCTGCGTCATTCCGCCCTTTTCGCTCAGTGCCGCGATGCAGGACCGCATCCGTGACGCCGCCACGAAGCTCGCGATCGCCCTCGAGGTGCGCGGACTCATGAACATGCAGCTCGCGGTGAAGGGCGATGATCTCTATGTCATCGAGGTCAATCCCCGCGCCAGCCGCACCGCGCCCTTCGTCAGCAAAGCGATCGGAGTCCCGCTCCCGAAACTCGCCGCCAAGATCATGGTCGGGAAGACGCTGAAAGAGCTCGGCTTCACCGCCGAGGTCCATCCGAATCACTACAGCGTCAAAGAGGCCGTCTTCCCCTTCAGCAAGTTCACCGGCGTCGACATCATCCTCGGCCCCGAGATGAAGAGCACCGGCGAAGTCATGGGCATCGATATGGACTTCGGCCTCGCTTTCGCCAAGAGCCAGATGGCCGCCGGCGGCACCCTGCCGACGAAGGGTAATGTCTTTATCAGCGTCAAGGAAACCGATCGTCCCAACGTCGTCCGTCTCGCCAAAGGCTACGCCGAACTCGGTTTTACGATCTACGCGACGAGCGGCACCGGCAGCGAGATCAGCGCCGCGGGGATCGAAGTGAACATCCTGCCCAAGCTCGCGAGCGGCCAGCGTCCCAACGTCATCGACCTGATGAAAAACGAGGACATGGCTCTCATCATCAACACCCCCAGCGGCAAAAACCCGCGGGCCGACGAGGTGAAGATCCGCACCGCCGCGATGCAGGCTCGCATCCCCATCATGACGACCCTGCGCGGCGCCGACGCCGCCCTGCTGGCGATCAAGTCACTGCAGGGCAGCGAGGTGGAAGTGCGGGCGCTGCAGGACTATCACGCGTGAATCACCATTCCGGCAAGTCAACTCACTCAGGGAGCCGCTTTCCGTGTCACCCAGACCGGCGACGACCAGGCCATATTGCCGTCGACTTGCTCCACCCTGACGTAGTAGCGGTTCTCGCCGTCGAGCATCGCTTCGTCCGTCACGGAGGTCTCGAAGAGTGATTCCGCAAACGGGCCGAAGGTTTTCCAGTCCTCTTCGTTCCTCACGAGAGTGATGCGCTTGATCGGGGCGGTGCCATCGACGCGAAACCAGAGTCGTGGATTTTCCTCCGTTTCAAAAATTGACCCGAGGGGGCGGTCGTTGCAGGTGAAGTTGAGGTAAATCTTATCGGTCGCGGCGATCGTGCGGCGCTGATCGAGCGCTTCGATGATTCCCTCGCGGGTGAACTCTTCGCAGTAGACGCCGCCATAGCTTGTATGCTGGGAAATGTGATCCGAGCTCGCGAAGACCCCCAGCTTTCGCCCGAGTTCGAGCGCGTTTTGATAAGTGCCCGCTTTGTATTGCCCAAAATCTAGAATCGGGGCCGGCGGCGTCGCTTCGGCGTCTCCGTCGATCGTGTATTTTTCCCGGGGCTTCAATCCCGCAGTCGGCTGGGGCGCGCCCTCGCCCTCATAGGAGACCCGGGCTCCCTGATAGATCTCGACGACATTCTCCGACCCGTAGCCGATGCGGTCGTATTTGGCCCAGTCCGTCCCCATGCGGGTCGCGCCGGTGTGGCTGATGACCGCGACGGGCTTTCCGTAGTCCTCCATGATGTCCCAGAGTTCGTAGGGGGAAATTTCATCGAGCCCTGCCTTGACCGGAAAGACAGACTGCCACGGCGAGGCGCGATAGGTAGGACGCTTGATATAAACGAGCGGCCCGCCCCGGTCAGCAAAGACGACATTGCGATGCCCCCAGGGCCAGACCTGCTCCCGCTCGTAGACATACATCGTGTTGAACCGGCCCGGACTGTGGAGGGCGTCGTGCATACGCTGGTTGTGCCACCACTCGTAGGGATGGTAGATCTTACCAATGTCAGTGTGATCCGAGGTTCCGAGAAAATCGATTTTACCGAGGTCATAGGCGTAGCGAAAATGGTCAACGATGCAGCCGTCAAAGCCGGTCCGGCAGTTGGAGACATCGGTGTGGCGGTGAAAATCGCCCCAGAAAAGCCCGAGGTTTTTTCCTCCGACCTCCCATTCGTGCCGCTCCATCGCGGGGCGCTCCGGGGTCGCCTCAGAGGGGGCAAATGGCAGCGCCGGTTTCTCCTTCGCGACAAAGGCCGTTGCAGGAGGAAGTGATCCGGGAGAGGGGAGCGAGGCAAAGTGAATCCCCACCTCCCCGTGCGCTTTCGTGGTTCTAAGATCAGACGGCCAGCAGATTTGAATGTCGGCGCCGTCGCCCGGGGGAAGAAAAACGGCCCGGCGATCCTGACCATAGCTGCTCCCGGGGAGTCGCCGACGGGCGCTCCAGGTCTCTGAATCCTGCCGGTAGGCGGTGAGCCCGATTCTCCAGAGTGCGGTTGCAAAATAGCGATAGGCGACCCAGGGATTCCCGTCACGACCAAGTCCAACCACGGGAACATTGACCGGATTTCCCGCTTCTCCGGCGGGACCAAGTGGAATCTCCGTGAACGATTCCTCCGCCAGGGAAAAACGTCCGAAGAGGACCGACTTTCCGGCGTTGATCCCCGTCCCGTTTTCATGACCACGCGAATCGAGTCCCCATCGCTCCTTCCCCCGCTCGGCCGCGATCCAGAACCCGTCACCTTCGGCGGTCGCCGTGATCGAGCCCCGGGCCTCGTAGGAAGCAGAGTGTCCGATCGGAAACACTTTCACCTCCCCTGCGGTTGTGACACGGGCGAGGTAGAGATTGAATTCATTTCCCCGGGAGCTGTCGTAAAGGACCCAGGCATTGCCCTCCCCGTCGAAGGCCAAATCGGGTTCCCAGTCTCCTCCGGGCGCGTCGCTCACCGCGATCTCACTGGACCAGGTCTTTGAAGCCGGGTCGAAAAAACGGGCAAAGACATCTCCCTCGCCGGCCCGGAGCGATTGCCAACTGACCCAGACACGACCTTCGGAATCGGTCCCCGCATCGACGAAGGCCTCGGCAGCGTCGGAGTCAGCGATGACCTCCCGCGGACCGACCCCACCGGCCCCGGTCCACGAGGCGGCGAGGATATTGACGGAGTCATCCGCTTCATTTGTCTCCGGCCAGAAGCACCAGACCGTCCCCTCCCCATCGACCGCGAGAGCAGGCTCGTGCAGGATCCCTGACTCGACGAGAGTCGCGACGATCTCATTCGAATCGGCCGGGACCTTCGCAAGGCGAAGTGCGTCGGAGACCCCGTTCCACTCCACAAAAGCCGCCATGACACTGCCATCGGGCATCACCGCCGCTGAGGGAAGATCCCGCTGAAGCCCTTCCCGCCGAATGGAAAGAGCGGGCCCGACCAGGGAAATCGCGGCCTCTTTTTCAGGTATTTCCTGAGATGCCCTGGGGCGGGGCGCCCGCTTTTCCGGCGCTGGCTGCGGCGCTGGTTTTTCTTCGCTGAAAAGCGTAGCACCGGCACCGAAGAGGGAGGCGGCGAGAATGAGAGCGATGAGGGGGGATTTTTTCATGCAAGGACAGAGTGAACAACCCCACCATGAACATCGGTGAGGCGCTGGTCGATCCCATTGTGATAGAAGGAAAGCTTTTCGTAGTCGAGCCCGAGGAGATGCAGAACCGTGGAGTAGTAGTCCCAGACCGTGGTCGGATTCTCCTCCGCACGGCGGCCGAAGTCGTCGGTGGCGCCGTAGCTGACGCCTCCCTTGATTCCGGCTCCCATCATCCAGCAGGTGAAGCCATCCGGATTATGATCACGCCCTGAGGTGCCCTCCTGCCGGGTCGGCATGCGTCCGAATTCGGTCGTCCAGAGCACGAGCGTATCCTCGAGCAAGCCGCGCTGCTTCAGGTCAGTGAGAAGGGCCGCGGTGGGTTGATCAAAGATCGGGCAGTGGCGCTCGTAATCGCTCTTCAGGGTCTTGTGCGCGTCCCAGTTGAGGAGTCCATCAACACCCGAGGCACGGGAGGAACAATAGAGATTCACGTAACGAACCCCGCGCTCTAACAAACGCCTCGAGAGGAGGCAGTTGCGTGCGTAGGCAGCCTTCAACTCTTTTCCGGAATCGGTGCCGTAGAGTTTATGAATATCCGGCGACTCACTCGCAAAGTCGCTCACCTCCGGGGCGGACATCTGCATTTTTGCGGCAAGCTCATAGGCTCCGATCCTCGCACGAAGGTCGGTTTCGGCGGCGCGCTCGGCGGCGTGTCGCTCATTCAAAAATGTGAGAAGATCGCGAGTCCCCTGCTCCTTTGCATCGCTCACCCCGGACGGACGCCTGATGTTCCGGATTGGCTGATGAGCGGCCATGGTGATGGCTTGATGCTTCGCCGGGAGAAACCCGTTGCTCCAGTTCGCCTTACCATTCGGGGGCTCGCCGCGGATATCGGGAATCGCGACATAAGTGGGAAGGTTGTCGGTGAGACTCCCGAGAGCGTAGCTCGTCCACGCTCCGGCGGAGGGGAAGCCCTCAGTCGCGTGACCGGTATTCACAAAGACACAGCCCGGTCCGTGGGTGTTAGTCTTCGAAGTCATGCCGTGGAAAAAGGCGATGTCATCGACATGCTCAGCCATGTTCGGAAGCATGGTGCTGATCATTTTTCCGCTCTTTCCGGCAGGAGCAAAGGGCCACGGACTCTTCATGAGGGGACCGTTTTTTCCCTGAAACGAGACCATGTCCTCTTCCCCCGGAAGAGGCTCGCCGTGCATTTTTTCCAGCATCGGTTTGTGCTCCCAAAGGTCCATGTGAGAAGCCGCACCCGGGCAGAAAATCTGAAGGACCCGTTTCGCTTTCGGCGGGAAATGCGGCCCCTGCCGGAAAGAGGAAACCGCGCCGAAGCCCTCACGGGTCATGAGTTGGGCCAGCCCGACCCCCATGAGACCGGTCGTGACATCGCCGAGGAAACGGCGGCGGGTGTTGGCGTGGAGAGGATTCATGATCAGTCAGGGGATTGACAAAACAGGTTGTAAAACGGAGTTTTACGCATGATTAAAACAATTTCTAAAATCGGCAATTCTCACGGATTGATTTTTGACTCGACTCTTCTCCAGCTTGCCAAGCTCAAGCCCGGTGACCAGGTCAATGTCGAGGTCCACAGTGGCGGCACGATCACGCTGACGCCGATGAATGATGTCGAGATCACTGAAGAAGCAGCCGCCGGGGCCGCGCGGGAAATCATTGGGAAGAATAGCGAACTCTTTCGGCATCTTTCATGAGCGAACTTCGACATCCTGGAAAACCTGCCGCTCTTGCGATTCACCGGGAGGTCCTTGCCGCGCATGGCGGTGGTGACGGGATCCGCTCCGGGGACTTGCTGGAGTCTGCCATCGCCGCTCCGCAGGCGACGATGGGCGCTCAGGCCCTGATGAGTGATCCCTGCGAGATTGCGGCGGCCTACCTCTATTATCTTTCCAGCAATCACCCTTTCGTCGATGGAAATAAACGAGTCGCCCTCGCCACCTGTCTCGTCTTTCTCGAAAGCAACGGGCTTCTCCCCGAACCAATTCTTGATGTGGAACCATGGCTGGAGTTCACGATGAACGTCGCATCGGGTTCCCTTTCCAGAGAGGAAACGACGGAACAATTGAAGAATCTGCTTCAAGTCGGCTAAGCGGGGATTGAGCGTGAGTGTCATCAGTCGAGAAAGATCAGTTCACTGCTGTTGAGCAGGGCACGCGCAACGGAAACGAGGCCGAGCTCCTGAATCGAGGCGGCAAGTTTCGCCATCTCTTCCGGATTCGGCGAACGCTGATAAAGAATGCGATAGGCCTCGTGAACTTGCGCTGCCGGGTCAGCTCCTTTTTCGGCGATCCGCCCCGCGAAGGCGTCTGCCATGTCCATCGTGAAATCGTGATTCATCATCGTGAGCGCCTGGAGTGGCGTCGTTGTCTCGGCGCGTTCCGGAGCGGAGAAGGTGCAGTCGGGCTGATCGAATTCGGTCATGAGATCGACGACCGACGCTCTCGCATTCTGGTGATAAACCGCCCGCCGATAGGTCTCCGGACCGTGCTCGTCGAGCGGTTCGTAGGTGCTGACATTGTCCTGCATGAAGTGGAAGAGCCGGAAGCCGGGGCCACCCATCCCGTCATCGAGTTTTCCTGACACAGCCAAAATTGTATCCCTGATCTCCTCAGCGGAAAGTCGCCGCGGAGAAAACCGCCAGAGGAGCCGACTATCTCCGTCCACCTTCGCCGCCTCCTCCCGCCAGGCCGAAGACTGCTGATAGGCCTTCGAGGTCATGATGAACCGGTGCATCTCTTTAAGCCGCCAGCCATTTTCCCGAAGCTTCACGGCGAGAAAATCGAGAAGTTCCGGATGAGTGGGTCGTCCCCCCATGTAGCCGAAGTCATTCGGGGTATCGACGATCCCGGTCCCGAAATGGTAATGCCAGAGCCGGTTCGCGAGAACGCGGAGCGTGAGAGGATTCTCCGGACTCGCGATCCAGTTCGCGAGTTCGAGGCGCCGGGTCGCTTCCGGAGCATCGGCCGGCAATACGTAAGTCGGAGCGGAACCCGCAAGAGTGGAAAGGCTTGCGGGAACGACCTCCTCCCCTTTCCTCTGCGGGCTGCCGCCGATGAAAAGATGAAAGGGTCCCTCCGCGTCTTTGGCGACACGATTTCCGATCCACACTTTCGGGAGCTCAGGAACGGCTGCGATTTCCCCTTGCACCGCTGCCAAATTTTTCCGAATTCCTGCCACGGTTGCCGCCTCCTCCGTTGTCATTTCGGCTTTGCGCCAGCGGACGTTCCGATGAACTTCACTCACCGGTTTCCGGTCATGGCCATTGGCGACCTCCCTCCACGATTCCCCGTCAGACGATACTTCGATGCGGTAATCGGCGACGAAAGTGAATTTGCGATGCTCCGGATTGTCCTCTCTCCTGGCACTGGAGAAAACGACCCTTTCAATCATCGTCGGCTCCGCCAGCTCGATCGTGAGGTCCGTGCCTCTCGCGAGAAACCGCTCACCTGTTTTTCCATCGATCGCATGCTGAGCGCCGTAGGCCCCGGGAAAGTCTTCGATCTCTCTCGAAGCTCCGGAGGCCTTTGCGCCACGATCAGCCAGTGCCACATTTTCGGAACTGCTCCCGGCAGACCAGACTTCAAACTCATCAATCCCGAAGCCCGCTGCCGTATTCGGAGTAATATCCTGAGCTTCGCTCACGAGGCGGACAAAACGGGCCTCGACCGGAGTGAACGTTTCAGTCGTCCCCGTCCGGTCTGTTTTCTCCCGGGTCCATTGCCTTTCAAACTCAGCGGCACGGGCTCCGGCACGGTGCTGAATCCCGGCCATTATTGCCTGCTCCTCTTCCTCCAGTTCCTTTTTCCGCCCGTTCAGGGGAGCGAGCAGGGCCGCCACTTCACCCTTTTGCTCCGGGGTCGCAATGGCCCGCTCTCCATGGCGAACTCCGGCGAAGGTGGCGTAGAGTTGATAGTAATCCGTCTGCGCGATCGGATCGAATTTGTGATCGTGACAGCGGGCGCAACTCACCGTCATCCCGAGGAAAGCCTGACTCGTCGCGTTGATGATTTCATCGAGCGTATTCGCCCGGATTTGTGCGGCCTGCTCCGCGTCCTGATTTCCCACATCATCATAAGGACCCGCCACGAGAAAGGCGCTGCCGACTTCGACCAACGGATCTCCCGCCCCGAAGACATCGCCCGCGAGATGCGCGCGAATGAATTGATCGAAGGGTTTGTCTTCATTGATCGACCGGATCACGAAGTCTCGAAACGGCCAGAGGCTGTTAATAATGAAATTTCGCTCGTAGCCGTTGCTTTCTCCAAAGCGGACCACATCGAGCCAGTGTCGCCCCCAGCGCTCTCCATAGTGAGGCGAGGCAAGGTGGTGATCAACCAGCTTTTCGTAAGCCTCCGGATCCTCATTCCCGACAAAGGTCTCCACTTCCTCCGCCGTCGGGGGCAGGCCCGTCAAATCGTAGGTGGCGCGGCGAATCAGCACCCTCCGGTCAGCCGGTGGATTCATCGAAAGGGATTTCTCAGCGCGCTCTTTCTCGAGGAAGGCGTCGACTGGATGATCCTCGTCATTCTCCGGTGGGGCGGCTTCCTGAAGCGGCTGATAGGCCCACCAGCTCTTGTCTGCTTTTGACGCTTCGCGCAGCACGAGTCCCTCCGGCCACTCGGCGCCCGCATCGATCCATTGTCGGAGCAGCTCCGCCTCCGCCTCCGTGAGCGGTTCGCCCTCGTCCGGCATGTAGGGTTTCTCTCCGGGCTCTTCCGGCGTCGCGACGAGGTAGAGATCGCTCGCGAGAGCTTTTCCCGGAATCACCAGTTTTGCTTCCGGATGCAGGACCTCCTCTGCCGTCGACAACGAAATATCCCCCTTCGCGGTGTTCGGATTGTGGCAACCGAGACACTTCTTTTCCAAAAACGGCTGAATATCTTTAGCAAAGTCGACTGCGCCAACCGATCCGCCACTGATCGAAAGGGCCAGAAAGAGGCCGGGGAAAAGCCGGAGGGCGTGAAGGGGAGGATTCATCGGGTTGCAGATTTCAACAGAAACATCTACCATCAACCAAGCCCTAATTCATTTTGTATACAATCCGCACGATCACGGTATGCCCGCTGCAGGCCCTGTGAAGCCCCCAATTTCATCGTCGGCTCGCAAAAAAAGGTCATCCTCTTCGTTCCTCACGAGAGTGATGCGCTTGATCGGGGCGGTGCCGTCGACTCGGAACCAGAGTCGTGGATTTTCCTCCGTTTCAAAAATTGACTCGAGGGGGCGGTCGTTGCAGGTGAAATTTAGGTAAATCTTATCGGTTGCCGCGATCGTGCGGCGCTGATCGAGCGCTTCGATGATTCCCTCGCGGATTCCACACACTTCTGGCTGAGCGGGCCAATTTTGATGCCTTTTCCCCGGGGGAGCATTCCCGCTGAGTATCGAGGCTTGTTTTTCAGCGTTTCGGGATGACAACGAAAACCGTGTTGCCCTGAGTGTCTTCCAGTCTCGTGAGAACCAAATCTCCAGTTGAGCTTCGAGCGGTTCGCCCCCTCGCCCTCTTCGGCGAGGCGCACCGCCTGCTCGACTGCGTTCCAGGTCTTGCCGGTGCCCGCCCCTCCCTCGTTGAGGAGCTGGCGATTGCCTTCGAGGATGTCGAGGAGCTGGTATTGCCGGGTGAGCTGTTTGCGGAAGAGGATCTCGTTGTGGTCGAGAAAGTGTCGCAACTCCCCGGGCGCGGAGCCCTTGCCGTAGACCTTGAGAAAAACTTCGCGGTGGCGGCTGAGGTCGCGGGGCTGCTGGCCGCCGAAGAAACGGCCGAAGAGGGACTCGAGGCGGTCGAGATCGCGACGGTCGACGAGTTGGTCACGGGGGATGTCCCGGAAGCTCGTCTGCCCCTCGGGGATGAATTCATTCGGCAGGCAGAGCGCCTTGGCCACCGGATGCCAGCCGGGGCTCGCCTCGTCGAGAGCGCGGATCACCCCGGCGTGCTCCTGGTCGAGCCGGTCGACGCGTTGGTCGCAGTTCTTTTCCGGGTCGCCCTCCCAGGCCCCCGTCGGGGCGAACTGGCGGAAGCGGTGCCCCTTCACCTCGAGGACGAGCAACCCGTGGAGCGGTTCGAAGATGAG
>Ga0209702_10000449_pt1 | contig 84846 bp, 65 predicted proteins | sample FRY01_FD_187210 | JGI IMG/M metagenome (GOLD analysis project Ga0209702, IMG submission 187210) | Freshwater microbial communities from Lake Fryxell liftoff mats and glacier meltwater in Antarctica - FRY-01 (SPAdes) (version 2) | ecosystem: Environmental > Aquatic > Freshwater > Ice > Glacier...
CAAACCTTGCTACGCTATGTCGCCATCTACGACCACCAATTTCCTCAATCCGCCTTGAAGAGTAAAGCCCCAATACAGGCCATGAAGGACTGGTATGCATCTCATCCGCACCTCTTCAATAAACGACATTATGATCGTACGGGATGTGACAGCTAACACGCAAAGCACCGATATAAAAGTTTCCTGCCAAGGAGTGCAAGGCTGATTCGCATCGTTACATTCCTGGGTTATTCCCTATGTTATTAGAAATGAAGAGTGCTCCACCCACCGCATACTCCAGTTCAATGCGTGAGCGCGAGGCCTCTAGCCGCAATTCATTAAGTGTTTGAAGGGCCGACTGCCTTTCGCGCACGATGTCTAGCCAGTCGATAAGCGATATCTCGCCAGCCTGAAACGCAGCCCCAGCATTGCGCACATTAAACCGCAGGCGCTGCTGCAAATCCTCGGTGCCGCCGAGTGTGTCGTGGCGAAAGTTGTCGGCCTGAGACCTGGCCAGCATCATGCCAATGAAAGCCACGCGGGCCTCGCGGACGGCCCGCTGCACCACGGCCTCGTAGTTGGCCAATGCAACGCGGGCGAGCGATCCGGCCTTGGCGATCTGGGCCCGATTGTCGTCAAAGATTGGGATTGGCACAGCCAGTAACGGACCCATGGCCTGATTGCCTTGCGGATTCCGTTCGTAGTCCACACCAAGACCGAGGTCCTTTAGGCGGTTCAGTTCCTCGGTTGTTAAATTGGCGGCGTTGGCTTCAACTATTGCGTGAGCCGCGGCCACATCAAGCCGCTGGGTTGTGGCCAGTGAGATGACCATATCCTCCGTGATCTGCTCGGGTGGCGCTGGCTCGTTCAACGCTTCGTCTTCTTTGGCGGGAAGCGCGGCGGTCCAGTCCGCAGCGGCAGTGGCGAAGCCCATCAACTCCAGCAGCCGACGCCGCTCCTTAGCTAGTTCACGCTGCTGGCTGCGCAGATCTTCATCGAGCGTCTTAATCTGCTGACGGACGCGGTTCACTGCAATCTGCGTGGAAATTCCGGCTCTGCGCTGTCCCTCTACCTTCTCGGCAAGCCCGTTCGCATCGGTGATTGATTCCTCCGTGATCTTCACGCTTCGCTGGCCAAATGCGATTCTTTCGTGCGAGGACCTCACATCCGCAACAAGCCGTAGTGCCTTGTCGGATACATCCAATACGGTCGCGTTCAGCCGCGCATCCGCAGCCCTGATCTTGGAAGGTCGAAGCCACATGGCGGTGAAGTTTTGGAAAGCCTGAACGCCAATAATTGAGCCGCCGCTCACCGGGTCATATGGAAAGCTGTTCCAAAGCAAGAGAACCGGGTTGGGCAACAGACCAGCCTGCACCAAGTCGGCGCGTCCAACGGAAATCTGCTCCACCTGAGCGCGAATCTCGCGGTTGTTCTTAAGCGAAATTACGACGGCCTGTTCGGCGGTGAGGGGCGAAACCCCATCCCACGCCTCGAAGTGGTCGGCCCACAACTGATCCCATGCCGCCGCAAAACCGGAACGCTGCATCACAGTCGAAGCGGCCCGGTCAATGTCGGGCTTGGGGTCGAGCGATGTGCATCCGCTCACGCCGCCGCCGAACAAAATGACCGTGCCCGCCAGAACGGCGAGCGTGCGCGAGGTAAGTTGGAAGATTGTCGTGATTCGTCGCGTCATGCAGTGGGTCTCCAGGATCAATACGGTCTGCGCTGCGTGCAGAGAATTACTTGTGTTCGTGCGGCTTTGCCGTTCCCTCGCCCTTGGCAACATTGAAAGTAAAAGGCACGGTGATGACCTTGTCCATATTTTTAAACTGAGCCCAACCCTTATAAACGCCGGGCGCGGAGAATGTCGCTTCGAAATCCACCTTGGGTCCGGTCTTACCGCCCGTGGCATGTTCAGCGCCGTCTTCGTGTGGATGGCTATGCACGAACTCCTTCTGATCTTGGCTGATGATGACGAGGTGTCCCATCGCGCCGAGATATGGCTGAAGATCCGTGACTGGCTTGCCGCCCTTTGTCACGGTGTACGCCATGTGCGTGGCGGCGCCAGTCTTGATCGGGCCGCCGGTGTCGAGCGAAACGGTGTACCCGTCCACGGTCTTGGGCTTGTCGTTGTCCACGACCAGCGGTATGGCAGCGGGGACTGCTCCCTCGACATTCAGCACCACCGGCACCACCTGCATGCCGACATCCTTGGGAGTAAAGTCATTGAATAGCGTATACTCGCCGCCAGCGGGGAAGGTGAACGCGAAGGTGAATGTGCCGTCGGGTTGGAGCGTCGGGTGCTCGTGGGCGTACCACGAGAGGTCCTTGCTCACCATCAGCAGGTGCAGCGGCATCTCGTGGACGATCTCGACGGTCTTGACGGCCAGACCAGTCGGGTCCTTGAGGGTGAACAGGAGATTCACGGGCTTGCCCGCCGTGATCGTGCCTCCGATGGGCTTTACGGTCACCGAGAACTTGTCGCTGGTCTGCTTCTTGAGTTTCATCGAGCAGACCGGGCACTCGCCGGGCTTGTTATATGTCTTGGTCCCCTCGCAGTGCATGGGGCAGAAGTATGTTGCCGGCGCGACCGCGCTGAGCGAGTCGATCTGCGTCTTGCCCGCGGCAAACGCGGCCTTCGCCCCGGCCAGGTCATTCTTCTCGCCCGCCTCGTGGATGGCATCCATCTTCTGGGCGATGGCCTTGCCCGTGAGGTTGATGGACTTGATCTGGTCCTTGGCCACGCCCGAACCGGGCTTCAAGGCCAGCGCGCCCAGCGAGCGGGCGATGGCCGCGATGGCGTCGCCCTCTTCGTGGGCGGCGTCGAGGTCGCCCTTATTCAACGCTGCCTCGACTTCCTGAGCGCGGGCGGCCATCTCGGCGACGGCCTTGGCGTAGGTCTCGGGAGCCTTGGCCGCCGCGCCGTGCGCGTGGCCGTCGCTCTCGGCGTGCTCGTGTTGAGCGAATGCCGGTGTTGCGAATCCAGTGATAAGAACCAATGCAGATGTTGCGAACCATTTTAAATGTGATGATTTCATGTGGTAGTACCTTTCTTAAAGAGGAGGAGTGGGTGAATGTGCGCCCGTGCCGTCACTGGTGATGTGGACGGCATGCGCGTTAGACGATGGGGACAATTGGCCGTGATGAACCTTACCGATCTCGGCCAGAGGATTGTCTTGGGAATACTGGTGCTCACGGGCGAGGCGCTCTGCCGCGTGACGACCGAACTTCAGGAACACTGTCGGGGTGACGAAAAAATCCAGCAGCGTGCTGGTGATCAGTCCACCAAGAATCACAACCGCGACGGGGTAGAGAATCTCCTTGCCCGGTTCACCCTTGCTAAGAACCAGCGGGACCAAACCCAGCCCGGCGGTGAGCGCGGTCATAAGAACTGGGGCAACCCGCTCCTGGCTGCCCTTGATGACGAGTTCCTTGCCGAAGGCCATACCCTCGTGGGTCATCAGATGGATGTAATGGCTGACCATCAGCACGCCGTTGCGCGTGGCGATTCCCGTGAGTGAAATAAAACCCACCAGCGATGCCACGCTGAAGGGTTCGTGGGTGATGACCAAGGCCGCAACGCTGCCGATGAAAGCGAAGGGAACATTAAGCATGATCTGGATGGCGACCTGCCCCGACTTATAATGCGTGTAAAGCAACACGAAGATCGCAATCAAACTGCATGTGCCCAGAATCAGAAGCAATCGCGTGGACTGCTGCTGAGCCTCGTACACGCCACCGAACTCGATGGTGTACCCCTGCGGAAGTTTGATGTCCTGGCTAATGGAGGTTTGCAGTTCCTGAACTGTGGAGCCAAGGTCGCGGCCGCGCACATTGCACTGCACCACGATGCGGCGGCGCAGATTCTCCCGCCAGACTTCGTTGGGACCCATTTTCTCGGTGATGTCGGCCACATCGCGAATGAGCACTATTGCGCCGGTTGGCGAGATCAGTCGAATATCACCAAGCTGGGTTAGATTGTTGCGATAGCGTTCATCCAGCGTAAGAATCATCTCGAAGGAACGCAGGCCGTCTAAAACCTGACTGACAACTTTGCCTTTGGTGGCCGTCTCCATCGCATCCGTCAAGGCCGCAGGAGTAAAGCCCACGCGGGCCGCAGCCTCGCGCCGTACCGCGATGTGCAGTTGCGGGACGAGCACCTGCTGTTCCGTTTGTAAATCCACCACGCCGGGGATGCCGTTCATGGAAGCTTGAACCTGCTCGGCGAGGGCGCGAAGCGTGTCAAGATTATCGCCGGCAATTTTAACGGCGACCTGTGCACGCACCCCTGAAAGCAGGTGCTCGATGCGGTGGCTAATGGGCTGGCCGATGCCGACCGCGACACCGGGGAACGCTTTGAGCTTCGCCTCGATTTCAGCGAAGACCGTTTCTCGCTCGCGGAGGTCAGTGGGCGCCGGAGGTCTGCGCCCATTAGAGAGTTTGAACTTCTCGGGGCTCTTCGCCTCGGCCTTGGTCCAGAAGTCCACTTCAATTTCGCTGCCGTGAACGCCCATCGCGTGCTCGTCCTGCTCGGCCCGACCCGTGCGCCGTGCGACCGCCCTAACCTGGGGAATCGAGAGGATAATCTCCTCGGCTCTTCGGCCTAGCGAGTCGGACTCTTTCAGCGAGATGCCTGGCTGGCTCATGAACGACACCACCGCAGTCCCTTCATTGAAAGCAGGAAGAAACTCCGACCCCAGCCGCGTGACGGTGAAAAGCGCAACAAGGAACACAGCGACACCAGAGCCGATCACCGTCCACGGCCTCGGCAAGGCGACGGCGTAGGATTTCCTTGCCACGGCCTTGCACCAGCGCAGAACTGGACCGTCCGTCTCCTCCTTCATCTTCTTCATGTTTGGCAGCAGGTAGTACGACAGCACCGGCGTAACCGTTAGGGCCACTATCAGTGACGCGAGGATGCTGATGATGTACGCCTGTGCCAGCGGCCAGAAGAGTCGGCCCTCGATGCCTGGCAGAAACATCGTGGGCAGGAAGACCAGACACACGATCACCGTGCCAATCAGGATCGGGTTTCGCACTTCGCTCGAGGCGTCGTACACCACCCGCATCGCGGAAAGCGGCGTGGCGGAATGACGGTTCTCGCGAAGGCGGCGGAAAACATTTTCCACATCCACTACTGCGTCATCCACAAGTTCGCCCACCGCCACGGCCAGGCCGCCCAGCGTCATGGTGTTCACGCTCATTCCAAACCAGTGGAACACCAGAAATGAAGTGATGATCGAGAGCGGCAGCGCCGTGAGCGTGATGAGCGTGGTCCGCACATTCATCAGGAAAAGAATGAGAATGATGACAACGAGAACGGCGCCGATCCCAAGGGCTTCCAGCACATTATGAAGTGCCGCCTCGATGAAGTGCGCTTGCCGTAAGACATCCGGATTGATCTCAAGGCCCGGCGGCAGCGTTGCCTTCATCTGCTCCAGCGTCTTATCAATCGCCGCAGTGAGCGCGATCGTGTCTGCCGTCGGCTGCTTCTGGATCGCCATGATGACAGCGGGCTTGGCATCGACGGATCCCTCGCCGCGTTTGATGGTCGTCCCCGCTTCAATCACGCGCGCCACATCCTTAACCAGCACAGCCCGCGGTGGGGAATCGTGGTCTCCGGCCCGCGTTGCGACAAACGAATTGGCGATGTCCTCGACGCTCTGCACGCGGCCCAGATTGCGCACGACCAATTCCTTCGCGCCGGTGACGACGAAACCGCCGCCGGTGTTTTGGTTCGACGCGTTGAGCGCCTTCTCCAAGTCCTCCATGGTCAAGTCGTACAGTCGAAGTTTGTTCGGATCGGCCTCAACCCGGAACTGCTTCAGCTCGCCACCCATCACCGTGACCTGAGCGATGCCGGGGATGGAAAGAATTGTCGGACGAAGCACGAACTCGGCGAGTGTTCGAACTTCCAGCGGCGAGAGAGTGTCGCTGCGCACGCTCATGAGCACAATCTCTCCCATGATGCTGGAAATCGGTGCCATTGTGGGAATGACGCCCAGCGGAAGTTTTGCGGTGATCGACGCCAGTCGCTCCTGCACTATTTGACGGTTGTAGCGAATGTCGGTGTTCCATTGGAAATCGACATAGACCACTGAGAGCCCCAGCGCGCTGGTGCTGCGGACACGATCCACTCCCGGTGCGCCGTTCACGGCGGTCTCGATGTAGTACGAAACCTGAGACTCAACCTCCTCGGGCGCGAGACCCGATGCCTCGGTCATGATGGTGACAACTGGACGATTCAGGTCGGGCAAAACATCGGTCTTCGTATTCAGGGCGACATACATGCCGTACACCGACACCAGTACTGCGGCCAGCAGTACGAGGACACGGTTATTCAGCGAGAGTCTGATGATGGTGTTGAGCACGGTGCGTCCTTGTCAGGTTCGTGGAAGGATTGACAAAGTCAATGCTTATGGCCTTGGGTGTCTGCTGGTTGTGCCGGTGCGTCAGCTGAGCTGGCTGTGTCAGGCACGATGCCCCGAAGTTGAGAGAGACTGAACGCGCCGCCGACGACAACCACATCACCGGGTGCAAGTCCTTGCTTAACTTCCACGACGAGATCGTTGCGTGTACCAGTTGCGATGTCGTGCTTCTTGAAATAGTCACCGTCCTTGATCAACACAAACTCCAGCGGACCTTCTTTCACAACTGCCGAGATTGGAATAACGACCGCCGTCTGGTTCTTATCGAGCACCACAGCAAGTTCGACGAACTGACCCTGCCGCATAGTTGATTTAGCATTCACGGCGTCGATAATCACATGCGCTGTGCGCTTTGACGCATCGATGACTGGACTGATGAAGCGGATGGTCCCTTCACCGATCAACGCCGCGTCATTGCTATTTCGGATGCGAACCAGCGCGTTCTTGGCCGCTGTTAATCGAGTGATCAGACTTTCTGGCACTTCACCCTCGATCTGGACATTGGTAAGGTCGCTGATCACAAGCATGGCTGACCCGGCCTCCACACCCTGGCCGATCATGCCGTTGCGGCTGACAACGATGCCATTAATGGGTGAATAGAACTTCACCATTCCTGGTGCTCCAGACTCTGAGGCGCGTTCCGTGCTGATGTCGTTGGACGGCAGCAATGATTTGATCGCCCCGACCAAACGCTCAGTGGATTGCAGCTGGGCGCGGAGCGAATCAACATTGACTCGGGCCTGATCCAGTGCGATGGCTTTCAGTGCCGCATCGGCCCTTTGGCGGATGGCTTCGCTTCGGCGCTGGCCCAGAAGATTCGCCGACACTGCCTCGCCACCGGCCTCCAACCGCAGCGACTCCGCTTCGGCAAGGTCTGCGTTCTTTCCTGTCGCGGGGACTGCGATCTCCAGAGCAAGCACATCCGACTCAGATTGCTTTACTTCAGCCAGCAGTTTTTGAAATGCCGCTTCAGCGCGTCGAAGTTCGACGAGATTCTTGGCCAGATCGGGCGACTCGATTTCAGCAAGCATGTCGCCAGTGCGCACAGTGTCGCCCAGTTGCACCTGCATCGAACGGATGATGCCGGCAAAGCGCGGTGCGACGGCGTGGACGCGGTCGGGGACCGGCCGCACGATGCCAGTCAGTCGCAGAATGTCTTCGACCTCGCCAAAATCTACTTCGGCCGTGGTGAATCCAATGGCCATGGCCGTTTCTGGCGATACTTTCTTTGGCGCGTAAGGATCGAATGACGCGGTTTCGGTTTTGTTGTGACCATCATGTGCGTTCGCGGGGGCCAGTAGCACTGCGCCAGCCAGAGCCACGATCGCAGCAACTGTGAAATAGGATCGACGATGCATGGAAGCCTCCAAAATCAGTGGGTGTGGTTTCGAGAAAATGAAGACAACGCGAGACACGGGCGCAACTGAATAACACACCAAACGGAGACGCGGCGAATCGCCGGTCCGTTGAGCATCAGTTGCGAGGAGCGTTGCTAAACAATCAGCGCGCAGTGCTGCTGTAGCAGAGAATTTCTCGGTGGTGAAACTGCGTGCAACCCCGCGTAGCGAGGTGTGCTGATGATTTTTTGGGAGGGCCAGAGAATCGACGATGACGGAAGAATTGCGATGACGACTGGCGAGATTTCAAAAGATATCTTGTTGATGACACACAGTGTCTTATCGTGCGTACCGCATGAACATCCGCCTTTATCGCAATGACTCGGAGCCGATGGTTTCCCGTGATCACTCGCAGGAGAATGTGAGCCGTGGTGATCGTTGTGACCGTCGACAGCATGCTTGGTATGAGCATCGCCATGAACATGACCAAGGGCGACCTGCGTGATGGAAGTTTCGTGATCTCCCTTGCAGTCGCTGCCGTGTGTCGTCTTAAAGTTGCAACAGCACACTTGCAGCCCAATCGAGATCAGGGCAACAAGAATCCATCGTGCTACAAGTTGCAAGGCCATTGCGAGAAAGTGTAGGCATCTGATTATGAAGACGCAAGCAATTTATTGTCGGACCTAAGAAACTTCTTCGAGCTCTATGGGTTGTCATCGTTCCCGCACAAGATTGACCCGAACGAGTCGGAGCGCCGCCTCGGCAGCCTTTAATTCGTGAGACGGCTCCTCAAATCAGTTGTTGCTGCGCCTGGGCTTCCTGGGACACGCGAACCACATCGGCTTTCTGTGTCGGTCGTATCCCCAAGTGAAACGTTCCATACACTTGAATCAACATGCGAAAGTTTCACCGATGGATCAGCCTGCCCGCGTGCTTGTTTCTTTTTATGGTTGCCAGTACGGGTGTGGTGCTACAAATCCAGCAGTTTTTCGGGGCCGATGAGGCCGAGCAGGAGCGACTGGCAACGATCATGAGCACGCAACTTGCGTCCGCGCCCGTGGCGGGTTTGCAGCAGCAGATTGACCGCGCGCTTGTGGCGGTGAAGGTGAGCGTGGGTGCGGATGTTCCGATTGATAGCGTTGAAGTGCAGTTGAAAGACACTCCACGGAAGTGCATTGTGTGGACGGCTTCCGGCGGCGGCGCAAAGAAGGATGAGCCGTTGAAAGTCACGGTGAATGCCGAGTCGGGTGCGGTGCTGAAAACCGAATCTGGTGAGCGCGAATCGTTCATCCTGCGCGTGCACACCGGCGAAGTGTTCGGGGACGCGGGCGTGGTGCTGGGAATCATTTGGGGCACGGCGCTGGTCGTGCTCACCATCACCGGCGCATGGGTGTACTACCGCATGTGGAGCGCGCGGCGTCGCTCGCTCGGCGCGGCGGTGAATCGCGGCGCGACGGGGCTTCAGAAACCGCGCTTCGGCGGCATGTTCTGGATGCTTGCGTTCGCGGTTGTGTTGCTTGGCGCACAGCAGCATGCCTGGGCACACGGCGACATTGCACGCGCCGTTGGCGTGCGACTGCATGCGTCAGCGGCGTGAGTGCCGCGGTAAACTTTTTCCCTACGCCGCCTAAAGCTGAAATCGTCGAGCGTCTTGAAGTCGTGCATCTGCAACATCCTCGCGTCCAAGGAATTCATCCGAGTCTTCCATGTCGTACCAACAGGTTTGAGACCATTCGTGCAAAGATGTCACATCTGCGAGCGCACGCGCAACGCCATAAGGGTTTTGCTCAAAGCCGCCGAAGTAGCGAACGATCCGAAACAAATGCTGCGACATTGTGTTGTCTTCAAACAGTGCTAACTGATCTTGCAGAATCCAATTTTGAAAGATCAGCACTTGTGCCTGCGAGCGCTCGAAGCCAGCAATCGGCTCGTAAAAACCAACGATCTGATGGGGAATACCTTCAGCGTCAACGCCATCCACTCGCACGATTCGATAGCGTGTGTGTGTGTCGCTCTGTGGGATTCTTTGTTCGGGATACGCATGGGGCGGGCAGGGAAAGCCAATGATCCCGGACATGCTGGTGTACAGATCCACAATGCATCCATTGTGTGCCTTGTACTGCATGAAGGCACCACCCTGATGCGACAGTGACCTCTTGTATCGACGGCCAACGATTGATGGCTGATCGTTGTCGCCTTGATTGGCATTCGCAACATCAAGCTGAATATTGTCAATATCTGAATCGAGCAACTTGTCAAACTGATAGCCAGAACCAAACTCGCCGACGATTGCGAGCAGATGCGTGCCCTCATAGCCAAGCGCACCAAGTTGCGTATCGAGATACCGCCCATTCAGGTTGTCGGTGCCGCGATGTTTGGTTGATTCAATAATCAGTCGGGCAGGCGGAATGCCACGCGCAGCAATTTCATTTCGAACTGCCACCGTTACATTCGACGATGCATAATTTTCGTTGACAGCAATGCGCCCCAGATGATCTTGAAGGATATCTTGAATCGATTGAATGTCCTTGAAGTCACAAATTGGTTTCTCAATTAAAATATTCGCCTGAGGATCAAGTGCACTCAGCACACGCAATACTTCCACGCGAGCGTGGCCAGGTGTGCAGATGTCGTAAAAATCAGGCTTACAGGCAATAGCTTCCGGCAACGAACCAAATGCACGCAGACCAGAGGCCGCTATCTCCCTAAGTTGATTTGGATCGATATCAACGACACCAACAGTGTGCACCCCGTGACTTTCAAATTGATCTTGGTGAATGCGTGCAATTTTGCCGAAACCAATTTGAACGCATTTCATCTGCGCGCCATGCTATTGCAGATATTCATCGCATGTTGTATCTGCCATCTTTGCGCAGGGTCTGCTGTTCGTCTGGTGATGCGTTAAAGCCATCGGGCTTCGGCAGAGTCAGCGAGTGAAACGCACACTTGTTGCGCGCGAGCAAAGTGTGCAAGATAGTCTTGGGCTGGAAATGATCGCGCATATTGTTGTGGATGGCGCGAGCTTGCTTCACTTTCGTGGACTAAAATGAGCGACAATGCTTGCTCGGAGTAATCCTTGGACAAGCAAATAAAGACCGTCAAGAAGCGTCCACGCCGCACGATGCTGCTGCACTCCGATCGCGGATCGATCTACGGTGATGAGAAATACATCCAACGACTCGCGGCCCGTGGCGTCAAGCCCAGCTCTGTTGCCCGCTGCGTCCGTCGGTCGGCGCAGAACTGTTGCCCGTGATCGACATCCAGAGCCTCAGGATTGCCGTGTACGCCATCAACGGTTTTTTGTGTTCATATCTGCCTCATTCTTGCAGCTTTCTCCGACACTCTCGACCAAATGCTGAACGTTTCCTCCAAGTATTTGGGTGTTGATGATACGACGCAATTACGCATTCAACCTCAAGGGCTGGTCGCCGCCTCGGCCAGTCATATCCATCACATTGCCGTCATCTTTGCCGCCGAGAGCCGATTAGGATCACTGCGTATCTCATCGCCTAAATCTTCGAAGGAGCACACACAATGAATCATCTTTCCACATTCACCGCCACAATACTGATTGCCATCGCCGCCGTTTCCGGATGCGCTTCAAAGGGAGGCGCCGCCGGGGATGGAGCCAAAAACGACCCGAAGAAACCTTCTGCTGACGCCATAAGCGGCGGCGATTTTCGCAAGGAATTCCCCGTTGATAAGGCCAACCTCGTCGCCACCGGTGCAAATCCGTTCTTCGATCTGACGCCCGACACGGTCAGCACATTTCGCGATGGCACGAAAATACTCACGATCCGTGTCCTCGATGAGACCCGCGTTGTCGACGGCGTGACGACGCGAATTGTTGAGGAGCGCGAGGAAGTAGACGGCAAGCCCGAGGAGACTTCCCGCAACTACTTTGCCATGGATCGCAACAGCAAGGACATGTACTACTTCGGCGAAGATGTGGATGTATTTGACGCGGCCGGCACGGTAACTCATCCAGGTGGATGGCTGTCAGGTGTGAATGGCGCCCACTTTGGGCTGATGATGCCCGGCACTCCAAAGGTCGGCGACAAGTTCTATCAGGAGCTTGCTCCGGGAGTCGCAATGGACCGCTTCCACATCGTGGGCATGGACGATGTGGTGCAGACGCCTGCCGCAAAGTTCGAGCACTGCATGCATGTCATGGAGACCACGCCGCTGGAAAAAGATGTCGGGCACAAGTGGTATGTGAGCGGCAAAGGGCTGATCAAGGATGGCGGCGTTGAATTGGTTTCGAACAAACAAGCTGGGCACTAATTCACCTTGCCGATCCCTCGAACCCAACCAAGCGCGGGGCTGCACCACGATTTCCGATTTCATGGACCGAACCCTCGGCCTGGGGTACGAGACGGGAAGCCCCATACGCGCCAGTCCTCTTTCCTTCATTAAAAATGAAAAATTAATTTATGTAAACGATGGAAAAAGTATTTCATTCGCTGATGCATGGTGAGGCGCGAAACCGAGGCAGCGACGCGTGCCAGGCGGAAACGGAGTTGGTGCAGAAAAGATTCAAGCGCACGAAATAATTTATGACACTTTCCAGTTTCATATTTTATTTTCTGCCATTGCTTTGACTAGTGATGCATGTCCTTCACAATGCCGCGGTTCTGGCGATCAGCTGGCATCACCAGTGTGTTGATCGCGTCGAAGAAACGCTTGGCTAAGCGCGCGCTGGTCGGCGCGTTGCGGGTGGTCTCTTCTTGCAGTGTCTGCGCGCTCACCCCCGCTGCTTTTAAATCCGCATCGGAAGTTTCAATGTGATGCTGCATTGTTGCCGCACTCCATTCGCAGTGATATTGCAGGGCGTAACTGTGATAGCCAACGCAATAGGCCTGTACCTTGCAGGCTTCACTTGAAGCAAGCAGCGTGGCACCCTCTGGCAACTTTGTCACTTGATCGCGATGCCAACATAGTTGCGGCGTCTGCCACGGATGGCCCGCGAACAACGCGTCGTCGCAACCCTGCGCGGAAAGTGTGATGGACTTCCAACCAATTTCGGGCGCAGCCATCGCGCCAGTCTCGCCACCAAGCGCAGCAGCGAGCAATTGCGCTCCAAGGCACAAACCAAGCACTGGCACACGCGCACCATGAGCCTCGCGAAGCAAGTTCATCTCATCACGCATCCATGGTGCATCAAGAGCGTGCACAGTTTGCGAACCGCCAAGACTGATCAATCCATGCACATCATCAAGATCAGCGGGCACTGCTTGACCGGCATGAAGCCGAACCACGCGCAGGCGCTGACCGAAGGTGCGAAGTGAATCCATCAGAAGCTCTGCTGAGCAATCCGCCGAGTGTTCAAGAATGACGATGGCCATAGAAGGCAGAGATTAGCAGCGGAAAAAAGGCAGCACCTCGTCGAAAGCCGCGCGAAGGTTGTCACACTGCGGCATGCAAAAAAATAATCCAACTTCAGCCCAAGTGCGTTGCACGCGCGGTCGTCACGCAGAAGATGCTGCCGAGGCTTATTTACGGGGGCTGCATCATGAAATCGTCGCCCGCAACATGCGCCTTGGGCATCTTGAAATCGACCTGGTATCGCTGGACCCTTGCAGCGGCGCGCTGGTGATCACCGAGGTGAAGGCGCGCAGCGGTCATCGACATGCGCCCGAACTTCGCGTAGATCGCGCCAAGCGTCGACATCTTGTCACCGCCGCAACAATGCTGCTTGCGCGCCCAAACATGCGCAGGCGCTTGGCTCGCTTTGATGTGATCGCCGTGCAACTTGATGATGATGGAAAGCCACTCGACCTGCGGCATATTGAGCGAGCATTTGATGCGAATGATGTCTAGGGTGCTGAGTTGGTTAAGGACTAGAATTGGTCTCTCGTTTTTGGTCTCTCGTTTTTGATGTCTAGATTAGTGGCTAGATTTGATGTCTAGATTTGCTGTCTAGATTATTTTCGTGGGGCGTGCGGCGGTGGTTACGAACCCGGCATCGCCGAACGCCAATAGCGCTCGAGTGCAAATTGAATTAAGCGCTTTTTCATCTCGGTTAAATCCTCGGCGATCCAGCGAGTACGGATGGATTGCAGATAGCGGTACTGCTCTTGGCCGTAGCGCTGATTCTCCAATTGACGGCGCAATTGCAGTTGCAACTTAGGGTCGAAAATACTTTGCGCGGGCGCTTGCGTGGAAGGCAGCAGCGTCATCCATGTCACTTGCGCCCTGCCATCGACGGGACCATTGACCACATTTAATTTCAGTTCTTTCAGACGCGCTTTCATCTCGTCCACAAGATCGGGCACGCCTTCCACGCCTTGGGGACCAAGTTTTATTTCGCGCCACATGCCATCGTTTGGAAGCTTTAATGCAGCGGCAACTTCCGCGAAATTTTTGCCGCTTGCAAAAAGACCCTTCACTTGATCCACCTTCACGGTCTCAGTCTTCATCAGCGCGATGCGACCAATGCGCATGCTTGGCGGCGGGTTGTAGGTGTCGTAATTTTTAAGGTACAGCCGCTCCACATCGCGCCAACTTACGATGGTGCGCGGACGAATGCGGCGCTTCATTAAGTCACCGGCAAGCGCCTCGTTTTTCTGGCGATTGATGAACTCCTCGATAGTGGTGCCAGGAAATTCTTCGTCGATGCTGCGCTGTGCCTCGGCACGGTTGCCGCCGCGATTGGCGATTTCTTTCTCCTGCATTTCACGCATCCATGCCAGCAAGCCTTCCTTGGCCTCTTCAGGAATGGCGCCTTCTGCTTCGCTAATGACTAATTCGTTATTCACAAATTGCTCGAAGGCTTCGTCAAGCAGGCGCAGCATTTCGCTGTAACCAGCTTTGCGATCAGGCATGGCAACGATGCGGCGAATTCGATCTTCACGAGAAAGTAAAAAGTCATTGGCGTAAAGGGGCTTGCCGTTAATCTGGCCGATCAGCGAATCGACTGGCCACTTCTGTCCAATCGGCAAGGCGTCGGTGGTCTTCGTGCCATCTTTTATTTTCACCGCGGTGCCATCTGGGTTCACCGTGCTTAACACCTTACTGGTGGAGGTGATTTGCACACCATTGTCAGCTGTCACAGTATCCGTGGAGGTGGTGTCCGAAGTAGGCGCTTGAAATTCACTCGCAGGAACCTCCACTACGGATGGTCGCACATCCGCTGGGGTCTGTCCCTGCTTGAAAGCATCGGTTGAAATGTCGCGCGAATCTTTTGGGGTTTTATCGGTGGCAAGACATCCGCCAAGCAGCAGGCCGCAGACCGCAATCAAAGCAACTGTGCGCACGCGGCGATCCTACCTTACTGCACCACGACCGCCGCCAATGGGGTTTCCTATACTCGCGGCACTGGAGAAATAATCTATGAGCGAATCTGAAACACCCAAGTTGCATGTTGACAGTGATTGGAAGGCGCAAGCGCAGGCGGAAAAATCTCGTCTGGTCGAGAAAGAGGCGGCGAAACCCGCCAAGCCCACGCGCGATGAGATGCCGCCCGCAGACTTTCGCAGCCTTGTCGGATTGCTCGCAAGCCAAGCTGTCGGCGGGCTTGGTGGTTACGCCGATGAACAGGGTCGCGTGATGGTGGACATCATGGGAAGCCGCTTCGCCATCGATCTGATCAGCGTGCTTGAGGAGAAGACCAAAGGCAACCTGACCGCGGATGAAGCAAAAGATTTGAAAGAGGTGCTTGGTGAACTTCGCAGCCGTTTTGTGCAGGTGGCGCAAGCCGTCGCAGCGCGCATGGCTTCGGGCCAGGGTGTGGAGACGATGCCCGCGGGTTCTCAAACCAAAGGCGCGGCGCCAGCTGGTGGCGCGTCGAAGCTTGTGATTCCCTAAAGAGTCGCGCTTACCAGAGTGGCAGCGGTGTTTCAGAAAATGCTGGCTTCAGCACCGCCACCCAAGTCATTGCGAATTGCATCACGGCGAGCAACGCTGTTGCCCGCAAGCACCAGCGATCGCCGCGCGCATCAAAGCCCAAGCCCATCGCCGTAAGCCACGCAATGGCAAGCAACGCCCACGGATCAAAGTAGCGTTGAAATGTCTGAGCATTCAAACTTTGCGCGATCGTCATCGCGGCAATCGCTGCGAGCAACATGCCCGCCTGCCAACCGCGGCCGCGGCGATTGGCGCGAGTGGCAAGCGCGCAGAGAACGCAGGCGCCAACACCCGCCAAGCCAACCAGCGCACATGATCGACCGCCAACCGAAGGCGTGGATTTTGCAAGATCCCACAACGGTCCGCCCCAGCGACCAACTTCGCCCACGGCTTTCACCACATCGGCAGCGGGCGTTCCCCATGTTTTTTCCGTTGGCGTGCCGATGCGTTGCGCATCCAACGGCAGCACCTTGCGATAGTCGCTGCGCACGCTCGCGCAGAGCAGCATTGCGATCACACCAATCACCACGCAGCGCGCCAACGCGGGTCGATCCAGTTTGCTCATCATGCCAGGCACTAGAAAAATACCCCACGCGCCGATCACCGCCAGCGTCATCACCATCGCGGCGGGATTGAATGTTGCCTGATGAAATGGCTGAAATCGTGGCGGCATTGATCCGCCCCAGATCACGAAGAAGGCGGCGACGCATGCCACAGCAGGAAGCGCCACACGCAGAGAGTTTGACACGCGGCGCGACAACGACTGCGGTGCATCTTGGGCGCGATTGAAAAACATTCGCAGCATTGCGGGCATGCATGCCCACAAAAATATTTGCCGCACCAACACCGTTCCCGCGCCAAGTACACCCAGAATGAGGATCGTGCGCGCTGAGCGCGGCAGCACCAATGCCACGCCAATCGTGGCGGCAGCCAATGCAAAGGCTGTGGCGTCGGTGGTGATCCAAATCGCCGACCCAAGTAGATACGGTGAAAGCGCCAGCGGCGCAGTGAACAACGCCGCCGCAGCGCAGCCAACCCACGCCGTGCCCACGCGGAACACCACCAACCACGCTGTCAATGCCGCCACACTTGCAAAGATTCGAAGCGCGATCGCGGAGAGGCCGGCGCGCGCAAGCGTGGCCAGCACCAGATGAAAGCCCGGCGTGGTGGCACTGAAAGAATCGCGCAGATCTGGCGCGGGCAACTGCGACGCGAGTCGACGAATCTCGAGCGCGTGATAATCGATCATGTCATTGGCCTGACTGGTTCCTCCGCCTCCTGCAAAAATCGCTGGCCACACCAACAGCACAAAGACGATCGAGATGCCGATCATCCATCGCCACGGTACGCCGATGGGATTGCTGTGACCTTGCGCAGATTGCATCGTGTGGTGCCGCGGCGAATTCACCGCAGCAGCAATCCCTTCAACATGGATTCGACTGGCGGCCAATACAGCGTAAGCAGCGTGCCCACGCCGAAAATCACCATGGTCGCAAGCAGCGTGCGATCGCTGCGCAATGTTTCAAGCGGCGCATCGGATTGCCCAGCATTTGCGCGGCGATAGAAGCGATGAATGGCGATCATCACCAGCGGCGTAAGCATGGCCAAGCCCATCGAACGCGCGCCGTACAAACGATCGGCATGCGCGGAGAGTGTGTAACTGACATACAGCATCAACACCAACGCGCCGCTGACACCCAACAACCAATTCATTTGCTCGCGCGTCTCGTAGCCGGGTCGCGCCTTCCATTCAATCGAATAGCCGGCGGCGCGCGCATTTTCAACCACGGCAAGATCGCAGAGGCGCTTGGTAAAACCAAGAAACAGCGTGAGAAAGAAAACGCAGAGCAACAACCACACCGACATTTGCACTTGGATCGCCGCAGCGCCACCCGCAGCGCGAAGACAGAAGCCGGTGGCCAACACCGAAACATCCACCAGCGGAATTCGCTTCAAGCGAAAGTTGTACAACAGCTGCAACACCACGTATGCGAGCAGGCACCAACCTGTGACCTTGTTGATGCAGGTGAATGCCGCGAACACCGCCGCCGCTTGCAGCAACGCACCCACCACCAATGCCGCGGATGCATGCACTGCCCCCGATGCGACCGACCGCAAACGCTTCACAGGATGTTGGCGATCTTTCACAGCGTCCAACACATCGTTCACGCAATACGAACCACTTGCCGCAAGACAAAAGCACGCGAAGGCATCGAGCAGTGGCCACATGCGCACCCACACTTCGGCTTCTGAAAGCCCCTTGCCCTGGCCTGACAACCAGAAGACAGCAGGCAGCAACACGAAGACATTTTTCGTCCAATCACCAGGTCGTAGAAGTCGTAGCCATGCGAACATACCGCCTTATCGGCTCGATTTGCCTTGGTTCGCCAACCCCCTGCAAGAACGCTTCACAGCAGCTGATTTGTGAAGTTGTGGGACAACTTTTTCGGGTCGTCGCACCAGCACTTGCTTGCAAAAATGCTGCAGATGTGACTGAAAGAAAGTGAGCTTGCTCATTTAAGCGATGCGCGTGCGACGCGGCGCGCCGGCTTCTATGCGTTCGATGGATAACGCCAAGCCAGTGTCAGGGCTGACTTCGATCAACACGCCGCACAGACGCACCTCGCCAGCGCTCACTTCATATTGCACTGGCAACGCAGTGGTCATGTGATGCACCACGCGGCTGGCATCGCGCCCAATCACGCCGTCATACGGACCGCACATGCCCATGTCGGTGATGAAGGCGGTGCCGCCGGGTAACAATCGTTCATCAGCGGTTGGCACATGCGTGTGCGAACCAATCACTGCAGCTACGCGACCATCCAAGTGATGCGCGAGTGCGGCTTTCTCGCTGGTGACTTCCATGTGCGCTTCCACAATCACAATCGGACGCTTTTCTGGGAGCGTGCGCAACAATTCATCGCACGCCGCAAATGGATCATCGGCTGGAAGTGGAAAGAGAATGCGACCAAGCACGGTGGCAACAAAAATGTCGCGGGTGCAGTCGCTCGCCGCCGGGATTCGTATAAATCGCTTGCCTGGCGCCTTTGCAGAGAGATTCATCGGGCGCAAAATTGGCTGCTGTGGATCCTCCATCGTGGCGACGATGCGCGGCTCGCGATAGGCATGATCGCCAAGCGTGACGGCATCGGCGCCGGCTTCGCGCAAGGATCGATAGAGATCGGCGGTAATGCCAGAACCATTGCGAATGTTCTCGCCGTTAATGATCACTGCGTCGGCGGCGTGTTGCACTCGCAGTTCGGGCAGCAACTTCTGCACCGCTGAACGACCGGGCGCGCCGACCACATCTCCAAGAAACATGATGCGGATTGGTCGAGCCATCGGTACACTTTAGCGACTGGACAGCGATCGGCCATCGGGCGGATGCAGGTTCCTGAAATGTACTGAGATCATGCATGACAAGAAAAGTTCTATGGCTATGACCGCAACAGCGTTTAAGATGGGTGACAAAGTTCGTTCGATCAAGCGTCCCGAATGGGGCGAGGGCTCGATCATAAAACTGGAGGCGATCAACTTTCAAGGCAAGGCCGATCATCAGATGTATGTGCGCTTCGCCACCGCGGGAGTAAAAACCCTGCTTGCAAGTGCCGCCGATCTGATCGCAGCGAATGGTGCGAGCGATGATGTGATGGCAACGATTCATCGTGCGAGCACGCTCTCTGAAGTGGAGTCCAAGCAAGAGGCTGGTTGGCTTGGTTCCATCGAGCGGCGCAGGCCCGAAGAGGTGATGACCAGTCTGCCCCCCGCCGCCACCGATCCATTTTTAAGTCTGCGAAAACGCCTTGAAAATACAGTCGCGTTGTATCGCTTCGATGTGCCTTCAGGTCGATTGATCGAATGGGCAATCGCACAGAGCGGCGTGGATGATCCAATGTCGCGCTTTAATCGCAATCAACTCGAGGGCTTTTTTCAGCGTTGGAAATTTGAACTCGACGCACATTTCGGTCGCCTGCTTGGCGAGGCGCGAAGAGATGCTGCCACGCTGAAAGTGGTGCTTGACTTGGCTCCACAAGGCGCCAAGCGCGCCGCGCAAAAACTGCAGGCTTTACTAAAGTAAGCGAGGCTTTACTAAAGTAAGCGAGGCTTGCTTGAAGGAAGCGAGGCTTGCTTGAAGGAAGCGAGGCTTGCGACCCACTCTGATGCGTTAAAAATGGTTCCGTCTATGCCGTCTGCACCGAGAAATCTTCCTGTGGTTGGCCACACAGTTGCAAAGGCACTTGCCAAACCCTTTCGTGTTTGTGACTGTGTCTGTGGAGGTATCACAACATGGACATGCAACTGATCACGGAACTTGAACTGATGAAGGCATGCTGCGTGGAGATCGCGCAGCGTGCGCAAACGCACAACCATGATGCATGCGAAGCACACGACCAAACGCACGAATTGGCGCTGAGCGAAACCCAGCACGATTCGCCTGCAAATACGAAAACTTTGCTTCGCCGTCTCGAAGCGCTGACACTGTCGATCGCCTATCAAGGATTTGATCTTGAAGCCACGCGGCGTGAGAACAGCGTGTTGCGCGCGACCATCAAGAAAGCCGCAAAACCTCGCTCGTGATCGCTGCATTCAGCGTGCGCGCGCAGCACATTGGCGTGGTTACGAACACGGACCGAATGCAAGCAAGACCAACAGCAGATCGCCAAAGTCAATTGATCCACTGTGATCGACATCTGCGGTGCAGCCTTCGCATGGACCGTAATCAATCAGAAGCAACAACACATCGGAGAAGTCGACAGTTCCACTTCCATCTATATCACCAATACAAATTTCTGTGGGTGATCCACGCAACGCGATAGAGTGGGAGCCGCCTCCAACGATCTGACGAACCGCACCAAGATCTGCAGGCACAGAAGTCTGGCCATCGCCACCGTAACCCCAGGCGACGACCGAACCGTCTTCACGCAGAGCAAGCGAGTGCATTCCGCCTGCAGCAACTTGCACACACGCGCCAAGATTCGCAGGCACATCGCACTGACCGTAGTCGTTCCAACCCCACGCTTTGACTGCGTGATCGCTTTGCAATGCGACCAGATGGCTGTACCCAGCGGCGATCTGTTCAACGGCGCTTAGATTCGCTGGAAAATCAGCCTCGCCCGCATCATTCGTTCCCCACAAACGAAGTGATCCATCGATGCGACGCGCGATGCTGAACACATCGCCCGCTTCAACCTGCACAACTTGATCAAGATCCGCAGGAACATTGCATTGGTCGTAGTCGTTCCAACCCCATGCGATTGGAATGCCATCGGACTGTAAAGCGATGGTGTGATACCAACCTGCTTGAACCTGCGTCACAGTGCCGATAGATGCAGGCACATCGCACTGACCATATGTGTTGTCACCCCAACAGCGCACCGAACCATCAACACGAACCGCTACGGTATGAAAGTCTCCGCAGGCAACATGCGTTGCCAGTCCGAGATCGGTGGGCACATTGCACTGACCATTGCTGTTGTTTCCAACGCAGCGCACCAACCGATCTAAACCAATACCCACCGTGTGGCCATAGCGGGCATCGACCGATTGAAAAGCGCCGATCAATCCGCATTGCTTCAAACGATCGCTGCCCCATGACACCGCGGTCTCGCAATCATCCACACATGGCCGCCGAAACATCGGAGCCGGCACAATTTCATCACTACTGGAATACCAACGCAGCGAGAGTTCGCAGCTGCCGTCACGCTCGAAGTATTCCACTCTGCAGGCGTGCGGTCCTTGCGCAAGTGCGATGGATCCAATTTTGGTTGACGATGCATGCAGACCATCGTGATCGATCACCAACGCATCATCAATCCACAGCCGTGATCCTTCATCCGAACGCAATGCGAATGTGACAATAGAAGTGGTTGGAACCTGCAGAAAACCAGTGTAAACAGCGCCGACAAAGTCACTGCGCCCGCTGCCGCCAAAGGCACCAGTCGTGGACGAGATGGAGACGCGGGCGACCGTCTCCGAGGCGTAGGGAGTACGCAGGTCGAAATTCGGCAGCGTGTCCAACGCGGGAATGGCGTAGTACGACGCAACAAGACCCGGCACAGCATCCGGCATACTGACCGCTGGATGTGGCAGCAATAATTCCACGCTCGACATGGTGGTGCTAAACCAACCAGTTTGCGGATCTTCAATCACATAGAAAAATGTTCGCACTCCCGCCGCGCTCTGCGGAGTGCCGGTGATCTGAATCACATCTTGCCCCTGCGCGCCGCCGCCGGCAAGAATGCTGATCTGTTCACCCAAACTTGTACTGGCACTGCACGCCACAATCGTAAGCGGCGCGGCGTTTGGATTGTCGTCATTGGCAAGCACATCGATCTGAAAACTTTCGCCGATGAGTGCCTTAACGGTTTCGGGATTCGCGATCGGTTGCTGCGCAACATTCGCGGTGCTGGCCAACTCAAGCGCCCGCTTGAGATTGATGCGACCGAAACCCCAATACTCGCTGTTGCGTTCGCCACCCCACTCATCGCATGAATACAAAAGCACATGCTCGGCCTGCACCGCGGTGAGCGCGGGATTCAACGAACGAATCAAACCAATCGCGCCGTTGGCAATCGGTGTCGCCATGCTGGTGCCGCTCCACGCGGCGTATGTGCCATCTTTCGTGGTGGAGAGAATCGCCACACCAGGCGCGAAGAGGTCAACGCCGCGTCCAAAACTTGAAAACGAGGCGCGCGTATCGGAGGAATTCGAGGCGCCGACCACCAAAACGCTTGGAAGATCCCAATCGGAAAGGTTGGTGGCGGAATTGCCTGCCGCCCACAAAAGAGTCGCGTTCATTTCGTGAATCGCGCGGCCAGTATCTTCGTGTGCCTGCGAACCAATGCCGCTGAAACTTACGCTGATAGAAACTGCGCCATGTTCAGCGGCCCAGATTGCGCCCTTGAAAAGATCGCTCTCAAAGGCCGAACCATTTTCGGAGGCGCGGATCGACATGAAACTTAAATTCCAACCCACACCAGCCACGCCGATCGCGTTGTTACCAAACGCCGCCGCACATCCTGCGACATGCGTTCCATGTCCATGCAAGTCGGTCAGATCACCACCATCAACCTCGGCAAGATCCGTGACCGCGTTGTAACCAGCCACTCGATTGGGAAGATCTTCATGGGGCACAATGCCAGTGTCCACCACTGCGACGATCACGCTGGGGTTGCCCACATGCATATCCCATGCGGCGGGGCTTTGCATCATCTGGTGATGCCATTGCTCGCTGAACCGCGGATCATTGGGCGTACCGATCACAAAAACGCGCCAGTCAGGCAGCACATATTCAAATTCACCTGACTGCATTAATTGCTCGGCGATCCTGCGCTCGGCTTCACCCGCTGGCAGATTGCCTTGGGGTATTTGCAGCACCCACAGATTTACTTTTTGAATCTGTGTAAGAAAGACTGCCTGCTGCCCGATCAGTTGCGCCAGATTGGAGTGCGGCTTTGTCGCATCTTTGGGACGCGCGATGAGTCTGCCACTAAACTCGCGCTCACCGGGAATCGCTTGAAAATCTGCTGGCTGTATCTGTCCCGCGGCGCAGATCGCTGTGAAGATGAACAAGACCACGCCACAATATTTTCGCAGGCACATGCAAACAATCTAGCAGGGCGTGCAGACCAATACTAGAAATTCTTCCACTGAAGTCCAAGAAACCCGCAGACGCACTGACACCGCGAAAAGCGAAACAGGTGCGGGCTTACAAGCACGGTCCTTCAGAGAGCAGCATCAAAGCGATATCACCGCTTGTGACCACGCCATCCTGGTCGATGTCTGAAGCGCAGTCGATGCATGGACCAAAATCAAGAAGCAGCAACGCCACATCCGCCTCCGACACATCACCCGAACCATCGAGATCGCTGGAGCGCGAGGGCGTGTAATCAAATGCGATCGCATCCGAAGCGATGCCGTTGGCGGTGACCACCAACGAATACGAACCCGCTGGCACGCTCGCTGGCACCGTGAACTTTGTGGTGGTGACCAAGTTCCCCGTCATCACGCCGGTCGAATTCCAATTGAAAGTGCGACCGTAATACACATTGGTGCCCGATGACATTCGCACAACTGGATAATTGGTGTTCATCTGCCAATCGTCGCCGTAACTCGCACCTTGACTGATGCCGTTGAATTGTGTGCCGGTCAACTTAAACTGCGCGCAACCATCCTGCTCAATGTTGGTAATCGTGGGCTTGCCCGCGACCAACGGTGCGCCGCTTGGCCTATAAATGTAATAAATACTGGTGCCTTGTCGGGAGAACATCACAGTGCCATCGGGCAGATCAACCATGGTCATGACATAGGAAGAATCTGCGATCGTGGTTCCGCCACCTGGTGCACCAACTTGTGTGAAGGTGTTGGTGACTGGATCAAGTTCATAAAAAGAACTTGGAGATGGAAAGTGATTCGCAGATGTTGGCGATGGACTGACCACGCACAAAACTTTGCCATCACTCATCATGGCGAGCGGCGCGTCGGGGCCACCGCCATTGCCAGGAATCACAGGACCAGTGGACCACACACCAGCTTTCGTGGTGCTGTTGGAAGGTGTATAGATCGCGGTCTTGCCGCCAGTTGAACCTAAGAAAAATGCCTTGCCATTAGGCAGTAATACGGCGCCACCGGTTTCAAGTCCATAGGCGTCAAAGAGGGCGAGCGGCACGACACCATCCACCATCCACACATTGCGTGAAGGAATGTAGCGATCCGAACTGGTCGCGCCACGATCGACAAACAACACACTACTGTCGGCCAACTTCATCCATACCGATTCGTTGTGAATGCCGTTGGCGGTGGGACCGGCGGAATAGGTGTTGGTGGTGGGATTATAAATCAGTGTGCTTTTTAAAGTGCCCGCGACCACCGCTTGCAGCACGCGACCATCGGGCAACAATTCTGAATTGGCGTCGCTGAGTGTGTTGCCTGGCGCGGGTGTTGAAGTCCACGCATTGGTGAGCGGGTTGTACACCTCGCCCTTGGCGCCACCAGTTCCATATTCGCCGCCTGCCACATACACACGGCCATCCATTAAGACTTGCGATGAGAAATACAGGCGCGTGTCTTTCATCGGCGCGATGCTGCTCCATGTGCCACTGATGTAACTGCCATGCAGATCGGGAGTGAGTTTGTTCCACACATTGCCGATGCCGTCGCTGCCACCGCTGTAGGTTTTGCAAATCACTGAACCATCTGAAAGCACCAGCATCACGCCGCCGTTGCTGGATGGTGCGGTAGCGGTGACGCGTGTCCATGTGCCGACGGCATGGGCGAGCGTGGCGGCAGTGGTGACAACAGCGATGGTCAATAATTTGTGTGTGATGGTGTGGTGCATGGGTGTTACTGCAAAGGTGCGAGTGGCATGATTCGTGGTGATGACATCATGGATCGTAAGTTGAGTGGTGGTTGAAGATGAACGATGACGAAGGTTGAATCGTGATTGAATGGTCGGAAAACTTTCAACAAGCGGCGCGTTCAAGCGCTTGTGATCAACACCCCGCTTCTGGAAAAAGAGCGAGGTCAGCAGGCACCGTCAGAGTAAACCCAATGTGCGCACAGGCAAGCGATAAATGTGTAATTCGGTGAAATGAGTCGGTGACACGCTGATAAGTTATCGAACATTCAATGATGTCGAGTGGTTGATGATGCAAGAATCTTTCCGAAAATTTTTGCGAGTGAACGGCGACATCTCACTTCACAGCGGCGGGAATTTGCAGGCAAACGCAGGCGCAAAACATGCCGGTTGGATCTCCGCGTTCGGCCAGAGTGGCTGCCAGCGTAGTTGCATTTCGTTGCACAATACCTTGGAAAAGTATCGCACCGTTCATCCGCACTTGCACCGGTTTATCCAGGTCAAGCATGGCATCGTCAAGACGAATTTCCAGTTGCTGCACATCGCTTGCCTGCTCGATGGTGATGGTCTGCCCTTGCAAAGTTGCCACCACGCGTTGCCCAGGCTTGGGCGCGGGATTCATCAGCCAGTAGAAACGCGGCTCGGTGACATCGTCTTGAAGCCACACGATTTTTTTGGGACGAAGATTGCGGAAAAATTTCGACATCCACGGCACGGCGACCGCGTCTTCGTGCTCCATCCAATGGCCCTTGCCCTCGTGGATTACCACCTCGTTGATATAGCCGCCAGGATCTTTCGCGGCGAGATCGGCGAGCATGAACTTCCACTTGCGCGCGATGTCGTTGCGATTGAAGGCTTTGTCGTCGCCACCCATGTGCAGCGTGAAAGGAAGATTGCGCAAACCATCGGGCTGGGTTTCGTTGGGATGCCCCGCCATCATCGCAGCAGCGGCGAGAAAGTCAGCCATGCGCGGCGCCAACTGAAACACGCCGTCGCCGCCGGCGCTGTAGCCCATGATGTAGACGCGGTTGGGATCCACTTCCTCGAATAAAATCATCTCGCGGATCAACTTTGCGAACAGCGCATCGATGTGGCCTTGATGCCACAAGTTCCATGTGTCAGTGGGCGCGCGCGGCGCGACATACACGCCTTCCTCGGGCTTGTAGAGTTTTTGTTGATTCAGCCATTGCGTGTCATTCACCTCGGCGGGCGCGCCGCCGCCGCCATGCATGGAGATGTAGAGACTGCGGCCAGACTTTGGCTTGTCGCCGTAGACCGCGTACCAGATCGGCATTTTCGTGCCATCGGGTGCGACCACTATTTTTGAATCAAACTCCGCGCGTTGTTGCAGACGCGCCGCACTTTCGTAGTCGCGCCACAGTTGCACGCGGAGCAGTTCGACGGCCGATCGCGTGAGGGGTTGCGTGGTTAAATCGTTGGTGAATGGGTGTGCTGTGGTGATGGGGTTTGCGGTTGCGATGGGGTTTGCGGTTGCGATGGGGTTCAACGCATCCGCGGGCGCTTCAAATTCAATCAACACTGCTTCGCCTGACTGGTGCGCAGCGGAATCTTCTATCGCGTTGCCATCGACAAAATATTTCGACGCACCTTCTTTGGGAACCAGCAACTCAAGATGATCATTCAAATCGAAGCGCTGGTCCTTGGTGGTTCCGCTTGCAATCACCTTGCCGTGCAGATCGCGAATCACAACCGCGCAGGCTTTGCGCTGACCGCTCGCATGGTCGCGCACCGACACGCGCAGCAATTTCATATCGCTCGAAATCGCCAGGGCTTTATTGGTATATCGATCGGTTACATCCACTGCATTGGTACCGACGCGCGACGCATCGAACACCATCGGAAAGACGACGCCAGTGTCGCGCCACGAAACCGCGTAAATCATGTGCTCGGGCTTCTCACGATTCTGACCGCTTGCGCGCGCGGTGAACCAACCCTGATCTAGTTGATCGCCAGTGGGTTCAGCCGCGCCGGTGTAACGCCAGCGCGTGCCATCCCAAATTTCAACCCACGAATGATTACCGCTGCCATCCACCCACATCGGAACGCCGACGAACCGCGCCGGCACACCGACGCTTCGACAGGCGTCGATCAACAACACCGCAAGTCCCGTGCACGATGCCAGACCGGATTGCATCGACTCGCTGGGCGCTTGGTCGGCGCGCGCGCGCGCGGTTGAGTATTTCACATGCAGCGCGGCAAATAATTTTTGATTCAGCATCACCGCCGCCTCTGCGGAAGTGTTCGCGCCCTGAATCATCGGCAGAGATTTTTCCCGTAGCGATGGCATCCATAATTCGCGCGCTTCACTCACGCTTGCAAAGGGAAGGATCGCGTCGAAATACATCGGCTCGTCGACCAACCCGCTCCACGGCGCGCTTGTCCAGGCAGTGTGAGCGCATCGCACATGCGCCAGCAGAAAGTCCGCGTGCAGCGTGGTGAGATCCTCCGCGGGCATGTGTGCCACCAACCACCGCATGGAACTTTGTTGATCGGGCGGCGCGCTGGCAAGCGCAAGTTCAAGTTGCGCGCGGTTGTCACCGGACTTCGCCAACGCAGCCGCGAGGGCTTGCGCTTGGTCGGTCAGCGCGGCGCGCGAGGATGCGATTTCAGCGACCGAGTACGGCGCGGCGAATGTTGCTTCGGAAATTTCAAAGAGACTTGCTGCGACCATTGGAAGGGTTTCCATATGCGGCAACGAAAGTGCGAAGGTTAGTACGAGCGTGGCGCCGAGCATGCGCGAAGTCTAATGAAGCCGCGGTGCATTCGTGCGGCGTGCGGCGTGCGCGAGGATGCGTGTGGTGTGAAGTAAGCGATGTAAAGTGTGCGCAGTGAGGTATGCGATGTGGTGAGTGCACGGCGTACGAGCGCTGTGATAGGTGCGTTGTAGGTCTGCACTGCATACCTGTGCTGTAGGTCTGTGCTGCATGTCTGCGTTGTAGGTCTGCACTGCATACCTGTGCTGCAAATTTGGCAATAATTTCTACACTGCAATCTCTACGCGAGTTGATCCCACACATGCCGTTGATTTCATATGCTTGCTTGGAATGAGTCGACCAGTCCATGTTGTCGGGGCAGGCGGCATTGGAGTCGCGCTCGCCTGGTGCCTGATGCGCGATGGCCGCGCGGTGACCATGGTGGATTCCAATCAAGGCAAAGTGCGCGATGGTGAGCGCCATGGATTGACTGTGCAGGGGCGCGGCGCGCTGTTTCCACGCTTCGAGCATTTTCGCGACTGGTCGCCACCTGCCAACGCGTTGGTATTGCTGTGTACAAAAACATATGACAACCCCGAGGTGCTTGCGCGCCTGCACGCCGACGCGATGTTGGTGCCGGTGCAAAACGGATTTGACCTACAGTTAGAAGAGCGCGCGCACGCAGGCGAAGGTATTGCGTCATTTGTCTCGGAATGCGAACGCGATCGGCCAGTGACTCGCATCACACGCCCCGGCGAGTTGCACCTTGGCGCGCGAAGAACAATGACCGACGACGAACAGGCGCAACTTGCAGCGCTCGCGCAATCGTTGCGCAAGGGCGCGCTGTTTCAAGTGGCGCTTGTGAATGATGTGCGTCCCTTCAAGGCAACCAAGTTGATGTACAACGCCGCGATCTCGCCTCTCGCGGCGGCGGCTGGAGTGGACAACGGCGAGCTGCTGACCGATCCGCTGGCGAAGCGGCTTTTCTTCGGGTTTTTGCAGGAAAATTACGCGATTCTTCGCCACGCACGCATGCCCCTTGCACGCATCGGACCCTTTCATCCACGCACGGTCTCGCGTATTCTTTGCACCCCCGCTTTGCCTGCGTTGCTCGCGATGTTCTTTCGACCTTCGCTGCGCGGAACCTATTGCTCAATGGCGCCCGACATCACCACCGGCCGCACTGAGGTCGCCGCCTACAACGGACACTTGATCCACTTGGCCGAGCAATTTCCATGTCCTTTTAATCGCGCAGCATGCACCATGATTCACCAGATCGTCACACATCAACAACCACCATCACGCGAACATCTGTGTGACTTCGCGCTGGCGTTGCCTGAAAGTGTGCGCTGATGCATTTGGTCACTGGCGGCGCTGGATTTCTTGGATCACATTTAGTCACACACTTGCTTGCGGCGGGAGAGTCCGTGCGTGTGCTAGAGAAGCCCGGCGTTTCGGTGGCGCATCTGCCCTGTGAGAAAATTGAAATCGTGCACGCGGATATTCGCGACGCCCCCGCTATGCGCGAAGCCACTCGCCACTGCGAGTGCGTCTATCACTTGGCGGCCGATCCAAATTTGTGGCGGCGTGATCGCAGCGAATTCGACGCGATCAACCATTGTGGCGCCTTGAATGTAATTCGCGCGGCGCTTGAAAACGGCGCACGCAGAGTGCTGCATACCAGCACCGAAAGTATTTTAACAGCGCCGGATTTTCACGGCGGCTCGGTGGAGCATCTGCGATTTCAGCAACGCCACATGCTGGGTCCCTACTGCCTCAGCAAATTTCATGCAGAAAAAGCAGTGTTTCGAATGGTGGAAGCGGGAGCGCCCATCGTGGTCTGCAGTCCCACACTTCCAGTGGGGCCTGGTGATCGACATCGCACGCCACCGACAAGATTGGCGATCGCATTGTGTCGTGGCGAACTTCCAGCTTTCATGGAATGTCGCTTCAACTTGATCGACGCGCGCGATGCGGCGCTTGGCTTAATGCGTGCCATGCAATGCGGACGAATGGGCATTCGCTATCTGCTTGGTGGAGAAAATACATTGCTCTCGCATTGGCTAGCCATGCTGGGTGGTGAGATCGGTCGCAAAGTTCCACGCCTGCGAGTGCCTTATGCGGTGGCACTGGGCGCGGCGTGGGCGAGCGAATGGTGGGCGGATCATGTGAGCGGAGAAATGCCAATGGCGACACTGACAGGCGTGCGCTTGACCAGGCGTTGTATGTATTTTGATCCCTCCGAAAGCCTGCGTGAACTTGGATTGCAACCCCGCCCACTTCGCGATTCGGCCCGCGACGCAGTGGCCTGGTATCGCGATCAAAAAATACTGGAATAAAAGGTGTCAGGAACCTTTCTTTTTAAATTTGCAGTATTTACCCGCATAGATGCGGGCATCTATGTTTTATAACCCGTACCGGAAAAAGGTTCCTGACACCTTTTATTCCATCTTCTGTGAAGCGATGAACAATTTAAATGTCTGGCAGCAACTTTCAAATGCCGCGCAAGGCAATCTGACCTTTTTACAATGCATTTTCCCTGTACTCGGTGTCAAAGGAACGGTCTTGGCAAATATTTCTACACCTCCAAGCAGCAAGTCCTTTTCGGCACCCTGCACATCGGCCCACAAAAAATCGACTCGCGAAATCTTGTTCTGTGTAGCGAAAGTATCCAGCCTCATCGTTTGAATGTGACCCACGGATACAGGTCGAGATACTTGCTCGGCTCGTTGAATGATCCAGAATAATCCCAATCTTTCGCTCCACCCAATCGCTTTAAATCATTGTTCGTACTTTCCCCACCACTTACATAGAAGTCGGCTTCGCCATCCTTTGCCCCGATCGCACACCGACATAATTTCGCTCAATTGTTGCGAACAGATTTTTAAAATCTCGCAATCGCAGGCACATCTGGCTCAAAACCATGCACTCGCGCCTTGGGAAACAAATCTAAAAACCAACGGGTATGCCCGCCATCATGACAGCCAATATCAAAGATGATTGGATCGTCACGACCGATCAGACGCCGAATCAACGCATCCGAAAGTGCATCGTTGGTGACAACTGGCAGCGTGTCCATGTCGCCGAGTGTAATCACTAGACATACCAATGATGCACCGCGCCATGCACCAACCATGCGATCAGATTGCCTGCGTGACTTTTTACAGTTACTCGGGTATCACCGCAAAACATTCGGATGGCTCTCAGAATGGAAAATGAAAAGTACGGTTATGCCGACAACAGTTGTTGTGCCTTGCGGCGTGGGCACCGTGGCGATTTCACGCAAGGCGTCAGCGACAGCACTATATGGTTCCCGCGTCGCGAAGACCCCGTCATTCTTGTGCAAACACTCTCTTTCCAACTGCCGATTGAAGATCGTTTGGCGCATGGCGGGCATGCCTGCATTACTCTTTCAGCATGAGCCAGCGCTACAGCATTCACGCCGACATCACCCGCGCCAGCACGCTGCCCGGCGCCTATTACTCCGACCCCGCGGCCTATGAAGCGGGCAAGGAAAAATATTTCGCACACAGTTGGCAATTTATTGGCGACGAATCGCTGGTGAAGGTGCCCGGCCAAGTGGCGCCGCTTGAATTGCTGCCAGGGTTGCTGAATGAAAATATCTTGCTGACACGCGATGCCGATGATCGACTGCATTGCCTGAGTAATGTGTGCACGCATCGAGGCATGAAGTTGTGCGAAGGCGCCGGCAACGAACGCATTCTTCGCTGCCGCTATCACGGTCGGCGCTTTGGACTTGATGGTCGCTTTCAAAGCATGCCAGAGTTTGAAACCGCCGTTGATTTTCCGACCGAAGCCGATCACTTGGCGCGCGTTCCATCGGCGAAGTGGGGACCGCTGCTGTTCGCGTCGGTAAAACCCGCGGCGCCATTCGAGCATGTGTTTGCGCCGGTGATCGAGCGTCTGCATTGGCTGCCGCTGAAAGAGTTTCGCTATGACGCCGCTCATTCGCGTGACTACTTGGTGCGCTGCCACTGGGCGCTGTATGTGGACAATTATTTGGAGGGCTTTCATATTCCCTTCATTCATTCGGCGCTGAATGATGTGATCGACTACGACACCTATCGCACCGAGACATTTGAGTGGGGCAATCTGCAACTTGCGCACACCAAGGGTGCGCAGGGTTCATTCGATCTGCCAAAATCCTCGCCAGATTTTGGGCAAAAAATTTCGGCCTACTACTACTGGATGTTTCCAAATCTCATGTTGAATTTTTATCCTTGGGGATTGTCCATCAATGTGGTGCGGCCGATTGGCATCGACACCACGAAAGTTTCATTCATCCGCTATGTGTGGGACGAATCCAAGATAGAAACCGGCGCGGGCGCGCAACTTGACCGCGTGGAGCGTGAGGACGAGCAAGTGGTTGAACTTGTGCAGCGCGGCATTCACTCGCGCTTCTACACCCGCGGCCGTTTCTCGCCGACCCGCGAACAAGGCACCCACCAATTTCACCGCATGCTGGCCGAAAAACTCGCGCAGGATTAAGCGCGGCAGTTCGCATTGAGCAACCTCGGCGCAACAACGCTCGGTACGCAAACACAGTCTTTCACAATATTCGAACCCTAGCCCGAAGAGCCGGGTTTGAGTTACTCCTGATGCAGCGAAGCCGCGCCCATGGAACAATCGGCCACCACAAGTAGGCGAGCGATCCTCCTCACATGACTCTGAGAATGTGTCTAGAAAAGAAATAAAATGTGTTGACCAAATATTGCATCATGCTCAAACAGTTTCATACGCTGATCATGCATTGCCTCAGCGGTATCTCACTGACAGGAACCCCAGTCCAGCAACAGATAGCTAATGTCTGAGTTGTCTACATAGCCGCTGTTGTCAAGATCGGTGGGCTCGCCTGGCATCACCATTCCAAAGTTAAGCAACATGTAGGACAAGTCGGAGCTGCCAACTGTGAAGTCGCCGTCAAAATCGCTGGCGCATGGAAAGGTGGCGGGATCTGTTCCAGCGCGAATTTCATCTTGATCGAGCGCGCCATCCAGATCACGGTCAATGCCAAGTCGCAGCGCTGCTCCCGCAGGCACAAGCGTGTAAGTGAGTTCGTTGCCCGCTGTGGCGCCCGCAAGAAGCAGTGTTGGTGAAATTGATTCACCAGCGAGATCGGAGACAAATGCTCCACCTTGCAACATCCAGCCGCGCGCCACCCCGTCGCGGATTCCTTTGGCAATCAGGCCAACTTGCGCCGACTGCGAAGAGGCAATTGCAATCAGTTGGGTGATGCGCGCCGTGTCATCACCCGTGCCACCGCCGTTGGAAGCGAATGCTTGCGCGCCAATGCCCGCGTGTGTGTCGGTGCCGAAACTTAGCAAGAACGCTTCGATATCTCGCCGACGCTGAGTCGCGGTGGTTCCAGTTCCCCAATTGAATCCAATGCTTAATAGATCCTGAATGGTCATGAACTCGCTGTCATGATTGAAGCCGAACCCACGGTTGGCAGTTGTGCTTGTGATTGAAGCGCCCGTCTTGCGATAGACCTCGCGCAACGGCGCCATCTTACGGTTTTGCTGAACAACGCCGAGTGGGATGCCAATCTCTTGACTTGATCCAATCACGCCGGGATGACAGTCCACGCATCTGGTGTTGCCACCCGGGGCATTGGGAAGCACATCCATTGTGGTGAAAAGCGTTTGCCCCGTCGAAGGATTGCCAGTTCCGCCAGCACCCACCACCACGCCGCCGATGATCGCGAGAGAAGTTTTCACCGTGCCGTCAAGATTGCGATTTGGTTGCGGACCAAATGTCAGACTCTCCACATAATCACTCATCGATGCCATGTCGGCCGCGCTGATCTGCGCCTCAAGACCTTGCAGATTGACAAACGCCACATTGAACTCGCTGAGATTGTGCTTCTCGCCGCGCCAGTGAAAAGGTTCGGTGCCGATGATTCCCACCAATGTCTGCGTTACAAGCGGACCTTTCATCGGATGCCAATTCGCACACGAGACTCCGTCGACGCAGGTGCCATCAAAGGCAATCACCGCGCCATTGGTCGAACCGATGTCCCACGCAATTCGATCAGAGCGACCATCAATATGGCAGGAGGCGCACGAGGCTTGACCGAGTCCTGAAGTGAGGTGCGTGTCGAAAATAAATTTTCGTCCGGCCTTCACACGCAATGGAGTTGCATCATGCAGCATGACACGCGAGATTTCAGTCGCGGATGCGGTGTCGACGGTCGAGATTGAATTCTCGAAGCGATTCAGCACGAATAGCCGCGAACCACTGCTTGTTACAACGATTCCTGTTGGACCTTCACCGACAACAATCGTTGCCAGGCGCGCACCTGAGCTACTGACCGCGATCACATTGTTGCTGCCAAGCCCCGTCACATATGCAGTCGCACCTGTTGGTGACCACGCCACGCCGCGAGGATCGCCGATTGACTGCAAGCGATTTTGCATAGTCGTGGTAGGCGATGTGTAAGTGAGATGAGGATTCAGATCGACTGCAACACCAGTCGTGGCTCCGCTGGCAAGAAACGCACCAACCGCCTTGATAAAGATGCCGTTGACACCGGTTTCAAATCGCAATTCGTTGCGCGATTCTTGGCCGACCGCGAGCAATGTTCCGCTGGGAGAAACGGCAAGACCCGCGACAATATTCATAAGCCCATTGATGTATGTAACACTGAGTGTATTGGAATTGATGACAGCGATGTCGTGATCATTCACATCCCAGGTGATCAAACTGCTCCAGTTGCGATTGTTGCCGTCCATCCATTGCCCCGCGGCATTCTTGCGCGCAATGTGCGCAACCTTTGGTGCAGTTGGCTGACCTGCAGTGCGAGCTGGCGAGAACAGCGTGCCAGCATTGGGGGGCGGATTGAGTCCACCATATGGGCCGTTTATTGCTGAAACCTGCGCCCGCGGAATAATGACGCTGTGATTGCCTGACTCAAAGATGGCCGCGTAAATTTTGGAACCATCTGGACTGACAGCCAATGCGCGAGGCTGCGCGCCCTGTAGTGCGATGCTGGTAGATGCTGCGGAGAGATTCGCGGGATCGATCACCACCAACCTTGATGACTGCGCAAGAGTGATGTAGGCACGCTGCGGCGATCCCCCGAAGACCACATCAGCAGGTTCGTCGCCAATATTTAAGGTGCGTGTCACGCGCATGGTTTGCAAGTCGACCACACTGATGGAGTCGGAGATTTGATTCACCACCCACGCTTCGGAATTGCTGCTCACGCGAACTGAAACTGGATCAAGGCCAACGGCAATGGCGCCGCGGTATGTGAGTCCGCCGTTGGTCGTATTGAAAATTTCTAGTTGCGCATCGGGTGTGTTCACCGCCACCACGGTGAAACCATCGGGCGTGATGTCAATGGGATGCGACTGCGGAGATTCCCAATTCACAAACGACGCACTCTGCGCGGCGGCGGGAGTTGTGGCGAACATCCCCGTGAACACGCAGACACACGCATGGCACACCTTGAAGCACTTGTGGCTCATGGAGAAAATTGCGGGGCATTTCATTCTGGGGACCGAGTATTTATAATAAATCTCGTCTTTCTGGCTCATTGACTGGGCATATCAACGGTTCAAACCGACATGCGATGCGCCAGCCACGCAATTGAAGCGATGTTGTTCCACGGACCTCTGGTTGTGGGCATGAATATAAAAGGTGTCAGGAACCTTTTCCCTGCTATAAAAGGTGCCAGGCTATAAAAGGTGCCAGGAACCTTTTCCCTGCCCTGTTTGTAAATGAAAGGTTCCTGACACCTTTTCCTGCCCTTTTCCTGCCATCTCTTTGAAAAGAAAGGTTCCTGACACCTTTTCCTCTGCCCTTTTTCTGCCGACGAATTTCCGAAATCCTAAGAGAATTGCGGAGCTTTGCAGCATGTTGCACATCCATACACACATGTGCGTGAAGTAAAAGTGAGCGCTACAGGATTCGAACCTGTGACCCTCGCCGTGTAAAGGCGACGCTCTAGCCGCTGAGCTAAGCGCCCAAAGTAAAAAGGCCCGCAGCCATGCAGCGGACCTTGAGTAAGCGAGGCGGACGGGAGTCGAACCCGCAACCACCGGCGTGACAAGCCGGTACTCTAACCAGTTGAGCTACCACCCCAACACCAGACGCAGGTCTGGAAGGACAAGTTTAGCGAGCGTCTTCAGGGGGTCAACTTGGTCGAAAGCCTCGACGCACGCCCTCCGCATGAGGCGCGCAACCTTTCTGCGCATTCGCTGCATATATTGGCTGCAAATTCGAAACTTGCCGCTGGCTGTGCTTACGCCTCGAACCAGTCATTGGCGATACCGCCATCGACTTTCAGCGGAACATCCAACTGCATCGCCCCCTCCATCACCTCACGCATGCACGCAAGCACTGCTTCGGCTTCATCGCGTGGGCACTCCACTAACAGTTCGTCATGCACTTGCAACAACAAACGCGCCGCGGGATGCGCGCGCGCGAGTTGCGCATGCAATCGAACCATCGCAACTTTGATCAAGTCCGCGGCGCTGCCCTGCACCACTGTATTGATCGCCATGCGATCACCTTGCGCGCGTTCGGCGGGATTGCGTGAATGCACCTCGGGTATCGGTCGTCGCCTTCCAAGAAGTGTGCTGACATATCCATCGGCCTTCGCTTTGGCGATGCAAGCCTGCAGAAATGTTTCGATGCCGTGAAAGCGCGTCTTGTAATCCTCGATGATGCGACGCGCGCGATCCACATTGGCATCGGGTCCGAGTCGCCGCGCAAGTCCCCACGGCGTGATGCCGTACACAATTCCAAAGTTCACCATCTTCGCCGCGCTGCGTTGCTCGTCGGTGACTTGCGCAAGTGGCACGCCAAATGTTTCTGATGCAACCGCGCGATGAATATCTTCTCCGCGATGGAAGGCCCGGCTTAGGCTAGGGTCTTTACTGAGGTGCGCGAGCAATCGCAATTCAATCTGCGAATAATCGGCGCTGACAAAGACATGGCCCACCGAACTCTTGAATGCTTTGCGAATTTCCCGCCCTTCTCCGCGGCGAATTGGAATATTTTGAAGATTGGGATGGCTGCTTGAAAGTCGCCCAGTCGCCGCACCCATCTGATGAAAACTGGCATGCACGCGGCCATCGGCGGGATCAATCGCCTGCTTCAGTCCAACCAAATAGGTGCCGACCAACTTTGTAAGTTGACGATGATCAAGCAGCAACGCTGGCACTGGCGACACCACCAACGGATCGGCTGCGAGTTTTTCCAACACCTCCACATCGGTACTGGCGCCAGTCTTGGTGCGCTTTATCACCTTCAAGCCAAGACCAGGAAGCCGATCGTCGGTGGCATGAAACAAAATATCCGCGAGCTGCTTGGGAGAATCTAAATTAAACTCACGGGGACTGGCCCGCATCACCTGCTCTCGAATCGAGCGCAGCCGTTCTTCCAATCCTTGCCGCTGGCGATCAAGTTCCTCGGCATCGACACCGATGCCGCTCTGCTCCATCTGCGCAATCACATGCACCAATGGCAACTCCACCTCGGCAAGCAACTTGTCCAAACCATGTTGACGAAGTTGCGGGGCGAAATGTTGATGCAAGCGCAATGCCATGTCCGAGTCTTCGGCGGCGTAGTCCACCGCCGCGTCGAGCGAGGCTTGATCAAATCTCCGCTGCTGCGCTCCGCTTCCAATCAGCGACTCGATGCTGATATTGCGATGACCAAGTAAGGCTTCGGAGAGCGAATCCAAACTGTGGCCGATGCGTGAGGCATCGACCAAATGGCTGGAAATCAGCGTGTCATCGATCAAACCCTGCACCCGCACACCGGCGCGTTGCAACACAATCAAATCAAACTTGGCATTGTGCGCGGTCTTGGCAACCGATGCATCTTCAAGCAACGACTGCAGCAGCGGCCGCACCACATGCCATGAAAGATGGCGCTCGCTCTGCGGACTTCGCAGCGGAATATAGACGCCAGTCTTGGGCGCGAAGGACATGGACACGCCAACGATGTCGGCGCGCGTGGGCACGATGGAATCGGTCTCGGTGTCGAAGGCGAGCACGCCTCCGTTTTTCACCGCCTCGCGCGCCCGCTTGATCCACGCAGTGATCGACGCAACATCGCCAAGCATGGTGTAGACGCCGTCATGCGTAGCGTCACTCTGCGCGGCCACCACTGCAACCGCATCGCCTGGCAGATCAAAGAGCGATGCCCCCGCATATTTTTCCTTTGCCTTGGACTTCACGAGAGGCGTTGCGACAGACTTATCACGCTCCGCCGGCATCATGGCCACGCTCGTGGCGCCCAAGACCTGCGCAAGTTCATTATGATGACGATGAAATCCAAGTTGATGCATCACTTCAAGCACGCCTGCAGCATCAGCCTTGGAAAGATCCAGCGTCGCCTCCTCCACAAATTCCTGCACCTGGCAATCATGTTTCAGCGAGACCAAGCGATGACCAAGCGCAAATAGCCCACGCGCCGCTTCGATCATTTCGCGGCGTTTTGGCGTGAGTTTGTCAAGATTTTCAAGCACGCCTTGCAGCGATCCAAATTGTGTGATCAAGGCCGCCGCAGTCTTGGGACCAACGCCCTTGGCACCAGGAATATTGTCGGCGTTGTCACCCATCAGCGTCAGCATGTCCACCACTTGATCGGGGCGCACCCCTTTGCTTTCAAACAACATTTCTACATCGACCAGTTGTCCGCTTTGACCATCTACCATCGCCGTGTGCGAATCGAGTAACTGACAAAGATCTTTGTCGCGAGAAACAATGCGAATGTTCCGCGCAGGATTGCGCGCGCGCGAACGAGTGACCAGTGTGGCGATGGAATCATCAGCCTCCACCTCTGGCACTGCTACCACCGGAATGCCAAGCAACCTGCAGATCTGCAAACAGCGCTGCACTTGTGGAGCAAAGTCCTGCGGAGGTGCGTCGCGGTTGGCCTTGTACTGAGGATAGATCTGCGAACGAAAAGTTCCACGATCGCCCGCCGCGTCGATCACCAGCACCAAGTACTTGGGATTTTTTTCGCGCAACAGTTTCAGCAGCACCGCCATGAATCCAAAGACCATGTGGGTGGGCTCGTTGGTGATCGGGCTGTGCATGCCGCCACGAATGGCGTGATAGGCGCGGAAAAATTGCGCGTGCCCATCGATAATCCACAGCTCGTCCGCGGTACTCACGAGCCAGTTCCGTCACCACGCGCGTACAAATCTTCGATGGCGGCGCGCTCGGCGATTTCTAGTGTTTCCCCTCGGCGTTTCATCACTATTTCAGCGGTTGCTAGGAAGCGATCAAGGCGATGGGACTTCTGTCCATCATCGGTGATCCATGCGAACCGAGGCGTGGTGATTGGCGGCGGCGTGCTGCGCGCGATCATCGCACCAGTGCCAATCGCCGTGCCCGTCATGATGCGCGTGCCGATCGCGGTCTTCACATGGTCGCCGATGATGCAGCCCATGAATTGACGACCGGTGCGTTCAAGCGGCGACCGCGCATCCACGCGCATAGAAACTTCTCCGTAGGTGTTGAGCAAATTGCTGTTCACCGTGCCCGCGCCAAGGTTCACCCAACGACCCACCAACGCGTCGCCAAGATGTCCGTCATGAGCCTTGTTGGAATCACCTTGAAAGATCGTCGCACCCACTTCGCCCGCTGCGCGGCAACGCGGACCCAAGACCGTGCGCGGTTTCAACAACGCATGCGCAGCGACGATGGTGCCAGCGCCGATGTAGATGGGCCCCTGCAACACCGCATGCGCGCCGATGTGCGCGTCGCGGTCAATCACCACCGGACCGCCACGCGAATCAAGCACCACAAAGGCATCCACATGCGCCGAGGCATGCACAAAGATTGCATCGCCATCGAAGGCGATTGGACGCGTGCGCTTGCCGGTCCAACGCATCGACCATGACTTGGCGTTGCGCCACGCGGCGATCTGCGATGGCTTAGCCAATTCGCCCTTCTTTTTCCAGGCTTTTGCAAGAGTTTCTGCATCAGCGATCAGGCGCTGCTCCAAGGATTTGTTGTGCAGCAAATCCCAGGGCCGTCGCAGCATCTGCGCGTCGGAGCATGGGGAAAGTTTCAGCGCCTCGGGCCACCGACCAGCGATCACGCCCTGCGCGTCAGTTGCGTTCATGCAGGCCGCCATGATGGTTCCATCAGCGGCGTCCATCAACGCTTCGCCGATCGCCAACTTGCGCGCCGTTGCGGGTTCTTCAAGAAGACGACTATTCAACAGTAAAAATCGATCACCCTTGGGAAGCGCATTCACTGGAATTGCAATTCGCAGGGCGGCGGCGGCGGCGCGTTCGTGCGAAACGATCAATGCGTTGGCGACCAGTCGCTGCCAACTGACAAAGGCGCCCGAGCGAATCTCTGCAGCGGTGCGCAGATCGGTCAGCGATCCAAGCCGTCCACCACCATCTTCAAATGCGATTCGTGTGATGGTCATAAGGTGAAAGTTTACCTTGGTTGGTGAAGCTGGTTTATCTGCGACGACGCGAGGCGGGAAAATCCCAGTAATGAAATGTGCGCCCAAGCAGCCACGCCACAGGAAGCGACGCGATCGCGGTAACGCAACTCCACACCATCTTGCGAAATAATTCCCCCGCCGCGGAACCTGCCCACGGCACTTCGCCAGCTGGCAACCAACCGCGCAGCGTCCACAGCATGGTCCAGACCAAACTGGCCAAAATCAGCAGCGCTAGAGTGGCGAAAGCCGCGGCGAGCATGCTGCGGCGCATCACTTCGGCGCGCACCGAAAGCACCGCCGCCGCGCCCAAGGCGAATCCCGCCGCATAGGGTCCGGGCACAAAGACCAACGCGCCCGCGATCGACACTGGACTTGAAAGATCAAACAGCAGTCCAAGCATGAGGCAGCCCCACCACGCCACGCGACGCTCCGCATGCAAGGCCACGAACGCCGCGAGACATCCCACAAGCGATGGCGTGGCGCCCATGAATTCAAAGACTTGCATGATCGACGCGTCCATCGTGAGCGCGATCGCAGCGGTAAGGATAAAGGCGCTCCAGCTCATCCGTTCACTTCCACTTTCAATGTGACTTGACGCAAGCGATCGGTTTCAGCGCCGCACTCGACTTCCATCACCTTGCGAAGTGGATTGCGATCGCTCGCCCGCACCGCGCGCACGACGCCCACGCGCATACCTTGCGCGGCGCGTTTCCAAGTGGGATCGGCGAGCCGCACGATGTCGCCGACATCCACGCGGCCGGTGCTGTCCACTTCGCCCACCAGCATGCCGCGCGCATCGGGTCGCAACTGTGCGATCACACCTTCAGATGGCGGCGCCTCGGGTCGATCCGCCGGTGCGATGTACACATCCAATCGACCGGTGGATGCATCACCAAGCGGTGCCAACCAACAGGAAGTTTCGGCGGGATCATCCACCACGCGCCCGATCAGCAAATCACCACCAATCACCGCGGGATCGCCCTTCTGCACACCATCGCGTATGCCAGCATTTAACGCTAAAAATCGCTCGCTTGAGCCGGCGCCACGACCGGTGATTGAAACCATCACGGGTTCCACCGGCACACCGCCGCGATCCAGTTTGCTCGCGCGTTCAACCTGCGCAAGTCGTTGGGAAAGTTCCTCCGCGCGCAGACGCTCGCCATGCCACAGCGCGCGAAACCGATCGCGATCTTCCAGCAACAATTGTGAGTCACGCACCGCCGTCTCATCACGCGGCGGGCGCAACCAATGACGCAACGCCGTCAACCCATGCGCAGGTGGACGAAGTGGAATCCACAACAACGCCGAGAGATCATTGGTCCACGGTCGAAGCAACGACACAGGTAGCAATGACAATGCCACCGCCGCGGTCACCGCGACGATGAATATTTTTCCTGGACCTTGGCTGCCGCGCATCACGGCATCAACTCCTGTTAGTGTGAATCGTTGTCGGACTCAAGCGTGGACTTCCACTGCTCGAGGCTTTCAAGATAGATGGCGGTTCCGCGTGCCACGCAGGTAAGCGGATCATCCGCGATCTTCACATCAAGACCGGTCTTGGTTTGCAACACCACATCGAGTCCGCGCAACAATGCGCCACCGCCACACAGCACGATGCCGTTCTCGACAAGATCGGCGGAGAGTTCGGGGTCGGCTTGCTCAAGCGTGCGACGAACCGCCTCGGCAATGGCATCCACTGGTTCAGCGAGTGCGTCGCGAATTTCATCGCTGCTCACCGTGACTTTTTTGGGCAGACCGTCAACCACACCGCGGCCGCGAACTTCCATCTCGGTTCTAGGCCCGACTGGCGCTGCGGAACCGATTTCAATCTTCACGCGTTCGGCGGTTTGCTCGCCAATCGCCATGCCGTGGCGGCGCTTCATGTAATTGATCACTGCTTCATCAAGATCATCGCCAGCAACCCGCACGCTTTCGCAGCAGGCGATGTCGCCAAGACTCATGATGGCGACCTCGGTGGTGCCGCCGCCGATGTCCACGATCATGCTGGCGGTTGGCTCAAGGATTGGAAGGCCGGCGCCGATACCGGCGGCCATGGGTTCTTCAACCAAGAACACGCGACGAGCGCCAGCTTGCTCGGCGCTGTCAAGCACCGCGCGCTTTTCCACGGCGGTGATGCCGCTGGGCACCGCGATCACAACACGCGGACCAAAGAGTCGGCCGCGGCCATTTACTTTGCGGATGAAATAACTCAGCATGGCGCCGGTCATTTCGAAATCGCTGATCACTCCGTCTTTCAGCGGACGAATCGCGCTGATGGTTCCCGGAGTCTTGCCCAACATTTCCTTGGCGCGCCAACCAACAGCCTGGCCATTGTCAAGCACCTTGTTGGTGCCCTTGCGCACGGCGACCACGCTGGGCTCGTTCAACACGATGCCTTCGCCACGCACGCACACCAGCGTGTTGCAAGTGCCCAGGTCGATGCCCATGTCGACGCTAAACCAACTGAGCAGCGAATCAAGCATCGTTCGGGTCCTTTTCCAATCTCATCTTCGGAGCCTCCGAAGGGGTTCCGTCCGAAGCGGGACGGGTCGCATGCAATCGATCAATACCTTCACCTGCGAGTACACGCATCACTTGGCAATGTATTCGAATGGTCCGCCGGGATTGTTACCCAGCGTTGTTGCTTCTTGGTTTTTCAACGAAAGCCAGACACTGCCCGCGATTAATAAAATCGTGGCGGTCGCTAAGAGTGCTGTATAAACACTCAGGGCTGCTCGTCGTTGCGGAATGCCAGGATTAAATTCTGCCATGAGATAGTTACTCGCCCTTGCGGCTCATGGCCAGAAGTCCGGCCTTGACTTCGCCGCGATTTTGCGCGTCTTCCAATTCAACAACTCCCACTGAACGATTCACATCCACCGTGGTGATGCGCAAATTGCCAATGAATTTGCCGCCATCGGCGATGGTCATGGTCCAACCTGGCTGCACGCCATCGCGTGAACCGGCGTTGATTTCGGCGAGCGTGCTGTCGGCACCGCGCCGCACTGCGATGATGCGCGCGCTGAGTGAACGATCCGCCGGTGTGCGACTGACCATCGTTGTCACGCCGCGTGTGGCGCCTGGCTGAGTCGCCGGAGCGATGTCGCCAACCATGCTGACCATCTGCGAAACTTTGGCTTGTGCCTGATCCTTGTCCGCGCGTGACTGCTTCAACTCTTCCTGCAATTGTCGCAGCGATTGCTTATAGGTTTCGTTGTCCGAGGAAAGCGTTGCCACCGCTTCATCAAGACGAATGTTGTCCTGCTGCGCCGAGGTGAGTTTGGTGCGCAGATCGCTCATCTCCTTCAACAACGCCGCGGTCACGGTCTCGCTGATTTTTACCTGCTCCGCAAGCAATCCATTGGAATTCGTCAGCGTCTGCATGTTCAAATTCTGATCGCGGGATTGCTCGGAAAGTTTGAGCTCGTTTGCTCTGGCAGCATCGGTCGTTACTTGCAAAACATTTTTATCTGTCTCGAGCACGCGCACCATGCTCATCGCCGCAGCCAACTCCGAGGCATGCAACGAAACTGCAGAGGAATTTTTCAAACTTTCCGAGATGGAGACCGCCTGCGCGTCGGTCCAACGCTTTTTAAATGTCTCTTCGTTCGCGGTGTTCAGCATCACCAATGGCACAAGTGCTACGGTGAGCAATGCGGTGAGAACGATGAATATCTTGGTAAGAATGTGCAAGGCGCATCTCCGTCAAACTATTTCCACGCTGTGGGGTCTCGGCCACGGGGCCGCGTGAAGCGTGCTCCTTCGTGATCGACGGCGCACCGTCGGACAGAAGGACCTTCAATTCATACCCTTTCAAGGGTCAAAGTGTCAATGCGAACCCCTCTGAGAGTTGGCGGAAGTCGAAATTTTTAAGATCGATCCCGCCGCTGCCACCTGCACCGCCGGATCGCGGTCGCGCAGCAATTTTGCGAGTGCTGCATCGGCTTGGGGTGTGTTGAAATATCCAAGCAATTTCGCAGCCATACCGCGAACTTGCGATCGCACATCCATGCTTCCAAGCAGGCCTAGTTCGACCAATGCGGTGGGCCCAGGATTCATAATGTGCATCACGGCAACCGCTGCGACCAACCGAATTTCAACAGGTCGCGTGTCGTTGCCATTGGCATCCACTAATCGCTGAAGCATCGGCAAGGCGCTTTGATCTTTCAAGGTGCCGACAATCTGACAGGCAAGTCCGATGCACTCACCTTGCGCCTCGCGCGAAAAAAGCGCGGCGTGAATTGGCTCAAGTTGTCCGTAGTCGCCAAGCTTCGCCATGGCCTCGCCGATTTGCAGATCAATCACGCGAACTTGCTCGGGCAGCACGCGCTTCATCGGATTCAGCAGCGCTTCAGAGAGCATCGGAATCGCCGAAGGGTTGCCCATGTCGCCGATCACCATCGCCGCATTGCCGCGCACCTCGGGGCTTTGCGAAAAGATCATGAGGGCCAGCGGCGAGGGATCGACCTTGCGACCCGATCGATGCAGCGCCAAGATCGCCGCAGCGCGCACGCTTTCATTGGGATCGAGCAGCAACGGCTCGACCAACGGCGCCAGGCCTGGCAACTTCGCTTTGCTACCCACGACAGCGGCGACAAATCGAACGCCGGCGTTCGGATCGCCGAGTCCGCGGCGAACCGCGGGTTCCAAAATCGTTGGATCACATTCCATCGCCTCTAAGGCAATGGCGCGAATCATCGGATCGGTCGAGCGCGAGGCTTCGAACAGCAACTCTACGGCGTTGCGCGTGGGGTCGCCCGACACGGTCACCGGTATCGCCGCGCGCGGCTTCATGCCGGAGCTTAATTTTGCTGGATATTCCGGCGATGTGCTTTGTTCCCGACTGCTCCAGGTCGGCAATTTACCCTGCTTACTGTTGTCGCAAGCGGGCAGAGCGATCAGCGTGCACAGTAGCAACGCCGTGGGCACGACCTTGGCGCGCCGAAACCGAATCATCATCGCGATGCTTGCGCAGAACATACTCCACGAGAGTACATCACCCATTCCTGCGAAGAGTGTCGTGCGTTGGATCAATGGAAGATCAATCAACAGCGTGCCTTCGCTGCGGCACGCCAGCGGCGCGACCAAGCGCCGGCCCCAAGGATCAAAGGCGCAGGTGATGCCGGTGTTGGCCACGCGCACCAGGCAACAACCAAGTTCAATCGACCGCCATCGCGCCGCTTGTTCGTGATGCATGCGTGCCGCATCGAAGTCGCCGAACCAACCATCGTTGGAGAGATTGATCAACACATCGGCACCATCATCCGCTTGCAGAATGCTGCGCGAGGCGCGCGAGACGGTGTCTTCAAAACAGATGGGCACGCCCACGCGCACATCGCCTGTCGAGGTCGGCACTCTCAACACACCTGTCGCAGCACCTTCGTCAAGATCGAAGCGCATGCCGCGCGCACCCATGTCGAGCATCTTCTGCTCCAACCATTTCCAGTTACTGATGTAGGGCATAATTTCGCCGAAGGGCGTAAGCACGGTCTTGTCGATGCGTTGCGCGGGCTGGGAACCGCACACCAAGTAGGCGCTGTTGTATTGATGGGTCCAGGCGTAGCGTTGATCTTGCACATGCAATCCGATGAACGAACCACTGCCAAGCACAATTGGCGGGCCGCTGGCGGCGAGTTCTTCGATGGGAGCCACATAACGATCGGCCGGCCATAAACCCCTTTCTTTCTGCAGCAGAATTGCATCGCGTTCAAAACCGAATCCGGGCACCACAGTCTCTGGCCACACCAACAGATCCAGATGGCGCCCCTGCTTCTGCGCCTTCGCGATGCCTTGCTTTGAAAGTTGCAGCAACTTTACAACCTGCGCATCTTGCGCCCGTCGATCGGGAGCGTCCTTGTTGCTTTGCGGAACATTGGTCTGCACGGCGAGCAACGAAAGCGTGCGCGGCGCAGTTGTGGTCGCTTGCGAAAGTCGCGCCATGCCGAAAAGCAGGCACGCAGCGAACAAACACGAAGTGGCGATCCACCCTGCACGACAACGACGATGCGCCCTCACATGCGCGCGCGCCAACCACAAATCTGCCAGCGCGCCGGCAATCGCCGCAGGCAGCAGGCCCACACCCGCCGCGCCCACCACGCTCGCTGACTGCGCCAACAACGGCCATTCAATCAACGGCTGCGCTGGCATAAACCATGGATAGCCCTCCATGAACACGCGGCCGCGAAACCATTCGCATCCAACCAACAAGATCGCGGTTCGCGCAGCCAACGGCCAACGCGACTGCCGGACTTCACTTCGCGCCACGCTCCAGACGAAGATGCCATCGAACAACGCCATCACCAAGGCAAGACCGGGCCAACCGAAATCACTAATTTCGCGAATCCAAAATTCAAGCCATAACCAGCGTATAAATGCGACTGTGATGGCGATCACCACGGCGCGCCTGACTGCGCGAGTATCGCCTGCGATGCGTTGCTCACCCGCGTGCGCAGCCATGAGCGTAAGCGGCGCCCATGCAAAAAGTGCGCACCACCACCAATCGATCGGCGCAAAGCTGCAGCACAACAACAACGAGCCCGCGCAGGCGAGCAACACCGGACGAATCCATCGATCCACGAGCGTCATCAGATCACTTGCCCGCAAAGTCGATCACGCGACCGATCTCGCTGCGAAGTTGCGATCGATGCACGATGCGATCCAAGAATCCAGATTCCATCAAGAACTCCGTAGTTTGAAAACCCGCCGGCAATTCCTGTCGAATGGTCTGACGAATCACACGCGGTCCCGCGAAACCAACCAGTGCCTTGGGTTCAGCGATGATCACATCGCCCAGCATCGCAAAACTTGCGGTCACACCCCCGGTGGTCGGATCGCTGAGCACGCTGATGAACAATCCACTCGCGTCATCAAAGCGCGCAAGCGCCGCGCTGGTTTTAGCCATTTGCATCAGCGAGAAACCACTCTCCATCATGCGCGCGCCACCGGAGCAACTGACGATCACCAGCGGCAGATCGTGATCGGTGGCGTGCTCGATAAGCAGAGTTATTTTTTCACCGATCACGCTGCCCATCGAACCGGCAAGAAATGTGAAATCCATGCAGCCAAGCGCGACTTTACGGCCCTTAATAAAACCGGTGCCGGTTTGCACACCGTCGTTCTCTCCGGTGGTGCGCTGCGCGTGGAGAATGCGATCGGTGTAACTCTTCAGATCACGAAATTGCAAGAGATCCAGCGGAGACATCGAGGCGTTCATCGCTTCAAAGGAACCTGGATCAAGCAACTGCTCCACACGCACGCGCCCCGAGATGCGGTGATGATGATCGCATCGTGGGCACACCCACAGATTGCCTTCGAGGGCCTTGCGAAAAAGTGTTTCAGCGCAACCTTTGCAGGGCATCCACAATCCATCGGGGACGGATTTTTTCGCCACGGCGATGCCTGCTGTTTCCCAAGTGGGTTCGGCCATTGCGAGATTCTAACCAGCCGCGGCGGCTTGATGAAGTGCCTGCACCGCCGCTTTCAAATCGCCGCCGCCAAAGAGCGCCGAGGCGCTGACCAGCACATCGGCCCCGGCTTTCACGCAGGCGCCCGCAGTCTTGGGGCCCACGCCGCCATCCATCTCGATGCGCGCCTCGCTGCCAAGCCGACTTCGCAGCCACTGCGTCTTGCTTAACGATGCTTCGATGAATGCTTGACCCGAATAGCCCGGATGCACGCTCATGACCAGATGCAGATCAAAGAGCCGCAGGAAAGGTTCGTGATTGTGCATCGGGGTCTCAGGATTGCTCGCCAAGCCAACACCAAGACCCATCGCGCGCGCCTTGTGCGCGAGCGCCGCGGGATCCTTCACCGCTTCCACATGAAAAGTAATGGAATCCGCCCCCGCTTTCGCAAAAGGTTTTAAAAATAATCCAGGATCGGTCACCATCAGATGCACATCTAAGAATGCGTCGGGGCAGGCGCGCCTGATCGCGGAGCAGATCGCAGGACCCATGGAAAGATTGGGCACAAAGTGTCCATCCATGATGTCGATGTGAATGAGATCGCTGCCCACCGCGAGCGCTTGGCAACATTGCTCGCCCAGACGGGAAAAATCCGCGGAGAGAATGCTGGCAGCGAGCAGTGGACGCTTGGGCGCGCGCTGAAACAAATTGCCCTCACGAGCCACGCGGCAAAGTTTCTGCTTGTACGGTGCGCTTACTTGCGGAGCGATACCCATCAAGCGTGCGCTTCACTGAGGCTTTGTTCACGGGGTCCGCATCCATCCACGCGGTGGTCTGTAAATCAACGGCCTTGACGAAGTCACCTTTAGCGCTCGCGACAACCGCCTGCGTTTCCATTGCACGATAGCCACCCTTGGTGCCCATCACTTCGGCAATCGCGGCGGCAGCTTCAAGATCACGCGGCTGCACCTCGGGATCTTTTACAACCATGTTCACCAATTCACTCAGGCCTTCAGGGTCGCTTCCGTAACGCTTGCGCGCCGTATCGGTCAGCCACTCGTAAGCTGCCTTGGGATTTTTTTCCTTCAGCAGCGTGTCTTTGAATCGTTCGATGGTGATGTCGAGCGCGAGGGATGCATCCTGCTCGATCACCTCGTTGAAATGCTTGTAGGCTTCGGTCCAATTGCGAACTTCCACACACTTTCGCGCGGCTTTTAGGCCTGATTCCATCTTCTCGCGAGCGACGGGGTCAAAGCGACCGCTCAGCGCCTTACGAATGGTCGGCTCAAACTGATCATCAAGCGGATTGCCAATCCATAGCACGCGGCCACCGCGGCCGATGATGAAGGCGCATGGGATTCCATTTTGACCGGCGGCCTTCATCCAGTTGTTCGCGACTTCGCCTTCAAAATCTGTCGCCACTGGATAGGCCATCGCGGAACCTTTCTTCTCCAAGAATTCTTTGACTGTCTTTACTTTCTCATCGCTGACGCCAATGATTTGAAGTCCGCGATCCTTCAACTCTTTGTAGAGTTGATTCAGATGTGGAATGGAACGCTGGCACGGCACGCACCAAGTCGCCCAGAACTCGACGACCACGCAGCCCTTCTCCGATTTCAGATCGGGCAGATCACCCTGCATCACATTTTTAGGAGCCAAAACTGGTGCGTCAGAACCAACCTTTAATTTGATCTCATCCTCAGCGACGACGGTCGCAGAGCACAGCAAGGCGAGCATGACAGCGGCGCATCGAAATTGAGTTGGCATAGTCATTCTCCTGAACATGCGGTTGATAGTAGTGCATCAATCCCCGTCATCATCATCGAGTGGCGCCAGAGAATCGAAAGTTTTTCCCTCCAACATCTCCAAGCTGGCGCCACCGCCCGTCGAAATATGCGTGAATTGCTCGGAAAATCCAGCGATTTCAACCGCCGCCGCCGTGTCGCCGCCCCCCGCGATGCTGATGCAACCAGCGCGAGTCGCGGCCACCACCGCCTTGGATATCGCCTTGGTGCCGTGGTCGAAGGGTGCGATTTCAAAAGCGCCGACCGGACCATTCCACACCAGCAAGCGCGCGCGTGCGATTTCTTGCGCGAACACGGCTTCGGTGGCGGGACCGATATCCAAGGCCATCCAATCTTCGGGAATCTGCGCGCACACCTGCGTGGGTGTGGACTCCTCCAACGATTGACCGCAGACATGATCGACTGGCAACACGATGCGCGTGCCAGTGCGCGGCGCCTGGTCAAGTATCGCCTTGGCTTCATCGAGCAAGGTGCGTTGCACAAGACTGCGCCCCACCGACTGCTGCTGCGCGAGCAGGAATGTGTAGGCCATCGCGCCGCCAATCAGAATCACCTCCACGCCTCCGATCAGATGACGCAACGCCGGCAACTTGTCGCTCACTTTCGCTCCGCCAAGTATCGTCACGAATGGACGGGGCGGATGCGCGATGGTGTCGCCAAGAAATTTTAATTCACGCGCCAACAGCAAACCCGCCACGCATGGACGCGGCTTGATCGCTTGGGGCAGCGCCAACATGCTGGCGTCATTGCGATGGCTGGCGCCGAAAGCGTCGTTGCAATAGGCGTCGGCATAGGCGGCCAACTTGGCGGCGAATACGGGGTCGCCATTTTTCTCGCCCTTCTCAAATCGTAGATTTTCAAGCACTAAAACCTCGCCGGGCTTCAACACCGCAGCGGCGGCGGCGGCGTCCACACTGGTGGCCACCGCGCCAACCAAGCGCACACTTGAAGCGGCGTCGCCAAGCAATTCGCGTAAGCGATCGGCGATCGGCGCGAGCGAAAATTCTGCTTCATGACCCATGCCTTTGGGGCGACCAAGATGACTCGCCACCACCATGCTTCCACCACGCGCAAGCACACTTCGCAGCGTGGGCAGCGTGGATTGAATGCGCCGATCATCAGTGATGCGACCTGTGGCATCTTGCGGAACATTCAAATCCGCCCGCACAAAGACCCGCCGTCCCTTCACATCAAGTTGTTCGATCGTTTGCTTCGCCACTCGCTTCAAGCCTCCATATGAAAGTCATAGCATACTTGCCCGATGCAACCGCATCCATGCTTAATCATCGCCGGCCCCACCGCTGGCGGAAAGAGCGGGCTAGCCATGCAACTTGCCTGCGAGTTGCCAGATGGCGGCGAGGTGATTTGCGCCGACAGTATGCAAGTGTGGCGCGGCATGGACATCGGCACCGCCAAACCAAACGCGCATGATCGCGCCGCCATCGTGCATCACGCGCTTGATCTTGCCGACCCGCATCACGACGCCTTCACCGCGGCCGACTGGCTGCGGATCGCCTCGACTGCGATTGAAAATATTCGCGCACGCGGCCGCTGGCCGATCGTGGTGGGCGGCACCAATTTGTATTTGCGCTTGTTGATGGAGGGCATCCTCACGCAAGCCGCGAGCAATCCCGCCTTGCGGGCAGCGATGGAATCGCAGGAAACCAAGGCGCTTCGTGGCGAACTTGAACGACTCGATCCAGCCACGGCCGCCGCGTTGCATCCCAAAGATCGGCGCAGAACCATTCGTGCTCTCGAGATCACGCATCTCACTGGAACACCCGCAAGCGCCTCACGCACACAGTGGAGTGATGCCGCGCCGCGCATGCCTTCGCACATGCGCTTGATTGGAATCGATTGGCCAGTGCCCGCGATCAACACCCGCATTAACGCACGAGTGCAACAGATGCTCGATGCGGGTTGGCAACATGAAGTGCATGCGTTGCTGAACATCGGCGCGCTGCGTGAGCAACCGATGGAGGCGGTGGGTTATCGCGAACTGGCGCAGGCCGCTGAGGGTCGCATCTCACTCGCTGTGGCCACCGAGCAGATCAAGGTGCGTTCGCGGCGATATGCCAAGCAACAAAGAACCTGGCTCAAAAAATTCCATGTTGCTGAAAATTCTTTTTGGATTGATGCCGATCACAACCCCGTAAAGGCATGGTCGAAGCAAGTAAAAGTATGGCTAAAAAGTGGTTCTCGGACCGCATATTCACCAACCCCGACTTGACGAACCGATGGTGGCGAGGCAAGAGTGTCGCTTCAACATGCCAGCCAAGACTCCAAAATCACCTTCGCTTCAAGCACCAAAGCCCGCACCACGCGGCGCTCAATTAGTCATTGTTGAAAGCCCTGCAAAGGCAAAAACGATTTCTAAGTACCTCGGTCCCGGCTTTCGAGTGGAGGCTTCTCGAGGCCACATCCGTGATCTTCCAAAGGGTGCGCTCAAGCAGCCTAAGGGCGCGCCAAAGTTGCCAAAGCAGCCAGTTCCTGGGGTGAATTTAGAAAAAGAATTTGAGCCCACCTATGTGGTTGCCGACGATCGCAGAGCGCAGGTGGCGGAATTGAAAAAAATAGCGAAGGATGCCAGCGAGATTTGGTTCGCCACCGATCTTGATCGCGAAGGCGAAGCGATCGCTTGGCATCTGGCTGAATTGCTCGGCGTGGATCCCGCCAAAGCCAAGCGCGTGGAGTTTGATGAAATCACCCGCAGCGCGATCTTGAAGGCCTTTCAAAATCCGCGGGCCATCGACATCAATCGCGTGAATGCCCAGCAAGCGCGTCGCATTTTGGATCGCATCGTGGGCTACATGGTAAGTCCTGTGCTCTGGAAAAAAATCGCTGGCGGTCTGAGTGCCGGCCGTGTGCAAAGTGTGGCGTTGAAATTGATCGTGGACCGCGAGCGTGAAATTCGAGCCTTTCAACCTGATGAACATTGGCAGGTGGAAGCGGCGATGACCCCCGACGCTGCCAAGGGCGGCGCACTCGCCAAAGATTGGACCGCGTTCATGAGTCGACGCGATGAACGCAACAAAGCCCCCACGGTGAAGGAGCAAGCGCACTGGCTTACCGAGCGCGGTGGGATTGAATGCGAATTGGTCGCGCTTGGTGGAGCACCCTTTGATGTTGGACGCGAAGTTCCAAAGTATGAGGATGCGGCGGCGCTGGCGAATGCAAAATCGCAGAGCAACGACTTTCAACTGCCTGATTGGGTGCAGCGAAAAACCGAGGAGGATAAAAAATCCAAGACTCCGATTCCTCAACCAGCGCGTTGGTATGACGCTGGCGAAAGTGTGGCCACGCGTGTGCAGGCTGTGGCCGTGGCCGTGGGCATGGAAAATGTTTCAATGCAACTCACTGAAGATGCTGAATCCGTAGGCTTTTCCCGCTGGCAACGCACTGTTCGCGGCACCATCGGCGCAGCGGTTCGCTACCGCGTGAAGAGTATTGATCGCAGCGGCACCAGCAGCAAACCCCGCGCGCCGTTTATTACCAGCACGCTGCAATCAAGCGCCAGTTACGCACTGAGCTTTGGAACCGATCGCACTATGCGTGTGGCGCAACTGCTCTACCAAGGCGTGCATGTTCCTGGCGAAGGCTTGGTGGGTTTGATCACGTACATGCGAACCGACTCCACCAATCTTTCTGGAGAAGCGCTGGGCATGGTGCGCGACTTCATCAGCACCACCTACGGTACAAATTATCTTCCTGAGAGCCCCCGCTTCTATGGCAGCAGTAACAAAAGTGCGCAAGAAGCGCACGAAGCAATTCGACCGACCAATGTGCAACGCACGCCGGCACAGTTGCGCGGTGCGATGGATGACGACCTCTGGCGTTTGTACAACTTAATTTGGCAACGCTTTGTCGCGTGTCAGATGAACGACGCGCGCTACGACTCCACTTCGGTGCTGCTTGAACGCAGCGATGCGAACACCGGCGCGATCTTTAAAGCCAATGGTCGCGTGCAAACTTTTGACGGCTACACCGTCACCGGCATTCGCGGCGAGGGCGATGATCAAGAACTTCCAGCCATGAAACAAGGCCAGGACATGGCGCCATTTTGGCTTGATCCGCAGCAAAAATTCAGCAGTTCGCCCTCGCGCTTCAACGAAGCAAGCTTGGTGCGCGAACTGGAAAAGCAAGGCATCGGTCGCCCCTCCACGTACGCATCGATCATCAACACCATTGAGGCCCGCAAATATGTGGAGCAAATCAGCCGCGCATTTCACGCCACCGACATCGGCATCGCGGTCTGCGCATTTCTGGAGCAGCCGTTCAAGGGCGGCTTCATGGATGTTGGCTACACCCGTCGCATCGAAGAGGAGTTTGATGAGATCGCCGAAGGCACGCTGAAGTGGCAGACCATGCTGCATGATTTCTATACACCATTCGCACGTGTGGTGGGTGGATTGCACGATGGCGCGCATGTGAAAAGCGTCACCGACCCGGCGCCCTACGCCTGTCCGATCTGTGGACGGCGTTGCGAATATCGACTTGGAAAAACCGGAAAGTTTCTCAGTTGCAGCGGCTACAACGAGAAGGTGCCAGCGGCGCAACCGCCGGCGAAAGTTTCAGCCAAGCCTGCTTCACAATCCAAACGCAAGACAACTGCGAAGCCGCGCAAACCCAAGATGGTGCCGGCCTGCAGTTACGCGGCGCCAGTGAATCGCCAACTGAAACCGATGCTTCCAGAGAAAGTCGACATCAAGTGCCCGGTCGATGGCGCGCCGATGATCTTGCGCACCGGGCGCTTCGGAGATTTTTTAACCAGCGTGAATCGCGAGACGGATTTCATATTAAACATCGACAAAAAGGGGGGTATTAAGTTTCCATCTCCCCCCGCGTTGCTGACCGATTTGCCCTGTCCACAATGTGGCACGCTGATGAATCTTCGCAGTGGCAAACGCGGTCCGTGGCTTGGCTGCAGCAGCTTTCCAAAGTGTCGCGGTCGTGAAAGTTGGGTGAAGATCGCCGCAGAGAAGCAGCAACAACTTGAGAAGTCGTTGGCGATGCATGCGGGTCATCAACCCATCTTTGCGATCACCGCATTAGACGACACGCCGCTGAAAGAAGGCACGCCAGTGGTCACGCTGATTATTCCTGGCGAAGAGGCAAAACTAAAGTTGCACGCCGAGTACGAACGCGAGCAACGAACGATGCGCGCCTCGGCGTAGCGATCGCAGAGCGCTTAGTCGCCCCGCTTTGCACTCGCTGTTTCATTGGGCAAGAACAAAGCGACCACAATCAAACATCCAATCGCCATCCACATCGGTACTGAAAATAATTTCTTGTAATCCATGGTGCCGCCCTCACTTGCCCAGCCAGCAACCTTGGTGGCAAACATGCTGCCCACGATAATTCCCATACCGACAAAGATAAGGTTGAACAAATTTTGCGCGGTGGCGCGCACGTCCGTGCTGGTGAATTTGTCGACCATCATGAAGGCCACAAAGATAAAGCAACCAAAGCACAATCCATGCAGCGCCACGCCGAAAATCGCTAGGCCAAGGTCAGGCATGCTGGCGAAAATCGCCATGCGTAGCGCATAAGCAGCCAGTCCAATGAACAGCAGCGACTTGTAACTAAACTTCTTGGTCAGCAACGGAATCAGAGCCAACACCGCAATCTCGGTGATCTGCCCGATGGTCATCAAGCCGCCACCGCCCACGCCAAATATTTGGTTCACCGTGTTGGCAAAATCATTCGCCACCGCACTCGATGCCTTGGCTTGGATGCCAGTGATAAAGTCGCTTGTAAAGACAAAATAGAATTGATGAATCATGCTCACTGGAATCGCCACTAAGAACAGCGTCAGCAACGGCTGCACACGAATTTCAGCCAACGCTTCTTTCCACGCTGACACTTGCGTGGTCGAGCGTGATGGTGGCGTATGCGGAAGCGCCAAGCAGAAGACTGCCATCACTACACCCAGTATTGCGCTGATGTGAAATGCAACAGCGCGACCAGCATTGAGCGCATCGGTAATCTGCTCGGGAGTGCCAACGGCTGGCATGTACTGTCGAAGTAATAATTGTCCAACCAATATTCCTGAGGCAATCCAGCCCAAAGTTCCCCACAATCGAATCGGACCAAAGTCGCGGTTGCGGTCGCTGATATTCGCCAGCGTGATGGAGTTGGTCAGCGCCAATGTGGGCGCGTAGACAAAGCCATAAATAAAACTGATCACGAAGAATAATTGAAACTCTGCAGCGCTTGCTAGTTGCCACACCAGCACCGCGCCGATGGCATGGCTTATTGCAAGCAACTTTTCTGTGGCGAAGGCGCGGTCCGCCAATTGTCCAGCGATAAATGGACCAAACACGGCGCCTGCCGCGCCCGCCGCCAAGCACAAGCCAGTTTGATCGAGGGTAAATTTGCGATACCCCGTTAAAAACGGATACAAGATTGGAAGCCACGCACCCCAGATTGCGTATTGCAAAAACATCATGATCGACAAGCGTGTCTTCACAAACAAAACTACGGTGGCGGCATTGTTCATAGCGCAGAAGTGTAGTGCATGCGGAGAATGATGTGCTGACATTGGCGCCATTCTCGCTACACTCTTCCACATGATCGAACGCAAGAAAACAAGTCAAGTCTCGGTTGGTGATGACCGCGTGGGTCGAGTGAAGATTGGCGGCGATGCCCCCGTTGTGGTGCAGACCATGACCGCTGGCTACACCCATGACATCGACGCCTGTGTCGCCGAGATCAACCGCTATATTGAGGCTGGCGTTGACATTGTGCGCGTGGCGGTGCCCGAGCGCAAAGACACCGAGGCGCTGAAAGAAATCATCAAGCAGGTGAAAGTGCCGATCGTGGCCGATGTGCACTTTCACTATCAACGCGCCCTTGAATCGATCGAATCGGGTGTGCACAAAATTCGTTTGAATCCAGGCAACATTAGCGACCGCGATCAAGTCAACAAGGTGATCGACGCCTGTAAAGAGCGCAGCATTCCGATTCGCATCGGCGTGAACGAGGGCAGCATCATCGAGCGCAAAGACAAACTTCGCCGCGCCGAAGAACTTGGCATGTATTTCGAAGGCCACAAATCTGGCCATCTGCTGGCGTTGATCATCGCCAAGCTTGAGGAATATTTGGATATCTTCCATGCGCGAAATTTCGAGCACATCGTGATCAGCGCCAAAAGCATGGATGCCGCGTTGTGCATCGACGCCTACACGGAAATCGCCAAGCGCTTTCCGTATCCGCTGCATCTTGGCGTTACCCACGCCGGTCCAAAATCAACTGGCACAATTCGCTCGGCGATCGCGCTTGGAACGCTGCTTGCCAACGGCATCGGCGACACCATTCGCATCAGTTACGCCAGCGATCACATCGACGAAGTGAAAGATGGTTTGGAAATTCTGTATTGCCTTGGCCTGCGCACACGCAAGGGTGTGGAGTTGATCGCCTGCCCAACCTGCGGCCGCATTCAAGTTGATCTGTTCACACTGGTGAAAGAAGTGGATCGCAAACTTGCCAACGAAATCACCCTGCCCATGAAAGTGGCGGTGATGGGTTGCGTGGTGAACGGACCGGGTGAGGCCGAGGGCGCCGATGTGGCGGTGTTCGCTGGCGATCGCCGTGGCATTATCTATGTGCAGGGACAAAAAGTCGCTAATGTTCCAGAGGAGGAAATCCTCGAGCGTTTGCTGCTTGAATGCAAAAATTTCCAGGCCAAGGTGAACCGCGGTGAGGCTAAACTCGGAGAGAAGAGTGTGGAAATCGTGCCTCCAGATCCAATTGGCGAACTTGGCTCGGGTGTCGATCGCATCCGCAAAGGCTTGGTTGAAAAAATAACCGTTGGTGGTCAATGAGGCGACGCGCTTTCACCATCACCGAAATGCTGGTGGTGATCAGCGTGATCACGCTGCTCATGGGTTTGCTGCTTGGCGGATTGTCGCGCGCTCGCACCGCGGGTCGCAGCACCAAGCAACTCAGCGATCTGCGTCAAATCTTCACCGCATGGACGATGTACGCCGGCCAATCTGCCGATGAGTGCCTGCCTGGATTCATGAGCGAAGATGTGCAGAAATCTTGGAAACTCAGCTACAAAATGAACACCAAGGTCCCAGGTCAAAGCGATCGCTTGAACCGCGCGGTCACGCAAACTTATCCTTGGCGGCTGATGCCATTTCTGAACTACTCGTGGGACGCCATGATGGGCTATCGAACAACGGATGATAAAGGCGATGCGCTGATTTCCCTGAATGCCGAACCTGTGCAGCTGCCCACCGGCGCCTCGCTGCCCACGATTGTGCAGCCGCTGTACACCAACGCGTCCTTGCTTGGTCGCACGCTCGCGCTGCAACCAAGTTTTGGCTACAACGCTTATTACCTTGGTGGTTGGTGGGAAATGTCAACCGACGCTGAGCCGCAACCCGAGCCGAAGTTCAAGCAAGTCACGCTTTCAGCCACACTCGCAGGAAAGCTTAACAAAGATGCGAACAAGTCGGTCGATGTGATCGCGCGCAAAGTTGGTTCGGTTCGCAAACCCGAGCAGATGGTTTCCTTCTGCGCCAGCACGGTGATGAACACGCAGCAAGGCAAGGGCTATGTCACTTCCAATCAGGATGCCGGTGGCATCGCATGGACATGTCCGCCCTTTCTTGGCACGACAAATATTTGGAGCTATGGCGTGATGATCGATGCCACAATCAGTCAGGCGATTCCGCTTCCGCGCTATACCAATGAAATTGGAACTGGCTTCGTGGATGGCAGCATGGCCTCTGTCAGTGGCGAACAACTTGCCGACATGCGCTCATGGATCAACATGCCTGATGTGCCAAACACCGAACAAAAGAAGTACATTCACAGCGGAAAACCTTAGTTTGTAGCCGCTCGCAACTTTACACATGTTTACACATGTTTACACATGGCGGGTCGAATCCGAGTTGCCTGCGAAGACCACGCTGATCAAACTTACATCATCCGTAAGCGGAAGCCCCGCGGCGTGCGCGCGCAACAAGGCGACCAGTGATTCCACATCAAGTTCCACATCGTGATCGCTTTGAAATGAATGCACCACTCGATCCAATCCCAATTCATGGCCATCTGGTCCGCGTTGCTCGTTCACGCCATCGCTGAAAATAATCAGCCGATCGCCGGGCGCAAGATCAATGTGCGTGCTCTCATAGAGTTGGTCAACGACCCCGATCGGCGGACCGCCTTCCGCTTGCACCAAGGTCGCTCCACCGCCATGCCGTTGCATCACCGCCAGCCCGTGGCCCGCGTCGACAATCTCAATGCGCGAGCCATCCACAGTGAAACGAATCACCATCAGCGTGGCAAATTCTGTGCCGCCGCGATGCTTCATGATAAATGCATTCAATTGATTCACGCACTCGCGCAACGGAAGTCCGCGCTGAAGATCGCAGGAAAGATGGGCTTGAATGACGGCCATCAACATGCCGGCGGCCGCGCCTTTGCCAGCGACATCGCCAAGAAATAACCAGGGACCCGCAGGGCTCTGACCCGCGCCAATGATGTCACCGGCAACAAATTGCCCAGGCTCCGAATGCAAACGCCAACGCCAACCATCCATCTCGCCACGCTCTTGCGGCATCAGCCGTTGCTGCACCCCGTGCGCGCCTGCAAGTTCTTCTTCAAGCAATCGCTTGCGTTCGGACAAGTCGCGTCGCTGCAACTCGCCGATACCCATCGCCAGAAATCGCGACAACGCTTGGGCAAATGCTGCGGCATCTTCGCCAGGTCGCGCGCCTCCAATCGAATCGAGGTAGACGAATCCTTCTACCAACTCGCCAACGATCACGGGAATGCACAGCGCCGCGGTGACACCCGAACCCACGATGCTCTCGGCCATGTTCAGATTGGAATTCTCAAGACACACCGCATGTCCCTGCGCGGCGGCCTTGAGCAAACTACGACTCACCCGCGGCGCGTCGGCGTGTGGATGCTGTTGGCGCTGCGCATGCACCTCAATGCCACCACCGGCGTCTGTTCGTAACACCAGCGCTCGACTGAATCCAGTGCCCGCAAGGAGCGCGATCACCGAAGCGTCGCAGAGCTGCTGCAGAGTCTGTGCCGCTTGCATGGCAGTGGCGGAATCAATCAGCAATTGCAAGCGGCGTCCAGCGAGTGACTCCAACTCCTCGGCCTCGATGGCTCGAACCACAACGCTGGAATCTTCCATCGCAAGCGTTGTCGCTTTCGCCTGCATTTTTTTTCCAAAGTCAATCGCAAGGCGAAAGGGATTCAGCGTGATCACATCACCATGCACCAATTCCTGCGCAGTTTGCGGTGGAATCAACACGCCGTTGAGCAGTGTGCCATTGCGCGAACCCTGGTCCACAAGCAACCATCGATCACCAACACCCATGATGCATGCATGTCGACTTGAAACTTGCGGTGCATCCAGTCGCACACGCGCATCCGCAGCGCGGCCGAGCACCGCGCTCTCACCACCTCCAAGCACTTCATCCTCACGCGTGATGCCGACGAAGCGGATGCGCAGCGTTCCGTTCATACTTGCACCGGCACCTGCTGTTCCTGTACCGATTCAATCGGAGAAGGTCTACGGGGCAATCCGGTTTGGGCGGCGGAAATCACCGACTCCATCCGACCCATCGCGCGATCGGCAAGCCCTTTGAAACTCATGTAGGGAAACAGCGTTAGCAGCGCCACGGCGAGTCCGCATGCGGTGCTGATTAACGCCTCACCGATGCCACCCGACACGCCGCGCGGATCGGCGAGCTGCGATTGTGCGCCCAGCACATTGAAACTTTTAATGATGCCGATCACGGTTCCCAGAATGCCGATCATCGGACTGGCGGTGATGATGGTGCTCAGCAGAACGCTGAATCGTTCAAGTCGATGGCGCTGAATTTCCGCTGCCGCCATCGCCACGCCGTCATCGCTGCCATCAAGCGCCATGCGCATTGCCACCATCATCTCGGGTTGCGTGTTGCCTTCGCATACTTTTAACACCTCGATGCGGCGACCGAGGCGCAAGATTTCCATGAGATAATGCACACGCTTTCGCGCTGCGGCGCTTGACACGCGCGACCAGAAAGTGATGCGCTCGATGGTGATGCCCAATGAAAAGATGCTCAGCATCAGCAGCGGCCACAAGACATAGCCACCCTTCTGCATAAATGTAAGGAAACCGTTGACGATACTCATAGGTGTCGGATCATAGGGAAAGTTTGCGTCATCTCTCTATACTGCGGCCGCGTGAAAACGATGATTCCCACAATTCTTGACGCGGCCATCCTGCTGCAAGTGGAGTCTGCTCTGGCGGCAGCTTTGGATCACAGTGCACTGGCCCCCAAACTTGTGCACGCCATGCGCTATGCGGTGCTGGGCGGGGGCAAACGCGTGCGGCCCCTGCTTGCAATTCGCTGCGGATACGCCGCTGGTGCCACCGACATGGCTGCGCTGATGCCCGCGGCGATCGCCTTTGAATGCATCCACTGCTTTAGTTTGGTACACGACGATCTGCCGGCGCTTGACAACGACGATCTTCGCCGCGGTCGTGCCACCACTCATAAAGTTTTTGGCGATGCCTTGGCCATCTTGGCCGGCGATGCTTTGCAATCGATCGCCATCGAAGTGGCGCTTACTTCGCCGCACGAACCCGCGCGTGTGGCCGCCGAAGTCGCTCGCGCCAGCATCGACATGATCTCAGGCCAAGTGCTGGACACGCTGGGTGGGTTTCCAGAAAATTGCACGCGACCCGCCGATCAACTTGCGTTGATTCATCAACATAAAACCGGCGCGTTAATTCGTGGCGCATGTCGCGTTGGCGCGATCGCTGCTGGCGCCAACGACGCCACGCTTGAACAACTCACGCGCTACGGCGAGGCCATGGGACACATGTTTCAAGTGGTCGATGACATTCTTGATGAGACCCAGTCGAGTGCGACACTTGGAAAAAGCGCGGGCAAGGACAAGGCCCAAGGCAAGACCACCTATCCCGCTGTGCATGGGCTTGCGCACAGTCGAGAATTTGTAGATTCACTGCTGAAAGATGCTGAAATATCGCTTTCTTGCATTGGTGCCAACGCCGATCCATTGCGCCTGATGGCGAACACGCTCGCCAACCGAACACACTGAAGTTCAACAGGACTTGCAGGCGCTTCGCCGCTACCATGGCCGACGAGGGCACTGACGCTCCCGCACAACACTATGGCCATCCTTTCAACTATTCACGGTCCAGCCGATCTTCGCGCGCTTCCTGTTTCTGCATTGCCCGAACTTGCCGCAGAGATTCGCAAAGCCATCTGTGATCAATGCATGAAATCGGGTGGACACCTTGCGCCAAATCTTGGCGTGGTGGAACTCACCATCGCGCTGCATCGCATCTTCGACTTTGGTCACGACCGCATGCTGTGGGATGTTGGCCATCAGTGCTACACGCACAAGTTGCTTACTGGTCGGCAGAATTTGCTTGGTCGTTTGCGGCAACGCGATGGCATGAGCGGATTTCCAGAGCCCCGCGAAAGTGGTTACGACCTTTTCAGCGTCGGGCATGCGGGCACCTCGATCAGCACCGCGATCGGCATGGCGCGCGGTGATTCGCTGGCTGGCGAAGGTTGGAATCCAGAGAACGAACGCGGCCGTCGCGTGGTTAGTTTGATTGGCGACGCCAGCATCGTGAACGGCGTGGCGATGGAAGGTCTCAACGCCAGTGGCACTTTAAAGCGGCAATTCCTGGTGATTTTGAATGACAACGGCATGAGCATCGCCAAGCCGCAGGGCGCGATGGCCGGCACCTTTGATCGTATGCGTCTCAGCCACGGCTTTGCAGAATTTAAGAAGCGCGCCAAAGAAGTCGCCAAGCACATTCCTGGCGGCAAAGAACTTTCCACGCTCTATCACCGCATGGGCGAGATGAGCAAAGCCGCGATCAGCGAAGATGCGTGGTTCAAACACTTCGGCATGGTCGCTGTGGGTCCGATCGATGGCCATGACTTTCCAACGCTGCTTGAGTTTTTAAATGAAGCCAAGCATTTCGATCGCCCCATGGTGTTGCATGTGAAGACGATCAAGGGCAAGGGCTTCTCGTTCACCGAGAATGATCCAAGCGCAACGCATTCGCCCGGTCCATTCACCGTGCCTGATGAGATGGAGAACGAAGGCTGCCGCATCGAGTTGAAGAAAAGTTCGCGCAGCTTCACTGGCGCTGTGGGCGAAGCGATGGTGGAGGTGATGAGCCGCGACGACAAAGTTCTCCTCTGCACCGCCGCGATGCCCGATGGCACTGGCGTGAGCAAGGTGATGGGCAAATTTCCAGATCGAACTTTCGATACTGGTATATGTGAAAGCCACGCCATGGACATGATGGCCGGACTTGCAAAAACAGGCTGGAAACCCTTCTTTGCTGTGTACAGCACCTTCCTGCAGCGCGCCTTTGACCAGGTCTTTCAAGAAGTTGCATTACAAGGTCTTGCGGTTCGCTTGCTGCTTGATCGCGCTGGTTTGGTCGGCGGTGATGGCGCGGTGCATCACGGCTTCTGCGACATCGCGTTGCTCGCATCGCTTCCCAAGGCGACACTGATGGCGGCGTTGGACGAGCCCAGTCTGAAAGCCGCTCTTGAATTCATGCGCACGCACGATGATGGCCTCATCGCCTTGCGTTATCCGCGCGACGCGGTCAGCAATCTTTTCACCGACGAAGTGTGTCCACCCTTTCAACTTGGCAGAGCGCGCGCCTTGCGAACGCATGAGCAACCCGATGCTGCGGTGCTTGGCTATGGCGTGATGGCGATCGAGGCGATGGAGGCGCTGAAGCAACTCGAAGGCGAGTACCGCGTGAATCTCTACGACGCGCGCTTCGCCAAGCCAGTCGACGCCGATCTGCTGCGCGACTTGCTCAGTCGCGGTCTTCCAGTGCTGACGATCGAAGACCATTCGATACGCGGCGGTTTTGGAAGTTGCGTGCTCGAAACCTGCGCCGATCTTGGCTTAGACACGCGCTTGGTCACACGACTGGCACTTCCAGATCATTGGATTTATCAGGGCGAACGCCGCGAACAGTTGATCGAGTGCGGTCTCGACGCGGCCAGTATTGCCCGCGCGATTCGCGGCGCGGTTGAGACGGCTCCACGCAATACACATTCTGCTGCGACGCGCGGAAAATTTCGTCAACCCGTTCAATAGGCGCACCCACGCAGATGTTTGAGCAACTCACCGAACGGCTTGGCGATGCCTTCCGAAAAATTTCTGGCCGCGGCAAGATCACCGATGAAAATGTTCGCGAGGTGATGGGCGAGGTGCACACCGCGCTGCTTGAGGCCGATGTGCATGTGGATGTGGTGCGCCAGTTCTGCCTTGAAGTGGCCAGCGATGCGATCGGGTTGGGTGTCACAAAAAGTGTGACGCCAGCGCAAGAGATGGTGGGCGTGGTGCATCGCAAGTTGGTGGAATTCATGGGTCCTGGCGATCCGCAGATTTCGCAGGTCGCGCCTGGTCCCACTGTGGTGCTGCTCTGCGGTTTGCAAGGCAGCGGCAAAACCACCACCGCCGGAAAGTTGGCGGCGCACCTTCGTCAACGCGGTCGCAGTGTGTTGGTGGCAGCCTGCGATTTGCAGCGTCCAGCCGCGGTCGAGCAATTGCGCTTGGTTGTTGAACAAGTCGCCGCCGAAGCCAAAGGCGGAAGTCGCGTCGCATTCTTCGGCGAGCCCGAGCGTTGCGCCGAATACGGCACCGCCGTGGGCGTGGCGGTGGGTGTTGCGCAGCGAGCCTTGCGCGCCGCGCGCGATGGAAAATTCGACACGCTTATTGTGGACACCGCTGGCCGCTTGCACATCGAAGACTCTTTGATGCGCGAACTTGAAGGTATTCGCCGCAGTGTAGAAGCGCATCAAACACTTTTGGTGGTCGACTCCATGGCCGGTCAAGATGCGTTGACTGCGGCGAAGGCATTTCATGCGAGACTGCCCATCGATGGCATCATTCTCACAAAGTTTGACGCCGATCCACGCGGTGGCGCCGCGCTCAGCGTGCGCAAGGTCACCGGCGCGCCGATTCTTTTTGTTGGCACTGGCGAACGCTTCGACGCGCTGGATGCGTTTCATCCCGAGCGCATTGCCGGCCGCATCTTGGGCATGGGCGATGTGGTCAGCCTGGTCGAGCGCGCGCAGGAAGAAGTGGATCAAGTCGAAGCCGAGCGCGTCGCCGAGCGCATGGCCAAAGGTCAATTCACACTTGATGATTTTCTGGGTCAACTGAAAATGATCCGCCGTCTTGGACCGCTTAAAAAAGTGCTGGGCATGTTGCCGGGTGTGGGCGGCATGATAAAAGATCTGCCGGTAGACGAGGGCCAACTCGATCGCGTCGAAGGCATGGTTCGCAGCATGACGGCGTATGAGCGTGCCAATGTGCGCAGCGTGGATCAGCAGAAATCGCGGGCCCGTCGCATCGCCAAAGGCAGCGGCACCACCCTGCAAGAAGTGGGTCGCCTGGCCAAGCAATTTGAAATGATGCAGAAGATGACCAGCCAGATGTCCGGCATGGGCGCGATGGGCAAGATGAAGGCGATGAAGGAAATGACCGGCGGCGCGCAGGCTGGCGCGGCGGGCGGTTTCCCCGGCGTTGGCAGTCGTGGCAGCACGCAAACGCAAAGTATCAAAGGCAAGTTTAAGCAACGCAAAAAAAAGTGATGCGCCTTCGTGCGATCAGCATCCGCAACTTGCAAATAAATCAGCGCTGTTCCAACGGCAACGAATCATGCGCGCCACCAGAACTCCATTCGCGCAATCGCGGTAGCACTACTTCACGAAGATAAATCTTGAAGCACGCCGCCACAGGAATGCTGAGCAGCATGCCGTACACACCCGCGATCGCAGCGCCGGCAAGCACCGCGACAAAGATGCTGACTGGATCGAGATCGGTGGCCTTGCCTGCGATCAGTGGAATCAACACATAGCCCTCGAGCAATTGCACAACACCGTAGACCACCGTGGGACCAAGCAGCAGCCACAACCATGTCATGCGCTGTGCCTCAGGATGCGACAACTGATCGACCGCGAGCAAACCCACCGCAATCGGCAGTCCAACCACGCTTAAATACGGCACCAAACTAAATACCCCCACCACCACACCCAGCGTGATCGCGTAGGGCACGCCGAAAAATTTCCAACCGACCGCTATCAACACACCCATGATCACGCTGATCACAATGCGGCCGCGCACAAATCCGCTCACCGCGCGATCCATTTCGCCAGCCAGTTTCAGCACATTCTCGCGGTGCGACACCGGTAACAATCCCCGCAGAAACTCGAGCGCCGATGGAAAGTTGATCGAGAAAAACCAAAAGTAAAATGGAACTAACGCCGTTAAAAATCCGATCGACAGCACTTCGATCGCAGTTTGAAAGACCTGCTCCGCACTTGAGCCAAGGATCGAACTCCACTGAACACCTCCGCTCGAATTTGCATCTTTTTGCGAAACCAAACCGCGGCGATCCATCTCCGCAGCAACTGCACGCTGAATCGCATCCGCTTCCGTCGCCGCAATTTCTCGCACGGCATCTTGCGAGAACTGCAATTTGGCCTGCGACTTTGTTAAATTTTTATCATCTGCTTGATGACTTCCAGTCGCAGCGCCATCCGCTTGCGGAGCGCCACTATTCTTCACTCCACTCTTCAATTGATGATTGGCATCCACCGCCGCGCTACTTGTGCCCGCCGTTGTTTCGGGTGCCCCAACCGGCGCCGTGCTTGCGTTGGTTGTGAACCATGTCTTCGCCCGCGCCACATCCGCGCGATATTGTTCTGGAACTAATTGTTCGGCGCGATCAAACGCCGCGTTGAAGCGACCTTCGCGAAATGTCTGCAAAAAGCTGGTGCTTTGTCCAACCACGATCGGCACCATCAACGCCAAGAACGCCACCATCGCAACACCCGCAGTGCCCATCAATGTTCCAACCGCCACCGTGCGCGACCAATGAAAGCGACGGCCCAACGCCTGCACCACTGGTTCAACCAAATAGGCCAAACCGAAGGCAACCAGCAACGGCACGCTGACTGTGCGCATCGCATAACCCAGATACACAATGAACAAAACCAACGCAACCACCACCACATCGCGCACTCCTTGAATCTGCCACAGATGCAGTCGCGAGAGCCTCGTGTCATCAGCATTCTCAACGGGCGGCTTCGATTCAGTCGCACTCATGCGCCAGACCGCCGTCCGATCGCCGTCAGCAAACGATCGCGACTGAAGGCCTCATGAAAGTCGTAGACGCAGCGGAAATCATCCACGCTGTCTCGATTGGTTTTGCTAAACAAGCCAGCATCAATCATGGCGAAGACGATGCGACCAAAGTCATCGGTGCGCTGCACATGCCATGAACTTAAAACCGAAAACGCCATCATGCCGTAACGCTCGATCGCATATTCACGCAATCCAACGCACAACTGCTGACCACTGATGTGCCGATCGCCTTCAGGCTCTGCGCCCTGCCCATGCAACAATTCCATGGTTCGGCTCAAACCATCGCGAACAAAGTGGAATGCCTCTGGTGGATAGGGACCTGCTTTGGAGGCAAGTCGTCGCCAATCAACTTCGTTCGCTATTTGGGTCATAAGAATTGTGTCTGGAAACGATATCGGCTCGCGCACGCCACGAACTTTTCTACAACTGCAAGAAGCCTAGGCAATCTTGGGCTTGGAAGTCTGCAGCAACCATAGTGGCGCGGCATCGGAATCCAAAACCGCGGCAAATCCCCGTGCACAATCTGCCACTTCAAATCCAATCAATCCGTGGCTGGCACCCACCCGCAATACTCCCTGCTGCGTCGCAAGTGCCATAGCCGCAAGACCATGCAGCGAAATCATTGCAAGCAACTGCGAAGCCTGCGCACCGCCGCGCTTCCAGATCAGCCGCGCATCATCAAGTGGCGTGATGCGATCCTCGCGGTCAAGGCTTGGCATGCCGTCGGTCGCCAACGCAACTCGAACTCCCGCCGCCAACATTTCACGCCAACGATGGCCTTCGCCGCGCACTCCGGGCCTTCCAAAGAAAGCATTTGAACGGGGGCAATGCGCCACCACCATGCCGCTTGCCGCGAGCGATTCAAACATGTTGGTTTCAATCTCATTCACATGCGCCAACGAGATCGCCCTTGCAACATGGTGCGCACGCCACGCGGATGCCTGCTCAAGAAACCATGGCACTGGATGTCTGCCGACAACTTGTATTTGCTCGGGCACCACGCCAAGCGACAACGCAAAGTCAAACATCGGTCCACGCCCATGCAACATACATTCAAGCTCTTCCGCACTCTCTGACAGATGCGTGCTGAAGGGCATGGGCAATTGCAACGCTGCTTGATAGGTAAGCGCCCCCGCCGTGTAAGGCGCATGCGGCGAGATGCCAAGTTGCACGCCATTGCGACTGCGTGGTCGCAGTGATTGCACAAACGCAACCGCCTCGCGCTGAAGATCGCCGCACAAACCAAAGACCTCTATGTAACTCACCCCATGCATCGGTGAATCGGCAAGCGCTTCAAAGCTTGCCATGCTGCGCCGACCCGCGATGTCGCCAATCCACCCCACGCCTCCAATACGACTTAACTCGATGCCTCGCAGCACTGCGTCGCGAAGACCCTGCTCGCTTGAAGGTCGACCAGTTCGCACGCGATCAAGCCACACCGAAAAACCATGCTCGCGCGCGACGACCGCAAGTCCGGTCAGCATCGATAAATCTAAGTGCGCATGGGCATTTGCAAATGGCGGCATCACCACCCACTCGGAAAGTTGGCGCACCACCGCGTCGGGCACCTCGCCGATCTGCTGTGGACTGCCAACGGCAAGCACCACGCCCTGCTCAATCAATACGCACGCGGGCGCGCAGTGCATGCCCGTTCCATCCACGGCGCAGCCAACTTGCAGCAACTCTTGTCGCACTCGCGATGGCTTCACTTTCGCTACACTCCAATTTCATGCGGGAGAGTTCCCGCGACCAGTTCAAACTTTGGCGGAGGACATCGGATGGTTTGGAAGCGTTTCATCGTTCTTGCAATCGTGTCGAGTGCTTTGACTGCCTGTGTGCCGCAACAGAAGTACGACGACCTTCTCACAGCCTACCGCGGCCAAGAGCAGCAGTTGCTTTCCATGCAGAGTGATCTGCAGACCGCGCGCGCAAATGAAGAGCGACTTCGTCTTCAACTTGCTGCAGCCGCTGGCGATCTTGAAGCTTTACAGGCGATTCGCGGTGGAGCCAAAGGCGACATCGACAAGTTGCTCGCAGATTACGAGCGTCTGCTGAAGCAAGTCGGCAATCTAAACACCGGTCCATTGCCAGCGGAATTAAACCGCGCACTTGCAGAACTCGCAGCGCAATATCCCGATGTGTTGACCTTCGATCAGCGCAGCGGCATGCTTCGATTTAGCAGCGATTTTACTTTCGCCTCGGGCTCCGCAGCACTGAGTGCGAATGCGCAAACGCTGGTGCAAAAACTTGCCACCATTCTTAACACACCCATCGCGCAGCCCTTTGAAGTGAAAGTTGTTGGCCACACCGACAATCAACCCATTCGACGGGTTGCAAGTCAGCATCCAAGTAACATGCATCTTTCTGCGCACCGCGCCATTAGTGTGCGTGATGCGTTGGTTGGCGACGGCGTGACCGCCAATCGCATGCAGGTGGCTGGCTACGGCGAGTTTCGACCGATCGTGCCCAACGGTGCCAACGGCGCTTCCGCCAACCGTCGCGTTGAGATTTTCCTAGCTCCGCTGACTGTGCCTCTGGAGCCAACCGGCAACCCAATGGGCTCTAACGCTGGTGATTCTTCTAAGGCAAAGGTAGTTCCAGCAGCAGTTCGCAGCAAAAATGCTGATGATGAACCGACCAAGTAAGGTCGTAAGTCTGAGTGTCACGAAACAAACCACCGAAGCCGGACCATGCGTCCGGCTTCATTAATTTTTGGAAATTTGCCCCAATCAAAGGCGCATTCTGCACCCAAATCTGCAGCGCCACCACCTCCACCTCAAAGTCCGAATATTTAGATTGGGCTTGCCAACTCTTCAGAATTTGAAAGCTTTCCACTATCTAGAGAATATTTTCTTGTGCCTGCCCACATTCGGGTTAGAGTGTCGGGAACTTGATCGGTGCCTTTTCAGAGGTCGCAGAAGGATTCTGCGCTTTGCACAGGGTCGATCAGGTGTACTCAAGGGCCCCTGCACATGCGCAATTCCATCGCCGCGTTCGCCGCTTCAGCCATCTGCCTTACCGCCACTATGGCGATGTCGCAGACCATCAACGAAATCCGTACCCAGCAAACTGGTGCCGATCTTCAGATTTATGCTGAGATTGCAGGCACACCAAACGCAAGCCTTGCTGGGCTTTCGCTGATCGTGATCGGCGGCGACGACGCTCAATTGCCACCCGACCAAAACGGCTACATCGAAAGCGTGATCTCGCTCGATGGTTACTCGATTCCAGCGAGCGGCTTCTTTGTGATGGCGGAAGCAACCTACACACTCACCACGCCCGACCTTGTTGCCAGCCTTGGCTTTGCAACGGACAACAATAAAACCTTCATGCTTGTGCGCGACTTCTTCGGAGTGATCGGCGACGATATTGACTTAACCAACCTTGGAACGATTGACAACGCTCTGTGGAGCGCGGTGGTAGACGATGTTGCATTGCTTGCATCAGGCACACCAGATGGAACACTCAGCGACTTCGTCTACAGCACTCACAAAGTTGGTCCCGACGGCGGTGCATTTGTAAGCCATGCCAAAAAGTGTGCTGACTCTGGGGCATGGCGTGTTGGCTTCGCTGATGTCGCAAGTAATGACGACACCCCAGGCGCGGCGAATCCAATCTGCGGTGCAGATGGCGGCATCGTGACAATTAACGAAATTCGTATCGATCAACCCCTCACCGATGTTGATGAATATGTTGAATTAACCGGCAACCCTGGCATGAGTCTGAACGATTACACCTACATCGTGATTGGAGATGGCACTGTAACTGCAACCAAAAGCGGATTCACTGAATGTGTCATCCCGCTGACTGGCCAAGTGATGCCTGCGAATGGCTTGTTCTTGATCACGCTTAAAACAACCACTGGAAGTCCGATTCAAGACGGCATCGCCTTTGGTAAAGTTGGTGATCTTCAAACAGACAAACTAATCTTTGAAAACAGCGACCATGTCACCCATATGTTGGTGAAAAGTTTCACTGGAACAAATCTTCAAGACCTCGACACGAATGACGACGGTATCCTTGATATCAAGCCGTGGGCAAGCGTTGCCGACAGCGTTGGATTTGTGAAGGTTGCTGCGACGGGTCCAGTGAAAGACACCGTTGGTTCGCTCGGAGTCGCAGGCGAATGGACTTACCAAGTCACCAATGCCGATGGCTTTTTAACTCCGATGGTCGGTCCTGACGGCGTCTATGTTCCTGGACACATTTATCGTTGCTCACCACAAGGCTCATGGAAAATTGGTTTCTTTGATCCTATCGCTGCGGGCAGCAACAACAAGGACACCCCCAAGGCTGCAAATCCTGAATGCTCTGCGTGCGGCGAACCAGGCAGCGGTAGTTGCTTTGTAGTGCACGCAGGCGCTGGTTGTGACAAGGGCGGATGCTGCAGCATCGTCTGCGCATTCGTGCCTGCTTGCTGCAGTGTGTCATGGGACGCAAACTGCACAAGCACAGCCTTTGCCAACTGCTTGGCTGGTGGAAGTCCACCTGTCTTGCAAATCAGCGAAATTCGCTTGAAGGATATTGATGGCAACGGAGCCAGTGAATATCTCGAGTTCACTGGCCCAGCGAATGCCTCGCTGACAGGCGTGTCAGTTGTGGTGATTAACAAACAAGACACAGGCACCCTCGATACAGGCGGCGTGATTGATGCCGTGATCGATCTCTCTGGTCTTCGCGTGAATTCTTCTGGCCGCTTCTTAATCGGCGAGAGCACCTTCGCGATTTCTGGCGTTACGCTTGACTACAACTGCGGCGGCGGGTTAGTGCTTGATGACAACGGAACCAACAATGTCTTCCTTGTCTGGAACAATTACGGCGCTCGTAACGATGACTTGGATCCTGAGAACGATGGCACGCTGAACACCATGCCATGGGCTTCTGTGATTGATAGCGTGAGCGTGGTTGGCGACTATGGTGTTGCATACTCCCCCACTTTGGTCGGTCCTGCCGGCGGCAAGTTGCCTTCGCAGGTCTTTCGATGCACGCCAGATGGTGACTGGAACATCGGCCCCACTTCGATCATAGCGCCTTATGACTCACCTGGCGCAGCGAATGCGGCATGTGGTTTGCCACGCATCTTCCAATGTGGCGATACCGATGCTGGCGACTGCTACCAGCCTCATATCAACGCGCACTGCTTTAATCGTGCATGCTGCGAAGGTGTATGCGCTATGGTTCCAAGTTGCTGCAATGTGATCTGGGATGAGTTGTGCTCAGCTGCGGCAGCAAGCACTACTTCGTGCGGTGGTGGAACTCCAATCGCCTTCATTAACGAAGTGCGCGTGGATCAGCCAGGTACAGATGTTGACGAGTACATCGAATTGAAGGGCACGCCAGGTACGAACTTGGCGGGTTATTCAATCGTGGTGGTCGGTGATGGCCCAACACCAACAGGCGGCACAAACCCGCTTTCTGGTGCCGTTGAAACCATCATTCCTCTTGATGGCAGTGTCATTCCTGCGAGCGGTTATTTCTTGATTACCTTTAAGAATGCACTTACTACCAGCGCAGCCCAAGACGGAATCGCCTTGGGTATCGCTGGTGATTTGCAGACCGACAAGTTGAACTTAGAGAACTCAGACAACATCACCATCTACCTCACCCAAGGTTTTGCGGGTGCAATGAATGATGATATGGATGCGAACAATGATGGCGTGATTGATGGCGCTATTGGAACTGTGGCTGACGCGATTTCGATCACTACCTCTATTCGTACAGCTCCAACAAGTACGCAAGAGTGGTGGTATGCACCACGCGTAGGCAGTGGCCCAAGCGGCGCGGCGTATCAGATTTATCGCTGCGATCCGATTGGCTATTGGCAGATTGGTATCGATGATCCAATCAGCGCAACGCTTGCACACACCGATACGCCTGGTGCTGTGAACAATCCATGCCCGTCGACTGGTGGCGGATGCTTCGGTGACATTGATCAGAGCGGCGAAGTGGATCTTGGTGACGCGGCTCTCGCGCTGCTGGACTACGGTCCGTGCTCGGGATGCGCGTCAGATCTTGACGGCAGCGGCGAAATCGACTTCGGCGATATCGCTCTCATCCTGCTGAGCACTGGCCCATGCCAGTGATCTAAGAAAACAAGTTTGCAACACAGGCCTCGGCATGAACGCCGGGGCCTGTTTCTTTTTGAAAATGGGGGGAAAAACCTGCGAATATCCCGCTATGCTCACCGCGTGCATGGTGTGAACAGCATCGCGGAATTTGGCTCCATCACTCAACAACAAGTGGGTGGCTTTGGTCGCTTCACAAAATTTTCTGCGCTCACACTGAGAAATATTTTTCTGCATCCCTTGTTCTCGTTGCGATGGCGGTTGCTCGGACCGCAGTTGTATTCGGTTGGTGTGCTTAGCATTCCCGTGGTGGCAATCACCGGCGCTTTCATCGGCATGATTTTGTCGCTTGAGGGCTTCAATCAATTTGCGGCGATCGGTCAGCAAGATCGCCTCGGCGGTGTGATCACTGTGAGCGTGGTGAAACAAATTGGTCCGGTGCTTGCGGCGGTGATGGTGGCGGGCCGAGTGGGTGGCGCATTGGCCGCTGAACTTGGCACCATGCGCGTCACCGACCAACTTGATGCCATGCGCGCGATGGCCACCGAGCCCATTCAATATTTGGTGGTGCCGCGAGTGATCGCCTGCACACTGATGACTCCGATACTAACTATTTATTCCAACATGCTTGGAAGTTTCGGCGCGTGGTTGGTGACGGTAAAAGTGTTCGGTGTCAGCAATCAGGACTATTGGTTCTGGACCGCGCAGTTTGTAAGTTGGCGCGAGCCCATGGGTGGACTGGCGAAAAGCATCTTCTTTGGATTGGCGATTGGTTTGATCAGTTGCTACAAAGGATTTAATTGCCGGCCGGGTGCGGCGGGTGTGGGACAGGCGGCCACCGCTAGCTTTGTCAGCAGTTTCATGGCGATCATCATGATTAATTTAGTGCTGGCGCAATTCATTAATACGCTGGTGCGCTGGGTCTATCCAAATTTGCCAAATGTGTTTGGGTAAGTGGTTGCAGTTTAAAATAAGTGCTGAGAAATTGTCGTACATATTATTTGCCAAGTCGTTTTGTTACAGAAGTATCAAGCGCTATCTTTCAACCTTCTTCTCATGCACACCTCTCAGCCGCTGAATTTATTACTTCGATTCGTCGCATGTGCAACTTCGGTAGCCATGTCTGCTGCAGTTTTCGCCAGTGGCGGCGCTGTTGGTTGGGGTGACAATGGTGGAGAAATTTCTGTGCCTGTTGGACTGACTGGGGTCAGCATGGTGTCGGGTGGCTATCAACACTCCATCGCGTTGAAGGGTGGCGTGGTGGTGGGTTGGGGCAATGCATATCCAAGTTCGCCGCCAGTGCTTGGCACCTGTGCAAGTGTGGTTGCGGGCGGCTTTCATTCCGTGGCTTTAAAGTCAACTGGCGCTTTAGCCGCATGGGGTGACAACACCTATGGACAATCCACTGTTCCAACAGGAAGTAATTTTGCCAGGATTGCTGCGGGAAAATATCATTCACTCGCGCTTACTTCTGCAGGCGTCATCATGGGATGGGGAAATAATGCAGATGGTCAAATTGCCAACCAATCTGGGGCCTTCGCCGCAATTGCTGCAGGTGAATTTCACTCACTTGCTCTTCAATCAAATGGTGCAGCACGCGGTTGGGGATTTAACGATGCCGGGCAAGCCTCGCCGCCAACGAATATTGCCTTCACACAAATATCTGGAGGAGGTCACCACTCCGTAGGACTTCTTGCAAATGGAGCCGCAGTGTGTTGGGGCAGTAATACAAGCGGACAGTGCAGTAATCCCAACTACGCTTACTCAAAAATTGTTGCCGGCAGTGACCACACCGTGGGACTCACCACCTTAGGGTTTGTGGTGTGTTGGGGAAGTAACAGCAACGGACAAACCCTTTCACCAAGCGGAACTTTTTCCTCCATTGGCACTGGCTCATACCACTCGTTGGCGGTGAAAGCCGATGGTTCAGTAGTGGCGTGGGGATACAACGGCAACTTGCAGTGCAATTCACCAACTGGAAATTTTTGGAGTGTGAGCGCGGGTTGGTTTCATACAGTCGGACTTCGCCCAGATGGCGGCGTGGTGGCGTGGGGGCTTAACAATTACGGCCAAACAAATCTGCCCGTAGGAACTTTTGAATTTGTATCAGCTGGCGCCTATCACTCTTTAGCACTCACATCGAGTGGTTCGATTACTTGCTGGGGGTTGGGAACTGCCAACGCGGGCAATGGCGATTATGGACAGGCCATCTCACCAAGCGGAAAATTCAAGTCGATTTCTGCGGGTTCGTATCACTCGATGGCTTTAAAAACCGATGGGTCGATTGTCTGTTGGGGAGCTGGAAAAACTGGACAGAATGGTGCGCCGCATTATTTACAAAGCGTGCCACCTACCACCGGCGTGTACACCGATATTTCCGCAGGGCTGTATCACAGCACTTCTATTCGAGTCGATGGAACCCCGGTGTGCTGGGGCGCTGGAAAAGTTGGCTTGAGTGGTGATCCACATTACGGACAATCCAATCCACCAACCGCACTGCTATCAGATATTGGTGCAGGATTTTATTTCAGCGTGGGGTTAAAAAAAGATGGCACACTTTCCACTTGGGGTTCTACTTCAGGGGGACTTGCGACCCCACCAGCAGGCGCATTTGTGCAAGTGGCCGCAGGCGGCTACCACGCATTGGCGTTGCGCGCTGATGGAAGTGTGGCGGCGTGGGGCGACAATGGGTTTGGACAAAGCGTGATACCTGTTGGATCGTTCACACGGATAAGCGGCGGACGCAGTCATTCCTATGCATTGGTTGCACCTGCCTGCGCAAGTGATGTCGATGGAACGGGCACCGTGGACTTTGGCGATCTCGCAATTGTCATATTAGATTTTGGCCCCTGCTCCCGATGCGCGACAGATCTTGACATGAATGGCGTTGTAGATTTTGGCGATATTGCTTTGGCATTGATTGACTTTGGTCCCTGCTAGATGAAACGCGTTGATGCATGACAAGTGTGAAGGATTGAATATTCGCGTTTTTATTTTCAACCCCTGCACTACGCCGCAAGAAATGCATATGCACGCAGAGTGGTTTGTTGCTTACACTTCGGTTTGTTTGCGGGAGTAGCTCAGTGGTAGAGCGGCAGCCTTCCAAGCTGCATGTCGCGAGTTCAAGTCTCGTCTCCCGCTTTGATAATGATTCAGCAGAATCATGCGTAATCCTCGGCGTTGGCTGAGGATTTTCGTTTTTATTGAGATCGATTTTGCCGATCGAATTATTGCGCCAGGATGCACCACTTTGCACCGTTTCGCACCCCAACTGCTGGGGGAATAGCGGGATTAAAAGGTGTCAGGAACCTTTTAATTTGAAAATTAAAAGGTTCCTGACACCTTTATTTTTCCAACGCCGACCCTAGAACCGAAACCGTAAGCGATGTGGTCTTCACTGAAGGCACACCAGTTTCCCAAGGTCGCGCAAGATCGAAGGTAAGTACGCACATGCCAGCCCGCTGCGGTTGAAAGGTAAACACCCACAGAACGCGCCCACCCATCACGCCGCGATCGATCGGCCGCGTGCTGGCTTCGCCGACAAGTTTCAGCGGAGCATCGGCGGGTAGTTTGCAATTCCAAATGTAACCGGTGCCTGAAGTACCTTGCAGTTCAACGCGAAAAATATTTCCGAGTGGCACATCCACTTCGCGAGTACTTTCTAAGCCAAGCACCCGGCCTTCAACAGGCTTGTCGGTGGCGCTGGTTGCAGTTTCTGTTGCCAAGCTAAGCACGCGGTGGGTGGTGACTCCCATTTCATTGCTGCTGCGTGCGCTGGCAAGTTCGGTATCAGGTCCGCGATCGGCATCACACGATGCAAGCGCAAGCAGAAATCCAACTACAACGGCCGCGCCTGCGCGATACGCCTCGCAGCGCCAACTGCGCGCAGTTGGCAGACCCAACTCTGCGTTCAACACGCCTTGACCGCTTTTTCGATCGCTTCAAAATCAACTTGCACACGAGGATCTTCGCTTACCCATGCGTAGCGCACTACACCGGTTGCGTCGATCACAAAGACCGCGCGCTTCGCCACACCCTTTAATCCCATCAAGTCTGCATGCAACGCGCCATACGCCGTCGCCATCTCGCGATTGAAATCACTCAGCAATGGGAAGGGAATATTTTCCAACTCGCGAAATTTTTCAACCACAAACGGAGAGTCGATGCTGACACCAAACAACTTGCAATCCAAACCCTCCCACTTCTTCCATTGATCGCGAAAGGTGCACATTTCGGTTTGACAGACTGGACTAAATGCGAGGGGAAAGAACAGGATCACCGTCTTGTGCTTGCCAAGTGTGGCGGACAAATCAACGGGGTTTCCTGGCTTGGATGCAAGGGTGAATGCGGGGGCTTTGCTACCTACGGCGACGGACATGGCGAACTCCTAAATGGGTGTGAAGATGAGTGTGAAGATGAATGCGAAACGCGCGCGACCTGAGGCGACGATCTTAAGGCCGAAGGCCTAACGCTAGCAGGTGCTGGCGGTGATGGGCGGTGATGGGCGCTGATGGTGTTGATAGGCGCTGATGGGCGTTGATGCAGCGACGGCGCGATCGGTGCCAGCGGCGCAGGCATCTATATGAAAGCCCAAGCGGCGACTGAGAAACCCAAGAAGGCAGCCGAAATTCGCGATTACTGGGGATAAGTCGTGGAAATTAATTATTTGCAAGAAATAAGGCAGTAGGTTTTAGAAGTGCCGAAAATATCTGTCAAGGTGCGCACTTCTAAGGAGCCACCCATGCGACTATTGCCCATTCTTCTTGCCACGATCTGCGCCGTCTTCGCCACGCACGCCACGCATCAGGCCGCTGCGCAATCCCCATGCTGCGCGCCACATGCAACGCCGGGTTGCAGTGATAGCGCCTGTTCCAACAGCGTCTGCCAGCTTGATCCTTTTTGTTGCAACAGCGCATGGGATGCTCGCTGTGCAATCGAGGCAAGTGTGTTGTGCGCAAGTTGCGCGCCCACCTCCGCATGCGCGATGCCTGTTGCGAGCATTCCAGATCAAGAGCCATGCGGAGTGGACATTGATAATCCCTGCGCGTTCGCTGGATTTCAGGCCACGGCTTTACCGCTCGATACCGTCGCACAAGGCACTGCCTGGAGTGACGACACTGCTCGCGATGTGGATTGGTTTCAAGTCACATTGCCCGCCGCCGCCTCGCTTAAAATTGAATGTTGGAGCGCTGGTCCGCTGGGGATTTCGATTGTGGATGATCAATGTCCTCCAACGGTCTTCGCCGATTCGCCAGACGGATGCCCTGCGATCGCTATCGCATGCTTGCCCGCTGGAACATTTCGAGTGGTGGTCAAGCCGCTGCTCTTTGAAACACTCTCCTGCGGCGACCCGCGCAGCGAGTACGCCATTCGCGCAACCGCTCTGCCCTGCGTTCCTATGCGACCTGCCAACGATCGATGCGATACGGCGACTGTGGCCAGCGAAGGTTTGATTGCATTTGATACCAGCGAGGCGACTTCGGATCCGGCGTGGCTTGCCTCGTGGTGCGATGAGGGCGCGGGGCTCACCTTCACCAATGATGTGTGGTTCATATTTTATGCCCCTGCCACGGCGGTGTATCGCTTTAGCACCTGCGATGTGAGCAACTTTGACACGCGACTTGCCGTGTATGCGCAGTGCGGCGGCGATGTGCTTGCCTGCAATGACGATGCCTGTCCTGATGGCGGGTCGGCGGTGGAGTTGGGTTTAACTTGCGGCAGCAGCACGCTGATTCGCGTTGGCGGTTGGGGCCACGGCGCCGCTAGTCGGATGCGAATCGAGAGTGTTGACACAGGAAGTTGCGGATGCGCCGAAGACCTTGACGGCGACGGCGTGGTGGGCTTGGGCGACATTGCCTTTGCCCTGCTTTCGTTTGGTGATTTAGGTGGACCAGCTGACATCGACTTCGATGGCGAGGTGACAAACTCGGATATCGCCTTGATGTTGCTTTCAACAGGTCCTTGTCCTTAGTTGACGGTCTGTTCAACGGCATAAAAGAAAGGATTTATGCAATTATTGGAAAGCATTTGGATCTTTGCGTGGGCTTTCGTAGGATGGGATCTATGCGGCTTGGAGACTCTCGTTTCAACTTCTTTCGGTTCTCGGTCATTCGATCGATCGCAGTTGCTTGGTGTGTGTTGAACACTTCTAACGCCTTCGCAACTGGGGAAAAAGCCTGCAACGAAGTGGGCGTGGTTCCTTTTTGTCTCGATGCGGCTTGCGCTGAGGATGTCTGTGACTTTAATCCCAACTGTTGCCAAATTGTGTGGGACCAATCTTGCGTGGATATGGCCGATAGTCGCTGCTCAGGCTGCCATGTCAATCTTCAAGACTGCCGCTTGCCTCACCTGCTCGGTGGATGCAAAGACAGCACCTGCTGCGAACTTGTCTGCGCCATAGATCCTTATTGCTGCCAAACATCGTGGGATGGTGCGTGCGTGATTTATGCCACCGATTGCCCCGCCCCACCGCCAGTGGCGTGCGGTGATGCAACCGCAGGAAATTGCAAACAGGTGCATGGAACCCCCAGTTGCCAAGATGCCGCCTGCTGCGAACTGGTCTGCAGCAATCCCGGAACTGCCTACTGCTGCAACGAATCATGGGACGAAGTCTGTGTGTCACTGGCAAATTCTCTCTGCAACACAGAATGCGTTGGCCCTGCTCCCATTGGTGCCATCTTTGAATCCGAGGCTTGCGGCAATGATCAAAATGACCCAGGCATTCGGGTCAGCGGCAAAAGCGGATTGCCCCAGCAAATTTCAAGCGCTGGAGTTGTGCTGGAGGGTCAGCTCTTTGGAACCGGTGCCTCCGCTCTCACTGATATCGATGTGTATTCAATCGATCTGCGCAACTCCGATACAGACCACGATGGATTAGTGAAGGTGCGCTTGGCGATCAAAGGCAGCATCCCCATCTTCTGCGCGCTGGTCACTCCAACGACCACCGCAAGCGGGCTTCCCACTGCGCCACTGCTTGTCAGCGCCGATGCTTGCACGCAAGAACAGTCCTACTCGTGTGTGGCACCAGCGATTTGGAACATTGTGGTTGCGCCAGGCTCGGGCGGCGTTATTCAAGACCGCGTCATCTCATGCGTTTCGGGTGAGCGCGCCTATCGATTATGGGTGCAAGTGGATGCCGATTGTGGCGCGGCATGCGGCGCCTCAACTGATTCCTGCTTCATTGCCCACAGCGGTACCAGCTGTTCAAGTGCTGCATGCTGCGTGCAAGTGTGCTCGGTGCGACCGCTGTGTTGCGACACTGGATGGGATGCATTGTGCGTGCAATCCGCAAGTGACACTTGCGTGTTGCCAGTTGTGGCGAATGATCTCTGTGCAAACGCAACCGTCGCTAGCGTTGGCGAACAATTTTTCTCGCTGATCGGTTCGGGCCTTGAAACTACACCCGAAATTTCTTGCCGCTCAACCACCGCCGCCACTGGCAGCGATGTGTGGTTTCAATGGTCGCCCACGGCAGCGGGCTTGTATGTGGTCTCGGTGTGCGGAGTGGAGTTTGACTCTCGACTCGTTGTCTACCACGGCTCGTGCGGGGCGATGACTTCAGTTGCTTGCTCTGACAACAGCACTTCGTGTCAGCCCAATACCAATGGCTCACAAACCCTAGTCAGTGTTCAGTGTGGCGAAAATTATTTAATTCGCATTGCCAGTGTGGTCGGTCAAACTGGTGCAGGAAACCTAAGCATCACGCCCTCGCTGCTCGGTGCGGCTTGCTGTGCCGCGGATCTTGATCACTCCACCACGGTGGACTTTGGTGATGTCACATTCGCTCTTCTTGACTACGGTCCGTGTCAGCAGTGTCCGGCAGATCTTGACAATTCTGGCGAGGTCGATTTTGGCGACATCACACTCATACTCCTTGAAATTGGTCCATGCCCTTAAGAAATTTATCTCCGCGGATGTGATTTTAAAATCTCAGGCTTGCGATGTGGTTTGTGCATTCAACACTCGACGCATGATCTTGCCCGTGGCGTTGCGCGGAAGTGCTTGCAAATGCCGTATCTCGCGCGGAACTTTGTACGCTGGCAGCGTGGCGCGGCAATGATGTTGCAAGGCGGTTTCATCAAACACGGCACCCTCTTGCAACTCTACAAAGGCCAGCGGAAGTTCGCCGCGCATCGGATCAGCCATGCCGATCACCGCTGAATCTTTCACCGATGGATGTCGATTCAACACCTCCTCGATCTCGCGTGGAAAAACATTCTCGCCAGAAATAATCAGCATTTCTTTGATGCGACCGGTGATAAAGAGATGGCCGTCATTGTCAAAACGACCCATGTCACCGCTGCGAAAGAATCCCTGCGCATCAAAGACCGCGCGAGTCTCCTCGGGAAGATTCCAATAGCCCTGCATCACATTGGGACCCTTGATGCGAATCTCACCGTCATGATTCGCGGGCAACACGCTTTCATCAGCGGCCACGATGCGTTGCTCGACATCCGGCAATGGGCGACCCACGCTGCGATGGCGCCACTCTTGGGGCAGACACCAATTCGTCACCGGACTGGTCTCGGTTAAACCATATCCCTCAGCGATGCGCACGCCAAATCTTTTTAGAAATGCATCGGCCACAACATCTGGCAACGGCTCGCCACCGCTCACGGCGTAACGCAACTTTGCAAAGCATTCGGCGCCTCCATGCTTGGCAGCACTGAGCGCATTGAACATGCTAGGAATCGCCACGAACGCGGTCACTTGATGTTGCGTGGCAAGATTCAGCACTTTCTTGGCTAAAAATCGCGCGGTGTATACAGCCTTGCCGCCCACCGCGAGTGGCAGCAGCGTTAATACGGTCAAGCCAAAGGAATGAAATTGCGGCAGCACGCCAAGCAACACATCGCGATGATCAAACTTTGCCCATCGAATAATTTGATCGATGTTGGCTTCAAGATTTCCCGCCGAAAGCATCACCCCTTTGGGCCGACCGCTGGTGCCGCTGGTGTACAACAGCACCGCGAGTTCGTCGGCGGCGCGGCGCTTGGCTCGGCGAATCGGTGGAAATCCACCATAGGCAAGTTGCTCCAGCATCAGTGGTTTCATCGAAGCAGTAGCGCCCTTGATGTAGTCCAGCATCGGTCCCACCGTGAGCACAGTTTCGGCACCGGAATCCTTCACGATATATTCCAAATCTTCGCGTGAAAGCAGATAATTCAGCGGCACCGCCACGCGACCAGTCATCCATGTGGCAAGCAGCGCAGCAGGAAACAAGCCACTGGTCGGAAGCAGCAAGCCAACCGTGTTGCGATCGGTGCTGCGCTCGATGGCCTTGGCGATATGCCACGCCGCGATCAGCAGCGTGGGACCATTCCAGGTGCGTTGATCGTCCACCACAAAATTGTGGAAGGGGCGTAACAAAAGTTGCCGCTGAATTCTCTGAAGCAGTCTCATGGAAGTCGCTAAAGTACGCCGCATGATCAAGCTTCACCACCCGCTACCGATTCGTTCGCTTTCGATTCGCTCGTGTTCGATTCGTTCGTTTTCGATTCGCTTGCTACCGATTGGTTCGCTACGCACATTGCTGCCGCTGTTGGTGATGGTGCTGGCTGCCTGCCAAGGACCGCAGCAAAAGTTAGACGACGCCAATCGCGCCTATGACGCCAACGATTGGACCAAGGCATTTCATGATGCCTCGGCGGCGCAGAACGAAGCCCAGCCTCCACTGAAACAACACGCGGCCTTTGTGGCGGGGCTGGCGGCATATCGACAAGATCGCTTTGACGAAGCCAAAACTCGTTTTCAATTTGCAGAGACAAGTACTGACAAGGAAATCAGCGGCAACGCCAAGGTGATGCTGGGAGATTTGTTGGTGCGCGACAAGCAGCCCGCCGCGGCGGTGACGATGTACGAGCAAGCAGCGGAATTACTGACTGGAGAGGCGAGTGGGCGCGCGCGAACACTTGCGGCCTCCGCACGCGAGCAGGCGAAGGCCGATGCGGCACCGCCCGCTGTGCAGGTTGCCAGCAAGGACGCAGATGGTTCTGATCAATCGGCGATGCCCACGGCGAAGGTGAAAAAGAAATCTTCCGCCGCCAAACCCGCGCCCAAGGCTGGCGCGAGTGGCAAAAATTCTGGCGGCGACGCCAACGCGAAAGATGCGAAAAGCTTGAAGGATGCCAGTAAATCCGCCAAGAGATTCACCATTCAATGCGGGGCCTATGTCAAAGAAAGCGACGCGCGCCGACGCGCCAAGGATTTAACCGATGACGCGAAAAAAGCTGGGCTGCCCGCGCCGGAGGTAAAGCGCGTGACTGGCCGCGATGGTAAAAAGTTATGGATCGTCAGCATCGGCAAGTTTCAAAGCCGTGACGATGGCAAGAAGGCGTTGGCAAAGTTAAAGGTGGATCACGCCGAAGTGTTACCAGTGACCGGCTGATGATTGTGCGCACGCGCGGTGATTGTGTTGCGTGTGCAAGTAGTTGGCTGATTGCGTTACGCGAGGTGAATGTGGTGCATTTGTAAGTAGCCGACTGATCGCAGTGCGCGCGGGTTATGATGCATTTGTAAGTGGCCGGCGGATCGCAGTGCGCGCGGGTTATGATGCATTTGTAAGTGGCCGGCGGATCGCAGTGCGCGCGGTGATCGGTGGATCACACAACTTTATTTTTCAGTCTCATTCGTGTTCATCAGAAATGTCGCCGTGCGCTCAAAGTAGACCAGCATCGTGGCGCGATGCGGCTCGGGCACAGCGGCTTCTTCCAACGCCCCGCGCATGCATTCAATCCACGCGTTGCGCGCCGCTACATCAATCGCAAAATGCGCGTGCCGCATGCGCAACCGCGGATGACCCTTGCGCAGCGAATACTCCATCGGCCCGCCAAAATATTGAATGAGAAACTGCGCTTGATTTCGAATCGGCTCCTCTAAATCAGCAGGAAACATGCTGCGCAACGAGGTGTGCGTGTCAACTCGTTTGTAGAAGGCCCTCGCGATGCGCCAGAAAGTTTCCGCTCCAAGCACCGCGTACAAATTCGGCGTAGCCGCCGCGTCATCAGATGCGGCGGGCGAAAGTAAAGAGCGGATAGGCAGCGACACATCACCTGGCGTGGGATCATTCATGGTCATGGATACTACGAGCGCATTCGTGAGCGCAGCGCTTTCAACAACTGCTCGTAGTGGCTTGGAAGATTGTGCACCGCCGCGCTCACTCGCACCCACCAGCGATCACCCCAGTCGATGATCGGCACCTCGATGCGATCCACGCTGTACAGATCGGCCTGTAGGTGCTCCACTTTTTCAAATCGCTTCAGCGCATCAGGCAATCGCACCGTGGCCATGGTGGTGAGGCAACTGCCATCGAGTGGACTGGCCGGCTGCACATCCAATCCATGCACCAACAATGCATGCGCCCACACGGCGAGCTGGTGATTGTGTTGCAATACGCGCTGGTATCCAAGGTGCGCAAGAAATTGAAGGGCCGCGGGAATGGCCAGCCACGCGGAGAAGTCGCGCGTACCCTGCCAATCAAATTCGGCTTCAAAACCCTTGCCAAACTCATGGCTGATGATGCATGGATGCGTGTGGGGCGCCTGCTCCGCGGTCACCTGCACAAACGCGCTACCACGCGGCGCCATCACCCACTTGTGCAGATTGGCCGCGTAAAAATCGCCGTCAAGCACTGGCACATCCAAGCGCATGCCGCCAGGCGCGTGCGCTCCATCGATCAACAAAAGCGCGCGCGCCGGAAGCATGGCGCGAAGGCGCTCGACTGGAAATCGAATCGCCGTCGGACTGGTGATGTGATCGATGATGACCAAGCGCGTGTTACTGTTCACACCCTGCGCGATGGCATGCAACATCTCGTCGGCACCGAGCGTTGGAAATGCAACCGGCACTTCGCGCAGCAGAGCGCCGCACTGCGCAACACGATTTCGCATTGCTTGACGAACAGCGTTGTAGACATGATCGGTGCAGAGCAATTCATCCCCAGGCTCGAACGCGATCGAACGCAGTACCGCATTCACGCCCTCGGTCGCGTTGGTGACAAAGCCGTAACTGTGTGGCGAACCGCCGAGAAATTTTGCGAGTTCAATTTTTACTTCTGCGAGAAGCGATTGCATACGACGACCGATGATCTGAATTGGATCGGCCTCGATGCGGTCGCGCCAGTGATCTTGCGCAGCGCGAACACATCGCGGCACAGAACCAATGACAGGGCACCTCAATACAGAACCACCGCTTATGGGAAACTAACCAAGGCCAAAGGGCCAGAAGGAGTTTCTTATGAAGCGTTTGATGACACGGAAGCGCCACCGACCTGAAGAGGTCGTGGCAAA
>Ga0209702_10000451_pt1 | contig 84782 bp, 71 predicted proteins | sample FRY01_FD_187210 | JGI IMG/M metagenome (GOLD analysis project Ga0209702, IMG submission 187210) | Freshwater microbial communities from Lake Fryxell liftoff mats and glacier meltwater in Antarctica - FRY-01 (SPAdes) (version 2) | ecosystem: Environmental > Aquatic > Freshwater > Ice > Glacier...
CGCATCGAGCGGGTCGTCGTGAGCGACGGCTTCGACGCAGCCGACGACTGGATCGCCGAGCGGGCCGGGCCCGACGACATCGTCATCACCTCGGATATTCCCCTGGCCGATCGCAGCCTCAAGAAGGGCGCGGCGGTGATCGGGTCCACCGGCGTTCCGTTCACCGCCTCTTCGATCGGCATGGCGATGGCGAGCCGCGAGCTGATGTCCAACCTGCGCGCCATGGGCGAGGTGACGGGAGGGCCCAGGCCGATGGCCGCGCGCGACCGCTCGCGCTTCCTGTCGGCGCTGGACGAGGCGGTACAGAAGATCAGGCGCCGCCGGCCCTAGCCTGCGGTCGGCTCGTCAGCGCCGGTCGAGCCAGACGTCCTCGAAGCGGAAGCCGTTGTACGAGCTGTTGGTCTGCGGAACGTATCCCTGCACGTAGGGCTGCCAGCAGGTCGCGGCGCGGTTCCACATCAGCGGTAGCCGGGCGGCGTCGGCCAGCAGCCTGGCGTCGATGTCCGTGGCAAGCTGTCGGCGCTTCACGACGTCGAGCTCCGAGGATTGCGCCTCGAACAGGCGCTCGATTTCGGGATTGCAGTAGCGATTGTAGTTGCGCTCCGAGCGGCAGGAAAACGTCTCGTAGAAGATCTGGTCGGGATCGTCGACGGCGTTGCCGGTCGTCTCGATCGCGAGCGCATAGTCACGGCGCTGCAGGCGCGTGAACCAGTGAGCCGTCTCGACGACGTCGAGCGTCGACTCGATGAAGATTTCCTGAAGCTGGCGGGCCAGCACCGCGGCCGGGCTGCGATAGAGCGAGACGGCACGGGTGAATATCTTGAGCTGCAGCGGCTTGCCCGGACCGTAGCCCGCCTTGCGCATCAGCTCGCGCGCCTCCTCGCGGTTCTTTTCGGGGGTGGCGCCGAAGCCCGGTATCCCCGCCAGCGCCTCGGCCGGCATACCCCACCGCCCCTCGGGTGGCGGTTGCAGGTGACTGCCGATCACGCCGCTGCCTTCGGTGAGGGAATCCATGAACGCCTGGCGGTCGAGCGCAAGCATGAGGGCCTGGCGGATGTCGGGATTGTCGAACGGCGGGGCGTCGCGGTTCAGCATCAGGTTGGTGTTGTTGTTCATCGCCGTGGCCTCGCACATCACGCGAGGCGACTGACGCTTGACGTCGCGCAGCTGCGTCATCGAGACGTCGCTCGGAAAGGTCATGTCGTATCGGCCGGCAACGAAGCTCAGCAGTGCCGTCGACCGGCTGGAGACCACCGAGAACTCGATGGCATCGAGATAGGGGCGGCCCGGCTTCCAATAGTCGGGATTGCGCACCAGCCGGATGCGGTCGAACTGATTGAAGGTGTCGAGCCTGAAGGGGCCTGTGCCGACCGGCTTCACGCGCATCTGCGCCAGCGGCACGTGGCAGGGATAGATCGGCATGAAGCCCGAGGCCAGCATGGCCAACAGCGACGGTTGCGGCCGGTTGAGGTGGATCGTCACGTCGTAGTCGGTCTGCGCCCGGACGAAGTTGACGTTGCCGAACCAGGTGCCGCGCGGGTTGGTCCGCAGGCGGTTGCGCGCACGGTTGGTCAGCAGGTTGAAGGTGCATTCGATATCGCTCGACGTGAACGGCATGCCGTCGTGCCACTTCACGCCGCGGCGCAGGGTGAGGGACAGCTCGGTCTTGTCGTCGTTCCACGACCAGGATTCGGCAAGGTCGGGAACGATCGACTCGTCGGTGTTCTGTGCCGCCGCCGGATCGAACATGACGATGTTGTTGAAGATCGGCATGAACGCCACGACGGTCGAGGCGTTGGTCTCCTCGAGGATCGAGGCGCTGGTCGGGTTGTCGCGATGGAAAATGCGGAGCACCCCTCCGCTGCGCTGGGCGAGCGCGGCATCGCACCAGCACAGGAGCAGGGCCAAGGAGCCGATCAGCAGCCTCGTACGCATCGCAAAACCTTCACACCACGCCGGACCCATCGATCACAGCCTCGTCTCAAGGCTGGCAGCTTCGCGGGCCGGGCGAAAGTTACATTCGTGCACACTAGGACCGGCTAATGCCCGACGGGAAGACGACGGGGCTGCGAGGATACAAGCAATACAATTACCTGACCGACCGGGCGGTTGGCCGATCAGGCGGCGCGCATCGCCCGCATGGTGCTCGAGTAGCGCGGGCAGATCTCCTGTGCGAACCGGGTCATCATGCGCTGCCGCAGCTCCAGCGGCGTTCCCGGCGTGGCCGAGGAAACCATGAAGTAGTTGAATCCGAGTGCCACGAGCTGGTCGATCCGCCGGCAAATGGTCTCGGGGCTGCCGACCAGATTGGACTCCATGAACGGACCGAGTTCCGACGGGTCGGTGAGCTTGCGCAGGTTGGCGAACATGCGGCTGAAATCCTGGTACTCCGGGATGTCGGCCCACGGGTCGGCGTCGGATTCGTAGTGGGAGCACTGCAGGTCGAAGTAGGGCGGATAGTAGCGGCGGCCGAGCTCGCGCGCCTCCTCGTCGGTGTCGGTGATGAACATCTTGACCGAGATCGGCAGGATTGCGTCGGGCGCGGCGCCCGCCCGGGCGCGCCACCGTTCGAGGATCTTCGCCAGCAGCTTGTCGGGAAAGGTCGAGAGGCAGATCGGCGCGATGCCGAGATCCCCCATCACCTCGGCGCTGGCCGGGCTGCCGATGGCGCCATAGAAGCGGACCTTCTTGGAGGTGGGATCGGGCCGCAGCCTGATCGGCTTGTTGATCTTCCAGAATGGCCCGTCATGCGTGAACGGTTCTCCGGTGAGCCCCTTCTCGACGATGCGATAGCACTCGGCGAAACGGGCACGCGCCTCGTTCATGTCGACGTTGTAGGCGTCGTACTCCATCCGGGAGGTGCCGCGGCCGATGCCGAGATGCAGCGTGCCGTTGGTCATGCTGTTCAGCATGGCGATCTCCTCGGCCAGCCGCAGCGGATGGTACCACGGCAGTACCAGCACCGAGGTGCCGAGCGACAGGTCGGGAAGCGCCGCCGCGATGTGCGCCATGAACAGGAGCGGGCTCGGCGTCGGATAGTAATCGCTGAAATGGTGCTCGAGCAGCCAGGCCGCGTCGTAGCCCAGTCTCTGGCCGAGCGCGCAATCCGCCATGACCTCCCGATAGAGCGCCTGGTCGGACTTGCGGACGTCGCTGGCGGGGGCCGCCTGGAATCCGAAGGCAATGTCACCCATCGTCGTTTCCTCTCCATGGTCGCCGATTGGAGGAGGCCTCGGCGTTCAGGGGGAATACTGCAACCGGGCGCGACCTTGGAATAGCCCCAAAGCGGGACCTCAAATAGACTGGGGAGCATCCTGCGGCGCCTCGCGGCGTTCACAGGCCCGAGGCGTTCACAAGACAATGGCCATGCGGAAGCGAACCTGGATCCGGATCGGAGCGGCCGTCGTGGCGTTTTTCGCCCTGCTGGCGCTTGCCGGCGTGGCGGCGCCCACTCTGCTGAACATCGACCAGTACAAGCCCGCCATGATCGCCGCCGTGAAGGAGGCGACCGGCCGCGAACTGGTGATCGAGGGTCCGCTCAAGCTCACGGTCCTCCCGACGCTGCGCATCAGCGCTCGACAGGTTCACTTCGCCAATGCGGTGGGCGGCAAGGGCGCGCAGATGGTGGACGTGCGCTGGATCGGCGTCGCGCCGTCCTTCTGGGCGCTGCTCCAGGGCCGCATCGAGATCGAGCGGCTCACGCTCTTCAGGCCGACCATCGTGCTCGAGACCGACGCCGAGGGCCGGCCGAACTGGGAGTTCAAACCGGGCGCCGGCGCCGCCCAACCGGCCGGGGCGCCGAGCAGCGGCCTGCATCTGGCGATCGGAACGCTCAAGATCAGGGAGGGAACGCTCAGCTACACCAATCCCAAGACCGGCCAGACGCTGAAGGCCGAACAACTCGAGGCCCTGGCGTCCGTCGGTTCCTTCCAGGGGCCGTTCGAATTCGATGCCACGGCGACCGTCAACGGCGTTCCGCTGTCGCTGACGGCGAAGGTGGGCACGCCGACCGACAAGGGCAGCGACATGTCCTTCAAGCTCAAGGTGCACAGCGGCACGCTGAACTTCGACGGCCATATCAGTCGCATCGCCGTCGACGCCGACGTGAAAGGCAAGGTCGCCCTCGCCACCGCCGGGCTGACCGACTTCATCGGCAGCCTGGTGCGTGCCGGCGGTCAGGAACCGCCGGCCTTCGATGCCTCGGTGATCGGCCGGTTCGCCTTCGACGGCGACATCGACCTCACGGCCGAGAAGCTGGCCCTCACCGGCTTCAAGATGTCGATCGGCACTGAAAGCGTGTCGGGCAGCGTCACGCTGGTCACCGGTGCGAATCCGTCGCTCGAGAGCCGGCTGTCCTTGCCGAAGCTCGATGCCGAGAAGTGGCTCGCGCTGCTGTCCAATCCCGAAGCCTTCCGGCCGAAGACGCCGGCCGTCGCGAAGCCTGCCGTGGCTACCCCTGCGCAGCCGGCGCCGGCGCCACCCACGCCCGCCAAGCCCCCATCCGCCAAGCCCCCATCCGCCAAGCCCCCATCCGCCACGCCCCCATCCGCCACGCCCCCATCCGCCACGCCCCCATCCGCCGCGCCCCCGCCCGCCACGCCTGCGGCCGCCGCACCCACCACCGGGGCCAAGCCACCCGCGACCGTAGCGCCTGCTCCTGCTCCTGCTCCTGCTCCTGCCGCCACAGCCAAAGCATCTGGCGCGCCGCCTGCCAAACCGCCAGCGGCGCCTGCGGCTGCCGCGAAGGCGCAGACGCCTGCCGCCGCGCCTCCTGCACCCGCCTCGCTGTCGCCGTTCCCGCCGGCGTTCACCGTCCTGTTGTCGCTAGAGGCCAAGGAGGTCGTCTATCGCAAGGGCTCGGCGCGCGACGTGGCGCTGGCCGTCGAGATTCGAAAAGGCGTAATCGCCGTGCCGCGATTGAGCGCCACCCTGCCGGGCGACATGGTCCTGAGGGCGAACGCCGCCGCTACGGTACCGGCGGCCCCTGCAGTGCCAGCGGCCAAACCGGCGGCCGCCCCTGCCGTGCAATCCGCCGGCGCGTTCAGCCTGGTCGGCCCCCGGCTGCGGGAGACGCTGGCGTGGCTGGAGATCGATACGTCGGGCGTGCCGGCCGACAGGCTCCAGGCGCTGTCGATCGAGGGCAAGGTCGCCTCGACAGCCAATAGCCTGCAGATTTCAGACCTCACGATGGATCTGGACGGTCAGCGTGCGACCGGCAGCGGCAGCATCACCTTCGGCCTGCCGCTCATGGTGGCGACCTCCGTGCAGCTCGAGAACTTCGACCTCGATGCCTACATGCCGAAACCTCGGGAGGCGTCGGCGATCGCGCAGCCGGCCGCGGCGGCGATACCGGCCTCGGCCCCGGCCGCTGCGCCCGCCGTGCCCGTCCCGCCTGACAAGACCCTCCCGGTCCTCGGACTCAAGGCCAAGGTCGCCAAGCTCGTGTTCCGCGGCGAGACGCTGAACGGCATCGACGCGGACATCGCGGTGCAGGGCAATCTCCTGAAGGTGAACGGGCTCAAGGTCGGCGAGCTGCTGGGCGCCCGGCTCGACCTCAAGGGCCAGGTGGCGGACTTCGGCACCGCACCGCGCTTCGACGTCACCTTCAATGCCACGATGCCCGACACCGACAAGCTGCTGGTCTATGCCGGCCTGCCGAAGTTCCTGAACGGCAAGCTCGGCGCCTCGACGGCGGGCGGCAGCGTCGCCGGCACGATGGAGGCGCTGACCGTGCGCAACGTGTCGGTTACCGCCGCCGGCGCCACCGCGCGGGCCACCGGAACGCTGGTGCTCGGCGACAAGTTCGCCTTCGATTTCTCCAACTTCGGCGTGCAGACGCAGGGCGCGAGCGGGCTGGTGTCGGTGGCTACGGGACGGTCGCAGACAGGCCTGGGCGGGCTGGTCGCCGAGGGCGCTTTCAAGGGCACCGACCAGCGCGCCTCGTTCGACGGCAGCCTGACGGCACTGGGCACCCAAATGGCCGGGCGAATAGATGCCGCGTTGGGCGCGCGGCCCAATTTCACGGCCAAGCTGCGCATCCCCGGCACGCTCGACCTCGACGACTGGCTGGGCGTCACCGACGGGCCCGCGGCGGCCGTGCCCACGCCCGCGATCCCTGCCGCCCCGGGCGGTCCAAACGCCGAGGCGGTTCCGCTACCGGCGCGGGCATCGCGTGCGGCCACCGGCAAGCAGATCGATCTCTCGGGCCTGCGCGCTTTCGACGCCACGCTGAACCTCGAGACCAGCGCCATCGAATTCGGTTCCCTCAAGGTGACCTATGCCGACATGGACGCGACGCTGCGCAATGGCGTCGTCAAGGTGTCCAAGCTCACCGGCCAGTTCTATAGCGGCGCCGTCGACTTCGCAGGCACCATCGATGCCTCGAAGGATACGATGACGGTCGACGTAGCGGGCACGCTGCAGGGCATCTATGTCGGAGAGATGCTGCGCGGCGCGGCGGGGCAGAACGTCTTCGGCAACGAGCACCTGATGGTGGCGGTCGACGGCAAGATCAACGTCATGAAGGTCGCGCTGCAGGGACAGGGCAACTCGCCCGGGCAGATCCGCGATTCCCTGACAGGGCAGGGCCATCTGTCCGGCGCGATCTACCCCTCCGTCGCGGGCGGTTCGCTGGGGTTCGCCTCCTTCGCCACCGGCCTCGGCAGCCTCTTCAGCACCGAAATGGGTTTCAACTCGGCGGTCATCTCGGGTTTCATCAATGCGCAGAGCACCATCGAGGGCGACATCACGCTCTCGAACGGCGAGATCAACCTGCAGAACCACGCGCTGAAGGGTCCGAACGCGACGGCGCGGATCAACAGCCGCACCAACCTGACCGCGGCGACGACCGAGACCACCATTGCGCTCGACTCGGGCTCGAATGGTGCGACGGACTATGTGATGACGGTGAGCGGGCCGGTCTCGTCGCCGACCCTGAGCATCCGCGGCAAGTGACAGCTAAAGGTCCTTCGCTGCGCTCAGGATGACACCGGTTCCGGAATGGGCGCACGCGGCGACAATCCCAACGAGATTGTCATCCTGAGCGCAGCGAAGGACCTTTGAGCTCCCGCTCTACGCCGCCTGATTCTTGAGGATTTCCCAGGCGCGGCGGAAGGTCTGCGCCATCTCCTCGGCCGGCACGGCGCCGGAGAACAGCACGTGGCCCTGCAGGGCGAAGCTCGGCACGCCCTGGATGCCGGCATTGCGCGCCATCTGGTCGCCGGCCAGCACTTCGCGGCGGCCCTCGTCGCCGCTCAGCATCGCCAGCACCTCGGCGCGGTCGAGCCCGGCCTGGGCCGCCACGCCGGCCAGAATGTCGGTATCGCCGATATCGGCACCGTTGCAGAAATAGCTGTCGAACAGTTCCTCGACGACTGCATCCTGCACGCCGCGCTGGCCCGCGAAGCGGATCAGGCGGTGGGCATTCACGGTGTTGGGCGTGCGCGCGATGCGGTCGAGATGAAATTCGAGTCCCACCGTCGCGGCGGTCTCGGTGATGCGCTGGTCGAGCTGCCGGGAGCGCTCCAGGCTGCCGAATTTGGAGATCCGGTAGCTGGTGCGTTCGACGCCTTCGGCGGGCATCTCGGGATTGAGCTGGAAAGGATGCCAGGCGACGGCGACCCGGCAGTGCTGCGTCGCCAGGAGGTCGAGGGCGCGTTCGAGCTGGCGCTTGCCGATGTAGCACCACGGGCAGATCACGTCGGAGATGACGTCGATGCGGCCGGTCGGTTGGACCTGGTCCATGGCTTTGTTTCCTTCCCTATTGCGGGCAAGCGTATACCTGCAGGGAATCTCCGGCAACGAGAGGACCCTTGCCCATGCAGAAATACCGCTCCGCCCTGATCGTCGGGACCGGCCCCGGCCTCAGCGCCTCGCTGGCCCGCCTGTTCGCCAAGAACGGTCTGTCGGTCGCGCTGGCGGCCCGACAGACCGACAAGCTCGCCGCCCTTGCGACAGAGACCGGGGCATCGGTTCATGCCTGCAACGCCGCGGATCCGCAGGATGTTGCGGCCCTGTTCGAGGCGCTGGACGCGGCCGGCCGGACACCCGATGTCGTGGTCTACAACGCCAGCAACCGGGTGCGCGGTGCGCTGGTCGACCTGGCCCCGGACGACGTGAAGCGGGCCATAGAGATCAGTGCTTTCGGCGCCTTCCTGGTGTCCCAGCAGGCGGTGAAGCGCATGCTGCCCAGGGGCGAGGGCGCTGTTCTCCTGTCAGGGGCGACGGCCGGCGTGAAGGGCTTCGCGCTCTCGGCCACCTTCGCCATGGGCAAGTTCGCGTTGCGCGGCCTGGCTCAATCCATGGCGCGCGAGCTGTCGCCCAAGGGCATCCATGTCGCCCATTTCGTGATCGACGGCGGCATCCGCAGCGCCGCCCGGCCGGTGCCGGACGACAGACCCGACAGCCTGCTCGATCCCAACGCCATCGCCGAGACCTACTGGCACGTGCTGCACCAGCACCGCAGTGCGTGGAGCTGGGAGGTCGAGGTGCGGCCCTGGCTCGAGACGTTCTAGCGCCGCCTGAGCGCTACCAGGAGAAGCGCCAGCTGAGCGCGGCGCCGGTCACGAACTGGTTCCGCGATCCGCCCGGCCCCGTCACGATCGGGGAGTTGGCGACGACGTCGGTCAGGTAGTTGTAGCTGCCGAAGGCGACGAAGCTCAGCTGGTCGTGAATGCGCCACAGGGCACTGGCGCCGAGGCCGACGCTGCGAAGGCCGGCGCCGGGATAGTATTGCGCGTACCCCGAGTTGATCGACTGCAGGCCGGTGATGCCGAAATAGGCCTGGTTGAAGGTGCCGTCGGTCACGGAGAGCCGTGGACCGCCGGACAGGAAGACGCTGTCCGTCAGTCGCAGCTTGCCGTCGAGCAGCGCATCGAAGATCAGGCCGTTGCTGCCGCCGATTCCGCGCCGCAACTCGATCTTGGCGGCGAAGAGGGGCTGGTCGTAGCGCAGGAAGGCGCCGCCTTCGACGGTGAACGGCACGTTGCCGGTGCCGTAGAGATAGCCACCGTCGCCCTGGTTGCGCGGAAAGCGATAGCGAAAGATCGGGCCGGCCTTGAAGCCGGAGTTGTCGAACAGCGTGGCGCCGACGCCGTCGCGCGCCGAGATGAAGAACTTGTCGCGCTGGTAGCGCAGGTCGAGGTTCGGGATCGGCAATACGCGATAGTTCGCGCTGCCCTCGAACCTTGGGGCGAGCACGACGCCCGGTCCGATATCGAACGTCCAGTCCTTCGGCGGCGGCCCCGCCGCCTCGCTGCCAATGCTGGTGGGCTGGGCGAACGCTGTTCCAGCCTGCACCGTGAGGAGTGCGAGACAGGACAGGAGGAGACGACGCAGACCCACAGGCAGCTCCATTGTTGACTGTACTCTAACGCGCCTTGCGGCTTTGTGGATCATTAAATGTGAAATTAAATCGACTCTTCGAGCATTTGACGTGCTTCGTGCAGGTCGACGAACACCCGCAGGCACTTGGCGCGGACTTCGGGCAGCGGCGGCAGGATGTCCGGCACCATGAACGCCATCGTGCCGGCGGCATGGGCGGCGGTGAGGCCGACATTGGAATCCTCGAAGGCGATGCAGCGCTCCGGTGAGACGCCCAGCCGACGTGCCGCCTCGAGATAGATGTCGGGCGCGGGCTTGGCGTTGTCGACATCGTCGCGCGTGGCAACGGCGGCGAACCGGTCGATCAGGTCGGCGCGGGCCAGATGACGCTCCGCCGTGATCCTGCCGGAGCCGGTGGCGACGGCCAGGCGCAGGCCGCGGCCCGCCAGGAAGTCGAGCATCTCGACGACGCCGGGCTTGACCGGGAGGTGGGTGTCCAGCCGCCGTTTGGCATGGCCCGAGAAGCGCTCGCGGAACTGGCCGAGGGGGAAGCCGGTCCCGTAGAAATTCTGGATCATGACGTCGCACTCGCGGCCGGAGATGCCGATCATCGAGTGGCAGAACTCCAACGACATCTCGATTTCGAGGTCACGGGCTGCGTCCTGCACGGCATCGATGTAGGCAGCCTCGGTATCGATCAGCAGACCGTCCATGTCGAAAAGGACGGCTTCAACGGGTTTCTTCAGCATGCTTTCGTTCTAAGCTGCCGGGCCGAGAGGGCAAGGGAGAGAAAAATTCATGCGTATCCATAACCTGTATGCCGACGCTGCTGGCGAGACGCACTTCCGCGACATCGAGATCGAGTGGAAGAACGAGGGCCGCGGCGGCAAGACCTCGGCCACCTTGCCGGCGACCGGCATCATCTTCCGCGAGACGCCCGGTTCCTATGACTACGAATGGCATCCGGCGCCGCGCCGGCAGTACATCATCAACCTCGACGCCGGCGTCTCCATCCAGGCCAGCGACGGCGAGACGCGCATCATCGGCGCCGGCGAAGTGATCCTGGTCGAGGACACGCACGGCAAGGGCCACTGCTCCAAGGCCATCGAGGGCAAGCTCCGTCACTCGATCTTCGTTCCGATCGAATAGTCATCGCGACAAGCGTGCCCCCCAGTGGCGCGTTTCCTGCTCCGAGTGAGACTTCCCAGCGCAGAGGCATCCATGAACGTCCAGACTCCTCCCCTCGTCCTTGGCGACCCGACCAACGAACTCGTCGAGCACGCCAGGCGCGTGCTGCCGGGCGGCAGCTTCGGCAACATGCCGGCCGAGGTCATCCTCAAGGAGGGCAAGGGCGGGCGGATCTTCGACGAGGCGGGCAAGGAGTATGTCGACTTCCTGCTGGGCTCCGGCCCGATGTTCATCGGACATGCCCATCCCGCCGTCATGGCGGCGGTGCAGGCCCAGCTGCCGCTGGGTACGACCTTCTTCGGCAACAACCGCCACGGCATTGCGCTCGCCGAGGCGATCGTCGACGCCGTGCCCTGCGCCGAGCAGGTGCGCTTCGTCTGCTCCGGCACCGAGGCCGACCTCTACGCGATGCGGGCCGCGCGGGCCTTCCGCAAGCGCGACAAGATCCTGAAATTCGAGGGCGGCTATCACGGCATGAGCGACTATGCGCTGGTGTCGCTGGCGCCCAAGAATCCCGGAAACTTCCCGCGCGGGTCCATCGACTCGGCGGGCATTCCGAAGTCGGTGGCCGACGAGATGGTGGTCGCGGCCTTCAACGACATCGATATGGTGAGGAGCCTGATCGAGGAGCAGAAGGATGAGCTGGCCGGCGTCATCGTCGAGCCGTTCCAGCGCCTGATCCCGCCCAAGCCCGGCTTCCTGCAGGCGCTTCGCGACGTGACGGCCGAGCACGGCATCCCGCTGATCTTCGACGAGGTCGTGACCGGCTTCCGCTTCGCCTATGGCGGCGCCCAGGAATATTACGGCGTCACCCCCGATCTCTGCACCCTGGGCAAGGTCGTGGGCGGCGGCTTCGCGCTGGCGGCGATTGCCGGTCGCGCCGACATCATGAAGCACTTCGATCGCCTGGCGATGACCGACGAGGATTTCATCTTCCAGGTGGGCACGCTCTCGGGCAATCCCGTGGCCGCCGTGGCGGGTCTCGCCACGCTCGAGGTGTTGAAGCAGCCCGGCACGTACGAAAAGGTCTTCGAAACCGGCCGCGAGTTGATGGCCACGCTTTCGGAACTGCTGAAGAAGGCCGGCCTCAAGGCGCAGGTGATCGGCGAGCCGCCGCTGTTCGACATCATCTTCACCGACCAGCCGATCAAGGACTATCGCGACACGCTGAAGGCCGACACCGCGACCCTGAAGCGCTTCAACATGGCCCTGCGCGCCCGCGGCATCATGAAGGGCGACAGCAAGTACTATGTCAGCGTTGCCCATACCCGTGCCGACATCGACCATACGATCGCAGCCTGGAAGGAGGCGATCGACGAGATCAAGTGAGCCGCTGATTCAAAGGTCCTTCACCTCGTTCGGGGTGAGGGACTTCTCGTCTCATCCCGCTCTACGGACTGTCGAGACCCTTCGACGTCAGGATCTTGGTGTTTGCGGGATTGGCCAGCGCCAGCAGGAGCGCGTCGGCGGCGGCGCGATTGCCCGAGGCCACGGACACGCCGCCGGAATAGATCGTGTAGTTCTGCACCATCAGCGGGATCGGACCGACGAACTGCACGCCCGGCACGCCCATCAGCTCGCTGCTCTGCTGCAGCGCGATGTCGGCCTTGCCGTCGACGATGCGGTCGGCCGCCAGGCCGCCCTGCACCAGAACGCTCCTGGGCTTGAGCTGCTCGGCGATGCCCATCGTCTGGAAGAGCTGGGCGAGGTAGATGCCGCTCGAACCGCCGGACGCCGGGTCGATGTAGGCGATGGCGCGCGCCGCCAGCAGCGCCTTCTTGAAGCCGTCGACTTCGGAAATGTCGGGCACGGGCGCGCCTTGCTTGATCGCCATGCCGACGCCGGCGCGGGCCAGCGCCTTGGCGCTGCTCTCGTCGATGCGGTTGCCCAGGAACTCGGCCATCGGGATCGGCGGGATGACGACCACGTCGAAATACTCGCCGCCGGCGATGCGCTTCTGCAGGGCCCCGGTCGTGCCGCTGTCGATCGTGACCTTGTGGCCGGTCTTCTTCTCGAAATCGGCGACGATTTCGACTGCGGCCGACTTGTAGGCGCCGGCGGTCAGCAGCTTGAGGTCGGCGGCCGAAGCGCCGCCTGCGGCAAGGGCGATCAGTAGGACGAGCAGGACGCGCATGAATTCCCTCAGGCTGGCGTGCCCATGACGTAGGGCTTCAGCGCAGCATACATCAGCGCATGTGTCGGTGTCGGGACATTGTGCCGGCGGCCGAGTTCCACGACCTTGCCCGACAGCCAGGGCAGCTCGATCCGGTTGCCGCGCAGCAGGTCGACCGCCATCGACGCCATCAGGTGCGGCGGAGCGTTGCGGTTGAAATTGAAGGTCCGTTCGACGATGTCGGCGGGCAGGGTGACGCCCAGGGCGCGGCCGACCGCGGCCACTTCCTCGTAGGCGGCGCCGAACATCGCGTTGATGTCGGCGTCGTCGCGCAGCTTGCCGACCGGCAGGCGCGTGAGCGCCATGACGCCGGCATTGGAGGCCAGCAGCACGAACTTGATCCACAGGTCGGTCAGGATCGCTTCGCTCAGCACGCCGTCGATGCCGGCCTTCCGGCACATCTCGGCGAGGGCCACGGCGCGCGGGCTGCGGCTACCGTCGGGCTCGCCGAACACCATGCGCATGACGCTGCCGGTCTGGCGGATCAGGCCCGGCCCGGCGATCGTCGCGCTGATGTTGGCGACGCCCGGCATCACGGCGCGGGCGCCCACGATCGGGATCAGCCGCTCGTGGGCATCGACGCCGTTCTGAAGGGCGATGACGGCGGTGTCGGGACCGATCATCGGCTTGATCGCGGCGCCGGCGCTCTCGACGTCCCACAGCTTCACGCAGAACAGCACATAGTCGACCGCACCGACCTCGGCCGGATGCTCGGTGGCCTGGGTCGGCTGCAGATGGGTATTGCCGCGCACGCTTTCGATGCGCAGCCCGTCCTTCTTCATGGCCGCGAGATGCGCGCCGCGCGCGATGAAGGTGACGTCGGCGCCGGCCTGCGCGAGCGCCGCTCCATATCCGCCTCCGACGCCGCCGGCGCCGACGACCGCGATCTTCATGGGGCTTGTCTCCTATGCCGGGGTGATGCTGCCGACCAGCAGGCAGCCGACCCTGCCGCTCAGCCGCGTCGGCACCGGGATGTCGAGCCGCAGCGCATAATCCGACGCCAGTTTGCGCTCGTTGCCGTGCACGGCCACCGTGGCATCGCCATGAGGGCTGTAGACGATGTGCGTGCCGGGCTTCAGGACGAGCGTGCGGTCTTCGTCGAGGACAGCGATGTCGACCTTCACCCGGGCTCTCTCGCCAATGAGGTTGACGACCTCCACCGGCCCGGCCTCCAGCCGGCTCACGATGCTCGTTTCACCGGAGAAGCGCACGGGCCGGAACGGCTGGCGCACGTCGATCTCGCCCTTCGGCGTATCGAGCACCAGCCCGCTGCCGGAGACGAGGACCTGGACGCGATCGAATCCCGTATAGTCCGAGAACGCGCCGGGCTGCACGATCGGGGTGCGGCCGAACCGCCAGACATCGCCCGAGAAGGCGATGTCGACGGTCGTGCCGCCGCCGTTTTTCCACGGCGTGCGGAGATAGCTCGCGGGATCGAGAAGTGTGATCACGGGCCGCCCGTTACGGTGCGAGCGTGATGTTCAGCGTCTTGCCGACCGTGTCGTTCCAGGTCTTGACGCACTCCGGACCGCAGCGCTTGGCGAAGGACGGCAGGATTGCCTTGGTGAGAGCGTCCTTGCGCAGGGCCTCGTCGGCGGCGGTCACGGGCACCAGCTTCATGGTGGCGGGCGTGCCCTCGCTGCACGGGCCGGTGCCGGTGTTGCAGTTGATGCCGGTCTGCGTCTCGGTGCGGGCCTGCTCGAAGATCGACTTTTCGAGCTTGTTCAGTTCGGTCTGCAGGAAGGTCTGAACCTTGGGGTCGAGCGAATTCCACCATTTCAGGTTCGCGAGCTGGGCGGCGACGCCGAAGTTGATCGGCATGGGCGAAATGAACTTCGCGGCCTCGTGCCACTTCGACTTGTAGCCCGACAGCGCACCGGTGATGGCGCAATCGACCACGCCGCTGGCGAGAGCGGGCTGGACCTCGGCGAAGGCGATGTTGAGCGGCGAGGCGCCGATATGGGTGGCGAAGGCCTGCTGCGAGGCGCCCGAAGCGCGGATCTTGCGGCCCTTCAGGTCGGCGATCGTGACGAAGGCGTCGCGACAATAGAGGACCTGCGCCTGGTAGGAGCCGAAGCCCAGCAGCTTGATGCCGTGCTTCTCCTCGAGGAACTTGGCATAGGCCGGACGAATCGCGTCGATGACCTTCTCGAGTTCCTCGACGGAACCGACGAGGCCCACCAGGTCGGCGGCTTCGTTCATCGGCACTTCGCCGGAATTGTAGTTCAGGACGGTGGTGGCGAACTGAAGCGTGCCGCTGGAGACGAGGCGGAAGATCTCGGCACCCTTGAAGCCCAGCTCGGTGAACGGCTTGACCTGCACCTTGATCGCGCCACCCGACGCCTTCGGAACCGTCTCGGTCCAGAAAGGCACTTCGCGGCTCGTGTACATCGACAGGCCGCCGATGCTGCCCACGACATTGAACGAGGTCGAGGGCAGGGCCGGCGGCGTTTGCGCCGAGGCGCTGCCGAGGGCGAACGAACCGGCAAGAGCCGCCGCCGCGATGAGATGCTTCATGGACATGAGATCCTCCTTGGAAAAGATCAGCTGGCGGCCTTGAGAAGCGCCGGCAGCCACAGGGCGAGTTGGGGAAAAGCAATCAGGATGCCGATCATGACGAGCATCATCGTCACGAACGGCAGCGCGCCGATACACAGGTCGGAGAAGGCACCGTTGCGCCGCACCGCCTGCACCACATAGAGATTGAGGCCGACCGGCGGCGTGATCAGGGCGGCCTCCATCAGGATGACGAAGACGATGCCCCACCAGACCGGGCTGTAGCCCAGCGCCACGATCACCGGCACCACCACCGGCGTCGTGGCGATCATCATGGACAGCGTCTCCATGAAGCAGCCCAGGATCAGGTAGAACGCGACGATGGCGATCACCATGCCGAGCGGCGACAGGCCGAGCGCCAGCACCGTGTCGGTGATGGCCTTGACGAGGCCGATCGACACCATGACGAAGTTGAGGAAGAAGGCCGCGATCACGATCAGCATGACCATGCAGGTCGTGCGCACGGTGCCCTCGAAGGCCCGCAGCAGGACCGGAACGGTGAGCTGGCCGTTGGCCGCGACCAGGCCGAGCGTGGCCATCAGGCCGAGTGCCGCGGCTTCGGTCGGCGTGGCGATGCCGGCATAGATCGAGCCCACGACGACGAGGAAGAGGCCGAGCGGCGGCAGCAGGTTCTTGAGGCCGGAGAGGCGTTCGTGCCAGAGGTTCGCCGTCTCCTGCCTGGGGCCGGCCCATTGCGGACGGAACAGGCAGAGCGCCAGGACCATCAGCGAAAACAGTGCCGCCAGCAGGAAGCCGGGGATGAAGCCCGCCGCGTAGAGGTCGGCCACCGACGTGTCGGTCAGCACGGCATAGATGATCATGTTGATCGAGGGCGGGATCAGGATGCCCAGGGTGCCGCCTGCCGCGATCGAGCCCAGGAACAGCGGCCGATTGTAGCCGCCTTTGTCCATGTTGGGGATGGCGACCGTGCCGATGGTGGCGGCCGTGGCCACCGACGAGCCCGAGGTTGCCGCGAAGATCGCGCTGGCCGCGATGTTGGTGTGGATGAGGCGGCCGGGAATGCGCGCGAACCATGGTGTCAGCGCCGTGAACAGGCGCTCGCTCATGCCGGACCGGTGCATCAGCTCGCCCATCATGATGAACATGGGCGCGGCGATCAGAATGAAGTCGTTGGACGAGTTCCAGGCGAGCTCGCCGATCGCCCCTGTCATCGGAAAAAAGGCGAAGCGCTCCGAGAGGATATAGGCCATCAGGCCGAGCGCCACCGCGACCGGCAGGCTGATTCCGACCAGGACGACGAGCAGTGTGAAGGCGGTGCCGATCATCGCGGCGCCCCGTTCGCGGGCGGAACCTGTTCGACGCCGGCCTGGCTGATTTCCTCGGTGACGCGCAGGCTGCCGATCAGGGCGTCGAAGCCCGGGCCGTCGCCCGCCACCAGGCGCAGCACGGCCTGCACCGGCAGCAGCACGGCGACACAGGCGAACCAGAAGATGCCGATCCACCAGATCGACTGCGGCAGCGCCATCGGCGTCTGCAGAGCCGATACCGACTTGGCGTTCATCGCCATGGATTGAGCGAGCGTGCCCCAGCAGAACCAGGCGAGCGCGACGGCCAGCAGCGCCAGCGACAGGGCGGCGAGGAGGTCGAAGGCAACCCGGACGGGCCGCGGAAAGGCATCGAGCAGGATGTCGACGCGGATATGGGTCTTGGAGGTGGTGGCGAAGCCCAGTCCGAGGCCGATGCAGGCGGCCAGCGCATAGCCCGACATTTCGAAGCTCTCGACCATGCCGCGCTTGAAGAGATAGCGGGTGACGACGTCGATGGTGATGAGGCCGCTGCAGCCGACGAGGATGATGGCGCCGCCTATCCACGCGAGGATGCGCGAAATGCGCTGGGGCCATGGCTCGGGCGGCAGGAGACTGGAAGACTCACGCATGTACAAAAATACCCCCCGAATGACGGCGCCCCCGCAGCCGTCAGGACCCGAGCAAGGTCCGGGCCATGCCTCCTTGTAATCTGCCGATTGCCGGCCCGCTAGGGCACGATTCGCTGCTTGCGAAAGCGCGTCAGCAGGCGCTCGAACATGGCCTCGCTGTCGACCACCTCGTGGAAGCCATGCTGGCGACTCTTGGTGACGTCGGACATCACGTCCCAGTCGGAGCCGAACACATAGTCGGCGAATGGCCAGGCGACGAGCTGGCCGAAGTCGAATTTCTTCAGCCGGTATTTCTTCGTCATCTCCGCCCACAACTCGGGCTTGTCGGCCATCTGCTGGGTCAGGCTGATGGTCTGCAACTCGCCCACCTGCATGTCGAACACCCGGGCGATGCGCGGCCAGACGTTGCGCCAGCGGAAATAGTCGCCGTTGGTGATGTTGTAGGCCTGGTTGGCGGCGCGCTTCTCGGTGGCAGCCCACAGCGCCGCGCTGGCGAAGTGCGAGGAGTCCGTAACCTGGTAGATCGTGCCATAGGCGCCGGGCTTGCCGGGAAAGCGCAGCGGCAGGCCGAGCTCCTTCGAGATCGCGGCATAGACGGCGATGGCCGGCATGATGCTCATGGCCGTGCCGGGCGCGAAACCACAGAGCGTCTGGGGTCTTAGCTCGGTCCAGCTCCACCGCTTGCCGCGCTGGAAGCCGGTCAGCCAGTCGATCTGGTCGAAGTAGAAATCGGGCGGCATGTGGCGCGGATCGGTCTCGCGCATCGGCGTCTTCAGGGGGCCGAGATGCGTGCCGTAATACTTGGTGCCGGTGACCAGCACGACGCGGCGCAGCGTACGCGATGCCCTGGCGATGGCGGTGACCGAGTTCACCAGCATGTCGCGGTTGGGCGCGATCACCGAGGCATAGCCCGCGGCGTTGCCGGTGCCGGCCTGGAAGGCGGCGTAGAAGACATGCGTGACGTCACGCAGGTCCGCGAGCTTCGCGGCGACGTCGTCGAGGTCGAGCAGGTCGACGGAGACGTGCCGATAGCGCGACCCGTTCTTCTCCGGCCGGCGCGACAGGCCCACGACCTGCCAGTCGCCTTCCGCCAGCAACCTCTCGACGATGTAGCGGCCGATGACGCCCAGGGCGCCGACCACCACGGCCTTCTTGGCTATGGACACAATTGCCTCCGCTTTCCGCCCGTTACTGTATCGGCGATGTCGCCGAACGGCGACAACCAAACCCATGTCGCCGTTCGACGACTTGCTTCTTGTCGCCGAACGGCGACAATGGCAATGTGTCGCCGTTCGACGACATGAGGATTTGATGCCCATCCAGACCGTTGGGGAACTGGGCGCCGCCATTCGCCACCGCCGCCGCCATCTGAACTGGGATCAGCAGTCGCTTGCGGAACGCGTCGGCGTGAGCCGGCAATGGATCGTCGAAATAGAAGCCGGCAAGCCACGCGCGGAGATCGGGTTGTTGCTGCGCACCTTGCAAGCCCTCGACCTGCAACTTGAAATCTCCTTGGAGGAAAGGCCATCGCAGGGCGAGGCCATGGCTTCGCCTGTCGAAGGTCGCCGTCGAGCCTTGGACCTCGACTTCGACATCGATGCCGTGATCGAACGGGCGAGAGGGCTGCGGCGATGACCGATCGGCGCCTCTTGGTGCTGCTGGGGGGTGCGGTCGCAGGCGAGGTGATGCGCGATCGCGATAACAAGCTGGCCTTCGCCTACGCCCAGGAGTGGCTGCGCTCGGACGTGGCGATGCCGGTCTCTCTGTCCTTGCCGCTCGACGCGGCGCAACATCCCAGCGGGACCATCGAGGCATTTATTTGGGGCTTGCTACCGGATAACGAGCTTGTGCTCGGAAAGTGGGCCAAGCAATTTCATGTCTCGGCTCGCAATCCCTTTTCGCTCATTGCCAATGTCGGCGAGGACTGCGCCGGGGCCGTCCAATTCGTCCGTCGCGAAAGGCTCGATGACCCGACCTTCGATGCGCCGCAAATCGAGTGGCTGACAGAGCACGGTGTGACGGAGCGATTGCGGGCGTTGCGGCGCGACGAGACGGCGATGCGCCTGCCGAGGGACACGGGTCAGTTCAGCCTGGCCGGTGCGCAGGCCAAAACAGCCTTATTGCTGCGCCGGAGACGTTGGGGCGTTCCGTCGGGCCGCATGCCGACGACTCACATTCTGAAGCCGCCGAGCGACGAGTTCGATGGGCATGCGGAGAACGAGCATTTCTGTCTGGTCCTCGCCAGGGCCTTGAACCTTCCCGCTGCCTCCAGCGAGGTGCGGCACTTCGACGGTGAGGTCGCGATCGTGGTCGAACGCTACGATCGGTTCACGACATCGCGCGGAGTTGCCCGCGTTCACCAGGAGGATATGTGCCAGGCGTTGGGTGTCATGCCGACATCCAAGTATCAGAACGAGGGTGGGCCGACGCCAGCCGACATCGTGGGCTTGCTGCGTCGGCACTCGAGCAATTCCCAAGCGGATGTCGACACGTTCGTTCAGGCGCTGGCGTTCAACTGGCTGATCGGCGGAACGGATGCGCACGCGAAGAACTATTCGCTTCTTCATGCGCCAGGCGGCCGGGTCAGGTTGGCGCCACTTTACGATATCGCCAGTGCACTTCCCTACGATCACCTGGACGAGCGGCGGCTCAAGTTGGCGATGAAGATTGGTCGCGAGTATTTCCTGACCCGCATAGGCCCACGACAGTGGGATCGTGCGGAGCAGGAGCTAGGCCTGCCCAAGGCGAGCCTGCTGCGCAGGGTGCGCCGGCTTGGGCGCGACATGCTGACGACAATTCCCAAGGTTGCGGATCGGCTGGGCGACGATGGCCTCCGGCATCCGATCGTCGGGCGGTTGGAGGCCGTACTGATGCGCCGCGTGGAGCGTTGCCTTCGGGAGCTCGACGCGTAGCGTCCGGGACGTCTTCGCTAGCTCGTGGCGACGGTGCCGTTGGCCAGCAGCGTGGCGATTTCGCTGGCCGTGTAGCCGTGCTCTTCGAGAACCGCGCGGCTGTGCTGGCCGGGCACCGGCGCCTCGGCGCGCGCCGTGCCCGGGGCCGGCGGCAGCATGCCCGGCAGAGCGGGGATCGGGACCTTCTGCGGCACACCTGCCTGTTCGAGCCAGTGGATCAGGCCGGTTTCCTTGACCTGCGGCTGGTCGAGGAAATCGGCATAGGAGTTCAGCCGTTCGTGCATCAGCTTGGCCTCGGTGAGACGGGCGCTCCAGTGGGCCGAGGGTTTCGCCTCGATCATCGGCCGCACGATCGCATAGAGCGCCGCTTCGTTGGCGAGACGCGCCGCCGGTGAGGCGAAGCGCTCTTCGTGCGCCAGTGCGGGCACGTCCATCAGGGCGCAGAGGCTCTGCCAGTCGCGATCCTTGAGGGCGAGGATCGACATCCAGCCGTCTGCCGTCCTGAACACGCCGCCCGGTACGCCGCCGGGCTTCATGGTGCCGCCCTCGAGATGGCAGGCCATCAGCCGGATCGACTGCAGCGCCGTCGCCGACTGCATCAGGCTGACGTCGATGTAGCGCCCGACCGTCTGGTCGCGCCGCGCGTAGAGCGCCGCGCTCACCGCCTGGAAGGCATAGAGCGCGGTCGACATGTCGACCACGATCACCGGCACGCGATGGGGAATCCCGTCCTCGCCGCGATTCTCCGCCATCATGCCGGTATAGGCCTGCAGCACAGGGTCCATGGCCGGCCGCTCGGCCAGCGGCCCGGTCTGGCCGAAGCCCGAGATCGACACATAGAGGAGGCGCGGCGCGCGGGCCGATACCGAAGCATAGTCGAAGCCCAGCCGCTTGATGACGCCGGGCCGGAAGCCTTCGAGGAAGATGTCGGCGTCCTTCAGCAGGCGCCACACGATCTCCTTGCCGGCCTCGCTCTTGAGGTCGACCGACAGGCTGCGCTTGCCCAGGTTGCCGATGATCGAGAAAGCGCTGTGGCTCTCATAGTGCACACCCAGCGTGCGCGCCCAGTCGCCCTCGCCGATGCCCTCGACCTTGATGACCTCGGCGCCGTGCTGGGCCAGCAGCATGGCGCAGTAGGGGCCGGCGATGCCCTGGCTCAGGTCGACGACCTTGAGGCCGGCGAAGGGTGCGTCGTAGCTCATGCGAGCTTGACCAGCATCTTGCCGAAGTTCTCGCCGCGCAGCAGGCCGATGAAGGCGCGCGGCGCCTTGTCGATGCCCTCGACGATGTCCTCGCGGTACTTGAGCTTGCCGTCGCGGATCCATTCGCCCATCTGGCGCATGGCCGGGCCGTACTGTTGCGCGAAGTCGGTGACGATGAAGCCGCGCGCGTTTACGCGCTTGCCGACGAAGGTGCCGAGCAGGCGCGGGCCCATCGAGGCGCCGGTCGCGTTGTACTGCGAGATCGAGCCGCACAGCGCAATGCGGCCGAAGACGTTGATGTTGCGCAGGACGGCGTCGGTGATCTCGCCGCCGACATTGTCGAAATAGACGTCGGGCCCGTTGGGGCAGGCCGCGCGCAACGCCGCATCGAGGTCCTTCTCGGCCTTGTAGTCGATGCAGGCATCGAACCCGAGTTCGTCTCTCACGAAGGCGCACTTCTTCGTGCCGCCGGCGATGCCGACGACGCGGCAGCCCATGATCTTCGCGATCTGGCCCACCACCTGGCCGACCGCGCCGGAGGCCGCCGACACCACGACCGTCTCGCCGGGCTTGGGCTGGCCGACGTGGAGCAGGCCGAAATAGGCGGTCATGCCCGGCATGCCGAGCACGCCGTTGGCCGTCGAGATCGGCGCGAGCGAGGGGTCGACCTTGCGCAGTGCGGGACCGCCGCCGATGGCATATTCCTGCCAGCCGAGATGATCCTCGACGATGTCGCCCACCTTGAAGCCCGGATGCTGCGAGGCCACGACCTCGCCCACCGTGCCGCCGGTCATCACCTCGTTCAGGCCGACGGCCGCAGCGTAGGAGGCAGCATCGCGCATGCGGCCGCGCTGATAGGGATCGAGCGAGAGGTAGTGCACCTTGACCAGCACCTCGCCGTGACGCGGCTCGGGCACCGGCGCCTCCTCGACGCGGAAATCGGATTCGGCGGGCTCGCCCGGCGGTCGGCGCACGAGGACGACGCGGCGGTGCGTTTTGGGGATGGTCATGAGCGGTTGCCTCCGATTGATTTTGGACCCCACCATAGCGCGGGATTTGCAGGAGCTGCCATGCCGACGATCCAGCGTCTTTCGTTTATCGGTCTCGAATATGCCTTTGCGCCGGAAAAAGCCTACGGCATGTCGCGTGGCGGCGGCTTCCGTCGCCAGGGCGGGCTGGTCGAGGTCGAGACCGACCAGGGCGTGACGGGCATCGGCGAGGCCTTCGGCAATCCGCTGGTGACGCGGGAGTATTTCCGCATGCTCGAGCCGATGTTCGTCGGCCGCAGCCTCTTCGACTTCGACCATGTCGAGGCGAGGGTGCGCAACGCGAGCTATCACCTGGGCGTCGGCAACCAGCTCACCTCCTGTCTGGCCGGCATCAACGTCGCCTTGTGGGATGCCATGGCCCGCGGCTTCGGCGTGCGCGTCTGCGACCTGATCGGCGGCTGCGGCACGACGCGCATCCCGGCCTATGCTTCGACCGGCTTCTTCTCCGACGATCCCGAGCGGACGTTCGAGCACATGATGGCCGAGGTGTCGGCCCATCCCTATGCCGGCGCCAAGATCAAGATCGGCCGCGGCATCCGCAGCGACGTCGAGCGCGTGCGCCTCGCCCGCGAGGCGCTGGGACCGGACAGGCTGCTGCTGGTCGACATCAACGGCGCCTACACGGTCGACGTGGCGCTGGAATGCGCCCGCGCGATCGAGCCGTTCGGCATTCACTGGATCGAGGAGCCTCTGCCGCCCGGCGATTTCCGCGGCTATGCCGAACTGCGGGCGCGCTCGCCGATAGCCCTGGCGGCCGGCGAGGCCCACCACACGGTCCGCGATTTCCGCGCGCTGATCGACGGCCGCTGCATCGACGTCGTGCAGCCGTCGATCCCCGGTGTCGGCGGCATCACCGAGGCCAAGCGCATCGTGGCGCTGGCCCATGCGCAGAACCTGCGAGTCGCGCCGCATGTCTGGGGCGGCGCCGTGGGCCTGGCCACGGCCTGCCACTTCATCGCGGCGCTGCCGGCGACCCCCCATACCGACCATCCGCCGCATCCGTCGATGCTGGAATACGACATGAGCGACAACGAGCTGCGCACCAAGCTGCTCAAGACGCCGCTCACGCTCGACGCCGGCCACATCCTGCTGCCCGAGGGACCGGGTCTCGGTATCGAGGTCGATTGGGATGCGGTCGAACGCTACCGGGTGTGCTGATGGCGCCGGTCAAGGTCGATCCGGACAAGGTCCGCGATTTTCCAACGGAAGCCAGCTTCTACAAATGGCTGGCCAGGCATCACGACAGGGAAAGCGAAATCTGGATCAAGATCCACAAGGTGGGCTCCGGTCTGAAGTCGATCACGCCGAAACAGGCAATCGACGTCGTGCTGTGCTGGGGCTGGATCGACAGCATCCGCAAAGGCTTCGACGACAGTAGCTTCCTGCAGCGCTACACGCCGCGCGGGGCCAAGAGCGTGTGGAGCCAGATCAACGTCGACAACGTCGCGCGACTGGCCGAGGCGGGCCGCATGACCGCGCACGGGTTGAAGCAGGTCGAGGCAGCGAAGGAAGACGGACGGTGGGCGCGCGCCTACCGCGTCAAGGACTCGAAGATTCCAGACGATCTCCAGGCCGCTATCGATGCCGAGCCCAAGGCAAAAGCGATGCTGGCAAAGCTAAGCGCCCAGAACCGCTTCGCGCTCGCCTTCCGCACCGACAGCATGAAGACCGAGGCGGGCCGGAAGAAGAAGATCGCGACCTTCGTCGAGATGCTGAAGCGCGGCGAGACGATCTATCCGCAGGGAAAGAAGAAGGGGTAGAGCGGGAACCCCGCCTGTGGCTCAAAGGTCCCTCACTTCGTTCGGGATGACAACGGTTCCCGGTGCGATGCACTGCGTCAATCCCCGGTGAAATTGTCATCCCGAACGAAGTGAGGGACCTTTTGCTTTATCAGCGCAAGGTCGGATCGAGCTTGTCGCGCAGCCAGTCGCCGAGCAGGCTGATCGACAGGGTCGTGAGCACGATCGTGGCGGCCGGTGCCAGCATGATCCAGGGCGCGTGGCTGATGTATTCGCGGCCGTAGCCCACCATGTTGCCGAGCGATGCCAGCGGCGGCTGTACGCCGAGCCCGAGGAACGACAGGCCGCTCTCCAGCAGGATGATTTCGGGAAAGGTCAGCGTCATCGACACGATCAGGGTCGAGGCGATGTTGGGCAGGATGTGCAGGCCGTAGATGCGGGCCGGGCTGGCGCCGAGCTGGCGGATCGCGGCGGCATAGCCCTGCTCGTTGGCCGCCAGGGTGAGACCGCGTGCGATGCGGGCATAGCGTTCCCAGGAATGGAAGCCCATCAGCGCGATGAACAGCGGCAGGCTGTTGCCCAGAAAGGCCAGCACCGACAGGGCGATGATCATGAAGGGCATGCTGGCCTGGAAGTCGATCGCCATCAGCACGACCTGCTCGACGCCCTTGCGGAAATGCGCCGCGAGGAAGCCCAGCGCCGTGCCCAGCGTTGTCGCGATGATCGTGCCGAACAATGCGATCAGCAGGCTCATGCGGATCGACATGATGAGGCGGGAGAGCACGTCGCGGCCGAGTTCGTCGGTGCCCAGCAGGTGGGCCCAGGTGCCACCCATCAGGACGGGCGGCACCAGCCGCGCCTTGAGATCGAGGGCGGTGATGGAATAGGGCGCCAGCATGTCCGCGCCCAGCGCCGTCACGATCATCAGTGCCAGCCAGGCGAGCGCCAGGGTGACGCCGAGCGGCAAAGCGAGGAGGCGGCGATGGAGGGCAGGAGCGGGAATTCGTTCGGCGATGGCCATGCTGCTCGTCCTAGTGCGCCGCGGCCGTGCCGCGCACGCGCGGATCGAGCCAGCCATAGGCGAGGTCGACGGTGAGGTTGGCCATCACCATCCACGCCGCGATCATCATCAGGATGGCCTGCACGACCGCGAGGTCGCGGTTGGCCACGGCCGACACCAGCAGCCGGCCGACGCCGGGCCAGGCGAAGACGCTTTCGACCACAACGGCGCCCGCCACGAGGCTGCCCACCATAAAGCCGATGATGGTGACCGTGGGAATGGCGGCATTGGGCAGCGCGTGGCGCGTCACGACGCTATGCCAGGTCACGCCCTTGGCCGAGGCCGCGCGGATATAGGGCTGGCCCAGCACTTCCAGCATCGCCGAGCGTGTGAAGCGCGCCATGATCGCCGCGCCGCCCGTGCCCAGCGTCAGGATCGGCAGGATGGCGGAGGAGAGTCCGCTGTTGCCGCTCGCCGGCAGCCAGCCGAGCTGGACCGCGAACACCAGCACCAGCAACAGCGCCAGCACGAAGCTCGGCATGGTGAAGCCCGCGACCGAGGCGGCCATGGTCAGACGGTCGGCCATCGAATTGCGATGCAGCGCGGCGTAGATGCCCGCCGGAATGCCGAGACCGATCTTGAGCGCCAGCGCCGGCAGGGTGATGGCGAGGGTCGCCGGCACGCGTTCCACGACGAGGTCGATGGCGGGTCTTCCGTCGCGCATCGACTTGCCGAAATCGCCGGTCAGGGCATGGCCGATGTAGGCGAGGTATTGTTCCCAGATCGGCTGGTTCAGTCCCCAGGATTCGCGGAACGCCGCGATCGCCTCGGGAGGCGCGTCGACCGACATGATGAGCAGGGCCGGATCGCCGGAGAGCCGCAGCACCACGAAGGCGAAAGTCATCACGAACAGGATGGTGAGGGCCGCGCGCAACAGGCGCGACGTGACGAACATCAGCATCAGGCGGCGACCTGCAAGGCGGGCTCGTGGACGCGATGGCAGGCGACCATGCGGCCGCCCTGCAACGGCTGAAGCGTCGGCGCTTCGGCGCGGCACTGCGCGGTGGCGAAGGGGCAGCGCGTGTGGAAGGCACAGCCGGTAGGCACGTTCACCGGATTGGGCGGATCGCCCTGCAACAGCAGGCGCTCGCGCTTCGGTCCGCCGCCGAAGGAGACGGTCGGGATCGCCGCCACCAGCGCGCGCGTATAGGGATGCGCCGGCGCTGCGAACAGGCTCTCGGCCTCGCCCTGCTCGACGATGCGGCCGAGATACATGACGGCGACGTCGTGGCTCACCTGGCGCACCACCTTGAGGTCGTGGCTGATGAACAGATAGGCGATGCCCAGCCGCTCCTGCAGGTCGAGCAGGAGGTTCACGACCTGCGCCTGGATCGACACGTCGAGCGACGAGATCGGCTCGTCGCAGACCAGCAGGTCCGGATCCGTCATCAGGGCGCGCGCCAGCACCACGCGCTGGCGCTGACCACCCGACAGTTCGTGCGGATAGCGTTGGTACTGATGAGGCTGCAGACCGACCGACTCCATCGCCGCCTGCGCGCGCTCGCGGCGCTCGGCCGGCGAGGCCTGCTCGTGGATGGCCAGCGGTTCCTCGATCTGCGTGCCGATCGGCAAGCGGCGGTCGAGGGCGCCCAACGGATCCTGGTAGACCATCTGGACATGCCGGCGCAGGCCGCGCCAGGCGGGCGTGCCCACGGTCGGCAAGGGCTGTCCGCGATAGCGCACGGTGCCGGAGGTCGGTGGCACCAGCCCCAATACGAGCTTGCCGGTCGTCGACTTGCCGCAGCCAGACTCGCCCACCAGGCCCAGAGTGCGACCCGGTTCGAGCGTCAGGGACACGCCGTCGACGGCGCGCAGCACCGCCTTGGGGGCGAACAGACCCTGGCCGGCGCGGACCTGATAGTGGCGCCGCAGGTCGCTGGCTTGCAGCAGCGCGCTCATTCGGCGGCCTGCGGCAGCGACCATACGGAATGGCCGGCGTCGATCTGGCGGTGGCAGGCGGCGACGTGGAGGAAGCCGATGGCGCGCGACGGCGGCGGCACGGTGGCGCATCGCGTTTCCGCCACGGGACAGCGCGGTGCGAAGCGGCAGCCGGCCGGCATGTTGCCGGGCTCGGGCACGGTGCCGGGGATGGCGGCGAGGCGGCGCCGCGGTCCGGTGAGCGCGGGGAGCGCCGCCAGCAGTCCCTGGGTGTAGGGATGACGGGCCGCGCTGAACAGGTCGGAGCCGGGCGCTTCCTCGACCAGGCGCCCGGCATACATCACGGCCACGCGGTCGACGTTCTCGGCCACGACGCCGAGATCGTGGCTGATCAGCACCAGCGCCATGCCGGTGTCGCGTCTGATGCGGCCGAGCAGGGCCAGGATCTGCGCCTGGATGGTGGCATCGAGCGCCGTCGTGGGCTCGTCGGCGACCAGAAGGTCGGGCTCGCCGGCCAGTGCCATCGCGATCATGACGCGCTGGTTCAGGCCGCCGGAGAGAAGATGCGGATAATCCGTGAGGCGCCGGCGGGCGTCGGCGATGCCGACCTGGTCGAGCAGGCGCAACGCCTCGGCCTCGGCGGCGCGTCCACCCAGCCCGCGATGCAGGCCGAGCGCCTCGACGAGCTGCCGGCCGATGCGGTGGACCGGGTTGAGGCAGCTCGACGGGTCCTGGAAGATCATGGCGATGCGGCTGCCGCGCACCCGTTCGAGGTCGCTGCGCGGGGCGCCGACCAGTTCCTTTCCTTCGAGCCGGACCGAGCCCGTGACGCGGGCCTTGGTTGGCAGCAGGCCGAGTGCTGCCAGCCAGGTCACGCTCTTGCCCGATCCCGATTCTCCGACGATGCCCAGCGCTTCGCCGGGGGCGATCTCGAGGCTCACCCCGTCGACGGCGCGCGAAGCCTGTGCGCCACCCGCGAAATCGACGGTGAGGCCGCGTACCGCGACGAGGGGGGCCGTCATCTTGCCGCCCTCAGATCGAGAAGTTGTTGCTGCGGAATTCCATCGCGAAGGACGGCGAGGCCTTCCACTTGATGTCCTTCCGCTTGGCGGTGAAGGTCGCGTTCTGGTGCAGCACCGTATAGGCGGGGTCTTCGCGCTCGCAGATTTCGAGCATGCGCCTGAACATCGCCTTGCGCTTGGACATGTCGGTCTCGACCTCCATCGCGACCGAGAGCTTGTTCATCTCCTCGTTGGTCCATTCGCCGACCTGCTGCTGCTGGCCCTGCGGGCCGTGCTGGGCAACCAGCGAGGAGATCGGGTCGTTGAAGCCGGCGCTGTTGGACCAGTCGCGCACCGCGCGCGGGCTGTTGGCGTCGAAGATCTGCTGCCAGTTCTCCTTCATCTCGATCTGCACGTTGAGGCCGGCGGCGCGCCACATCTCGACCAGCACCTGCGCCGTCGACACCTGGTTGGTGTAGTAGTTGTTGAGCAGGCGGTAGGGGATCGGATCGCCCTTGTAGTTGGCCGCCTTCAGCAGCGCCTTGGCCTTGCCGAGATCGTAGGCCGGCACCGTCCAGTTCTCGACGAACATCGGGCCGTAGAATTCCCATTGCAGGCCGGCCGGGACGCGGGTTCGGCCCGACCACAGCGCATCGACGATCGCCTGACGGTCGATCGCGTGCGTGAAGGCCTGGCGGATGCGCGGATCGGCAAGGCGGGGATGATTCTTGTCGAACACCGTGATGCGGTGGTTGACGATGGTACTGCCCAGCACTTCGAATTTCGGGTTCTTCTCGATGCCCGGAATCTGGTCCGGCGGGACGTCGCATATGAAATCGAACTGGCCGGCCAGCAGGCCGTTGATGCGGGTCGCGACCTCGGGCACCACCATGATGCGCACGCTCTTCAGCGGCGGGCGGCCGCCCCAATAGTCGTCGTGTGCGTCCAGTGTCAGCGACTGGTCGGGCACGAATTCGCGCACCTTGTAGGGGCCGGTGGAGACCGGGGCGCGCGCCCAGTCGAGCCAGCTCTTGGCCTCGTCGAAGGCGCGGCGCGAGACGATGTCGCTGCCGAGGCGCCCGATGCGGCCCTCCATCGTCACGTCGGGCGTGCGGTTGACGAAGCGCACCGTGTACTTGTCGACGACCTCGACCTTCTCGAGCGCCGGGAACAGACGCTTGGCCACGGCGGGGACTTCGGGCGGCAGGTTCTTGCCCTGCACCGAATCGCGGATCAGGACCGAGGTGAACAGCGTCTTGTTCGAGGAGATGTCGTAGTCGGGACCGAACATGCGGTCGCGGCTGAAGGTGAAGACCACGTCGTCGGCCGTCAGCTCGTCGCCGTTGTGGAACTTCACGCCCTTGCGCAGGGTGAACTCGACGGTGCGGTCGTCGATGCGCTTCCAGCTCTCGGCGAGGCCCGGCACTTCCTCCAGCTTTGCAAGCAGGTCCTGCATGATCAGGCGCTCGAAGATGAAGGAGAAGACGCGCTGGCCGACATTGGACTGCTCGCGCAGCGGCTCCAGCGCGGCGCTGTTGGCGATCTGCTGCACAGCGATGGTGATGGCGGGGCGGCGGTCGGCCTGCCCCAGGGCGATTCGCGGCAGGCCGAAGCTGGTGGCGGCGAGGCCGGATGCGGCGATCAAAGCGCGGCGGCGCAGAAACATGGCGTAAGCCCCCTGGACGGCGAGGGCGGCACGCTAGGGCGCTTCCGTGAACGGCAGGTTTCCGTTGGGTGACGCTTCTTATGTTGCGCTGCGGGAGATTATCCACCGATCTGCAAGTGCGCGCCGATGGTCACGCAAGGTCAGGGAGCGGGCCGGCGGAGCGGCGGCCAGGTTCGCAGCAAGGACTGACGGGGACGCTCGGGCGCGGTAGAGTGGGGCCAGCCTTGGCCAACGGAGAACGATCATCATGTTCATCAAGAGACTGGCCACGCTCGTCCTGGTGGGACTATTGCCCCTGGCGGCCGCCGCCCAGCAGAACGTCGAAGTGAAGTTCTGGTTCAAGGAAAACCCCAATAGCATCTCGGGCTGCATCCAGGCCGATCCGTCCTTCACGCGCGAGCACACTTTCACGATCGTCAACGGCCAGGTCGAGCTGAAGTCGGCCGGCGGGATCGACGTGAAAATGAAGGCGATCCGCCCGAACGTCTACGAGGGCCGTTTCGACCTCGGTCGCATGAACATCATCTATACGGCCGATCTCGGCGCCACGCCGCCGACCCTGGTCGCCCAGACGCAGAATGGCGGCTGCAAGTGGAATGCGGTGAAGGCCTGATTTTTGCGGCTTCCACGTTGTTCTGAAGTGTGAAGCCGGTGCGGCGGTCGGTTCCGTTCAGTGTCACCATTCTGACACTGATGGCGCTGGTCGTGGTGCCGCTCACGAGCGTGCTGCTGTGGCTCGGCTGGCGTTCCGTCGATCTGCTCGAACAGCGCAGCGCCGACCAGAGGGTCTCCCAGCTCGAATCGGCGGTGGAAGACTTTCTCGCCAATGGCTTGCGCGTGGTGGTCTCCGTCGGCCAGACCCTGGCAGGCGGTCCAAGCTTCAACGTCACGGAAAATCCGGTGACGGATGAAGAGCGCCGGCACCAGCTCATCGCCGTGCTGGGACGTCATTCAGCGGTGCAGTCGGCGTTCGTAGGCTATACCGACGGCAGTTTCATTTATGTCGGTCGGCCGGAAACCTTCACTATCGAGCAACGCATCGAACTGGATGCGCCGGATGGAGAGTCGATCATCGTGCGGGTGATCGAGGCGGGGGCGTCCCCGCGCAAGGAAACCTACTGGTTCTATTTGCCGGACGGCAGCCACGGCCCCGCCCGGACGACCATGACGACCTTCGATGCCCGCACCCGGCCCTGGTATGTCGAGGCGATGAAGGCGAAGCAGGGGATCCTCACCGAGCCGTATCGCTTCGCCCAGACACCCGACGCCGGCATCTCCGCGGGCATTCCGCTGCACACCGGTATCGGCGTCGTGGGCTTCGATTTCACGCTCCGCACGCTGTCCGAGCTTCTCACCGCTTACAAGATCACCGAGAATTCGGTGATCGTGGTGGGGCATTCCGGCGGCGCGGTCGAGATCGAGTCGGAGCCGTGCGCGCCGACGCTGCCCGGTTGCCTGCTGGCCGACGCGCTGGTGCGGCAGATCCTGCACAAGGCCGTGGAGGAGGCGGTCGCCACCGACGCGAAGATCGACCGCCAGGTCGATGCTGGAGGCCACGTCTATCGCGTGATCGTTCATCGCATGCCTGTACTGCTGGGGCAGCGCTTCGTGATCGCCGCAGCGGTGCCCGTGCTGGAACTGACGGCCGAGTCGCGCGTACTTCTGCAGCGGGCCGCACTGGCTGCGGCCGTCGCCGTGGCGCTCGCCGCGCTCGGGGCGTTGGCCGCGTCGCTCATCCTCTCGCGCTCGATCGCGCGCATCGCGCTCAAGACGGAGCGCATCCGCCGGCTCGATTTCTCCGACCAGCAGCCGGTGCGAAGCCGGATCAGCGAGATCGTCCTCCTGTCCGATGCGGTCGAGAACATGCGCGAGGGGCTCGAAATCTTCGGCCGGTACGTGTCCAAGGACCTCGTGCAGCAGATCATGCGGTCCCCCGAGAGCAGCGGCGTCGGCGGCACGCGCCGCGAAATCACGGTGATGTTCACCGACATCGAGGGTTTCTCGCTGCTCACCGAGACGATGGAGCCGGAACTGCTGACCAGCCGCCTGTCGCGCTACTTCGAGGCGCTGGGCGCTGCGATCTCGGCCAATCGCGGCATGATCGACAAATACATCGGCGACAGCATCATGGCGTTCTGGAACGCGCCGGAGACCGATCCGGAACACATTGCCAATGCCTGCCGCAGCGCGCTGCAGGCCGCCGCCGCGGGCCGCGCGCTGTCGGAGAAATGGCGCGAACGCGGCCGGCCGGGCTTTCGCACGCGCTTCGGCCTGCATACGGGTCCGGCGGTCGTGGGCAATGTCGGCGCGCGCGAACGCATCAACTACACGCTGGTGGGCCAGGTCGCCAACCAGGCCTCGCGCCTCGAGGGCATGAACAAGGTCTACGGCACCGAAATCCTGGCGAGCGGCGAAGTGGCCGGGCCGACCGCCGAGCTGTTCGTGTGGCGCCACATCGATCGTGTCGTCGCGGTCGGCACCACCGAGCCGCACGATGTCTACGAACCGATGGGAGAGGCGGCCGGCCGAGCCGAACACGCGACCTTTCTTGCGGCCTGGGATGGCGCCCGGGCGGCCTATGTCGAGGGCCGCTTCGACGAGGCGCTGGTCGGCTTCCGAACCGCTGCGGCGATGCGTGCGGAAGACCCCCCTTGTCGTGTCTTCATCAAGCGTTGCGAGAAGTTCCAGAAGGAGGGCGCGCCCGCGGGGTGGGACGGCACCTGGCAGATGGACCGGAAATAGCGGCGAACCGCCGACTCAGAACCGCACGGTTACGCCCATCGTGAAGAACTTCGTGCTGTCCTGATCGAAAATGGTGCCCACCAGCAGATCGAAATCGAATCGCGGATGGGCGGCCGGCGTGTAGCGCAGGCCCATCTGGTTGCCGATCACACCGGGCTGGCGACCGAAAACCTCCATCATGAGGGTCACGTCCCAGCCGACCACGACTTCGACCTGTCCGCCCCAGAAAACGGCGTTGGGATTTTCGCCGTTCAGATAATTCCAGCCGGCATTCAGGTTGATCCGGAATCTTTCCGTGACCGGCACGGTCACCAGCGCTGTCAGGGAAGCCAGACCCAGTTCGCCGGTGCGCGCGTTGACCCCTGCGTTCATGCCCAACGCGACCCCGACGCCTTCCGAGGCGGGCTGGAAATTTATCTTCATCTGCGGCCCGATCAGCGGCGCGGCGGTGGCCGCATCCCAGTAGTGCTGGTAGGCAACGCCGAACTGGAGCCAGGGAACTTGCAGGGCCGTGCAGGCCGGCCCGACATTGGCGTAGCCGTCGCCCGGCACGAAACGCGACACCCACAGCTCGAGATGGCACGTGCCGGGCGTCTCGACTTCGGAATCGTCGACGATACGCGCGCCCCCGGCGGCCAATGCCGGACCGGCAAGCACGCCGGCGGCGACCCACAGGAGAGCGCCGAGAAATATGCAGTAGCTGTTACTTTTCACGCGGGCGGAGACTCGCCTGATATCGTTACGCAGGCAAGTCGCTTCAGATACGCATCAACGTACGGACGTGCGTCGCGACCGATTCGGCCAGAGCGGCGAGGTCGTAACCGCCTTCGAGAACCGACACGAGGCGGCCGCCGGCGTGTCGGTCGGCAATCGCCAGAAGCTCCTGGGTCAGCCAGACGAAGTCCGCCGTCTCGACGTCGAGCTGCGCCAGGGGATCGTGGCGATGGGCGTCGAAGCCCGCCGAGACGATGACCAGTTCGGGCGCGAAGCCGTCGAGCGCCGGCAGCAGGCGATCGCTCCAGGCCGCCCGGAATTCGATGCTGCCGCTGCCGGCCGGCAACGGCACGTTCACGACATTGCCGGCGATGCCACGCTCGCGCAGCGAGCCGGTGCCGGGATAGAGCGGATACTGGTGCGATGAGGCGTAGAACAGGTCGGGGTCGCTCTCGACCACGGCCTGCGTGCCCTGTCCGTGGTGGACGTCGAAGTCGATCAGGGCGATGCGGCGGATGCCATAGGCGGCGCGGGCATGCAGGGCGCCGATCGCTGCATTGTTGAACAGGCAGAAGCCGCCGGGCACGTCGGGCGTGGCGTGATGGCCGGGCGGGCGTACGGCCGCGAACGCGGTACGGGCACGGCCGGCCAGCACGCCGTCGACTGCGGCCACGACGGCGCCCGCGGCATGGCGCGCGGCATTGGCGCTGCCGGCGCTCATCACGGTGTCGGCATCGACATGGACCAACTCCCCGGGCGGCGGGCGGATGCCCAGGATGGCGTCGACATAGGCCTGCGGATGGACGCGCGTCAGCTGCTCGATGGTGGCCGGGGGCGCCACCAGGCGGGTGAGGCTTGCGAACTCTTCTTCGGCCAGCGCCGCCGTCACCGCGCGCAGCCGGTCGGGTCGCTCGGGGTGGAAGTCGCCGGTATCGTGCTCGAGGAACGACGGATGGCTGATCAGCAGCGTCATGCATCCCCCTCTAGCGCGCTTCGGCGATCTGCGACAGAGTCACCGGCAACCCATCGATCGCTGTGAGGTTGTTTTGTCAAAGTTGCACTGTCTGGTCGTCGCCGTCCTGGTCCTTTTCGCCGGGCAGGCCTCCGCCCAGGAAACCACCTTCCGGCTGAAGAATTCGATGGCATATCCGATCGCCCAGCTCTCGGTTTCGCCGACCCAGCTCAACATGTGGGGGCCGAACGTCCTGCGGCCGCCGGTCATCAAGGCCGGCGAGGCCCGCGAGGTTTCGTACAGGGCGGCCACCGACTGGTGCATGGGCGACCTGAAAGTCACTTTCGCCGACGGCGGTCCGCCCGCCGTCTGGGGTTACCTGAATCTCTGCACCCTGAGGAATATCTCGCTCCACTACGACCGCATGAGCGGCATCACCACCGCACGCTACGACGAGTAGGAAAATGGACGTCTTGCCGGGCCTGCCTTTCGACAACAGTTACGCGAGACTGCCGGAGCGGTTCTATGCCCGGCTGGCGCCGACGCCGGTGGCGGCGCCGCGGCTGGTGAAACTGAACCACGCGCTCGCCCGACAGCTCGGCCTCGATCCCGAGGCGCTGGCGTCGCCGCAGGGCGTCGAGATGCTGGCGGGCAACCGCGTCGCGCCGGGTTCGGAGCCGATCGCGCTGGCCTATGCGGGCCACCAGTTCGGCAACTTCGTGCCGCAGCTGGGCGATGGCCGCGCCATCCTGCTGGGCGAGGTCGTGGATCGCGCCGGCGTCCGTCGCGACATCCAGCTCAAGGGCTCGGGTCCCACGCCCTTCTCGCGCAGCGGCGATGGCCGCGCCGCGGTCGGGCCGGTGCTGCGCGAATACATCGTGAGCGAGGCGATGGCCGCGCTCGGCATTCCGACGACGCGCTCGCTGGCCGCCGTCACCACGGGCGAGCCGATCTGGCGCGACGGCGAAATTCCGGGCGCCGTGCTGACGCGTGTCGCCTCCAGCCACGTCCGCGTCGGGACCTTCCAGTTCTTCGCCGCGCGCGGCGACACCGAGGCGCTGCGCCTGCTCGCCGACCATGTGATCGCGCGGCACTATCCCGAGGCCCGCCAGTCCGCCGAGCCCTATCGCGCGCTGTTCGAGGGCGTGATCGGCCGCCAGGCCGCGCTGGTCGCCAAGTGGCTTCTCGTGGGCTTCATTCATGGCGTGATGAATACCGACAATTGCTCGATCGCCGGCGAGACCATCGACTACGGCCCCTGCGCCTTCATGGACGCCTATGACCCCGAGACGGTGTTCAGCTCGATCGACCAGCAGGGCCGCTATGCCTATGCCCACCAGCCGGGCATCGCGCACTGGAACCTGGCGCGCTTCGGCGAGACGCTGCTGCCGTTGCTGGCCGAAGACAGCGACAAGGCGCTGGCCATCGCCAACGAGGCGCTGGGCACCTTCCGCGATCGCTATGTCAGTGCCTTGACCGGCGGCTTGCGGCGCAAGCTCGGCCTGTTCACCGAGGAAGAGGGCGACTCGGCACTGGCCCAGGACCTGCTCAACGCCATGACCGAAGGCCAGGCCGATTTCACCCTGACCTTCCGTCGCCTGGGCGACGCCGCCGCCGATCCGGCGGCCGACGCCGAGGTCCGCCGTCTGTTCGCGAACAAGCCCGCATCGTTCGATGCCTGGCTGCCGCGCTGGCGCGAACGCCTGGCCCGCAAGCCGCAGGACGGCGCCGGCCGGCGCGCCGCAATGCACGCCGTGAACCCGCTCTACATTCCGCGCAATCACCGGGTCGAGCTGGCGCTGGCCGCCGCGGCCGAGCGCGAGGATTACGCGCCGTTCGAGGAACTGCTCACGGTGCTGGCCAAGCCTTACGAGGAACGGCCGGAATTCGCCTCCTACGCCGAGCCGCCGCCCGAAGACCAGCGCGCTTACCGAACGTTCTGTGGCACCTGATAAAAGGTCCCTCGCTGCGTTCGGGTGACAGAGGTTTCTGGATCGTCGCACTGCGTCCCTCCACCTACCTTGTCATCCTGAGCGCAGCGAAGGACCTTTCCTGTGCGTCCTAAAGATTGACAGCAGTCGGCCTCGCGTTCTTCCAGTCGATCCACTGGTCGAGATGCATGAATCGTCCGTCGTCGGTGCCGATCTCGTGTGCGATCAGGGCATTGAGCTTGGCGTTCATCATCGCGATCAGGTCGCGGTTGCCGGCGAAGTCGTGGGCCAGGTTCACGATCTCGTCGGGATCGTTCGCGAGGTCGTAGAGTTCGAGGTCGTTGTTGGTGCGAAGCTCCTCCAGGGTCGCCGGCGTGTTGAAGCCGCGGAACGAGAAGTAGCGGCTGAACTTGTAGCGCTCGTCGACGATCGAGCGGATGCAGACGCGCAGTGTCCAGTCGATGGGGAACGACTCGATCTTCTGGAATCGCTCCGAGCGCACGATCGATTTGTCGAGCAGGGTCTCGTAGAGCGTCCGCGTGAAGGTCGCGTCGTGCACCATGAGCTGGCTGTAGCAGAACAGGGTGCCGCCGCGGTTCCGCGTGAAGCCGGGATTCACCGGCTGGCGCAGCAGGGGTGAGAAATCCCGTCCCTTCATCTGCGCCATCGTGTCGGCCACCGCCGCCGTCGGTTTCCCGGTGAGGGAAACGATGGTCGGCACGAAGTCGAGATGCGAGGTCAGTTCGAGGCAGCGCTGGCCGCCCTTGATCTCCGGATGAACCACGAGCATCGGCACCTGGTTCTGCTGGCGGTAGGTGGTCGTGCCCTTGCCCTGCAGGCCGCCGTGACTGGCCAGCAGGTCGCCGTGATCGGATGTGAAGATCACGATGGTCCTGTCGGTGAGATCGAGCCGGTCGAGTTGGTCGAGCAATTGCACGATCTGCTGGTCGGCGTCGCGGATGGCGTTGAAGTAATAATTCTGCCTGAGCCGCATGCGTCCTTCCTCCTGCGGGATCAGTCCCGTCAGGATGGCGTTGGCGGCCTTGTAGATGCGATGCGCCGGCACGCGATCGGGCGTGTCGAGCGATTGCTGCCAGGTCTTCTGCAGCGGGATCTCGTTCCACTCCCGCCGATAGAAGGAATCGTTGGGCGGAGGGGCAATGGTGAGCCTGGCTTCGACCGCCTGCACCGGCGGCTGGCCGGGCTTGTCGGTGTTCACCCACATCACGTCGTGCGGGTTCACGAGATTGACCGCGAGATACCAGGGCTGGTTCTTGTCCGTCATCGGCCGGCCCTTGGCCTTGAGCCACTGGATGGCCTGTGCCGCCGTGATCTGGTCGTACTGGTAGCCGCCCTGGGCGCCTTCGATGAAGTCGCCGACGCCGGTATAGTCGTAGAAGCCGTAGTCGCGGTCCATCGTGGTCTCGAACAGCGCCTTGACGTCGTCGGCGTGGTTCTCCATCGCCATCGCGCCGTTGAGGTGCCATTTGCCCTTGTAGGCGGTGTAGTAGCCCATCTTGCGCAGGATCTTGCCGATGGTCGGCAGCCTGGCATCCAGGCTCTTCAGGTAGGGCAGGCCGGCATTGTCGAAGATGCCGTTCAGCGGCATGTGCAGGCCCGTATAGATCACGGCGCGCGAGGCCGAACACATGTCGGCCGCGATCTGGTGATTCTCGAAAAAGGTCCCCGTCGTGCGCAGCCGTTCGTGTCCCGGCAGCGGGATCGGCCAGCCGGGGCCCATGTAATGTTCCTGGTCCGTCAGGACGAAGAGGATGTTGTAGCCGCCGTCGTTCGAGCCCGGCGCCTCGGCCGACGGAAAGGTCGACTCGGTGCCGCCGGTCATGCGGGCCGGCGGATCGGCGGCGAGAGCGTCGCGGGCGGCCAAGCCCGACGCGGTTGCGGCGAGGGCAGCGCTGCCGGCGATGAAGGTTCTGCGCGAAGGATCGGTCACGGCTTCCTCGAAGGATTGAGGCTCATAACATGACGCAAAACGGCGTGGAAATTCATGGCGGTCCTCACCTCGCGGTCCCCGGTCGTGGCGTGCGCGCGAACTTGAGAAGTCGCGCGCAGTCGACATGCTGTTCGAGATGATCGGCCAGCCGGTCGAGCGTGGCGTCGATACCGGCCTCGTAGTCGAGACCGGAACTCGCGGCGCCGATCCATTGCAGCCAGCGACGTCGTTGCCGATCGTCAGCCAGCAGGCCGTGAATGTAGCACCCGGCAATCCTGCCACTCGCGTCGATCGCGCCATCGGTGCCGCCGCGGTCGAGAGCGAGCAGCGGAGGCGCCGTCGCGGTCGTGCGCCCGACATGCATCTCGTAGCCCGTGAACGGCACGCCCTCTCAAGCGGTCTTCCCGGTGACCTCGACCAGCACCTTGTCGCCGCTCAGGACGGTCTCCGCGTCGAGCAGATCCGGGCCTGTTCGCCGACGGCATGAGACGATCGCCGAGCCTGTGCCCTGGATCATGAGCGCGCGCGTCGTCATGGGCCTCCGATCCAATCGTAGAAGCGAAATCCACAATAATTGCGTCATCGCTGCGATTAATGAGTTGACGCGTAGCAATCGCGGACCCTATCTGGACAGGAGGCGCGCCCAAAGACGCGTGACAAAAACGCTTGCTTGGGAAGGTGATGTCGTTTTCCGCTCGATGGCTGGCGGTGTTGGCGGCCGTATTGCTCGCGGTCCGGCAGGTGTCGGCGTTTGCCCAGACGTTGATCGAAGAAGATCCGCCGAAGACCTTCGCCGAAGGCTTCATGCAGGGCGTCGGCCTCCCTGTGATCAGTCTCTACCACCTGGCCGCGATGATCGGCATCGGCATCCTGGTCGGCATTGCCGCGCGGGGCATCCTGCCGGTGCTGGCCTTCGGGCTCGCCGCCATCGCCGGCGTGGTGCTCCAGCTCAGCCCGTATGACATCCCCGCGGACGGTGCCTTCGTCGCGCTGACGACGATGGTCATCGGCGTCCTCATCCTCCTGCGCCAGTCGATGAGTCCCCGGGTGGCGTCGACCGTGTTCGCCGTCGCGGGACTCGTGCACGGCTATTCCCTGGGCGCGGTGCTGGTCGGCGCCGATACCGTGCCGATCGTGGCCTATGTCGCGGGCCTGCTGGTCGCCCAGACGGCGCTCGGAGTCGTGTCCTGCGCGATCACGCTGGGCGCCACCAAATGGCCGGCGCAGCGGACCCTGCTGATGATCGCCGGAAGCCTCGTGCTGGTGGCGGGCGCCGTCGCCGCCATCGAGGCCGCGGGCCTCGTCAACTGATCCGGGCGTTTCTCGCAACGGCATCGGCAGCCTCTTCGTGAGGCGGCCATGATCGTTGCGGGCGTGGCATGCCGGCACGAGACATCGGCCGACGAACTCGAGCGGGTCGTGCGCATGGCGCTTGGCCTGTTCGACCTGCCTGTCGAACGGCTGGACGCGCTGGCCACGGCATCGGAAAAAGCGACCGAACAGGCCTTCGCCGAAGTTGCGCGGCGGCTGTCGGTGAAATGGGTCGCCTGCACGGTGGACGATCTCGACCGGGTCGCCGGGCGCGTGCTCACGCCGTCCAAGCTGGTGCTGAAGGCGAAGGGTTTGCCGTCCCTCGCGGAGTCATCGGCCCTGGTGGTGGCGGGGCGCGATGGCCGGCTGTTGGGCACACGCGTGGCGACGGAACGCGCGACCTGCGCCATCGCCATCGGAGAGGGACGATAGCGCCCCAGGCGCGGGGGAACCGAGGCGTCCCCTCGCGAGTTTGGATACTCTTGCATCCTGGCGACGGGCGACGCATCGCTCGTCTCATTCAGTCGAGCGGCGGAGTTGATGGCAGTCGAGCGGTGGAGTTGATGGCGACGCATCCGGATTTCGACGCGGCCTTCCGGGCCGAGTTTCGCGAACTGGTTCTGTGGCGGCGCGACGTGCGGCGCTTCCGCACCGACCCGGTGGCGCGCGAGCGCATCGACGCGCTGCTGGAGGTGGCGAGCCACGCGCCGTCGGTCGGACTCAGCCAGCCCTGGCGGTTCGTGCATGTCGAGTCGGCGGAGCGCCGGCGCGCCGTGGTCGGGAGCTTCACCCAGGCGAACGAGCAAGCGCTTGCCGGTTACGCCGGCGAGAAGCAAACGATCTATGCCGGGCTGAAGCTGGCGGGCCTCAGGGAAGCGCCGGTCCATCTCGCGGTCTTCTCCGACGACGGCACGCATACCGGCAGCGGCCTCGGCCAGCAGACCATGCCGGAGACCCTGCACTATTCAGTGGTGGCGGCGATCCAGACGCTGTGGCTGGCGGCGCGCGCCGACGGGATCGGCATGGGTTGGGTCTCGATCCTCGACCCGAAGGCGGTGACCCGCGTGCTCGACGTGCCGGCCGGCTGGACTCTCGTGGCCTATCTCTGTCTCGGCTTCCCGGCCGAGGAGCATCTCGATCCCGAGCTGGAACGGCATCACTGGGAAGTGCGCAACGATCTCGGCGACATCGTGCTGACACGCTGACGCTTTGACAGGCCTCCTTCGCCGGGCATTATTGCGCCGCAGCATTGGAGGGTAGGCGTGAGTTCAGGGGATCGGCCAGCGGAGCAATCGATCCCAGATGCTTTGTTGTATCTGCTGGCGGCCCTTTGCGGCGTCGCCACGGGTATCGTGGGCGCCGCCTTTCATCTCGCCGTCGATGCGCTGGTCCCCTGGCCCTCCTGGCTGGTGGCACGGATGGGCCACGGCGCGCTGACAGTCGCTGCGGCTGCAGCCATCGCCGCCATTGGTCTGGTCGCGGCCTTCTTCCTGACGCGCGCCGTCGCGCCGGAGGCCGCCGGCAGTGGCGTGCAGGAAATCGAAGGTGCCATGGAAGGACTGCGCAAGGTGCGCTGGCGCCGCGTGCTGCCCGTGAAGTTCGTGGGCGGCGTGCTGGCTCTGTCGTCCGGCCTGGTGGCGGGGCGCGAGGGCCCGACCATCCACATGGGCGCCTCGATCGCGCAGGCCATCGCCGAGCGACTGAAGCTCAGCGAGGCCGAACTGCGCGGCCTGCTGGCCGCGGGCGCCGCCGCCGGCCTGGCGGCCGCCTTCAACGCGCCGCTGGCGGCGATCCTTTTCGTGATCGAGGAGACGCGCAAGCAGTTCCGTTACACCTTCCGCTCCTACACCGCCGTCATCATCGCCTCGGCGGCCAGCGCCATCGGCATGGAGATGGTCGGCGGCACGGCGCCGCAGCTCAAGCTCGACAATGCCGAGATGCCGCTGTCGCTGCTGCCGGCGTTCCTCGTGCTGGGCGTGGTGCTGGGCGGGCTCGGCCTCGTCTTCAACAGCACCCTGGTCTTTCTGCTCGACTGGGTGTCGGCGACCTTCCGGCGCGTGCCGTTCGTGCCGGCGCTGCTGGTGGGGGCCGCCGTCGGCGCGCTGGCCCTCGTGCTGCCGCAGGCGGTGGGCGGCGGCGAATTGCTGATTCCCGGCATCGTCACGGGAAACCTGCCGATCGCGACCCTGCTGCTGCTCTGCCTGATGCGCTTCGCGGGCACCATGCTGAGCTATCCGGTCGGCGTTCCCGGCGGCATCTTCTCGCCGATGCTGACGCTTGCCGCCACCGTGGGCCTGATCGCCGCCTCGCTGCTCGAGGCCGCCGTGCCCCTGCCGCCCCTGGGGGCCGCCGCCTTCGCCATCGTCGCGATGGGCGGCCTGTTCTCCGCCTCCATCCGCGCGCCGCTGGTCGGTGTCGTGCTGGCCGCCGAATTGACCGGCGGCTATGCGCTCATCCTGCCGCTGATCGTGACCTGCGTGACGGCCAACGGCGTCGCGCAGGCGCTGGGCGGCCGCCCGATCTACGAGCTGCTGCTGGAGCGCACGCTGCGCCTGTCCGGCCAGGTGCCGCCGCCGCCCGTCGAGACCGGCGTGCCGGCGCCGGTCGGCTCGGATGACCGGCGCGGCGCTTAAGAGGGGCGCGGCAGGAACCAGTCCAGGATCCGCGCATTCTCGTCGCGCGGATAGGTGTGGGAGAGATCGGCGATCTCGCGATAGACGACATCGGCGCCGGCCTGGCCGAGTGCACGCTGCGCGCCCTGCGCCATCTCCGGCGGAAACATCCAGTCCTGTGCGCCATGCACGATGTGGACGGGCAGGTCGCGGACGCGGTCGGCGTCGGCGAAGGTCATCAGCATCGGGTGGAAGCTCGCGGCGATCGGCGCGAGATGCGTGAAGCGGCAATCGCCGCGCAAGCCAACGACATAGGTGAAGGTGCCGCCGTCGCTCATGCCGGTCAGGAGCTGGTGCGAGGCATCGACGTTCCAGTCGCTGGCGACGTCGGCGGCCATGCGCTCGATGAGCGGCCCGTCGACCTCCGGCTCCATCAGCGACCAGGTGGCGCCCGAGGCCGTCGGCGCCAGCACGATGAAGCCGCGCGTGCGCGCCTCGCGGACCCAGCTCCACAGGAAGGCGCCGCCATTGCCGCTGCCGCCATGCAGGGCCACGACCAGCGGCCAGCTTGTCGCCGCGTCGTAATATTCCGGCACGTAGAGCGAGAAGCCGCCGCGCGTTCCGGGCGGACCGCCGACATGCAGGAAGCCCACGCCCGCGCGCGTCGGGTCGGCGGCGGCGAGGCGTTCCTGCAGGACCGCGTCGCCGCGCGCGGCCTGTTCGAGAAAGAAGTGACTCACCGGGCGCAGGTGCGGCGCCATCGGATAGAGCGCCTCGCAGGCACGCGGATAGCCGCGCAGCGCACGGTAGGCGGCGACGATGGGCTGTGGCGCGGCGGGCGCGGCGCGAAGGCTGGCGATCGCCTCGCCGGCGAAATGGGCCGCGCGTTCGAGATGCTCGCGCAGCGGTGCCAGCCGTTCCGGCCACTCGAGCGCGCGCGACGCGGCGAGGGCGGGCGCCAGATCGTCGTTGCGGCCGGCGAGCGCTTCGACGATCTGCGGCAGGGTCTGCGGCGCCAGATGCCGGCTGGCGAATTCGAGGGCGTGCAGCGCCCGGAGGGTCGCCGGCACCAGCGCCGAGAGGGCGTCGATGGCGGGCTGGTCGGCCATCAGTCCTTCAGCAGGGTGGCGTTGAGGGCCGGCTTGCCGCGGATCATGTCGGCCGCCTTTTCGGCGATCATCAGCACCGAGGCATTGAGGTTGGCGGAGGGCATGGTCGGCATGACCGAGGCATCGACCACGCGCAGCCCTTCGAGCCCGCGCACGCGCAGCTGGTCGTCGACGACGGCGGTCGGATCGCTGTCCGGCGCCATGCGGCAGGTCCCCATCAGATGGAAGGTGGTGGTGCCACGCTCCCGGGCGGCCTGCAGCAGGTCGGCGTCGGATTGCTTTTCGACGCCGGGAAACTCCTCGCGGTCATAGTATTTGCTGAGCGCGCGCGATCCCAGCAATCGTCGCGCGAGCTTCATGCCGGCCAGCAGCACCTGCCGGTCGCTTTCGGCGGCGAGATAGTTCGGCTGGATGGTCGGATGCTCGAACGGATCGGTGGACCGGGAGCGGACATATCCAATCGAGTCGGGCCGCTGCTGCCACGAGGCGATGGTCATGCCGGGGAAGTCGTCGAGCGTCGACTGCACGCCTTCCTTGTAGCTGGCCGGGGTGAAGGTGAGCTGCAGGTCGTAATTGTCGACCCGTTCGTCGGATTTCCAGAAGACGTAGATGAGGGTCGGATTGAGCGTCAGGATGCCCTTGCGCATCGTTACGTACTTCATGACCTCACCGACCAGTCGCAGGCCCTTGGAGCGTTCGTTGATGCTGATCGCGTCCTTCACGCGCGCGACGAAGCGCGGCGCGTAATGGTCGCGCAGATTCTCGCCGACCCCCGCCACCTCGTGCTTCACCTCGATGCCGAGCGACTTCAGCAAAGGTCCCGGGCCGATGCCCGAGAGCTGCAGGAGCTGCGGCGAGTTCACCGTGCCGCCGCTCAGGATCACTTCCTTGCGGGCGCGGACTTCCATCGGTGTGCCGGTGCGGCCGCCCTTGCGGTAGCGCACGCCGACGGCGCGCTTGCCTTCCAGAACGATCGACGTCGCCTGCGCATGGGTGCGCACCTTGAGGTTGGGCCGCGACATGGCGGGATGCAGGTAGCCGCGGGCGGCACTGACGCGGCGGCCCTTGTCGATGATGCGCTGCACGTAGCTCACGCCCGCCTGCATCGTGCCGTTGTAGTCGCGGTTGCGCGGAATGCCCATTTCGACCGCGCCTTCGATGAAGGCCTCGCACAGGGGATCGCGCCATTCGAGATCGGTGATCGGCAGGTTGCCTTCGTTGCCGCGGAAGGTGGCGTCGGCATCGCCTGTCATGCGCCGCTCGCTGCGACGGAAATAGGGGAGCACGTCGGAATAGCCCCAGCCGCGATTGCCGCGCTGTGCCCAGCCGTCGAAGTCGAGTCGCTGGCCGCGATTGTAGATGTGGCCGTTGATCGAACTCGACCCGCCCAGCGTCTTGCCGCGCGGGGCGGCAATGGCGCGGCCGCCGGTCCATTCGCTGGGCTCGGACTTGTAGAGCCAGTTCACCCTGGGATCGACCAGCGTGTACATGAAGCCGGCCGGGATGTGGATGAAGGGATGCCAGTCGCGCGGCCCGGCTTCGAGCACACAGACCGTGACGCCGGGGTCCTCGCTCAGCCGGTTGGCCAGCACGCTGCCCGCCGAGCCAGCCCCCACGATCACGTAGTCGAAACTCTCCATCCGGTTGCTTTCTCTCTCTTCGAGCGGCCTATGACCGCGATTGACCACCGGATCTGGGCAGGAAGCAATGCTCCATCGCGGGAAAACGCCGGGCTTTCACGTCGGCGGAATACGCGGCGGCGGCTTCGGAGATCTTGCCGCCGAGTTCGGCATAGCGCTTCACGAAGCGCGGCGTGAAATCGCTGAACAGGCCGAACACGTCCTCCGACACCAGGATCTGGCCGTCGCAGGCCGGCGAGGCGCCGATGCCGATGGTCGGGATCGTCAGCGCGGCGGTGATGGCGGCGGCCACCGGCTCCAGCGTGCCTTCCAGCACGACCGCGAAGGCCCCGGCCTCGGCCATCGCCTCGGCGTCGCGCGTCACCTGCCGCGCCTCCTCTTCGGACCGCCCGGTCGCCTTGAAGCCGCCGGCCACGTTCACGGCCTGCGGCATCAGTCCGACATGGGCGCACACCGGGATGCCGCGCTGCACGAGATAGCGCACGGTTTCGGCCATGACCTCGCCGCCCTCGAGCTTGACGCCGCTCGCGCCGGTCTCGGACATGACCCTCGCGGCGCTGTGGAAGGCCTGTTCGGGGCTCGCCTGATAGCTGCCGAACGGCAGGTCGACGATCACGCAGGCATGGGTTGCGCCGCGCATCACGGCCGAGCCGTGGGCGATCATCATGTCGAGCGTGACGGGGAGCGTGCTGTCGAAGCCGTAGACCACCATGCCCAGCGAGTCGCCGACCAGCAGCAGGTCGACATGCGGGTCGAGCCAGCGTGCCATCTGCTTGGTGTAGGCGGTGAGGCAGACGATCGGCTCGCCGCCCTTGCGGGCGCGAATTTGCGGCGTGCTCACTCTCTTGGCTGCGGTTACGGCGCTCATGATCTCCTGACCTTTCGAAAGCCGGCTAGTGGACGACGGCGCGGGGCAGCAGCATCCTGATCGACAGGCCGCCGCCGGGCCGGTTGACGGCGCTCGCTTGGCCACCCAATGCCTCGACGTTGCGCCGCACGATCCAGAGACCAAGTCCCGAATGTTCGACGGCACGATCGCTGCCTATGCCATCGTCGGGGCGCAAAGAGAAGTAGCGTTCGAACACGCGGTCGATCTTCTCGACGTCGATGCCAGGGCCCTCGTCGTCGACCACAAGCTCGACCGTCTCGGTCGATACGTGCAGCGAAACCGTGATCTTCGCGCCATTTGCCGAGAAGCTGATGGCGTTCTCGAGAGCGTTCTGCAGAACGATCTCCATCATGCCCGTCGCAGCGCGGACAATGGCGCCATGATCGAGCTTAACTACGAGGCCGATGTCGCGTGCCGCGAGTATCTCGCGGAAATGCCGCGCTGCGTCTTCTACCAGGGGCGCGAGATCGGTCGGCACGCGCGTGGCGTCGATCAGGTCGGCCGCCCCCATGTCGTGGCGCTGGGCAGCCTTCACGAGATTGAGCAGCCGCGCCAGCGAGGAGTCCACGATCTCGAGTGCGCGCCGGGCGCGTTGATCGTCTTCCGGCACGGCGCGGCGCACCGGCCGCAGCGCCGACTGCACGGCGGCGAGCGGCGTCTTGAACGAATGCGCATTGTCCTCGGCCGATTGACGGATCTCGCGCGACACCCGACGCAGTTCATGGACGAGCCGATCGAAATCGCGCGCCACGCCCGCCAGTTCGGGCACGGTGTTGCGCTCGACGAAGGTCGCATCGACGGCACGGCCCAGCGCGATCTCGTCGGCGACATTGCGGAAGCGGCGCAGGCTGAACCGGATGCCCAGCGCCACCAGCACGGCGAGCAGCGCGCCCACCAGATAGATCGCGGCGGCGATGCGGACCTCGCGCGTTTGCCAGTAGGGGCGGCCGATCGACGTGTTGAGGAAGTCCGACGCGACGTGCGTGGTCGTCAGGATCCAGCAATTGCCGCGGGCGCGGATCGGGATGATAGAGGTCAACAGCTCGACCGTGCCGTCGGCTCGCCTGTAGCGCATCTCGTCCGACGCGTTCCACGTGCAGGCCTCGGACAGGCGCTGCAGGAGGCCGCGCTGGCCGAGTTCCTCGAGTTCGGCTGTCACCGCCTCGGGCACGAGCGGCGGTGCGGAGCCCACGAGATAGAAGCGGCTTGCCGTGCGCACCGCGGGCGGCTGGTACATCAGCTTGAGGACGGTCCCGCTGCTGGCATATTTCTCGAGCTCGCGGTTCATGTTCATAGGCGCGGCGGGATCGGTGTCGCGCAGCACCGGCGTGAGGGCTGCGGCGATCAGGGCACTGCGATCCTGGATGGCGCGCGTCACCAGGCTCTGCATCTGGCTGTCCGCGCTCTCGAACTGGCCGTAGAGGACGATGGGCAGCGCCACGAACAGGCCGATCAGCACCACCAGCCTCAGCGTCAGCGACGCGCCGAGGCGGCGCAGCATCGGAACGCGGGCACGTCCTGATTCAGGGGGCGACACGGAAAGCCCCGTCATCTCGACCGGAGCGCGCCGCGTGAAGTGGAGAAATCTTCTCTCCACCAAAAGCCATCAAATTGTTGAGAGAAGGGCTCTCCACTCCGCACCTTCGGTGCTCCGGTCGAGACGACGGGGGCTGCTGCGCCCGGATGGCTTTGACCGGGTTCACCGGCGTTCATCCCACGCTAGTCCTCGCCCCAGCGGTAGCCGAACGACTGGTAGTTCTGGATCTCACCGAACTCGGGATCGATGGCGCGGAACTTGTTGCGGATACGCTTGATGCAGGAGCGGACGTTGGTTCGGTAGCCATTCTCCCCGCTCCCCGCGATGAAGCCGACATAGTGCATGCAGTCGTAGACGGCGCGGTAGCTGACAAAGCTGCCGACGTTGCCCGCCAGCGTATGGACGATCTTGAACTCGGTCACCGTCAGGTTGAGGTCGGTCTCGTCCCACAGCGCGCGGCTGACCGCCGGTTTCAGCAGCAGGCGGCCGCAGTGAAAGTTGCCTTCTCCGTCGGCCGTCATCGACTTGCCGGCGCGGTCGGCGATCAGGCGCAGGCGGCGGGCGAGGATCGGCACGCCGCGCGACTTGTCGACGAAGTCGATGGCGCCGCGGTCGAGGGCGAGCTGCTCGTAGTTGGGCTCGCTGTGTCCCGTCAGGAATACCACCGGCAGGTTGATACCGGCGCGTTGCAGTCTGGGCAGCAGGTCGATGCCGGAGATGCGCGGCAGGCCCCAGTCGAGCACGACGATCTCGATGTCGCTGGCCGTCTCCAGGAATTCGACCAGGCCAGTGCCGTCGCGGAAGGCGGCGACATCGAAACCGTGGTCTCCCAGTTCGCCGCTCGCGGCCTCGCGGAAGTCGTCGTCGTCTTCCACGAAGGCGATGCGAACCCGCCGGCCGGCCTCGGTCTCAGCGTCCGGCCTGAATCCGGACGTCGAGCTGGGCCAGGCAGATCCGTCGTCCTTCGTCTGTGTCGTCATCGCTCTTCACCTTGTAAGCGAGGGTTCCGTACTGCTTGGTTTCGATATCCGGATAGAGCTGGATGTCGAGAGTGCACCTACCCATGCGATAACGCCACTGCTTGCCAGGGGGGTGATTTTCCTCGCTGGTCGGCGGGCCGAGCAGGGCAAGTAACTCGGATTCGCGGTACCCGGTGAGCACCGGCGCTGGCGCTTCGATGGCCGGAGCCGCCACGACACCTTCATCAACCGCAGCAACCGCCGTTGGCTTCACGGGCCGCGCAACGCGTGCGACCGGCGGCGATGGAGGAGTGGCCTGTCGCACGGGTGCTGCAGGCGCCGGCTTGGGGGCGGTGAGGCTTGCAAGATCGTCGCGTGCAGCGCGCATCACCTCGCAGCCGGAAAGGAACAGCAATCCCAATCCCACACCCAGGGTCCGTATGGTCAAAGATCCAATCGTCATCCGCATTCGAGAAGCCTGCTGACAGGCCTTAAGCTGGCCCTGTGGCGGGTTTGCGGCACAATGCCATGCAACGACAGCGCGATTCCCGTAGGAACAACGCTTTCGAACTCTCAAGATTACGGCGAGTCGTCACCGGGGCAAGCACCATTTCGGGTAGTGGTGCGCCATCGTATGGAGAAACCATGGATATCAGCAAGGACACGACCACCACACCCGGAACGATTCGTCGCGCCGACTACACGCCGCCGCCGTTCGTGATCGATACCGTCGACCTCGATGTCGAGCTGGGACGGGAGGCCACCGTCGTCGTGTCGCGCCTGGCGGTGCGGCGCAATCCGCTCGCTGCAGGGAAACCCGCCGATCTGGTGCTCGACGGCAAGAAGATGGAACTCGTATCCGTGCGGCTGGACGGCCGGGCGGCAATTCACCAGGTGAAGCCGGAGACGCTGACGGTCGGCGGCGTGCCCGACGGTTTCACGCTGGAGATCACGACGCGGCTGCGTCCCCAGGACAACACCGAACTCACCGGCCTCTACAAATCGCGCGATCTCTTCTGCACGCAGTGCGAGGCCGAGGGCTTCCGCCGGATCACCTATTTCCTCGACCGTCCCGACGTGATGGCGCGCTACACGACGCGCATCGTGGCCGACCGCGCGCTGGCGCCGGAGCTGCTGTCCAACGGCAATCTGGTCGACAGCGGCGCGCTGGCCGATGGTCGGCACTTCGCCAGGTGGGAGGATCCGTTTCCCAAGCCGTCCTATCTCTTCGCACTGGTCGCGGGTCCTCTCGAATGCCTCGAGGACCGCTTCACGACGCGCTCGGGCCGCGAGGTGACGCTGCGCATCTACGTTCGCCCGGGCGATGTCGGGCGCTGCGGCCATGCGATGGAGTCGCTGCAGAAGTCGATGAAGTGGGACGAGGATGTCTACGGCCTCGAATACGACCTCGACACGTTCATGATCGTCGCGATCGACGACTTCAACATGGGCGCGATGGAAAACAAGGGGCTGAACGTCTTCAACTCGAAGCTCGTGCTCGCCAATCCGGAGACGGCGACGGATCTCGACTATCATTCGATCGAGGCCGTCATCGCCCACGAATACTTCCACAACTGGACCGGCAACCGCGTCACCTGCCGCGACTGGTTCCAGCTCTCGCTCAAGGAAGGCCTGACCGTCTTCCGCGACCAGCAATTCTCGGCCGACATGGGCTCGGCCGCCGATGCGCGCATCGACGATGTCCGCCGGCTGCGCGCCGGCCAGTTCCCGGAGGACGCCGGGCCGATGGCCCATCCGGTGCGGCCAGACTCGTATATCGAGATCAACAATTTCTACACCGCGACCGTCTACCAGAAGGGCGCGGAGGTGGTGCGGATGATGCACACGCTGCTGGGGCCGGAGCGCTACCGCAAGGGCATCGATCTCTACTTCGAGCGCCACGATGGCCAGGCCGTCACCTGCGACGACTTCGCGAGCGCGATGGAAGATGCGTCGGGCGTCGACCTCACGCAATTCCGCCTGTGGTACGCGCAGGCCGGCACGCCGGATATCAAGGTCGAAGGCAGCTACGACGCGGTCGGCAAGCGCTACACCGTCACGGTGGGGCAGGGCCTGCGGCCGACCCCCGGCCAGCCGGAGAAGCAGCCGATGCACATACCGCTGTCGGTCGGGCTGCTCGACGGCGCCGGCCGCGATCTGCCGCTCCGGCTTGCCGGCGAAGCGATGGCGGCCGGCACGACGCGGGTGCTCGACGTTCGCACGGCGCGCGACGTGTTCGTGTTCGAGGACGTGCCCGAGAAGCCGGTCGCGTCGCTTCTGCGCGGTTTCTCCGCGCCGGTGAAACTCGAGGCGCCGCGCTCGGACGACGAGCTGACCTTCCTGATGGCCCACGACAGCGATCCGTTTGCGCGCTGGGAAGCCGGCCAGCAACTCGCCGCCCGGCTGATCCTCGAACTGGTCGAGGCGCGCAGGGCCGGCAAGCCGCTGCTCGTGCCGGACCATTTCGTCGATGCCATCCGCCGCACGCTCGACGATCAGCGGCTGGACCGCTCGTTCATCGCCGATGCCGTGACCCCGCCGGGCCTCGCCTTTCTCGGCGAGCTCATGCCGGAGATCGACATCGACGGGCTGTGGGCGGCGCAGCAGTGCGTTCGTTCGGTGCTGTCCGCCCGGCTCGCCGAGCGCTGGAGCTCCGTCTACGATGCGAACCACGCCGCCGGGCCTTACCGCTTCACGCCCGAGGAGGTCGGGCGCCGTCGCCTGCGCAGCACGGCGCTGCAGTACCTGTCCGCCGACAAGGACGAAGCCGCACGACGGCGGGCGGTCGCGTATTTCGAGAGTGCCAGCAACATGACGGAGCAGGTCGCGGGCCTCACGGTGCTCGCGGAACTGGGCGGCGCCGAAGGCGAGGCGGCGCTGGCGTCGTTCTACGAGCGCTGGAAGGACGAAGCGCTGGTTCTCGACAAGTGGTTCGGGATCCAGGCGCGCACGCCGACCGAAGGGACGCTGGAACGCGTGAAGCGTCTCGTCGATCATCCCTCCTACGACCGCAGGAACCCCAACCGCGTCTATTCGCTGATCGGCGCCTTCGCGGCGGGCAATCCGGTGCAGTTCCACCAGGCCGGAGGCGGCGGCTATCGCTTCCTTGCCGATCAGGTCCTGGCCACCGACAGGCTCAACCCGCAGATCGCAGCCCGCCTGCTCGGCCCTCTCGGCTCCTGGCGGCGCTACGACAAGGATCGTCAGGTCCTGATGAGGCGTGAACTCCAGCGCATCGTCGAAGAGCCCGGCCTGTCGCGCGACGTCTTCGAGATCGCCTCCAAGAGCCTCGCCTGACCCAGCATTATTTCATCGGTGCTGCCGCTTGATAAATTGCTGCAACGGTGCAATTATGAATTCGGGTAGTGGGAAAACGAGTTCCCGCCGGCGCGTGGGGCGCTGGCCGGAAAACTTGGGGTATTTACATGCAAACGAACGCGAAATTGATAGTTTCGGGTGTGGCGGTCGCTGTTCTGTCGGTGGCGGCCCTGGCCTATGCCCAGACGGCTGTATTTACCGAGTCGACCGGGCCACAGGCTCCGTCGCAAGTTGCAGCAACGCCGCAATCATCTGTCATGCCGGGAGAAGCGACCTGCGCATCGCAGCATCAGGAACAGCCCGGCCTGTCGACCTCGGATCTGCTGGCCGACAGCTACGAGATCAGGGCGGCCGTTCCGGGCGGAGTCTGGCTGCAGAAGAAGAAGAACGTCTTCTACTGCAATTCCGGAGTCACCCGGGACGACGAGACGATGTGCTGGAAGATCCGCGCCCCGCTCAGGGGCCAGAACTGCACCGAGGCGCAGAACAGGGCCCGGTCGAAGGACATCCGCTCCTAGGACGCGCTGCGCGGACGGGACCGTTTCAGCTCGTCCGCCATTTTCTCCGCGATCATCACCGTCGTGAAGTGCGTGTTGGCACGCACCACGGTTGGCATGATCGAGGCGTCGATGACGCGCAGGCCCGTGCAGCCGATCACGCGGCACTCTGGATCGACCACAGAGCGCGGATCGTCGACCGCCCCCATGCGGCAGGTCCCGCTGGCATGCTGGGCGTCGGAGCATTCGGCGAACATCCAGTCGTCCAGCGCGGCGTCATCGAACGGGTCCTCGATCGAGCGTCCCGTCGTGCCGTACGCCACGCGCGTCGCGATGGCCTTGAAGGCGGGCTGCCGGCAAAGGTCTCGCATCCGGTGGACGCCGTCGCGCATGCGTAAAAGATCGCTTTCGTCCGACAACATCCGCTCGTCGACGCGCGGATCGACGGAGGCATCGCGCGTCGTGATGCGGACGGTGCCCTCGCTGAAGGCCTGGAAGGCCGAGACGGCGAGGCGCGCCCGCGCCGTGCCGCCATCCTCCTCCGGCCGCAGGTTGCCGGCGATCATGATCATGTCGTTCAGGCCGGCGCCCGCGAGGTCCGACGCGTAGCGCAGGCAGCAGTTGGTGTGGCGGTGCATCAGGGTGCTCACCCGCGCATCGTCACGCAGTTCGAGCATCAGGCCGAGGATCGGATGATCGAGCAGGTGCTTCCCGACCGGCAGATCGGCCACGACGTCGATGCCCAGCACGCCCAGCCATTCGCGCGAACCGATGCCGGAACGTTGCAGGATCGCCGGTGAGTGGATCGCCCCGGCCGACAGGATGATCTCGCGGCGTGCCCGCACGTGCCGCGCCCCGCCGCCCGCCTGCACACGGACGCCGCTGACATGTGGCCGGTTGCCCTCGAATTGCAGCGTGTCGACCACCGCCTCGCCGACGATCGTGAGGTTGGCGCGGCCGCGCGCCGGCTCGAGATAGCCGTCGTTGGTCGAGATGCGCAGGCCTTGCCGGCTGTTGATGGCATAGGGCGAGACGCCGGTGCCGTGCGGGGCATTGTGGTCGTCGCACCACGGATAGCCGAGGCCGAGGGCGGCCTCCCTCAGGGCACGGTCGACGGTGCCCCATTGATCGACGGGCGCGCGATAGACCGGAAGCGGACCCTCCTTGCCATGATAGGGCGCATCGCCGAAATCGACGTCGGTCTCGAGCTTGCGGAAATAGGGCAGGCAGGCCTCCCAACCCCAGCCCGTGGCGCCCAGGGCCGCCCAGTCCTCGAAATCCTCGGGGAGTCCGCGGATGGCGATCTGGCCGTTGATGGTCGAGCTGCCGCCGATCGCGCGGCCCCGCCACAGCAGCTTGGGCTCCTGGCGTTCGGTGCGCCGGGCCAGCAGCTTCGGGTAGCGGTAGTTGTCGTCGCCGATGGCGCGCAGGGGATTGGGAATGCGCAGGTGGTGCGGTGTCTCGGCGGTGCGGAAGTCGCGGCCGGCTTCGAGCAGCAGGACCCGGATCGCCGGATCCTCGCTCAACCGGGCGGCCAGGGTCGCGCCGGCCGAACCGCCGCCGATGATGATGTAGTCGTACTCGTCGTCCATGATGGCTCATTGCTCTCGAAGGGCTGGCACGCTTCTTGGTAGAATGCCATCGCCCGTTCAGAAAGCCGCACGCAAAAGGAGCGCCGCATGGTCGCAAATGTCCTGGAGGTCAATCCCGAGCGCCTGTGGGACAGTCTCGAGCGATCGGCGGAGATCGGACGCTTCCGCGATGTCGGGCTGCGCCGCCTCGCTCTGTCGGCCGAGGACAAGCAGATGCGCGACCTGTTTGTCGAATGGGCGAAGACGGCGGGCTGCACCGTCGAGATCGATCGCCTCGGCAATATCTTCGCGCGCCGGCCGGGCACCGATCCGTCGCTGCCGCCGGTCGCCATCGGCAGTCATCTCGACACCCAGATCTGCGGCGGTCGCTATGACGGTATCCTGGGCGTGCTGTGCGGCCTCGAAGTCGTGCGGACGCTGAACGACCGCGGCCTGCAGACCAAGCGCGGCATCGAGGTCATCTGCTGGACCAACGAGGAGGGCGCGCGCTTCAATCCCCCGATGATGGGCTCGATGGCCTTCGCCAAGGTGCTCAGCCTGGAGAGCGTGCTGGCCACCACCGACGATGCCGGCATCACGGTCGAGCAGGCGCTGGACGAGATCGGCTATGCCGGCTCCGCGCCGGTGGGCCGTGAATTCGATGCCTATCTGGAACTGCACATCGAACAGGCGCCGGTGCTGGACCGCGAGGGCTGCGACATCGGCATCGTGGTCGGCGGCTACAAGACACAGGCGCTCAGGCTCACGATCGCCGGCGATACCGGCCATGCCGGCGGCACGCCGATGGCGATGCGGCGCAACGCGCTGGTCGGCGCCGGCTATGTCATCGCCGCGGTCAACGATATCGGCCTCGCCTTTGCCGCTGACGAGGGCCGCACCACGACGACGCGGATCGAGAGCTTTCCCAACCTGGCCGGCACCTATGCCGAGCAGGTCAAGCTCACCATCGACTTCCGCCATATCGATGCCGACCGCTTCAAGGCGATGCGCGCGGACGTCGATGCCGCGATCGCGGCATCGGCGAAGAAGGCCAATGTCGGGATCGAGGTCGCGGAAGGCTGGAGCTGGGGCAGCGAGCTGTTTGCGCCCGAATGCATCGATCTCCTGAAGGCGACCGCCGACGAACTGGGCCTGCCCTATCGCGAGATGAGGAGCCAGGCCGGCCACGACGCCTATGCCGTGGCGACCATGGCGCCGACCGCGATGATCTTCACGCCCTGCTTCGATGGCATCAGCCACAACGTGAACGAGGCGATCGAACTCACCCGCTCGGTCCCCGGCGCCAATCTCCTGCTGAACGCCGCCGTCGCCCGAGCCAACCGCTAGGAGCGACGGGCGCTCAAGCCTGGGTCGGCGTGAAGCGGGCGACGAGCTGGTGCGAATCGCCCGGGTAGGTGAGGCGGACGTGGGTGACGGGCAGGGCGGCCCGCCAGGTCCGGCGCTCGACGATCAGGCAGGCCGTGTTCGAGGGCACCGACAGGGACGCGGCGACGGCCCGGGGGGCGTTGTTGGCGCTGATCCTGTGCTCCGCCGCGGTCCACGGCACTCTGTCCAGCAGCCATCGGCCGGGCGCCACCTCGATGAAACCTTCATCGGCGGCCTGCGGCACGGTCTCGAGGTTGATCAGCCGCTCTTCCAGACAGAAGACTTTCGTGCCGGCGAAGTGACGGGCCACCAGCTCGATGACGCGCCCGGCAGACCTGGTTTCGAGACGGGCGCGATCGAGCGCCGTGCTTCGCCTTGTGGCACGGGATACCAGTTCGAAGCGGTAGGGCCTGCCCAGCGCCAGCACCTCGGCCTTGATGTCGTGGATCTCGAGCACTGCCGCCTGCGACTGCGGTCGCGTCACGAAGGTGCCGGCCTTGCGGCGGCGCTCGACCAGGCCGGCGCGCGCCAGCTTGGCCAGCACGTTGCTCACCGTCATGCGCGAACAGTCGTAGGTCTCGGCCAGCTCGTGCTCGGTGGCGATGCGCGCGCCCGGCGCCAACGTGCCCGACAGGATCCTGCCCTGCAGGTCGCCGAGGATCTTCTGATGCAGGGACACCGGCGCGGCGCTCACGAGGGCTGCAGCACCTTGTGCAGCGCCCGGCGGTAGCGTTGGCCGATCGCCTCGCGATGGATGTGCCGGCCGTCCTGCACAAGCTTGGCGCCGGCCCGCCAGACGCAGTCGACGGTCCGGCGGCTGCCGACGAAGATCCAGGCGTCGAGCCACTGGTCGTGACGGCGATGGGCGAGCGCACTGTCGTCGGCCTTCAGGCTGACGAGGTCGGCAGGGTGGCCGACGGCAACTCCCGAGGGCGCACCGAGCGCCTGGGCGCCACCGGCCAGCGCGCCGTCGAACAGGCTGCGCCCGACCGAGGGCGTTGCGGCCCGCGCCAGCGCGTTGCGCGTGCGCAGGGAAAGCCGCTGGCCATATTCCAGCAGGCGCAGCTCCTCGGCGGCGTCGATCAGGACGTTGGAATCGGAGCCGATGCCGAACCGGCCGCCGCGCTCCAGGAAGGATTGCGCGGGAAAGAGACCGTCGCCGAGATTGGCCTCGGTGATGGGACACAGGCCGACCACGGCGCCGCGCGCGGCGATGCCGTCGGTCTCGGCGTCGGTGACGTGCGTGGCATGGACGAGGCACCAGTGCTCGTCGACCGGCAGGCGCTCGAGCAGGAACTCGACCGGCCGCTGGCCGGACCAGGCGCGGCAATCCTCGACCTCCTTGACCTGTTCGGCGACATGGATGTGGACGGGGCCGCCCTGTGCGAGAGGCAGGATCGCCGCGATCTCCTCGGGCGTCGCCGCGCGCAGGCTGTGCGGCGCGATGCCGACCCGCGCCTCCGGCAGCGACGAGACGGAGTTGCGGCTGGCCTCGATCAGCTTTGCGTAGCGGTCGACGTCGTTGACGAAGCGGCGCTGGCCGGGCGCGGCCGGCAGGCCGCCGAATCCGGCGTGGCGATAGAAGACGGGGAGAAGGGTCAGCGCGATGCCGGTTGCGCACGCTGCGGCGGCAATGCGCGTCGCCAGTTCCGCGATGTCGGCATAGGGTGCGCCGCTCGCGTCGTGATGCACGTAGTGAAATTCGCCAACGCGGGTAAAACCGCTTTCGAGCATCTCCAGGAAAGCCTGCGCCGCGATCGCCTCGACTTCCTCGGGCCCTATATGGTCGACGAAGCGATACATCGCCTCGCGCCACGTCCAGAAACTGTCTTGCGTCGGGCCGCGCCGCTCGGTGAGGCCGGCCATGCCGCGCTGGAAGGCGTGGCTGTGCAGGTTGGGCAGGCCCGGCAGCCCGATCTCGTGGCGTTCGTCCCCCGCCTCGGCGGGAGTGTCCTTCATCAATGTTTCAATCCGGCCGTCCACGATGACGAGGCGCACGCCGTCGGCCCAGCCGTCGGGCAGGAGCAGGGAGCGGAACCACAGGCAGGTTCTGGACATGTTATTATGTATAGTCATAATAAGGGCCGCATGCAATGTGACCGCCTCTGGAAGAACGCACGTCTCGCGACCCTGACCGGCGACGGGCTGGGTATTGTCGAGAACGGACTCGTCGCTACGCGCGAGGGCCGCATCGTCTTTGCCGGCGCGGCGGCGGAGGCGCCATCGCTCGACACGGCGGAGACGATCGATTGCGCCGGCCGCTGGATCACGCCGGGCCTGGTCGATTGCCACACCCACATCGTCTATGGCGGCAACCGCGCGCATGAGTTCGAGCTGCGTCTGGCCGGCGCCAGCTACGAGGAGATCGCGCGCGCCGGCGGCGGCATCGTGTCGACCATGCGGGCGACCCGCGCGGCGACGCAGGAGGCGCTGGTCGCCAGTGCGCTGCCGCGGGTCGATGCGCTGATCGGTGAAGGCGTCACGACGATGGAGATCAAGTCGGGCTACGGGCTCGACCTCGCCAGCGAACTGAAGTCGCTGCGGGCCGCGCGCCGCATCGGCGAGGTGCGGCCGCTGTCGGTGAAGACCACGTTCCTCGGTGCGCACGCGCTGCCGCCGGAAGCGAACGGCGACAAGGATGCCTACATCGCCGCCGTCTGCGACGAGATGCTGCCGGCCGTTGCCCGGGCGGGGCTGGCCGATGCGGTGGACGGCTTCTGCGAGGGCATCGCCTTCACGCCGCAACAGATCGAAAGGGTGTTCGAGGCGGCCAGGGCCCAAGGCCTGCGCGTCAAACTGCATGCCGAGCAGCTCTCCAACCTGCACGGTGCCAGCCTTGCGGCACGCTATGGCGCGCTGTCGGCCGATCACCTGGAGCATGTCGACGAGCAGGGCGTGACGGCGCTCGCGGCGGCCGGCACCGTCGCCGTGCTGCTGCCCGGCGCCTTCTATTTCGTGCGCGAAACCCACAAGCCGCCGGTCGAGCTGCTGCGCCGGCATGGCGTCAGGATCGCCCTCGCCTCGGACAGCAATCCCGGCACCTCGCCGCTCACCTCGCTGCTGCTGGCGATGAACATGGGCGCCACGCTGTTCCGGCTGACGGTCGACGAATGCCTGGCCGGTGTGACGCGCGAAGCGGCGCGGGCGCTGGGCTGTCTCGACAGTGTCGGCACGCTCGAAGCCGGCAAATGGTGCGATCTCGCCGTCTGGGACATCGAGCGGCCGGCTGAGCTGGTCTACCGCATGGGGTTCAATCCGCTGCACGCGCGGGTCTGGAGGGGCAAATGACGCCGATCGTGATAACGCCCGGAACCGTTCCGCTTTCGGCATGGCGCGACATCTATCGCGGCGCCGCGGTGAGCCTCGATCCCGCCGCCTATGAGGCGATCGAGAAGTCGGCTCACGCGGTGTCGTCCATCCTCGCCAGGGGGCAGCCGGTCTACGGCATCAACACGGGCTTCGGAAAGCTGGCCAGCGTCCGCATCGAGGCCGCCGATCTCGAAACCCTGCAGCGCAACATCGTGCTCAGCCATGCCGCCGGCGTCGGCGCGCCGATGCCGGTGCCCGTGGTGCGCCTGATGATGGCGTTGAAGCTCGGCAGCCTGGCGCAGGGCGCGTCGGGCGTGCAGCCCGCCACGGTACGGCTGCTGGAAACTCTGCTCGCGGAAGGCCTGATCCCCGTCGTGCCGTGCCAGGGCTCGGTCGGCGCCTCGGGCGATCTGGCACCGCTCGCGCATATGAGCGCGGCGATGATCGGCGTCGGTTCGTTCCTGGTCGAAGGCGAGGTCGTGCCGGCGCCGAAGGCGCTGGGCGATGCCGGGCTGAAGCCGCTGGTGCTGGGCGCCAAGGAAGGCCTCGCGTTGCTGAACGGCACGCAATTTTCGACCGCCTATGCGCTGGCCGGACTGTTCGAGGCCGAGAACCTCCATGGCGCGGCGCTGGTGACCGGTGCGCTCTCGACCGATGCCGCGCGCGGCTCGGATGCGCCGTTCGATCCGCGCATCCACCAGCTGCGCCGTCACGCCGGCCAGATCGCGGCCGCGGACGCGCTGCGTCGCCTGATGGTGGGTTCGGCGATCCGCGCCTCGCATCTGTTGGGCGACGAGCGGGTGCAGGATCCCTATTGCCTGCGCTGCCAGCCGCAGGTCATGGGCGCCGTGCTCGACATATTGCGGCAGGCGGCGACGACGCTGGCGACCGAAGCCAACGGCGTCACCGACAATCCGCTGATTTTCACCGATCCCGACGAGGCGCTGTCCGGCGGCAACTTCCACGCCGAGCCGGTGGCCTTCGCCGCCGACATCATCGCGCTGGCGCTGTGCGAGATCGGCTCGCTGGCCGAACGCCGCATCGCCATGCTGGTCGATCCGGCGCTGTCGGGCCTGCCGGCCTTCCTGACGCCGCGGCCGGGTCTCAACTCGGGCTTCATGATCCCGCAGGTCACGGCGGCGGCGCTGGTGTCGGAGAACAAGCAGCGCGCCTATCCCGCCAGTGTCGATTCGATCCCGACTTCGGCCAACCAGGAAGACCATGTCTCGATGGCGGCGCACGGCGCGCGGCGGCTGCTCGACATGGCGGCCAACGTGTCGGCCGTGATCGGCATCGAGCTGCTGGCGGCGGCGCAGGGCTGCGACTTCCATCTGCCGCTGGCCTCCAGCCCGCCGCTCGAGGCGGTGCGCACCCGGCTGCGCCGCGACGTGCCGCCTCTCGAAGACGACCGCCATTTCCATCCCGACATCGAGAAGGCCACCGCGCTCGTCGCCGACGGCACCATCGTCGCAACCGTCGGCAGCGGCTACCTGCCCGCCCTTCAGGAGACACCATGAACCGCATCGACAATGCCCGCACCATCCGGGCGCCGCACGGCACCGAACTGTCCGCCAAGAGCTGGCTGACCGAGGCGCCGCTGCGCATGCTGATGAACAATGTCGATCCCGACGTCGCCGAGAAGCCGGGTGAGCTCGTGGTCTATGGCGGCATCGGCCGTGCGGCGCGCGACTGGGAGAGCTTCGACCGCATCGTGGCGGCGCTGCGCACGCTCGAAGCCGACGAGACCCTGCTGGTCCAGTCGGGCAAGCCGGTCGGCGTGTTCCGCACCCATGCCGATGCGCCCCGGGTGCTGATCGCCAACTCCAACCTCGTGCCGCGCTGGGCGACGTGGGAGCATTTCAACGAGCTCGATCGCAAGGGCCTCATGATGTACGGCCAGATGACGGCCGGCTCGTGGATCTACATCGGCAGCCAGGGCATCGTTCAGGGCACCTACGAAACCTTCGTCGAGATGGCACGCCAGCATTACGGCGGCAGCCTCGCCGGCCGCTGGATCCTGACGGCGGGCCTGGGCGGCATGGGCGGCGCCCAGACCCTGGCGGCGACGATGGCCGGCGCCTCGTGCCTCGCCATCGAATGCCGTCCCAGCAGCATCGAGTCGCGCCTGCGCACCGGCTATGTCGACGTCCAGGCCAAAGACCTCGACGACGCGCTCGCGATCATCGCCAGGTCGACGGCGGAGCAGAAGGCGATCTCGGTGGCGCTGCTGGGCAACGCCGCTGAAATCCTGCCCGAGCTGCTGAGGCGTGGCGTGCGGCCCGATTGCGTGACCGACCAGACCTCGGCCCACGATCCGGTCAACGGCTACCTGCCCAAGGGCTGGACGCTGGCCGACTGGGAGACCCGTCGCGCCAGCGATCCGGCCGGCGTCGCCAAGGCCGCAAAGGAATCGATGGCGGGTCATGTCCGCGCCATGCTCGAGTTCCACAAGCTCGGCGTGCCGACCGTCGACTACGGCAACAACATCCGCCAGGTGGCGCTGGAGGAGGGTGTCGCCGATGCCTTCAGCTTCCCGGGCTTCGTGCCGGCCTATATCCGGCCGCTGTTCTGCCGTGGCGTCGGGCCGTTCCGCTGGGCCGCCCTCTCGGGCGATCCCGAGGACATCTACCGCACCGACGCGAAGGTGAAGGAGCTGTTGCCGGACAACAAGCATCTGCACAACTGGCTCGACATGGCCCGGACGCGTATCAAGTTCCAGGGCCTGCCGGCGCGCATCTGCTGGGTGGGATTGGGCGACCGTCATCGCCTGGGTCTCGCCTTCAACGAGATGGTGGCCACGGGCGAACTCAAGGCGCCGATCGTGATCGGCCGCGACCATCTCGATTCGGGCTCGGTCGCCAGCCCCAACCGCGAGACCGAAGCCATGAAGGACGGGTCGGACGCGGTCTCGGACTGGCCGCTGCTCAACGCGCTGCTCAACTGCGCGTCGGGCGCGACCTGGGTATCGCTGCATCATGGCGGCGGCGTCGGCATGGGCTTCTCCCAGCATGCCGGCATGGTCATCGTCTGCGACGGCACGCCGGAAGCGGCAAAGCGGATCGAGCGCGTCCTGTGGAACGACCCGGCGACCGGCGTGATGCGCCACGCCGACGCGGGCTATCAGGAAGCCATCGACTGCGCCCGCGAGAAGGGGCTCAATCTGCCGAGCCTTTGAAGTATTCTCGAACGCGATGGAACATGGTGTGTGCTCGGCAAGGACCTCATCCTGAGGAGCGCTCCGCAGGAGCGCGTCTCGAAGGATGGGCACGCGCACCACGTCTGTCGCCCATCCTTCGAGACGGTCGCTGCGCGACCTCCTCAGGATGAGGTTGTTTTGGTTGGTTCAAGACGGACAGACTCCAGGAGCTGCGCATGACCTTCTCGCTCGTCGGACGCTGTGCCCGCACCGGGATGCTGGGGGCGGTCGTTACGACCTCGTCGATCTCCGTCGGGTCGCGCTGTTCGCATGCGCGGGCCGGCATCGGCGCGGCGCTCACCCAGCACAGGACCGATCCCCGGCTGGGGCCGCTGGCGCTCGACCTGCTGGCCCATGGATTCTCGGCTCCTGAAGCGATGCAGGCCGTGGTCGCCGCGACACCGCACCGGCACTGGCGGCAACTGGCGTTGATCGATGCCGCCGGCCGCACCGCCGTCTATTCGGGCGCCAACGTCCGCGCCGAGCGCGGCGAGGCACAGGGCAGGGATTGCGCCGCCATCGCCAACATCGTGCGCTCCGCGTCGCTGCCGCAGGCCATGGTCGGCGCCTTCGAGGCCTCGCCCGACCTGCCGCTGGCGCACCGCCTGCTCGAGGCACTGGCGGCGGGCGAAGCCGCGGGCGGCGAGTACCAGCCGGTGACCTCGGCCGCCCTGCTCGTCGTCGACCGCGAGTCCTTTCCTTACGTCGACCTGCGCGTCGACGATCATCCCCAGCCGATCGACGAACTCGCCCGGCTGTGGTCGAAATACGAGCCCGAAGCCCACGCCTACGTGATCCGCGCCGTCGATCCGGAAGCCGCAGTACCGCCGTCGGGCATGAAGCTCGAGCCGACCTGATCGCCGGATGCAACTTTTTCGAGGGGCTGGCGTTTGGTCGGCATGCCCCGCGATAATCTCCGTCCCGAGGACTTGGCCGAAGCGGCCGACAAAAAGGCCGCCTGCGAGCGGGTAGAGGCCGAGCTGAAGCGGGCGCTCTGGGCGCAACAGGCGTCGCGGTCCTGGGCGGCTCTTACGGCCGCCAAGCCTCCTCAGTCGAATCTCTGATTTCCCACCGCGTCGAAGCGGCAGCCCAGCCTGTATCTCGATGAAGGGTGCAGGCAGCACACCATCGTGACCGGCGTGGTGCGTGTCCAGGTCCGCCGCGTCAGCATCAGGCACGGTTCCGAAGGATCGATCTGCAGCCGGCTCGCCTGTTCGGACGTCGGCAGCACGGCATCGACGACATGCTCGATCTCGTCGAACGGCACGTTCTGCACCAGATACTCGCCCGGCGGCACGACCGCGAAATCCTGGTCGAGAAAGTCCGGCACCACCTGCGGGTTGACGTAGCGGTCCTCGAACTGGACCGGCACCTCGTTCTCGAGGTGAAGGCACACCGAATGAAAGACCGACTGGCCCGAGCGCAGGCCGAGCCACGCCGCGATGTCGCCGGGGGCGGCCACGCGCTCGGCCGTCAGCAGCGCGCAGCGATAGTCGTGGCCGCGCTGGCGGACCTCGCGGGAAATGCTGGCGATGTGCAGCAGGGTCGATTGCGGCTTGTCCTCGGCCACGAAGCTGCCGACGCCGGCCACCCGCACGATCCGTCCCTGCTGGACGAGGTCGCGCAACGCGCGGTTCACCGTCATGCGCGACATGCCGAATTGCGTGACCAGCTCGTGCTCCGACGGCAGGCGGTGGCCGGGCGGCCACGTTCCGTCCTCGATGTGGCGCACGATATAGTCCCCGACCTGCTGGTAGAGCGCGGTCGGTTCCATCGGTCCCTCAGTGATCCGCGGCGATGGCTTCGACCCGGATTTCCTCGGTGAGCCGGGCCTTCAGCGCCATGAACTCGGGTGACGTCTTGATCGTGTAGTGCCTCGGATGGGGGAAATCGACGGCCAGCTCGGCCTTGATGCGCCCCGGCCGCGCGCTGAACACGACGACGCGGCTGGCCATGAAGATCGCCTCGTCGATGTCGTGGGTGATGAACATCACCGTCTTCTGCGCCTGTTCCCAGATGCCCAGCAGCAGCTCCTGCATCAGCACGCGCGTCTGGTTGTCGAGCGCGCCGAACGGCTCGTCGAGCAGCAGGATCTTGGGGTCGTTGGCCAGCGCCCGGGCGATCGCCACCCGCTGCTGCATGCCGCCCGAGAGCTGCTTGGGAAAATGGTCCTCGAAGCCGCGCAGCCCGACCTGGGCGATGAAGCGGTCGCTGATCTCGCGTTGCTCCGAGAGCTTCATGCCCTTCTCGCGCAGGCCAAAGCAGATGTTCTGGCGGACGTTGAGCCAGGGGAAGAGCGTGTAGCTCTGGAACACCACGCCGCGGTCGGCGCCGGCGCCGACGATCTTCGTGCCGTCCAGCCGGATCTCGCCGATGGTCGGCGTCTCGAGCCCGGCGACCAGACGCAGCAGGGTGGACTTGCCGCAGCCCGACGGCCCCAGCACCGTGATGAAGTCGTTGTCCGCGACCTCGAGCCCGACCGGCAGCAGCGCCTGCGTCGGCGGGGTGTCGCGCCTGTGGCCGGGGAAGATCTTGGAAACGTCGCGGATTGAAAGCCGGCTCACCGCGGCAGACTCCACGAGAAGAGGTGCTGGTTCACCTTCTTGAAAAACAGGTCCGACAGCAGGCCGACCAGGCCGATCACCACGATCCCGGCGATGATGTGGTCGCTCGCCATCAGTGCGTGGCTGTCGGTGATCATGTGGCCGATGCCCGACGACGCGCCGATCAGCTCGGCGACGATGATGTAGGTCCAGCCCAGCCTCAGCATCTGGCGCAGCGCCTCGGCAATGTCGGGCGCGGCGCCGGGCAGGACGACCCTGCAGATCACGCCGGTATCGTTGCAGCCCAGCGTATAGGCCGCCTCGACGAGATCGCGACGCGTGCCGCTCACGATCATGGCGATCAGGAGGGTGAGCTGGAAGAAGCAGCCGATGAAGATGACGGTGAGCTTCTGCGCCTCGCCGATGCCGACCCACAGGATCAGCAGCGGGATGAAGGCCGAGGCCGGCAGGTAGCGGGCGAAGGAGACGAAGGGTTCGAAAAAGGCCTCGATCGGCGTGTAGACGCCCATCGCGATGCCGAGCGGCACGGCGATGACGGCGGCCAGCAGGAAGCCGCCGACCACGCGCTAGATGGTCATGCCGACATCGTGGCTGAAGCCCTGCGTGGCGAAGAGGTCCCAACCCGAAGCCAGCGTCTGCCACGGCGAGGCGAGGAAGTGCTTCGGAACGGCCCCGCTCCAGGTCACCAGGAACCACAGCGCGACGAAGGCGATGAAGAACGCCACGCCCAGGACGATGCGATTCTCCCGTTTGACGGGAACCAGCAGTTTCACGCGCATCTACTCAATCTGCCTCCCCATCCAAATGGGGAGGTGTCGGCGTCCTCCGCCGACGGAGGGGTCATGACCCCTCCGCCTCGCAAGACGAGGCACCTCCCCCGCTGACGGGGGAGGAGAAGTGAATCCCTACTTGATGTACGTCGTGTCGAACAGCGTATCCATGTTCTCGGGCTTGCTCTTGATCACGCCGATCTCGAGCAGCAGTCGGCGGCTTCCTTGTTGAAGGCCAGGATCTCGCCGTTGAAGAACTTCTTGTTGGCTTCGCGGTCGGCCCACTTGATCTTGGCCTGCGACTTGTCGAACTGTTCGGCCGTCTGCTTGACGTCGGCGCCCATGATCGTGAAGGCCTTCTGCTTGTCCTTCTCGATCATCTCGAGGGCCTGGAAATAGCTGTCCACCAGCGCCTTCACGGCCTTCGGATTTTCCTTGATGAACTTCGGCGTGCAAGCGAAGGAGTCGAACACCATCGGGTACTGCAGCGAATCGGCGATCAGCTTGCCGGTCTCGGGCTTGTCGCGCACCAGGCTGAGATAGGGCTCGTAGGTGACGGCGGCATCGAGGTCCTTGCCGGTGACGAAGGCGTTGGCGGCCGGCGCCGGCTCCAGGGTGACGAGCTTCACGTCCTTGAGGGACATGCCGTTCTTCTTCAGGATGCAGGCCAGGGTGAAGTGCGGGTTGGTGCCGGGCGCCGAGGCGGCGACGGTCTTGCCCTTGAGGTCGGCGACCTTGGTGATGTCGTTGCGGGCGACGATGCCGTCCGAGCCCATGCCCTGGTCCATCTTGAACAGCTGGGTGGTGGCGATGCCGTTGGTATTCCACACGATCCAGGTCTCGACCGTGGTCGCGGCGCACTGCAGGTCGCCCGAGGCGATGGCCAGGTGGCGGTCCTTCTGCGGAATCTTCTTGATCGTCACGTCGAGACCGTTGGCCTTGTAGATGCCGTCTTCCAGTCCGAGGTCGGGGAAGGGCAGCGAGGTCCTGCCGGCACGCCTGGCGAACACCGCGTCGTCCCCGAGCCAGCGCGCCGAGAAGACACGGCGCATGCGAGGCGACAGGTTGCCCGGCGCGCCATGGACCGTCCGGAAATTGAAGGCGATGGCGTCGCCCGGCTGCATGTCCCAGCCTGCAATGTCGAGCGTCGGGCGCATTGCCTCGATATCCGGCATCACCTCGAAATCGTCTTCGGCGTAGAGCCGTGTCCCGTCGAAGCGCATGGGACGGAAACCCTTGCCCCAGCTGTGGGAGCCCTTGATGCACTCCATCACCACGTCGCGTGGCACGGGATCGAGCGGAATCCAGAAGCTGACGCTCTGCCGGCCCTCGACGCAGTAATAGGGCTGGTCCTGGTGCCAGGGCGTGACCGTGCTGCCGCCCGGCTGTTTCACGAGCACATGGTCATGGAAGAAGCGGGCGGTGCGCGAGCCCATGAGGCGGGCTGCGATCTCGGCGGCGGGTGACTTGTAGACGAAGGCCTCGAATTCGGGGATGCGCTGCCAGTTGCACAGGTCCTGGAAGAACGGGGCCGAGCCGTCGGCCGGGCGGACGGTCCGCTCGAGCGGGCTGGGATTGGCCATCAGCGCATCGATGCCGGCGCGCAGCGGCTCGACCCAGGCGTCGAAGGCGCCGCGCAGCACGAGGACGCCGTCCTCGCGATAGCGCTGCGCTGCGTCGTCCATCTCCTGGAATTTGGAGTCTGTCTTCGCGCCCGGCCGCGCCGCAGGCGGCCTTGAGGCGGCCGACCGCTTCGGCGTAGTCGCGCGGATCGTTGGCCTCACCTTGGCCGCTGCAGAAATGGTTGGTGCAGTGTTCGGCCGCGAACTTCATGCCGGCGTCGCTGGTCCCGGCCGAGATCAGCTTGATCGGCTGCTCGACGAGATGGCCGAGATCGACGGCCTGGCCGGCGTGATGCTGACCTTCGACGACTTCATCATCGGCATCGAACAGTTCGGCCAGCGTATCCAGCCCCTGATGCGCAGCCGGGCCAGGCTCGCCGCCGCGGCGTAGCGCGCGTCAAGACGCTCCGTCAGACCACGCAGCCATAATGCGCCGACGAAACGAGCTTCGTGTACTTGTCGTGCACGGAGCCCGGGCGCGGCCGGTCGGCCGGGTCGGGCGGGCGCCAGTCGGCCATGCGCCGGGCCAGCTCCTCGTCTGAAACGTCGAGGGTCAGCGTGCGGGCACCCGGATCGATGACGATCGTGTCGCCGTCGCGCACCGCCGCGATCGGGCCGCCGCGCGCCGCTTCCGGCGAGATGTGGCCGATCAGGATGCCGTGGCTGACACCCGAGAAGCGGCCGTCGGTGATCAGCGCCACGTCCTCGCCCAGGCCACGCCCCTGCAGCTGGATCGTGAGCATCACCATCTCCGGCATGCCGGGCCCGCCCACCGGGCCGACATTGCGCACCACGACGACAGTGCCCGGCACGATCTGGCCGGCGCGGATCGCCTTCATCGTGTCGGCCTCCGACTCGAAGACGCGGGCGGTGCCGCGGAACTCGCCTTTCTCCAGGGTCTTGCCGCTCAGCTTGAGCAGGCAGCTCTCGGGCGCGAGGTTGCCCTTCAGCACGCTGATATGGTTGTTCGCCGGGGCCGCCGGTCTGGACACGGGCAGGACGATATCCTGCGGACCGATCTCCTCGAGGGTGGGAACCGAGGCCAGGTTTTCCGCCAGCGTCTTGCCCGTCACGGTCATCACGTCGCCATGGAGGAAGCCATGGCGCAGCAGCTCCTTCATCACGACGGGCACGCCGCCGATCGCATGCAGGCTGGCCATCGCGTAGGGGCCGTGCGGCTGCAGCGTGCAGATCAGCGGCATGCGCTCGCCGACCTGCTGGATGCGCTCGATGGTGATCGGCACCTGGGCCTCGCGCGCGATCGCCAGCAGGTGGAGGTACATGTTGGTCGATCCGCCCATCGCATAGACTGTCGAGATGGCGTTCTCGAAGGCCTTCTCCGTCATGATGTCGCGCGGGCGGAGGCCGGCTGCCATCAGGCGATAGAGCGCATCGACGGAGGCGCGTGCCTGGGCCCGGACATCGGCGTGGATGTCGCTGCCGGCTTCGTAGTCGGCGGGATGCGAGGCGCCGCGCGGCAGCATCATGCCGATCGCCTCGGCGATCGTGCTCATCGTGTTGGCGGTGAACATCGCGCCGCAGGTGCCGCTGCCCGGCATGACGTTGCGCTCGAGTTCGAGCAGTTCCTCGCCCGAGATGCGGCCCGCCTCGTTGGCGGCCCGGCCCTCGACATAGTCCATGATGGTGAGGTTGTTGCCCTTCGAGGCCCACGCCCCGAACGACACCCGGCCGGGCGAGCTGGTGCCGGGATAGAGAACCAGGCCGAAGGCATTGGTGCGGGCCAGCGGCATCAGGGCGGCCGCGCCGGTCTTGTCGCAGCCGGAGATCACGATCATCGCATCGCCATGGTGGGCGTAGTGGCCGATCTCGAAACAGTCGGCCACGACGTCGCGCGACACGAGACTGTAGCCGGCCGTGGGCGTGCCTTGTGTCAGGGCATCGGACACCGCCGGCGCCCCGACGATCAGCCCCTGTCCGCCGCGCTCGGCCAGCAACTCGACCAGCAGGTCGCCGATCGTGCGCACCCGGTTGTTGCAGCGGTGGGCGTTGGTATAGGCGCTGGCGATCGTGACGACGGCGCTGGCCTCGGCGGCGCGATCGGGCTCGAAGCCGGCGGCCCGAAGTTCCACCCGGGACTTCTTCCAGTAGGTGCTGCTGTCTTTTTTCATCCCGGACCCGTTCGATTCTGACCGGCATTTTAACCGCAGGCGCACGCCGCCGGCTATGCGCAGGGCCTCGCGACGCGGAATCCCGCCCTGCGACGACCCGTGCGCCCGGACGATTGCCGTCGCGGGCCGTTCGGGTCTCTAATCGCCCGAGGTCGAGGGCGCGGAACACCAGGAGCTATGACATGGCCAGCAGCAGCATCACCGTGACGCCGATCGCGGGCTCACTCGGTGCGGAGGTGACGGGCGTCGACCTGCGCACCATGGACAACCATGACTGGGCCCGGGTCCACCAGGCGTTCCTCGACTACAAGGTGATCGCGATCCGCGACCAGGACCTGTCGCCGCAGGACATGATGGAGGTCGGCGCGCGCTTCGGGGAGCCCAACCACTATCCCTTCGTGAAGGGCATGGACGACTTCCCGTTCCTGTTCGACATCGTCAAGGAGCCGTCCGAGACGCGCAACTTCGGCGGCGGCTGGCATTCCGACACGACCTACATGAAGACCCCGCCGCTCGCGACCCTGCTCTATGCGCTGGAGACTCCGGAGCGGGGTGGCGACACGCTCTATTGCGACATGGTCGCGGCCTACGAGAGCCTGTCGGATCGCCTGAAGGAGATGCTGGCCACGCTAAAGGGCGTCAACAGCGCCGGCCTCAAGCATCTGGGCGGCCGCAAGGCGCATCATGCGGTGGTCGGCGGCATGAAGATCACCGGCACCGAAGACGCCGACTCCTTCGAGGCGATACACCCGATCGTGCGCACGGTCGACGAGACCGGCCAGAAGGCGCTCTATTGCAGCACCGGCCACACCGTTGCCTTCGAAGGCATGACGCCGGAAGAGAGCAAGCCGATGATCGACTGGCTGCAGGCGCAGGCGACGCGGCCGGAGTTCACCTGCCGCGTCCACTGGAAGCCCGGCACGATCACCGTCTGGGACAACCGGCGCACCATGCACAACGCCATCAACGACTATCACGGCATGCGCCGCCACATGCGGCGCCTGACCTCCGGCCCGACGAATCCTGTGTGATGAGCCGGCTGATGGGGGTGTGATCGGGGACGGAGGGGGAGAGACAGCACTCCATGATCCCGTCGGCACCCGAGGCGAGCGCGATCTCCCTGACCTGGGTGAGCAGGTTCGCACCGACGGGAACGCCCCTCTTCAGACACTGGGCGGCAATGGGGCGCCCGGGACAATCGAGGCTCGCGCTGATCGCGGCCTGTGAGAACGTCCGGTGCGGCCCGTCGTGCGCGACCAGTTTCCAACCACGGCCGTCTGGTCGGAAGCGGGAAGAGACGGCCTCGCCCTCAGGCCAACCAGCCACTGCCGTATGAGCTCGTGAAGTCGAACTGCACGAGGAGATCGTTGTAGTCGCGATCACCGCCGCCCATGAGATCCTCCCAACCCCAGGTATTGAGGCCGTAATTCCAGAGGTGGCCCTGGCCATCCGGATTGGCCTGCGAGAAGCCCCAGAAGGTGCTGCTGCTGCTCTGATTGGCGAGCGTCATGGCAATCAGGTCGCCGGAGTCGACGTCGAGGAGTGTGTTCTCGCCATAGGCGCCGTAGCCTGGGCCGCCCAGAAATGTTCCACCGGACGCAATCTCGTACATCCGGGCCTGCGCCGCGGCACCATAGCCTGCCGAGCCCGGTGCCAGGCCGCCGATCGTGCCGCCATAATCGTCGACCCTGTAAAAGCCCACTGCCACCGTATCCTGGCCGCCCTGGCGCACCCGCACGATGGCAGTCTGATCGTCGAGGCCGCCGACCGTCTCCGCCACCGCCACGGCGCGGGCCACGCGCACGACGCCGGTGTCCGACATGAAGTCGGCAAAGCCGAAGTCGGTCGTCAGCGTACCCTGAATCGCGGAAGCGCTGTCGGAGTTGATGCCCACGGTGAGGCTTGCACCCGATGCGGCCGAGTACTGGGTCACTGCCCCCTGCGACTGCTTGTCGAACATCACGACCAGGGCGGGATCGAAGTCGGCTTGCAGTGCCTGCTGGGCGAAGCCGCTGGTCCATGCGAAAGCAGCCGAGGCTCCGCTGAAATAGCTCAGGCTGTTCGAGCCAATGTCGATGCTGACGTTGGCGCCGCCGGGCGACATGGTCTGGAAGAGCAGCGTCTGGTTCGCGCCACTCGTCCAACCGCCATTGGTCGAATCCAGGATGTCCGACAGGCCCGCGTACGAGATCTGGGAATGCGCAATCGAGGTCAGCGCGCGTCCCAGCAATACCCCGTTGGGAGATCCCAGTCCCGTCGCCAGGTCGTAACCGTAGGCAGCCGAGTAACCGAAGCCCGTGGCGTCGATGGTGACACTCCCGGTTCCGGCGAAATTGACAGTCGAATAGGTACCCGGCGTTGCGTACAGGAACGACGATGTGTTGTTGCCGATGGAGATGTCGTTGAAGGACGCGGGCGCCACCGCCGCGGCGATGTACAGGAGGTCATTCATGTAGCCGAGGTTGGGAAGTTCCTGATCCTGGAAGATCGTATTGAGCTGGACGGCAAGCGAAGCCCAAAGTGGCGAAGCCGCGCTGGTGCCATCGTCATAATTTGTCCCCAGCATGTCGGCCTTAGGCACCGTATAGAGGAGGTTGCCACCGCCGATGGCGGCAACGTCCGGCACGCCTCGTCCGGTCTGGGCATAGGGATCGGTCGTGGTGGGGGTCAATCCGTAAGCAGCCTGATACCAGGGAACCGGCTGCGTCGGGTCGACGCCACCCGATCCGGTCGAATTCTGCAGATAGCCCGTAAAGAAATCCGTGTTGCCGGAACCGGTAATGACTGTTCCGTCGAGATAGTATGAATTCCACGCGGTCTCGACGAAGAACTGCATCGACAACAGGCTGCTCGGCATGCGGGTGAGGCCGCCTGAAACAAGCTGCCAGATCGTGCTCGGGTTGCCGGCAAGAGCCGATGCGAGCACGCCCGTGTTGAGCGTGGGATCGATCTGCGCGAGGCCCTGGGTCGAAATGGACGAGCCGCCAACCAGGATGTTGAAGGGCTGGGTGACGTTGGTCTCGACGTTGGTCAGCCCGTTCCCGGTCTCGTTGCCGGAGCCGCCATCGCCCAGGGCGATGAAGGTCGTCTGATTGCGAAGGGCGGCGTCGGCGAAGAGTTCCCAATAGGCGGTGTAGAAGGGGGACCCCGGGCTCATGCTCTGCGCATCACCCCATGAATTGGACGTCACCGCCGGATTGTTGACCGTGTCCCAGATGGCGCTCTGCACGGCCGTGAACACGGAGGCCTGGGCATTCCCGGTGGCGTTGGTCTGGCCCGAGCCATTGTACATGGCGATGTTGCTGTTGGGATTGATCGCGGCAACGATGCCGACATCGAGGGAGCGCTCGCCGCTATCGCCGGATTGCCCGTTGATGCCCTGGGGCGGGAGGACGAGGCCGGTCCCGCTTTGATTGACGCTTGCCAGGTAGGCTGTGAGCCGGCTCTGGAAATCGCTGCCCGACGGGTCACCCACCAGCGACGTTCCCACTCCCGGCTCGATCAGTCCGATCGTTCCCGTCTGGACGAGTGCCCCATCCAGCGGGAAGTTGTAGAGCGCCGCGATATCCTGCGGCGCCCATTGCGCGATCGTGGATGCCGAGTTTCCGGGGCTTTGCGCGCCTTGCGGCAGGGTTGTCGGCCCGCCGCCGAGATCGGACGGGTTGGGTGCGGTGGAGGTGTCGACCCACAGACCTCCCACGTTCCATTCCGGGGACAGCGACAACTGACCGTCCCAGAACACGAGTCCGGTTGCCGTCGAGTATTTCAGTGTGGTCTGGAACAGGTTCCGGAAATCGTCCTGGGTGTTGATTTCCACCCAGATGGTGCGCGATTCGGCGGAGCTTACATAGTTGCTGTTGCTCGCGTCGAGGATCGTCAGGTCGTAAGGGGCGCTCTGCAACTGCGCGACGACGCTGTCATATAAATCCTGGTCGGCGCCGTAGGTCGACCACAGCGTGTTGCTGGCGTTGAGTGTCTCGAGAGTCTGCTGCCGTGTGCCCCAATCGGAGGCGAGAAGTGCGGTCGGGTCCTGGACGCGATCGAGGATGATGGCGACGTTTATCCCGCCGTCGGTGTTGCCGTCGTAATTTCGAACCTGGCCCGGGTCGAGCCCGTAGGCGGCCTCGACCGTCGTCTCGGAAGTGATCCGGTAGCCGGCGAAATCGAGAAAGGTCGAGTTGGCGAGTTCGTTGCCACTGAGGAAGGTGATGTTGGAGGGCGTGAACTCATCGAGCGACACACCCTCGAGCTGGGCCATGTCCGAGATGGCAAGTGTGGCGCCTTCGTTCGTCGTGATGAACGAGGGCGAGGCTCCGAGCTGGATGTCCATGTCGGCGAGGCGGACATCTCCATCCAGATCCTGGTACGCGATGATGTAGTGATTGAATTGCCCGGTCTGGGCGGCCGCGAAGGTGATCGGGTTGGCTGCAAGCTCGGCCGCGACCGCAGCGGCGTTGGCAAAACCCAGTGGACTGCCGATCAGCAAGACGTTCGCGTCGGCAACCGTGACTGTGCCGCCCGGGGCAACGACGTTGCTGAACACGGCGCTGCCGAGGCTCGGCGCGTCTGCCGCGCCAAAGTCACGCAGAAGGCTGCTGAAAGAATTCAGGGCGATATCGATGGTGTCGACCGAGGCCGAGAAGTTCTCGACCGTCGACATGTCCAGGCTGGTGCCGGTGCCAAACCCCGCATTGGTCGAGACATTCGAGGCTGGCCCCCCGAACTGGGCCGTGGCCTGCCCCCACCACCCCAGCTGAGGGATGTTGTTGGCGTCGACGATGCTGCTCGCCACGCTGTTGACCGGTGCGCCGGCACTGAGCGCGGCGGTGTTGTTGCTGCCATTTGCGGCAAAGAGCTCGACCCGATCCTGTCCGGTCGTCGTTGCGGACAGGGTGATCGTGTCGGCGCCGCCGCCCGTGAAGATCGTGTCGGCATTGGTGCGGCTTCCAATGATTATGTCGTTGCCGATCGAGCCGCCGAGCACGTTGCCGGCATTGGCGGATCCTGCGATCGTGGCCCCGGTGCTGGCACCGACCGACAGGGCATAGGCAAATTCGTGGGCGCCTACGGACATGATAAGCCCGCCCGTGGCACTCACAGTCGCTTGCTCCACGACGCCAAGGTAGGTGGAGGGGGCGTCCGTGGACGTCGAGGTGCCGTAGATGCCACCGACGACATTCTGGTAGGCGATGTTGCCCGTCAGAAGGTCGCTCCCCGGCAGGTCGATCGCGGCCCACGTGGCCTCGCTGAACGATCCGTCCGGATTCATTGTGACAGAGGCGAAGGCAGGTCCCTTGTCCGTCGTGGCAACGAGATTGAAGCCACCTGGAACCGCCGTGATGTTCTCGAAATGGGTGATGACGCCCGGCTCGTTGAAGCCAGAGTAATAAGTCAGGTTGGCAATGGCGCCGGTCGAGGAATCGTAAGTCGCCAGAAAGGCGACGTTCAGACCTGTGTCGCCACGGGTTCCGCCAGCGATCGTATACGAGTTGCTGCCGACTCCGTTCTGCCAGATGCCATAGAGTGTCGTGAGGTTGTCGTAGCTGTCGTTGATGTTCAGCAGAGTGTATTGCTGCGAAACAATATTGTAGACGAAGGCGTTTGCACCGGCTTCGCCAGAGGGGTCGAGATCGTAGTTGCCGACGGCCAGGTCGCCCATCGTGCTGTGGAGGATGGTGTCGGCAACGGTTGTTCCGATCACCACGCCGCCCACGACATCGACGCCGTTCGACGGCACATCGATCTGTGTCCAGGCACCGCCTGCGCCGTCGACCTGTCCCTGATAGATCATCCCGTGGTTGATCACGCCGGCGGGGCTTGCCGACGACTGGAAACTCCCGACCGCGCGGACGTTTCCGAGTCCGATCCCGGGCGTGAAGATCGACGTATCCGGACCATAGAGCGTGGCCGATGTCACGCCGGCAAAAGTCGGCGTCAACAGATAGAGTGTGCCGGCTTCGGTATTGTTTAGCGGACCCTGGTAAAGGTAGGGCGTCGTCGCAGACGAACCCGAGGTGGCGTGGCTCCCGGTCAGAATCACCGAACCGTTGAGCTCTGCGCGCACGCCCGTCGTGACGTCGCCGGGCGACAGGATCGTCTGGTAGTTGATCTGGGTATGGGGGGAGCCCACCACAGCGTTGGTGACGGCTTCGGATGCAAGTGCCGTCGTCTCGTTGACGACGGTGGCGACGGCTGCCTCCATCACCGACAGCGATGGCGGCCCGGTATCGATGCCCGACAGGGCGGTCGTGAAGTACGAAGCCGCGTCGATCTTCGCATTGAGCGCCGTGATGTCGGCGGATGAGTTTGCCGACACGGCGATGTCGTAGACGAGGGCGGCGTAGCTCACGCTTCCGTCAAAGAATGCGCCGCTCCATTCCGACACTTCGCCGACCGTCGCGGCACGACCGAACAGGTTCTCATAGGTCTGGTCGATGAAGCTCGCGACCAGCGCCGTCTGTGCGGGCGTGGGCGAGACGACCGGCGTGGGCAGCGACGCCAGCGACGCATAGGGCGCATTCTCCGGTGAGGTGGCGAAACTCGCAGACAAGGCGATGGCGGCGTCGCTCAGCGAGACGCCGTCCAGAATCTGCGTCAGATAGCCACTCATCTGCTGCTGGAAGCCCACCGGATCCGCGGCGCGCCCGAACCAGCCGATGTAGAGAGCTTCCAGCTGACCCGTGGGCGACTGCACAGGAAGCGCTCCCGGAGGCGAGCTCGTGTAGTTGCCGTAGATCAGGTTGTTGCCGCCATCGTTCAGGATCGGATTGTCGTTGGGGAGCGATGCCTGGCCCTGCAGGTTCAGGCCGATCCAGTTGTTGATGACGGCGTTGCCGTTGACGCCGGCGGCAAGCTCGACGCCATTGCCGTTGTTGCCGCTGATCGTGTTCACGCTGGCGGCCGGCGACGGCAGCGGCGACCAGCCCGTGAGGGCCTGGCCGATGACATTGCCGGTGCCGGTTGACGACACGAGGACGCCGCCGGCCCCGTTCGGCAGGGCCGCCTCCTGCTGGATATTTGTGCCGATGGCACTGTCGGCTATGACGTTGTTGTAGGCGGCTCCGGCGATTACGATGCCATACTGTGCATTGCCGGAGATGGTGTTCTGCCGGATCACCGACAGATTGCTTTCGACATCCACGTTGGCGACGACGATGTCGTGCGCAGTTCCGGCGATCAGGATGCCGTTTCCGCCGTTGGCAATGATGCCGTCGCCACGCGTGTCGAGCCCGATGATGTTGGGAACGATGGTGACGCCCGACGCATTTCCCGAGATTTCGATGCCGTTGCTGCCATTGCCGGAGGCCACGTTCGTCTGGATCGTCTGGTTTCCACCGGTGGAGGTCACCAGGATGCCGTTGTTGCCGTTCGGCGCCGCGCCGAAGAATGCGGTAATGCCGGCGAAGGTGTTCAGCGTGCTGAAGCCGCTTGCCGTGTCGGCGACCTCGATGCCGTTGTTGGCATTGCCCGAAATGACGTTGCCGAGCGGAATGACGCCGCCGACCTGCGTGTTCTGCGATGTGCCGTTGATCAGGACGCCGTCGTTGCCGTTGGCAACGACCGTCGCATTGTCGGCGCCGAGCCCCACGAAGTTCGCGCGGATCGTGACGTGGTCGGAATTGGTGACCAGAATGCCGTTGCCAGCGTTGCCGCTCACGACGTTGTAGTAGATGAACGGATTGTCGACGACCTGACAGCCATGCAGCGAGTTGAGGTCGGAATCGATGATGGCGACACCGTCGCCAAGGTTGCCGAGCGCCGAAGTGCCGCTTGCGGTCGTGCCGACATAGTTGCCGAACATGGTATTGCCGGTCGAGTTGGAGTCGATGCGGATGCCGTCGCCGGCATTGCCGGAGATCAGGTTGCCGAGCGGCGGTGCCACGATGACGACGTCGGCCGCCGTGCCTTTGTTGCCTGTGGGATTGTTCTGGGCGCCGCTCGAATCGTAACCCGCGTACGGGCCACCGATGACGTTCCCGTTCGCGCCGCCCGTGAGATAGATGCCGTTGCCGGCATTGGCCAACGCAGACGTTCCGTCGACGTTCGTGCCGACGCGATTGGATACGATCGTGTTGCCGTCCGATCCCTGCAGGTTGATGCCATGCCTGCCGTTCGCGGAGATGACATTGGAGACGACTTCGGTGGTGGGCTCGCCCGCCGTGGAAAGCGCGATGTTCTCCGGATTGGTGCCGATCTGGTTGCCCGACGACGACGCGGCCACGAAAACGCCGTCGCCGCTGTTGCCGGAGGCGCTTCCGTCCAGCGCAAGGCCGATGAAGTTGTTGTTGAGAAGGATGTTTCCGGCGTTCAGCGTGACGCCGTTGCCGCTGGCATCGCCGAGGGCAAGGCCTACGAGCTGCGAGCCCTGCGATCCGGTGGCGAACACCATTCCGGCATTGCCGTTGAAGTCGATGCCGACCGTCGGCGGGTTGCCGGTGGCCGTATTGCCCGCAACGAGGAAAACGGGCCGGGAAATATCGGGAAGATCGCTTGCCAGCACGATCGTCCCTGCGACGGCAAAGCTGATCGTATTGGACGAGGCTGGCGCGGTGGCATTCAGATCCTGAATGGCCTCGCGAAGGGAGCCGGCACCGCTATCGTTCAGATTGGTTACGATAAAGTCGGTCATTCCCCACTCCACACCTTGCCTTTGTCGCGCGAAGCTTGGTTCGGCGAGTATCTTACATGCTCTTCAATTCGTGGAGTTAAAAATCTGGGCGGGACTGCACAGGGGCCTCTGACGCGGCAGGGTCGGCAAGCCGATGTCGTTGTCGTTGCACGGTGCTTGTCCTCGCGGAGGCGGGCACACCATTCGGTGGTCGGCACGAAGATCGCCGGCGCGGATGACGCCGGCTCCTCCGAGCCGGTGCATCCGATCGTGGGTACGGTCGAGCAGCCCGGCCAGAAGGCGCTGTAGTGCAGCATCGGCCACACCGTTGCCTTCGAACGGATGACGCCGGAAGAGAGCAAGCCGATGATCGACTGGCTGCAGGCGCAGGCGACGCGGCCCGAATTCACCTGCCGCGTCCACTGGAAGCCCGGCGCGATCACCATCCGGGACAACCGGCGCACGATGCACAACGCCGTCAACGACTATCACGGCATGCGCCGCCACATGCGGCGCCTGACCTCCGGCCCGACGAATCCTGTTTGAACGGGTGAAATCACTTTCAGTCCGGTCCGAGGCGGCAAAGAGACCTCTATCGTCATTGCATTTCGGTGAACGGCTGGCGGCACTTTCGTTCTGTCGTGCGCTTGTCTATCTGATAGGTCGGATCGACCTTCTGCGGGATTTGCAATGACCGAGGCAACCGGACCACTCGCCGGCATCCGTATTCTGGATCTCACGACCGTCCTCTTCGGTCCTTTCGGCGCCCAGACTCTGGGCGACTGGGGCGCCGAGCTCATCAAGGTCGAGGGGCTCACCGGCGACCAGTGGCGCTATACCGGCCAGTTCCGCAACAGGGGCATGAGCGGGCAGTTCATGGCCACCAACCGCAACAAGCGCAGCGTGGCGATCGACCTCAAGACCGGGGGCGGCGCCGAGGTGCTTCGGCGTCTCGTTTCGTGGGCGGACGCGATCGTGTCGAACATCCGTCCCGCCGCCCTGGCCAGGCTTGGGTTCGGATATGAGGACTGCAAGGCCCTCAACCCCAGGATCATCTACGCGGCGGCGACTGGCTTCGGCCAGGACGGGCCGTGGGCCAAGCGGCCGGCGTTCGACGAGATCGTCCAGGCGGCCTCCGGACTTGCCTCCTCCATCGGTACCGACGACGAGCCGGCCTTCGTGCCGAGTCTCGTCGGCGACAAGCTCTGCGGCCTTGCTCTCGCCGGCGCCGTGGCTGCCGCGCTAGTCTATCGCGAGCGCACCGGCAAGGGCCAGCTCGTCGAAGTGCCGATGCTGGAGACGGTCGCGGCGTTCAACAGCATCGAGATGCTGGGCGGCCACGCGTTCGTCCCGCCGATCGGGCCTGTGGGGTACAAGCGGGTCAAGGAACGCCGTCCGGTGAAGACCAAAGACGGCTGGCTCACGATGCTTCCCTATTCCGGTGAGAACTGGTGCACCTTCTTCGAAACGGTCGGCCATCCGGAATGCATCGAGGAGTTTGCCGTTCGCGACCCGATCAAGCGGGCGGCCAACATCGACGCGATCTACGCTCGCATGAAGGAGATCGCGCTCGAGCGGACCACCGCGGAATGGGAAGCGCTGCTGCTCGCGATCGACGTTCCCCATGCCTCGTTCGCCAGGATGACGAATGTCGGCGAGCAACCGCATCTGAAGGCCGTGGGCCTGTTCCAGCAGCTCGAGCATCCGACGGAAGGGACGATCCAGCAGGCCCGCCCGCCGGCGCGCTTCTCGGAAAGCCCGGCCGCCATCCGTCGCCTGCCGCCCCGGCTTGGCGAGCATACGCGGGAGGTCCTCGCGGAAGTCGGCTACAGCGAAGCCGACATCGACGCGCTGCTCGCCGCCGGGGCGATCGGCGTGTCCGCACCCGTGTAGCACTTCGCGGAATGAGGAGGGCCGTCAGCCCTCCATGAGCCAGTCGGCGCACGAGGCCAGCGCGATCTTCGCGTCGCCCGCTCCTTCCTCTAGCGACGTGCCGGACAGAGCGACAGATAGAAGAAGAATGCCATAACCGGCAGCACCAGCCAGTTGAGCGCGGCACCCGGGGCCGTGCCCATCGTCGTCACCGGCTTGAGGGTTCCCGACAACCCGCGAAGCACCGGCTCGAGCATGAAGACCAACAGCACGAGCGGCACCGTCCCGTGCCAGCGCAGCAGCAGCACCCAGAGCAGCAGGGCGAGGAGGAGCTGGATCGCACCCCACTGGCCGAACAGCGCCACGATGTTGGATCCGCCGGCTCCGGCCGCGACGTCGATCGTGGCGATCGACTGCGCGCCCCCGTCCGGCGCCAGCAGGTGGATGCAGGAGCGCACGGTGATCACGACGAGCCAGACGATTGCGACCCAGAACGAAAGCAGCGGTCCGTCGTAGAGCGCGGGATTGGCCGGCAACAGCCGCGCCGGGGAGGGCTGCCACGAGGAGGGCATGGAGAGGACGCTTCCCAGTTCGAGCAATTTCTATCCGCGGCTTTCGATCCGGGGGGCCGTCAGCCCTCCATGATCCAGTCGGCGCCCGAGGCGAGGGCGATCTTCTTGACCTGCGCCAGCAGGTTGGGGCCGACGGGAATGCCCGTCTTCATGCGCGCGGCGGCGATGCGGCGCTCGGGATCGCCCGCGACCTGCACCGGCTTCGCCGGATCGGCCGGCCGGGTGGCGCGCAGCGTGTCGCAGAAGGCGGCGACGTCGGCCTGGAAGTCGGCGGTGTCGCGGAACATGCCGGGATCCATCGCCAGGAAGAAGTGGCCGATGTCGATCGGGCCCGGCCGCGTATTGCGGGTCGGCTCCGTCACCATCACGCCGCCCGACAGCGCCGAGCTCAGGATGTTGACCATGGCGCTGAGCCCGTAGCCCTTGTGGCTGCTGCCCTCGGGGGTGCCGCCGAGCGGCGTCATGAAGCCACCCTTGCCGACCTCGTGCGGGTCGGTGCTGGGCAGGCCGTCCTTGGTGACCAGCCAGCCGGCCGGCGTCTGCAGGCCCTCGTTGGCCTTGTTGCGGATCTTGCCGGCGGCCACGGTTGTGGTCGCCATGTCGAGCAGGAACGGCTCGCCCGGTCTGCCGGGAGCGGCAAAGGCGATAGGATCCGTCCCGAGGCGGGCCTGCGCGCCGTTGGTCGGCGCCATGTTGATGCCGCTGGCCGAGGTCGTCGCCATGCCGATGAATCCGGCGTCGACCGCCTGCAGCACGTAGAAGCCGCAGGCGCCGAAATGGCCCGAGTTGCGTACCGTCGCCACGCCGATGCCGGTCTTCTTCGCCTTGTCGATGGCGATCTCCATGGCGCGCCGGCCGGTCGGATGGCCGAGGCCGCCGCCGCCGTCGACCAGCACCGACACCGGCGTTTCCTTCACGATCCTGGGCTCGGCCCGCACGTCGAGCTTGTTGCCGCGCCGGCGCTCGTCGTAGGGCGGCACCATCGAGATGCCGTGCGTGTCGATGCCGTGCAGGTCGGCCCAGCTCATGATCTCGGCGGTGCCGGCCGCCGTCTCTTTCGGCATGCCCCAGGCCTCGAGGATCAGTGCGAGCTGCTTGCGATGGGTTTCGTACGACGCGGGCATTTCGTTTCTCCGTTACTTCTGCGGCCTCATTCGAGTCGAAGATTAACGTCTGGTCTTCCTCGCCAAACCAAGGACTATTCCAATCCAGGCTCGCGCTGCGGTTTTGCCGCGGACGACTGCCGCGTCCCAATTTGGCACCGCCTGTGGAACTCCCTAAATTGCTGGAAAGGCCGGTGCGCTTGGCCCCCCGATGTGGCTCGGGGGGAGAGTAGATGTCGACAGGGCGGGTGATCCGGGATCGGCTCAAGCTCGATGCTGCGTTTTGCGACTGGGGCGAGGAGCGGGAGGGCTTTTTCGATCAGCAGTCCTGATGCAGGACATCGTGAGCTGGAGGGTGCGGGCCACATGTTGACTGGCGTCGATCAGGTGAGGTGCGATGCAATGAAAAGTTGGCTATTGGCTGGTGCGATCAGTCTTGTAGCGGCTGTCGTCGCCGCTCTTGCTTTTGGAGCGTGGAAGAACAGCGATTTCGTCGATGGACAAAGCGACAGGCTGCGTATGGAAGGGACGTTCGTCAACGGCTTCTACGATCAAGGCCAGGGCAAAGGCATCAAGGATGTCGGCTTTATCGCGCTGCCCGACAAGCACGTTACGGCCCGGAGATTGCTGGACGACCGCGTCATCTACGATGCGTCCTATACGACAGGGTCCGATCATTTCCGCGTCGTTCCAAAAATCGACAACGCCCAACGCTGCGTACTGCTTTTTGGCGACTCGTTCACGTTCGGTGAAGGCGTGAACGACGACGAAACCACGGCGGCTCAGATCGTTGCCAAGAGCAAGGGACAGGTCGAGGTCAAGAGCCTGGGGATCGGTGGTTGGGGACCGCACCAGTTCCTGGCAGGCCTCCAGTCCGGCCGCTTTCAGCGCGCGATAACCTGCAAGCCCACCGATGCCGTCTATCTGTTCATACCGGCCCATACGGCTCGAGCGGCGGGGCGCGGGAAATGGGACAGGTTCGGTCCGCTTTTCGTCGTGGACGACAAGGGGCGGCCGGTGCGTGCCGGCAACTTCAACACCGTCGGGAAAAGCTGGCGAGAGCTGGTCGGGTTCAATCGTCTGACGGAAAGCGAGGAGGAGGACCTGGCGGCGGCGCTGATCACCGAAGCCTCACGCGAGTTGGAGCGCCTGTACCCCGGCATTCGCTTTCACGTCTTCACCTGGGATGGCACCACCGCCGGCGTGATACGGCGCCTGACCGAGAGCGGCCTGCGCGTGCACACGATCCGCCAGATCATTCCCGACTATAACGATGGGTACCTGATCGCCCCGCCTTTCGAATATCACCCCACGCCGGCTGCCTACGAACGAGTCGCGGACTACTTTCTCACTCTACACAGATAGAGGGGACCCGCGCCGACACGCCGATTGGATATCCAAAGGTTGGTGTGCGGGAGATCGAGAGTGGGACGGTGCGGGCCACGACGGGGCCCGTCATGCGACGGCCCCATCGCGCGGCCGATTCGTCGCTGCTGGCGGACATGGCCGGCGTTGGCCGTCGTCAGCAGCTCGAGACCTAGCTATGGGAGCAAACGAATTTTGCAACCCGAATGTCAATTGGGCAGCATGAAACATCAGTAGCTGATATCGGCTTGCGCTGATCTCTCCGTAGATCAATGTCTTATGGCCAACGACAAAGCACCCGGCTTCCACCTCAACGACCTTTCCGTATGAATACTCTGATTGGGCTGAGCTTGAGATGAACAGATCGCCAGCCTTGAACCGATATGTCTCCCGTATTGATTCGCTCGAAAACGTTTCAAACGTATGCGGTATAACCATTATCTCGCGTTCAAGATGCCAGACTACATCCGGCATTGCTGCCCATTCTGAACTGGCACCAAGCGTCGTTACCAACGTTATCAGTGACTTCAGCAGGCGCATGGCGTCTCTCCCCCGCTGCGACCTGCCATGCGCGAGGGTATGCGGCCAGCCGCCGAGCGACCTGCTGATGATATCTACTTTTTGACCGAAAGGCGGCCCCGACTCTCGACGAGGGGCGAAAGCCGGGGCCTAAGTCCAGCCAGATGCATCTCCGGACGGACTGCACAGTCTGAAGCTCAAATCATCCCGCTTCAGGCTAACGGGCCACCGGCACGTTACTGCGAACGAACGCCACAAGGTCCCCCACCGTGACGATTCCTTCGGTGGCGCTGTCGGAGATTTCTATGCCGAAGGCATCCTCGATCGCCATGATGAGTTCCACGAGATCGAGGCTGCTGGCGCCGAGACCGGCCACGAAGTCGGCGTCGGCGGCGACCCTTACCGGGTCGATGCCGAGGACCCGCGCGGTGATCTCTCGTACCTGGTCGGGAATGCCGGTCGTGGTGGTCGTCGGCCGGGCTTCCGGCGCGGTCGGCTGCAGTTGGGTCATGTCACGTTCCTCTCTGAAGTGGCCAATTGTAACGGGCGCCTCTCGTCGACCCGGTGGTAGGGCCTCGGCTTCGTCTTAGGCTTCGCGGTGGACGCCGACCGTGCAATGCTGGCGGACTATGGCGTTGCCCCTGTCGTCTGCTGGCGATGCGGCTGAGTTGGTTGGCATGACCTCGACGGCGTACTGAGAACAGCGACACATCAGCGGCAAGGCGCGAGAATCCGTTAGCCGGTGAAGGAGGCTTACTACTGACGATACTGCGAGAAGCTCCTCCATGGGGTCCTTCGCCATGAGCTTAGCGATTTCATATTGGGTAATAACTTCAAGCGCCTCCTCGACCACTTTCTCGGCGCGCTCGGTCATTTCCTTGAGTTCTGACTTGATCAGTTTGATCTCGATGTCGAGCTGGTGGTCTGGCATTCGATCCTCCCTAACCACCAGGTGCAACGTCAGCGTGAGCACCAGAGTGATGTGGGCTTACGTTGCGCTGAAGCGACAAAGGATTCGCGTGACTAAAAAAAGCCACTCAGAGTGCGACAACAACGGCGCGTCAGGCCAACCTCGACACCTGTACCGGCTGGAGTCCTCAAGCCGGGTAGAGCCGTTCGATGTCTTTGCTCGAGGCCGACGCGGTAGATCCGCCGCCGAGCGAATGGCAGGGCGCTGCTGCCGCATTGACGAGGTCGGGCAGCGGTCACCCGGCGCTAAGTTGTCGCGAGGAGTCTTTCGGCTCAGGCCGATATCGCTATACTAACACCACGAGTCGTTTGGTTGGGCGCGCTCAAGCCATTGTTCGACGTCGGAATGTATTGGGGATTTTGACTGATAATCCTGAGGGGATCGGCAAGAAGCTGATTGAAGAAATGCGCGATACGTTTGCCCGGAACGACTGGGATCAAATGACGAGGGCTTACGAGCAGATATTGGAAATCAAGACCGACCGAGCCATACGCCTCGAGGCGACGTGCCTGTCAGTCCGCGCGCTCGTTGCTGAAAAGCAGCGCCCCGCCGCCCGAAAACTGCTCAATAGCGTCGCGAATAACCCTTACAAGAAGCCGGTCCACTATGAATTCCTGGCGCGTGCCCACCTCGATCTGAAGCAGTACAAGGATGCGGCTGAAGCCTGCCACCGAGCCGAGGAGCTTCGCATCACTGATACCAACGACCAGGTGTCATGATACGGTTTGCCTAAGACCGTCGTGTGATCGAGCGACTCGACGTTCAGGCGTGTTCTTCACTTGCTTGTGAAAGTTGCGTTTCCCGTTCCGAGGCAATCGAAGCGGGCCCGGGGAGTTCGGGTGCGGGCGCATGCCCGTCCTGCGAAGTCTTTCCGATGGCGATATTCCACTGAACGGTGGCCGTCTCCAGTTCCGTGGTGAGCGCCGTGCGTTCGGCCTTCAACTCGTCGATCCGGCGCCCCAGGAACCGGCGACGACGACGTATCTGCCCCACAGCGGTCTCGTCGGCAGCGGTCTCGATTCTCGCCTTCAGGACGAGCCCCTCGTTCTGAAGCCGGGCAATCTCTTCCTTCACTTCGATCAGCCGGTCCGTGCAGTAATGACGCGAGCGCAGGAGACTTTGCGTCAGTTTGTCCGTCATTTCCCCTCCATCCCACATTCACCGAAGCCCCGAGCGCACCGCGCACCCACTGGGCATGAGCGCCTGACTTACTGTTAGAAATCGAAATTTGTGAGACAAGTCTTCAGAGTAGTCCGACTTGCACATAGCGGAATGTGTGTAGCGACAGTTTCTCCGTACCCCTGCGCCGAGTAACGCGGGCGGAGTCCTTTACGCCGCCAGTGCGTCGTGAATGGCGTCTGTCTTGCGCCAGTTCCAGGGCATCAGCTCATCGAGCTTCTGGACGGGATGGCCGGCGATGCG
>Ga0209702_10000452_pt1 | contig 84630 bp, 54 predicted proteins | sample FRY01_FD_187210 | JGI IMG/M metagenome (GOLD analysis project Ga0209702, IMG submission 187210) | Freshwater microbial communities from Lake Fryxell liftoff mats and glacier meltwater in Antarctica - FRY-01 (SPAdes) (version 2) | ecosystem: Environmental > Aquatic > Freshwater > Ice > Glacier...
AAAATTCCTGGACCGAGTGCTTTTATTATACCAATTAACTTACTATTCATTTTATTAATAAAGATAAACTATAATATAAAATATAATTTTATATTTACAAAACTTTATCTTTACAAATTAATAAAAAAATTGATATTTTCAATTTTGAGAGCTATCTTTTGATTTTTTTAGTAAATTAATAGAATATTAATTATTTCTACTATGTTTATTCTATATTTAAAATTCGGGATACCAAATTAAAGAAAAGCGCGGCATTGAAAAGAATTGACTTGCTTCCAATTCTACAGTTTTAAATTGTGCAGGATTAGTATTAGGGACTGCTTGTGGAAAAGATTGTTCTTGTCTTCCAAATCTTGGATTTAATCTCCATTGGGCAACAATATTAAATAAACCAACATTATCAAATTTAATATTACCAATAAAGCCAATACTAAAATTAAGACCAAAAGCTGTTGATTTTTCATTATTTAAGTTATTCATCAATAAAGTGCCACCGACCCCACCAAAAAAGTTTATTCTTTTAGTCGGATTTGCAATCCATAAAGAACTAATTTCAAAACCATTATAATAATCTGCTTCTCTTCCTGGAAATTGAAGAGCAAGTTTATTATCTTTTGAAGTATAATAACTTGATTCTAAAATTAAAAAATCAAATGGGGAATATTGCAATGAACCACCATAAAAAATAAATCCTTCATTAGATTTATTTAATTCTGTTACACCATCTGGACCTTCACCTTGTTTATAATACTCAGTTACCACTATGGTATTAGGTCCACCAAAAAAACCAAATCCCAATTTACGTTTATATGGATTGACAACTTCTTCTTCATCATAATATTCATCTTCTAATACTTCTTCTTCAGTAGTTTGAATTTGAGCATTTTGATTATTTGTTTTAATCTGAGCTTCTAAATTTGAAAAGTTAACTAAGTTAAAACATAATAATATCAAACTTAATTTGAATAGATTTAAAGTATTTTTAGTAGTCATATTAATTATTTCCTTAATTTCAATATTTTTAATTTCAGATATTTTTTCTGCAATATAAGACACATAAGAGGGTTCATTCCTTTTACCTCTAAAAGGTACTGGTGTTATATAAGGAGAGTCTGTTTCAATCATAAATTTATCATTTGGTACATATTTGACAATTTCATCTAATTTACTATTTTTGAAAGTAATGTTACCGGTAAAAGAAACATAAAAATTCAAATCTAAAGCTTTTTTAAGTATTGATATGTCCGAACTAAAACAATGTAACACGCCGGTAAGTTCGTTACCACCATTCTTTTGAACAGATTCTATTAAATCCAAAATATCTTTATCAGATTCACGATTATGAACGATAACAGGTTTTAGGTATTGTTTAGCTATATTAAGTTGTTGCTCAAATACTTTTCTTTGAGTTTCTTTACTACTATAATCATAATAATAATCTAAACCAATTTCACCAACTGCTACTACTTTTTTTTCATTTAATTTAGAAATAATGTATTTTTCTGCAATATCATTATATTCATTTGCTGAGTTTGGATGCACTCCGTACCCACAATAAAGCATATAATCAGAATTAACAACTTTCCATAATTTCTCAAATCTATTTGGCTCGATTGCTGGAATAATAATATTAGTAATTCCGATTTTTTTGGCTCTATCAATTATTAATTCTCTATCATCATCAAATTCATTGCCATCAATATGTGCATGCGTATCAATCATAGTTTTTTAAAACTCTATTAAAATCTTCCATATCAGAATCTATATTAGAATCTATATTAGAAATAAATCGAATAAAAAAAAAGACTGCAATTGCAGTCTTAATATTTTTTATAAACGTAGTGTGTAATGAAATTATTATAATATAATTGATATTTTCTAATATTTCAATTATTTCTTTTTACCAACAGTTTCTTCAGTCTTCTTAACTCTTGGAGCTAAAACTGTACAGACAACTGGATTTTCTTTAAGCATAATTTCAAATTTATCGGTTCTTAATGTATCTAAAGTAACATTATTTCCAATTTCTAATTTTGAGATATTCACTTCAAGAAATTCTGGTAAATTTTCAGGAGTAGATTTAAGTTTTACTTTTCTTATAACTTGTGATAAAACTCCACCATTTTTAACACCGGGAGCAGTACCAATTAGTCTTAAAGGAGTTTGAACAATAATTTTTCTTCCAGGAGTCAAAGCTAACAAATCAAAATGAACTATTTTGTCTGTAACTGGATGAATCATAATGTCTTTTAGTACACAACTAATTTCTGTTGAATCGCCATCTAAATTAAGACTAAAAACTTTTGTTTGATCAGTATAAACTATAGTTCTTAAATCTAATACATTTGCAGTGATAGAAATTGGCTCATTATTTTTACCATAAAATACGCCTGGTATATTATCTGTACTACGGATTTTGCTTAAAGCTTTTTTTCCAGTGTCTCTTTTTTTGACGTTAAGTATTAAATTACTCATAGAATTACCTTAAAATTACATTTTTTAATTTCATTTTTAATAAAATTTAATATTTTCATTAAATTTTAATTTTTATCGTTCAATTTCAAATAAAGAACTAATAGATCTATTGTCGTGTGTTCTTATTATCGCTTCACCAAGTAAATCTGCAACAGAAACAACTTCAATTTTATTGGATTCGAATTGTAAAGGAATAGTATCCGTTACGAATAATTTACTAACTGACTCAGATTTTGCAAACAACTCTTGTGCAGCACCAGAGAAAATTGGATGAACGCAAATACCTATAATATCTTTGGCTCCTCTTTCTTTGAGAGCGTCAGCACATTTGAGGAAAGTACTACCGGTATCAATCATGTCATCGACTAAAATAATATTTTTATCTTTGATATCGCCAATAATATGGGTAATTTCAGCTATATTATGAGCAGGTCTTCTTTTGTCAACCAAAATCAAATCAGAATTAAGTTTTTTTGCATAAGAACGAGCAGTTTTGATACCACCAACATCAGGAGAAGCAAAAGTAATATCACTTAAATTCATTTTTTTGAGAGCAGCTAATAAGACAGACGAAGAATGCAAATGATCAAGTGGAACATCAAAGAAACCTTGAATTTGAGAAGAATGCAAATCAACTGCAATGATTCTATCAGCACCAGCACGAGTAAGTAAATTTGCTACTAATTTTGCAGTAACCGAAACTCTTGGCTGGTCTTTACGGTCTTGTCTTGCATAACCATAATAAGGAATAACTGCTGTAACTCTTTTGGCTGATGCTCTTTTGGCAGCATCAATCAAAATAAGCAATTCCATTAAATTTTCTGAAGGAGCATGGGTTGATTGGATAATGAATAAATCCACACCTCTAACATTTTCTTCGTACTTTACCCAAATTTCACCATCAGAGAAGTTTTTGACAGATGTTTCTGCCAACTCCAAACCCAAAGATTTAGCTACTTTTTCAGCTAAATGTGGATTAGATCTTCCTGTTGCTATTTTAAATTCAGGCATATTTTTTTTATATGGTTGGGATGGCAGGGATCGAACCTGCGAAATGCCAGAACCAAAAACTGGTGCCTTACCACTTGGCCACATCCCAATGATTATAATAAAGACTATTTAATTTTCATAAACTTATCTTTACCGAATACAAAATTAAGGAATATTTATTTATATTGCAAATATTATGGTAATATTTTTAATATTTTTTTTATTAATAATGAAAAAAATTTGATTATTAACGTGAGTACTTCTGATAACTTTATTAAAATATGAAACTTTGATGAGTTTTATATGCTTGACCTCTAAACGAAGTAACTATTTGCTTTTTGTCTTCAACTAATCTATACAATTCAACATCTGCATCAATTATCTTGTTTGTAATGTTTTTTACTTTTGTCTCACAATAAATTATTTCATTTTCATTAACAACTGAGGTATAGTTTGTGTTTAGATTTAGTGTAACACTTTTAATTCCATAGGAATTTGTTGCAAAAGCGAAACTACTATCAGCAATTGAAACAAGAATGCCTCCGTGGACAATATCAAATCCATTCAAAAAATCTTCTTTAATCTTTACAACAAAAATATTATAACCCTCTTCAATTATAATTGGTTCCATACCCAACCATTTGCTAACTCTATCATTTTGGTACATCTCCCAAAATACTTTGAATGCAGTAGTTTTTGTATCTATACTTTCTTTAATTTTCTCTAAGCTTAGCATTATTATTTTGTTTTTTAATCTTTTATTTTTTATTTTTAGTTTTTTCTGTCATTATGAACACTCTTAAAAGAGATTCCAATTCTTTTTCATCAGAAAATTCATTAGATAAATATGTATCTTCAGATCTATAACTTTTGCCTTTATTTTCTAATTCTTCTTCTCTTGCGTACATCAAAGTAACGGCATAAGTTAGCAAAAGAGAAAATTCTAATCCTAGTGCAAAAAACACTAATGAAGGCTCTGTAGAAGGAATAAATTTTAAACCCCTCAAACCAATAATTACAATTAATACAGCTGCTCCGACATATACAAACCCTAAAATAGCATTGCTATATTTTATATTAACATATAGTTTAAGATATAAACTTAAGCCGTCATTGATATGAAATACTTTCCATAAGAAACTACCATTTTTCCATTTTAATGCTTTATGAATAACAATCAAATCTGATAATGAATACCCCCATTCAATCTCGTAATCATGGAGATTTCTCAAATCTGCGTTCAAAAGTTCTTTAGCTACTATTTCTCTTTCTTCATTACTATGATAACCAAATCTACTCAGACAAATTTTGTCCAAAATTGAAGCTATTTCTCTTTCTATTTTATGGTGAGCTGTTCCATATTTTTGGGGAAGTAAAGTTGAAATACAAAATGCAATAAACAAAGCAAAATTTAAAACTGGTAGAAATAGTGAAACTACAGGATTAAACCAATATCTCGCTTCTTGTTCAGTATTTGAATTAACGTCAATCGCCCAATTGAAAATAAAATTAGTTGGCTCTTTAATTTTTTGATTATCAAGAGTATAAGAAACTAACTCTCCACTATTATAAATATGACCTTTTAAATAATCCTCAAATAACCAATATAGGATTGGATAAATAAAATAAACCAAAATTGATAAAACCAAAATTGTCAAAAATAAAAAGATTATATTTTGGACATAATTTGATTCTGTTAGTTCAAAATAATTCTGTATATTTGATTTTTGCATTTTGTATTTAAATTTGACTGATTTACTAATTTATTACCTTTCCAATTTGAAAAGTTTAACTTTGAAAGCAATTATTTAGGTACAATAGTTATTTCTACACGTCTGTTTTTTCTTCGACCTTCTTCGGTTCTAGAGTTGGCAATTGGCTGTCTATCACCCAATCCACTTACAAGTATTTTATTTCCATTAATACCCTTACTCATAAGGTATCTTTTTACAGTTTTACCTCTATCGTCAGATATTCTTTGCTTTTCTACTTCAGTTCCAATATTATCTGTATGGGCAACAACTCTTATTTCATTATTTGGATTAGCTTTTAAATAATCTGAAATAGCACTAAGATATTCTTTCAAAGAATTAGATAATTCAATTGTAGTTGAATTTGGATAATAAAAAGTCATCTGTTTATTGAGCGTTACATCAACTTTTGTTTCTGGAACAGTTTCATTTTTTTCTTTTGCTATTTCTTGAGCAAAAACTGGCTCTTCTCTAACTTGTTCGCTAATTTTGGATCCCTCAACCAATGACAAGTTTTTAGTTTCTATTTGTTCTTGTTTAATAAAGCCATTCCCTGCTACACCTTTTTCGTCAGCTGCTCTAGCATAAGCACTGCTCGGAGCTACATAGGAAGGGTCAAATCTCAAAGTATCATACGTTATTTCATCAGGACCAAACTTTAAATTAATTCCACTTTGTACAATAAATGTATTTATACTTGGATTTGAGTTGTTAGCTTGTGGACCAAAGACATCTTGCCCAGTAGAAATAGATAAATATGGAGAAAATTTAATTCTAAATAAATCTACTACATTTGCAACTAAGTATTCAAAACCAATACCACCGTGAAAACCAATTCTATTATTTACATTTGGCAAATTGGCTAATCTTTCTTGTTTTATGTTTGATACATTTTCTAATTCTGTATTATGTATAATAGTATTATATTGCCTAAACTCAAATATAGGTCCAGCATACACAAACCAATCTTCAAAAGGCAAACTAATTCTTACAGCGGAAATTAAGGAAACATAACTCATTAATCCAGAAATTTCATAATTTTCGGGTGTTGCTAAGTTAGTTGACCTTGCATCCATCACTATAGTTCTGTTATCAATTGCATTTAACTTTAGAGATACGCCAAAAAATTCATCTTTTGGTAAATATTCAAAATTTATCCCAAAATGGATTCCATAACCATTTCTACCAGTATAGTCAGTAAAAGGATTAATAGAACTATCAAATGGATCCTCAGGATTAGTTAGATAATTAAAACTTCCAAAATAATAATTATAAGTTGGTCCGCCGTGAATACCAAACCAAAAATCTGAAGCACTATGATTAATTCTTAAAGTATCCTTATTTGGTAATACTTCATAATCATATATTGTTCCAGATGGAGTTTGTGCAATTAAATTTAAATTTAATAAACTTAAACTACAAACAATAAATAAAAAGGTAACTTTTAATATTTTAAATTGAATTTTGATTATTAACCTTAAACATTATTAATTATAGAATATTAAATGATATTACTTAAATTCTTTGGTCATATAGAACCTATTTTAAACAAATTACATACCAAGTTTCTAATAATCTTTGCTGTAAACCAAAATAATTACATTTTATAATTTTTAATCTATATTTAATACAAAAATAAGAAATGGTTTACCATTTCTTACCATAATTTAAAGATTAAATATAATTAAATTTGTAATAATTAAAATTATTATAAATTTTACCTTATTACTTGTAATTTTAACACTGAAAATGAACGCTCAATAGTTTTGTCATCTACTGGATCAGCATTAATTAACAAATCATATAGACCCAAAGCTGAAAATTCTGGCAATTCTAAATCGAATATATGCTGTCCTTTTTTGACATATACATTTTCTTGAATTATTTTTGCTAATTTACCATTCATATCATACAATTTAATAGTTACTAATGCATCATCTTCTAAATTGTATGAAACCTGTGTTTGTCTCTCCATAGGATTAGGATATGCCTTAGCAAAAGTTAAAACAGAGTTTGGTATATTTACGCAAACTTTTGCATTTGGAATTTCAATTATATTATCATTAAAATCAACATATCTTATTTCGTAACAGTAATTTGCGCCTCTTTCGATATTAGTTGAGTCATAACTATAAAAATATGCTTTTCCTACAGGTACAGTACCCAAACCTAATAATCTTGTATCAGTTGGGTTAACAAGAAAACTTGCCACTAAATCATTAAATTCTACTTTGTCTATGTTAAATTTTCCAAAAGGTGCAGAACCTCTATATATCGCCCAACCTTTTACAAATGCTTCGCTGCGGGTTACCCATTGAACACTAATTTTTTTGGCACCTTCGTAAGTTGCATCTATAAATCTCAATACTGTTTTGGGTTTTGGTGTATCATCATCGTAAAAAACAGTTAAGGCATTACTTAAAGGTTGATACAATTCTACGTTGTCGTCTGCTTTATAATAATCAGCTTTATTAAATAACTCTACATCAACGTCAGTTTTAAATGATGAGGCTTGATAATATCCAGTTGGTCTTTTCCAAAAAAGACGGAAATTATTTGTTGTATCATTATTAGTAAGAATAAATGGTTTTTTATCCTTTTTTTTGATTCTGAATGTTCCAAGAATTGAATAGGTTGTTAGAGTGTCGTCTGTTTGAGCATCAATTATAGGTACTTCTAATGCACTTACATATACATCTGGTCCTCTCATATTCACACTAAATCTACCAGGTAGTACTTTTGTATTAATAGTATAATTTATAAAGTTTGGGTCGCTTGTAGTATTACCTATCATTCCGTCTCTTGAAATGAATTCAAGGCTATATTTTGCTGAATCTATTATTAAGGTCGAGTCATTAAACTCAAATAAAAATGAGCCATTTGCCCATCTTTGCCAATTTGTATTTAATCTCTGTAGTCTTAATTCAAATAATAATTCATCCGGGGCATCTAATCTTGTAACTATTCTGACAGCAGTAGTTGTATCGGCAGCTTGAGAGTATAATCCCTCAAATTGCAGAGTAAACAATACAATTGTTAAAATAATTAAAATTTTATTCATTTAGATTTTATTCATTTAGATTTTATTCATTTAGATTTTATTCACTTAGATTTTATTCACTTAAATGAAAATTTAAGTTTTTTATTTAATAACAGTTGTTCTTGTTCTGTTATTCCAACTTATATTAAAGTCTCTAGTATTAATATATCCAGACATTTCATAATCGGCATCAAAATAACCTTCCATATCTGTATCCAACCAAGATTGATTGTAGTCATCTTGATTAATCTCGTCAATACCCAAAATACCAGCTAATATATCATTTCTTGTAACATTTGGATTTACATAATTACCACCCAATGATGCAAAGATCAATTTGCCATCAATATCACGTCCCATTGGTTTGATTGCTGCGTTAGAGCCACCAAAAATAAAACTTGGGTCGCTAAAATCATAAACTATTTTAGTTTCTACTTGTGATAAAGTTTGAGCAGATTCACTCATTACTGTTAAGTGATTTCTATGTCTGACAGCAATAAAATAGGGCGTCCTGCCAGTCGTATCCAAATCTTGTGTTGTTGCTTTTGATAAAATCACAGGAGAAAACCCATCAACATCTACCAAACTTCCATTACGTCTTAATAGTGCTGTTTTAAAGTGTCGTTTGTTTGGGTCAGGTGCAAAATCTTTATCTCTAAATTCTATTACAACCCAATCTACTATTTCATTTGGCAAATTATTGTTTACGATAAATGCTCTATTTGGGTCAAGAATATATGGATAAACTGCTGGTGGAGTAGATGGCACTCTATTTGAATCTCTCAAATCCGTTTTCATCAAAATATTATTTGCCAAGTCCAATCTAAACGCACCTTCCATTATGTATTTTGCTAAAAATCGCATAAAATCTAATCTTATTTGACTTTCACCAATTCCGAATGTACCCAAATTATTTATATTACTTTCTGCAATAGTCCAATTTTGTTCTTCTCCAGCATTATTAGCTTTTCTTTGGTTCGTCGTAAGTATATTATCCCATAACTGGTCTTTTTCTGACCAAATTATCAAACCCAAATCTGCATCGTTGACTCTACCAAATAAAGTAGAAGGCATATCACCTGCCGAATAAAGTTGATTTCTCCAAGCATATTGGAAAAACATATCCAAACTATCTACATTATTATCATTTATATCATTTGCAGATAAGTTCATTGTTCTGAATACTTTATCCCCACCGACATAAGGAGAATTATCAAACTTTACGCCTTTTCTAATGTCCATAGTCAAAGACACAATACTTCTTTTGTTCACTTCATTTGCAAATCGAGAAAAAGTGAATTTATTATTAAATATTATATCTTTTCCGATTGGTAAGTTAGTTCTTGTGAATTTTCCATTAATTTCGGCAAAAGATGCAACAAAGTTAGGATTCTCTTCTGGCGTGTAAACTAATTCTTTTTCGTTAGTAAAAGTAAATTCACCATTATTTACAGCAAAATCATAGGTTCTGATATCACCCAATAAAGTCAAATTACCATCAACAGTTACATTTTCGTCTAATTTTATGCCTTTTGCATTCTCTACTCTCAAAGTGTCCAAATTCATTGCTACATTGTCAGAAGTTCTTCTAATTAACAATTCTGGACCAGTTCTAATTTCTTTTCCGCTACCATTATCAGTATATACTATATTACCTGGGCTATCCCAAAAAGGACCCAAATCAATAAAGCCATCTGCTGTTCTTTCGAGTACAGATTTTGACGCCATAATAAAATTATTATCTACATCATTTTTTAGTCTGCCTTTGGTCAATATCAATTTAGTACCAACAACAAAACCGCCACCCTCAACCACTTGCGCCCCAGCACTATTATCTAATTCTAATTCTTTGTATCTTCCGGTACCAGTTACGGGCTGAAGATTAGTTCCATTCATCTTCACTCTACCGTAAGATGCACCTTCATTTATAGTACCGTCTAACCTAGTATAACCATTAGTATGAATTTCGATGTTATCTGCTTTATTCCAACTTATGTTATTAGCCGAGCTATTAAAATAACTTTTAGAAACAAGATTTCTATCCTTAGTTCCAAAAACTTTTGCAGCTTCACCTTTCATTGATATACTATCGTAAGTAATAAGTGGCACTATTTGAACAGCAGTTACACTTGGTCTTTCAAATTCAATGAAACCATCTAATGTATCTTGTTTAATAAAAGCATTACTGCCGTTGACATAGATTTGTCCGCCTTGATTATTGATATTACCAGTGCTTTCAAAGATTTTATCTTTAACTGTTATTTTACCGAAGTTACGTACTCTTCCGGTGGTATCAACTTTGAATTGTGAAAATAGACTAACGTTAGATATCGAGGCAATACCCATAATCAAAATTATATTTAGTATTATTTTTTTCATAATTCTATTTATAAACAGATTTGTTAGTTTTAGTGTGGTTTTAAATTAATACTTTATGAAATTATTTAAGTTTTTTAAAGTTTAATACACTTTTAAATAATTTTAGAAAAAACTAATTGAAATAAAGAACTAATAGATATAAATTTAGAAATCAACTTTGTTTTTAAAATATTGAGGTAGGACAATATCCTACCTCAATTTATTTTAATTTTAGAATCTACAATTTTAATTACCAATCATAACAAAATATTATCAAATTATTATAACTAGTAAACATTAAAATTAGTCTGCTTCGTTAACATTTACTTCACCACCAACGTTGAATGCACCTTCAACACAGATGTTGTTTCTTGTGATTAACTGAGCAGTTTCCAATACTACAACACCATGATTATAATCACTTTTAGTTGAAGTTAACATAGCTGTTGCATCTGCATCCAAAGCTGCTTTATCAGCAAAGAATTGTTTTCCAGTTGCATCTTTGATAACCAAAGTACCAGAATCAGGAATTAGTGAAGCCAATGGATCGTTAGTAGCAAATCTTGTAATACCAACTATTTCACTTGCATCAGCTTTATCTCCACCAATAATTAAAGTTGCCACTTGAGAATCAGCAGTACCACCAAAATCATCATTAATTGTGATTTTTGCAGCGATAGTGCTTCTATTAGTGTAAGTAGGTCCACCTTTTGCAAGTATAGCTACATTTTCATTAGGTTGAGTACCATCTATCCCATCTCTATTAAATCCAATATGTACGTTATTTCTAATTTTTACGATATCGGTTGCACCTGGTTGCTCTCCCTCATCCCAAGTTGCAGGATTAGACTATCTACCTGCAGCAACTGAGATAAACTCAGCTGGCCCACCACGTAAGAATAGTAAATTTGCATTAGCAACCTCAGCCAGAATAGATTGAGGTGCTACTCTTCTGCCAGTTTCTCTAATGGCAGCTAATTTAACAGAACTAAAAGGATCAGTTCCAAGAATTCTTACTGGTTGTACGTTAGTTGCAACTTTCTCATCTAATGTAGAACCATCAGTTTCTCTAAATCTTAGAGAGTTTTTAAATCCGTCATTATTATTTGCAGTTTCCAACTCTGAAGTTTTATAACCATAAGCTATTTCAGCAGACCAATTAGTTGTAGAAGGATCAGCAATATCATATTTATATTTTATACTTCTTTTTACATCTTTATCAGCATCATAACCTGAATAATAACCCACATCACCAGGTACAACACATAACTCTATCCAATTTACATCAGCAGGGTCAGTAATTGCAACAGTAGTTGCATAGTTATTAAATGCTAAAGTAGAAGTGTTATTGTTGATACTTCTTCTAAAACTACCAACTACTTCAAATGGAGATAATGTAGCGATGGCTCCATAAGTTGCAGTTTTAGTTGCATCAGTTAACCATAGAAATTGGTCTTGTACACATTCACCTAAATTGAAATTATCATCAGCTAAAGCGAAATTACCAGCTGCAACTACAGAGTCTCCAGTGGCAACAGTTTTTTCACCAGCTGCTGAAATATTTAAGTTACCATAAGGGTTTGCTTCTGTTGTACCCATTACTAATTGACCTGCAACACCATCGTATTCTACAGTTGATGCAACATCAAAAGTAGCGTTATCACAAGCAAGGTTTGCATTAGTCATACTACCTGAAATAGTTAATTCAGAATTAGCAGCTAAACCAATTTTTGCATCAGAGAAATCACCAAGGGCTAAAGTTCCACTTAAAGTAGCAACTGCGTTAGTTCCCATTGCAAACTCTCCATTCTCACCGACATTAACAGTACCTGCCAAAGTAGAAGGTCCAACACCATTTATATTTAAAACACCTGGAGTCGATCCACCTGTTGCAATAGAGATAGTATTGCCTGCCGCTTGTGTAGCAGCACCAGCTACATTCATATTCCCATTAATTACTACACCATTATCGCTAGCAGTTGTTCCAGCAAAAACATTTAAGTTAGTCATATCAGCAGTCGTACCTGTTGCTAAAGTTTTTACACCATCACCTTGTAAAACTACATTATCATAAGCGCCATTTGCTGGTCCAGATCCATCTTCACCTAAAATTGTTTGATCAGTATCACCATCATAAGTGAAATCTCCAGTATAAGTTCTGGCTCCAGTGCCAGGAGCAGTATATTCTCCAGAAACAAACACACCGGTAGGAATACCTTTAGTACCGGTACCGTCCATAGCTAAATCAGTGTAGAATCTTGCTTGTACATCCTGATTTGTTGCTATGCCATTATATGATACCAGACCTGGTACTCTTGCAATAGCTGAACTACCATAAGCTATAGTAGGATCATCTGCTGTGAAGTCATCACAGTTGTCGTCTGTTACCGCAGTAAAAGTGTTAGCACTACCATTTAGTTCGATAGTACCTGCATTTTCAAGATTGTCTGTAGTGTTTTCAGTTCTAATTTTACCTTGATCTGAATTTATTTTCAGAATAGCAGTGCCTAATATTTTGATCTTACCTGCATTTTTAATAGTTATACTCTCAGTTTGAGCAGAACCATTAGAGAAGTTAGCTAATACTATCATTATAAGTACAGCTAAATAGTTTACTTAAGTTTTTCATGATCCCTCCGATCATTTGTTTATATAATACGTTATTTATTTCGAATTTTAGTAAGAATTAAAACTAATTTATATTAATTTTATTTCAGAAATCCTCACATTACAAATATAATTATAATTATTTAGGTATTTTTAAGTAATACTACTTAAAAAAACTAAAATATTTTAGTTTACAGCCGGATATTTGTCTCTTGTCCGTTAATTTTTTGATATTATCACCGTTTTTTAATTAAATAGTAACTAATATTTAATATTATTTACAATCTTCATAAATAGCGAGTGATAAAATATTGTTATCAACAAGCAAGTTGCAGCAATTTTTGTACCAATTGTTTTTTGTTTGTAAAATAATCTATTTATATTTTTTGGATTTGGGAGTTCTTTATGCTTTAGGGTTGGTTGTCCAAATATATAAAAATATTTTTCATATCTTAATTACATACTATCCTCATAATTGTATCCCATAATTCTGTCCTCATAATTGTATCCCATAATCGTGAACACACGTTTTTAAAATTAATTTTATAATTTTCGCTTGAGTTTCATATAATATAACAAACACTTTTTTTATGAATATTAATTCATATTTTTTATTGTATTCAACAACAGTCTTTTTTGTTTTTACTTTAACACATACATTTATTACTGTCCTACTTCCATAACTCCATATATATCTAATATAGAACCTCTATTAGTAACATCACCCAAAATCCTCATAGCATTTATACCTACAGAAATTTGTAATGTACTTCCTGTTAATATATCTAATTTCCCATTTATTAACATAGGTGCAGCGACCAATTTAGTTCCAGCGTTTCTAATAATTAAATTCCCTATACCAACTGTATTTAGATTAGAAGGCATAAAACTCACAATTTGATTAGTTCCGTTGAATTCTATAGTAGATTGAGGTTGAACTAAATAATTATTATAATTAGCAACTGCAAATCCGATACTATTTGTATCGCTGATTGTAAGTTGTGCATTATCGAATAATTTGAATTCACCGTTACCTACCAAATCAGACATAATTGTTTTGTTATTAATATTAAATACACCATTAGAAATAAACATAGAATCCAAAACTGTCACATTATTAGTCAAATTAACAATATTATCTGCCGTTATGCCACTATTTTCAATTTTCAAACTATTCACTTGCGATGGTAACCCAGAACCAGTTACTTGATTTGTAGTTCCTTTATAAATGTAAAGTGCTTCATTTGAGAAAGATCGAGTGCCAGTATTTTGGATATTACCAAAGTTACCAGTTGATACTATACCATTTGGATGTCCAATAGATAAAGTAGATAATGGCGACAATGTAAAATTAACTCCACTCAAAATATTACCATTTAATATTAAACTACCCGTTTTGGAAGTACCACCTACATGAACGCCAGTAACATTTACAGTGCCTATATTCATATTAACTATATGATTATTTATGCCATTTACTCCACCAGCAATAATAACCGAATCACCTAATAATACTGGCACAATTCCTATACCTACAATTGGACCAATGTGAGTTGGCGATAAAGTCCAGGTGGTATCACCAGACCAGTTTCCAGATAATCTTGAAAAGAATATTCTCATAAATGCTTCAAAATTACCAATCATCCAGTCTCCTGTCATTTCTGTAACAGTTAAATTTGGAGGTGTTTCAAAGAAGTTATTGCTTAAATTTAGTCCAGTATCAAATTTACTCCAAATACCACCAGGAGTTTCTTTTGGTAGAGACCATTTTCCGACAGTATTTATGTCATTTTCTTGATTTACGATATCAGCATCATTATAGTTAAATCTAAATTGTCCAATAATAGTATGACTTATGCTATCTACAGCCCAATATCTACCGATATAATCTGTTGCTCCAAAAGACAAATTAGCATGTCCCCTATCAAAGTCAACATGTTTACCAGATGATGATATTACACCCATTTTACCGGCGTTACCTGTTGTACCAGTAAATGTAGCAAAGGCAGGTAAATACTGACTATTTTCATAAGATCCAACAGGATAAACATAACTGCTATTACTCACTATTTCACGAATCAAACTTCCACCAGTTGGAGTAGTTTGGATATATCTTAATGGACCAGTGGAATTAAAATCTAAAATTGATGTAGTAGGATTAGAGTTAGTAATATATAATTCCCCAGCATTGGCAATTTCAAATATCTGTTGATTAGCATTAGAACCTTCACGTAAATCTACATAACTTGTAACTTCAATTTTTAATTGAGTGGATACAATACCATTACCCGCTCCTCTATCCATAGTAAGTTCACAGACCTTCATACTACCACTACCACTAATCACTTGATTATTATTGCCATCGCCTGTAAATGTAAGTTTAGGGCAAGTAGAATTATTATTTTCATCTTTTGTAAAATCAAATAATTGATTTAATGTCATATTGCCACTAATTCTAAGATCAGAGTCAGAATTTAAAGGTCTAATATCTCCATTTAATATACTGAAGTTAGTTATATTTAAAGTATTTGCAGGTAATATAATAATATTATCACCCACTAATGCATTACCAGTATTATCAAAAGTTAGCCCTGCAACTGTTGATGGAAAAGCGTCACCAAGTATTTGTTTTACATTCCCAGAGAAGATAAAGCTTACAAGTGGCGAGAATGTTGGCTGAGTATTAAATTTAAACAAACTTGTGTTCACATTATTAGTAATACCAAGTGGTGTTTTATTATCAATTATACCACCAGCCAAATCTGCTATAGATGCTCCATAAGGAGAACCACTAATAAAGGTAGTGTCTAACATAATTAATTTAGAATTACCGTTTAGGTTCAAATAAGCAAGTTCTGGTTTTGTATTTAAAGTAACTATAACTGGGATTGCATTGAAATCATTAATAATTACGCTATCTCTTACTTCTGTATTATATTCTGAAGATAAGTTCCAAGTATTATTTGGATAAGTACCAGCAGGTACAGGAATACTTCCATCTGCGGAGAATGACCAAGTTGTATTATTTGACCAATCTCCAGTCGCAACGCTATAAAACACTCTTTTTGCTTTTTCACCAATAAAGAACTCACCTAATCCAGCAAATGGAGTTGCAGTAGGATTAAATCTTACAGTTGAGGTATCTGTATTCCAGATTAGATCACCGTATCTTCTTTCAGACCATTGACCCGCTTCTGCAAACAAAGATCTTCTTCTTATAACAGAGTTAGGGATATCAAAGTTTGTAATATAAGTATTAGGTACTCTAAATTTAGTTTTAAATTGTCTGCTACCTATTTGAGTATCAATTGAATCCAACGGAACTAAACTCCAATAATAATTTAATCTACTATCAGCATCTAATCTATTTCCAAACAATGGCTGAATTGGTGGATTTTCTAATACTATTCCTTCAACATATTTAACGGTATCGCTTGATAAAGAATTTGATTCGATATTTGCATACATATAATTATTGTTGATTCCAATCGGGAATAATTTTGTAGAGCTTCCAGAAGGGAACCAAACTCTTACTCTACCATCAACAAATCCATTACCTAATTTCGTTACGGAAGCATTAGAGTCTAAAACCAAAAGTCTATTTGTACTACGTACATTGATATTTACTTGATTAGAATCAGTAAATCTTAAACTATTTTTGACTAATACCCTTGAATCAATATTATCTCCATCAATTACTACACTACCAGCAGTTTTATCAACTAACATATTATAAACTGCCATTTCATCATTATTTAATCTCAAAATTTGATCTTGAATACCAGATACTCTAAAATTACCTGTTCCATATTGAATTTCCGTGTCAGTTTCCATAACCAATTGACCCTGAAGATTCATTTCTCTATTTAATAATGAGAATTTACCATCAGAAATATTAACAGTATCAATTACTTTTATCGTGTTACTAGATAAGTTGACTTGATTATTTATCAAACCAGAGTTCTTTACAATAATAGTAAATATTTCATCTGGTAATCCATCACCAACAGACATAGTTTGCGAGCCAATATATTCATAACGAGATTTTCCATATATTCTAGAAACAGTTGCTCTTACTGCACCAATGTTAGAAGAAGGTCCACCTAATTTAGTAAATCCAAAGTTATCATTAGTAGCCAAAGTACAACTATCTTTTAATTGGAAGATTAATGATCTAATATAAGAACCATTTAAAATAGATAATTTTCCTAATCTACCTTCAAATGATTCTACGATTACAGATTTTATACTTCTATTGAATGCATTATCTAAAACAATACTTTTTCCATCACCAATTCTTACAATATCACCTTGTTGCTTAGGGTAATCATCAACTTCTGGTGCTCCATTATAGCCAACTTTTGACCAATTAGCAGGCTCCTCCCAAATACCATCTACTATACTATAGAATGTTTCGCCAGATGGTTCACCTATTATAAATGAGCCAAATGTTGAAAGATTTTGAGTGGAAGTTGAACTATCAGTTCTATTTATTGCACTCAATAATTCCCAAGTTGGTGTCCCTAGAGTTCCAAATGCTGGATCCCTTCTAAATATCTCAAATATACCAAAAGTAGCATTATTTCTTATATCACCAGCAGGTGCATTACCTTTTATAAATTGCAAATTAAGTGTATAGGTTCTACCAATACCCAAATCAAAAGGAGTAACATTATCGGGAACTACGTTCCAATATCTTTCAATATTTGTTGTTTGTTCCATCAGTAATGAATCTGGAACATCTGGAGGAGTTACTCCAAATGGTTTTACATTCAAATATCCAGGTGTACCACCAGGGGTACCAGTAGTTGTAATTGTAGCAGGTGTATATCTAGTTGATGTACCGACAGGGTAAGTATAAACATTCGCCCCATTATTAAGCCATCTTTTTAATTCACCTACAATCCATCCATTACCAAACCTTTGGACACTACCAGGTGTTGCTACTGATTCGCCAGATTTTACTAATCTGTCACCGTTAGCTAAAATTTTTGCAACATTATTCGAAGAGAATTGTAAACTGTTTCTAACAAATAAATCTGAGCCGACTGCATCATCTGGTAATATTACATCACCACCTGTTTTGTCAACTATGAAATCCCAAAATCCACCATAAGTATTATTAAAAGTGGTATTCTCTATTCTTACATTTTGGTCTAAAGTTCCATTTAATTTTACTTGTCTTGTACCAACTGTACCTGTTTTGAAAATACCGTTTCCTTCGACAGTTAGATCTGCACCTATAGTAAGGTTTTGACCATTCATACTTACTCTAGAACCAGTATTAACTAAGAAATTATTTCTAACTTTTATTTCTCCTGTTGCAAAATCTAAATCTCGAGCATAAGTAGAATCAAAAGTTAAGTTATGGAATTGAAGAGTACTATAAATAGACATTTTGTCAAAATTGCCACCTGAAACAGGTACATCTAAAACAGATACATCGCCAATTTGAATAGTACCAGCAGATATAAAACTACTAATATCATTAGCAGAGATTACTAAATCTGCATCTTTTACTCCGCCAGTGGATCTCATAGGTCTATAAATTTTAAGAAGTCCACCAGTCATTTGGAATATAGATGTTGCCTCACCAATATCAAATCCTGCTCTTCTATTGCTATTATTAGGGTCAGTTACAGAGCCAACATTCATTAACTCAACAAGGCAATTATCAGAGAAATAAATTGAAGCAGCAGATGGAATAAATCTTCTTCTTAAATTACCAGCCACTCTCAAATTACTGTTATTTTGAACTCTAATTTCGGTAATACTTTCATACTGCATATTTTCACTAAGTGCATTTCCAACAAATAAATTTCCATTATTTAAAAGCACTTTGGAATTTTGTCCACAAATTAAGCCATCCTCGACTATTATTGTACCAGTATTAAGAACTATTCTTACTGAATTACCTAAGACCAAATCACCATCACCATCATTAGTTATTGTCAAACTTGTTGGGGTATTTTGTACAAATGAGCCAGAATTTAATATTAAATCTACTGCCGGATTTGTATTAATTGAATTTGTAAAACCAGTACTAAAGGTTGATGTATTATTTACAACTGCACTTGTAGCTGAATTTTTACTCATAACAATAGTTCCTAAGTTTTCAAACCTACCACCGCCATTGATAATCGAAGAGTCGCTTCCCATAAATTTAATTATGGTGCTTTTGTCCGAAGCAACAAATAAGTCAAATCCTTTTCCAGCATTTAGAGCTAAATTTTGTATATCTTTTCCGATTGACAAAGTATCAAGTGATGGTCCTGTACTATTTTCTTTGGAGACTAAACCATTTGTACCTAAAGTTAAATCTTTACTAATTATCAATTTTTTATTTGAATTAGGTCCGTTTGTCGTTGCAAATTGTAGTTCTCCTGTCAATAAATTATTATCATTCACATAAACAAAATTCACAGGATTAGCTACAGTTGTATCATACTTAACTATATGACCACCACTTATATAAACAGTATCAGCCGGGAAATAACCAGGGATATTTATGGCACTATCCAAACTTGTGTACTGATTAATGGCGTCATTGGTCCAAGTTGCTGTTTTTGACCAATTTCCTGTACTTCGTGACCAATATATCCTTCCAAAACTAAATTCAGCAGGATCGGCAGCCAACCAATCGTGATCTAATAATCTATTAGCACCTGTTACTATTATTTTTCTACTAATTGTATCTACTTTTGCTATAGTTGGATTATCTAATATAAATGACCAACCAGGCAAAACACCAGTTGCTGCTCTTCTGTATGAAACTGGCAAATAATTTACTCTATTTCCAGTTATAGCAGAATCATTATATAATAATTCTACATCAGAAGTACCAGTACCTCTAACGATATTTTCAGAACTCATACTCCAGTATTTTTTCAACATACTTGTTGCACCGACTGGAGCATTTGGGTGAGGATAAGTTGCTCTCAAATCCACATTAACTATATTATCTGCATTGAATGTCATATTGTTCAGTGCAAAGTACGTTTCATTATATCTTCTACTATTATTGCCTAAAGAATTTTCACCTAATGGGAATCTAAAATCCCTGTTAACACCTGTACCAGTAGCAAATTCTTTACGCACTCGCCCGGTAGTTGCATTACCACTAACCATAATCATTCTATTAATACCATAAACGCCATTAGTAGTATTAAATGAATTAGTTGGACCCATTGTCAAAACTTTATTATCTACAACTCGTAATTTATTATCTTTATTAAAAGTTACATTTTGATTAAATCTTACATTATGACCAGTAATTGAGACATCACCAATTGATTTGTCTAATACTACATTCATACTAAATATAGTAGAATCAACTGTACCGTATATATTTTGAACTAAAGTGTCTCCACTAAAAGTAAAATTATGAGATGTACTACTTGCTGTTAGTGCATCAGGACTTGCATTATTTCTAAGGTGCCCTCTCAAAAACATTGGATTAGCATTATTTGCTAATTGTAAAATTCCACTTGTAAGTTGTAAAGTATCATTTATAGTAATTGGATTGCTTAGTGTTACTGTTTTATTAGCTATACCTGTGTTTTTGATTTCTAATTTCGCAACAGTAGATGGCAAACCAGTCCCTGTGGCTTGATTACCAGTACCGATATAAACGAACCTACCTTTATTTAAACTATTAAAGTTGTAATTTCTAATTAATGTTGTTTGGATATTACCAATTGAACCGGAAGCATTGTACATATTCCAATTCGGAGGAGACCAAGTATATCTCTGCCCAGTTGCTGGAAAAACAGTTGTAGATAATGTAGCTGTTGATGTATTAACTGCACCAGTTGCTGGTACACTCCAATCAGTGGGAGTTGTTCTATTACTAAATGCAGTATTTACTGTTCCTCTCAAACCTACTTCAGGAGTTGCAGTGGCGCCAACATGGGTCATCGTACCATAATTAAACCTAACCTCACCACCCTCTACTAACTGAACTTGAAAATTGTAATTTTCCGATGAAGATGCAGGTTGGTCAAAATCAAATATTCTACCACTGCCAGGAGCTACAGAACTTGATGCTCTAACAGTAGAAGCATTATTACCACCAACTGTTGTAGCACTCCAATCGTTAGTTGTTGACCTATTTAAAAATGTTGCGTTTGTAGTCCCTCTCAAACCAATTTGAGCATCTGCATCAATAACAAATCCAGTTGGATGTGTGAAAGTACCATAATTTAATCTAACTTTATTAGTAGTCTCGTGTAATTGTACTTGGAAATTATAACTTGGATTTTGTGGAGTCCATTGAAATCTTAATCCATCAGTCGGTAGACTGCTGTGGCTAAACCTAATAGTTGAATTATTTGTTGTTCCATTTGTCAGATTAGCATCAGTCCAAGAACCACCACCATTTCTAGATAAGTTTCTAATTTCAGTGTCAGAAGTATTACTCGAACCTCTCAATCCAACTTGAACAGACTGATTACCGATATTATCAGAAGTAAATGAGCCGTAATGAATCCTTATTGTATCACCCTCAACTAATCTAATTTGAAAGTTATAATCAGATGCATCTGATTGTGTACTATATCTTGCTGATTTCCATTGAATTACAAATTCTCTATTAGGTGCAGAACCCATAAGTTCAGTTCTTACAACAGTAGCAGCTTTTCTGTTTAAACTACCATCAGTAAAACCTAAAGCGGATACAACATAATCAGAACCTGCTCCGCTAAGAGGAAGAACTGTTGTGGCATTTATTGTCGGACCAAAAGCTATATACCCATCATAATGTAAACTAATTGAAGTAAAAGTTGAATCTCTAAATTTAAAATTAAAGCCTACTGGTATATCATTAACTGACACATCATTGTTTCCAGTACCTGTTACTTGTATGTTACCACCAGTAATTTCACTATAAGCTGGTGTTGATGCAAAATATTCGTATTCATTAGAAAGACTTGCTGTGTTTGGGAATACATTCTCCCACTGCATTGTAAATATTCTATTTGGTGTTATACCTGTTATTTCTGAGCGAACAATAGTATTACTACGTCTGAATAAATCTCTACCTAAAACTGATATTCTGTTTTCGGTAGTTGCATTTTCTGAAATTGGTGTTAAAGTATTTGTAACTGCTGTGCCTAAGCCAAGATATCCGTCATAATTTAAGCTTACAGCCGTAAAATCTGACCCAGCAAAATTAAATGTAAATGGAATAGATATATTTTGCACTTGCACATTATCAGCAGTTCCATTACCGGTTACATGAACTGTACCACCAGTAATTTGAGTATAAGTATTTGAATTATCACTGAAAACGTAATCAGGTACTGTAATAGCTGTTACTGCTGCAGATGCAAGATTTTCCCATTGCATAGTAAATATTCTGTTTGGTGCAGAGCCAGTCGTTAAAGAACTAACCAATGTATTTGATTTTGTAAATAAATTCATACCAAGCGGCGCCAATCTCGGGTCAGTACCAGCAGCAGTGGATATTGGTAAAGAAGTAACGGCACTAACCGCAGAACCTAAACTAATAAATCCATCTAAATTTAAACGAACATTTGTATAATCTATATTTAAATATTTGAATGTAAAGCCAATAGAAATATCACCTGGACTGACAAAGTCATTTACAGAATTACCAGTTACATGAGACGCACCGCCACTAATTGGCGAATAAGTTACATTACCTTGACTTGGCGTATAATCAGCAAATACAGGTGTTGGAGGTGTAGAAACTTCTATATTATTTATTCCATCAGCAGAGCCGACTTCTAATTCTGCACCAAATTTTAATACGAATTGACGTCCAGATAATACATTTGCACCTTGAATAGATAATATACCTCGCCCTACTCCAGGGATTGTATCAACATCACAACTCGAAACAGTTCTATTTGAATTCAATACTATTCTGTGGTCGTCGCCATTAGTCCCACCAATATTTACAATATCAGAAGCAAGATTTGGGAAATCATTATAAGTATTAGTAGCATTACCATAAGCAACCGAAGACCAATTAGTTTCATCTTCCCAGTCGCCATCTCTACGGCTATAAAATACTCTTTCCGTTCCCTGTCCTGCCTGCCCTACCATTAAGACAATTGCATCAGTACCAGGATTAGAAATTGATGGTGTATTAAAAATTGCGTCATCAATTCCATTTGGTCTATTTATCCGAGATTCAGTATGTAATGCAGCTCTAGTTTGCAATTCAATATTAGAGGTACTATCCCAATTGTTAGAGCCACTATATCTAAAATTACTATATGAAACAAGTGGGTTAATTCCACCTCTCGGTTCATTTTCAGTATAAAACAACCTTGCTCTCATAGAACCATTTGATACAAATGTATATATACTATAGCTAGCTGGCATATTTAAAGGTCTTGTGATTTCCCAAAACTTTTGAACATTTGTATTCTTATTAATTTGAGTTTGGTTAAAATTTGGATAATCCCCATCAAAAGCCTGAACTTCAATCATACCTATAGCTCCTCCAATTTGTTGTAAATCAACTGGAGTATTTCTATCTGAAGTACCAATCGGAAATATTCTTGAACCTGATAGTAACCTTATTAATCTTCCATTTACCCAACCATATTGTGGATCACCTAATCTATCAAATCCAACCGCACCCAAGCCAACCCTTATTACATTATAACCACCAGAAGATGCATAAACATTAATATATTTATTAAATGTTCTTAAATTTAGATTTTTTCTATTTCTTGGATGAAAAAATAATTGGCGACACTCTATATTTGTGTTGCTTATAATTTCACCTGTAACTTTACTCAAACTAAATCTATTAAAAAGTAAGAAAGTAGCATTAGTTTCGCCTTCTCTCCATACATATTGAGTGCCACCACCATTAAATATAAATGCACCAGCAAAGGTAGTACTATCATTTATATCTGTAACTGTATTTGCATCACTTACCCAATTTCCACTTAATGCAGTAGTCCCTGGTGTCCAAGTAAATCCATTGGCTATACGGTAGTTTCCACCTAATTTAGTAATTAATGTAGAGAAATTTGCAGCACCTGATTTGAAAAACAAACTATCTGTTATATAAAATATTATTGGCGAAGCGCCAGTAAAAGTTAATGTACCATTTGGTTTATCTACACTAAATGTTTTTACTGTAAGAGGAAATCCATTACCTGTTACCTGCGCCCCAGCACCATTATATATAAAGTGGGCATTATTATGAGAGCTTGGGTTATAATTTCTTGTTGTTGTTTGAATATTACCAGTTGCGCCAGCAGTAGTGATACCGACCGCATTACCGATACCAATAGCACCCTCAGTTGCTAATGTAAATGTACCTGCACCACTAATTATATTAGTACCTAAGTTTAGATATCCACCTAATTCGCTAAGTCCAGCTTTTTCGACAATTACTAATTTTCCGGTATTCACAGTATGATCAACATCTAATGTTACTGTTTTGCCATCACCAACTCTAACATTATCCGATGCACTAGGAGCTCTTGGAGCAATATCCAAACTACCATAAGATGCTGTTGACCAAATACTTGGACTACTCCAATTACCAGAACCAACAGAATAAAATGTAAGATTTGCAGGAGTACCAGTATAGAAATACTGTTTTACACTACTTGGCAGTATTTCATTATTAAGCAAAGACACCGAACTTCCGGTTCTTATACCTGTATTAGTAGCTAACCAGCCAGCTGTATTTACAATACCGTTTCTTTGAGATACTTCAAAAAATGCCGTATTAGCACCGTTTCTTATGTCATTTGCATTAAAATTAAATTTTGCATTGTATTGTCTTGCACCAAGAGCAAAAGTATTTCCTGAAATATTACCAGACAATTCCCATCTTTTGGGTACATTTTGTAATGAACTTAACTCTGCACCATTAGGTCTTCCATTTTCTAAGATTATGGCATCTACATCATTATAAATTAATGCAGAATCTACTCTAACTTCTAAAGTACCAGCAGTACCACCACCACCAGTAAATTCTAATTCGAAAGGATTATAATCCGTGCCCATACCTACTGGGAATATTGTATTAGCAACTGCACCTATACCAAAGTTTAATCTAAGAGTACCATCTATATGACCTGGCGTACCTGCTGGTCTTGTAATAGTACCGTTTACTTGAATTGCTTTTTGAGTTGGACGTCCACCAATATTACCTTTAATCAAATTCAAATTATTTGATACAATAATATTAGTTGACCCACTTACGATTAAATTAGAATCAAGTTTATTTACTTCTACATTATAATAATTACCACTTCCAGTATGCACTAAGTTTTGAGTGCTATCTCCACTAAAAACAATTTTACCAATACCCAAATCCAATATACCATTTTGGGTAAAATTACCTTTTAGGGTAATTGTTTGAGTTGTCGTTTTAATTTTAGAAGTATTTACTAACAAATTTTTGTTGATTACAACATTATCAGCAAATTCTAAAACCCCAGAGTTGGAATTATCTTCCACTTCTAAATTATAGAATTGAGCACCATTAGAAGTAATAACATTTGTATTACCAGAAGTATTAAATAAAACCTTACCTGTATCTGCCACAAAAATTGCACCTGCAGTTACATTAAAGTTTTTTCTAATTCTCATAAAGTAATTATTTGTCTTAAATGTACCAGAATTTATAAGTATATTACCATTAAGATCTACATAATTATTTGCACCATTATTGCCACTTAGGTCATTAGGATTACCAAGTGTTTTGACACCATCACCTGAAATTCTAATATTATCATAATTTAATCTATATACCAAATTAGTTGGAGTTGAATATCCACTTGGTATTATTTGGTCACCTGCACCATTAAAATGTACAGTCGAACCTGAATTTAAAAATCTTTGTGCAACAGGGATAGGGTCAAAAACTAATTGAGAAATATCAAAACTATTAGATACCTTTATTTCGCCTGTTGGGTCCAATGTAATATTAGAGTTAGAAGAAACATTCGCTGATATTTTGAGATTGAAATATTGATTAACTGGAGTTGAGGCATTTCCTGCTGAAGGTATTGTAAATGATGATGTTCCACCAAAATTAATTGTACCAGCAGTAAAAGTTGGTGACAAATATTTTGTTGGGAAGGTAGCACAAAGAAGCTCCCCACCACGCATAATCATAGTTCTATTTGGGGTTTCACCATCACAACTCGAAGTTACTGTATTTAACTTCCCTCTATTTATTACTAACGAGTCTTTTATCTCTACCGAACGAGTTAGAGTAATAGTTGAATCTATTAAACCTGTATTATTAATTATTAATGAACTTACTTGATTTGGCAAACCATTACCGGTAACTTGATTTGTAGTACCATTATAAATATAAATAGCTAAAGAACTATATATTCTAGTAGTATTTCTTACATTACCAGCATCTGCTACTTCTGTAATACCATCTGGATCACCAATTCCTATAGTACCACCTGCCTCTACGGTCAAAGTATCTTTATTATCAAATGCGGGTTCTATATAAGCACCAGCTAAAATATTTAATCTACCAGTATTTTGTACATAAACTCCTTTTAATTCTGGATTTATTGTATCCAAAGTTACTGTTTTGCCATCACCTATATATACTAAATCTAAGTTGTTTTTAGGATAAGTTGTTGTAGGTGCTTGTCCATAACCAATTCTTGACCAAGTACCAATACTATCCCAAGGTCCATTTGCAATAGAATAATATATTTTTCTACAGCTGAACGTGGACCGATAGTCCAATCGCCTGTCAAGTAATCAAATGTAACATCAGTTATTTCTGCAAAATAAGCACTAACATTTAATTGTGAACGCCCAAATAGACCAGGATTGTCATACCAATTTCCAGCAGTTCTAAAAAATATTTTATCATAAGTTAATATATCACCTTGTACTTCATTAAGACTAATATATTCCATCTTAAATCCGTAAGACTCGGTTTGAACATTGATATTATTGGATGCTACTTTAAAGTATTTTTTTAGTGCTACACCAGGTTCTGTTATATCTGGATGTTGATATTGTACAGGTAAGACTTCTAATTGTCCACCTGGCAAAATTGTTGTTTCGGCTCTTCTTAGTGATATATATACACTAGAAAATCCATTAGGTGTTCCAAATGGAAATCTTATAACTGAAAAAGATGCAATATTATAAGGTATATTTCTAATTATTTTACCAGAAGTCAATTCGCCATTAAATTGAATATGTTTTGTAGCTGTAAATCCTAGATCCAAACCGTCCCAATTCGATAGTGTTCTAAGTGTATCGGCAGGAGTATTTGAAGCAAAAATACCGCCAAGTGTATCAATTCTTAAATTGTTCTCGCCCATTATCAATAAGTTTTCTTTTATTAATCTTAAAGCTTTACTTATAAATATTGGTTTGGAACTCGTTACGTTTCTTAAATTGGTTTTATCAATATGTAAATTGTTAAATCTCAAACTATCTACACTTCCACCAATTGTATTAGAAGTAGTACCAGAAAATAACACTGTGTTTGTTTTTGGGTCAAATCTTGGGTCAGTTGTAGCATTATTAGTAAAGTCACCTCTAATTTCTAATGTTGGAGCACTATGGACAAATCCACGACCAGATAAAACTAAATTATTATTTATAATTAAATTATTTGTTATTTGCTCTAATTGTGGAGTCGCTGCACCACTATTATCCAAAACTGTTACATTATGTAATTGTCTTGTTGAGTTAATTTTGAAAGCATTTTCTGAATTTGTGTTTGTATTTGGTGCAAAAAACAACGTACCACCAGTTGTTGTACCATTATTACAAACTAATAAGAAATCTGCACCTGTAAAACTGCTCGAGTTTTTTAATAAACGAATTTCGCCGCTTGACATCGTAAATGAAGAAGCAGTTGCATTTATATCAAAAACACCTCGTGTAGATAAATCACTTCTATCGTCACCAAGGGTCATAATACCATTTGATAAACTAAAAGTTACATTTGCATTATCGTTTGATAAATCTCTTGCAAATGACTTACCAACTGTTATTGTACCGCCAGTTTGAGTAAAGAAAGCTCCATTATTGTAGAATAAACTACCATTAGCGCTTCCATTACCTACATTAAATGTACCTGATTCAAATGTAAATCTACTGCCATCTAATAATATATTTGAATTTTGACCAGTTATTGTCAAGTTTGGATTATTTACAAATACTCTTGAATTTGAGTTAATTGTTATTAGATTTGATGTGGACTTAAATAATGCGGCACTAATAGTTAAAGTACCACCCAAGTTTAATGTACCACGAGTTAATTCTATAAATCCAGTGGCTATTGGACTGTTAAATCCTCTTGACAAACTCAAAGTATCTGTAATATTTGTTTTGTTTAAAATTACATCTGCAAAATTTACTGTACCTGAAGCCTGAGCTCCACTGATTGATACATTACCAGCACCAATAAAATTAATATTAACTCTCGAACCGCCATTTATCATATCCAATGAACCATTATTGATTATTAGATTGCTTGATAAATTTAGATTATGTGTATTAGACCCAGTTTGAGTTTTGATATTACCATTAGTATTAATTACCAAATTTCCTGTTACAGCCATAGTAATATCAGAACCACTACCGGCTACCAATATACCAGATTTGATTGTATCCAATACCGAAGTGAAGTTAGTTTTGAATATTACTTCATCTGTAGGATTTGTTCTGTCTATTATAATTTGATTAAATGTAATAGATGAGCCACTGGTAATTTCGGTTGTTGTCGAATAATTAAATATTACTTGACCAATTCCAGGGTTGAATGTACCATTTTGAGCAAAATTACCATTTAGATAAAATCTACTATTTGCAATAGCCGACTGGGTAAGAGTTGCAGCTATATTTACATTCACGCCACCATTTACTTGGACTATCGCACCTTGATTGATAAAGAATATTGAACTTTGTTTTAAGTTTAATATCTCTTGTGCTTTGGTGTGATTAAAATTTAATACAAATCCAAACACAAGTAGCATAACCGTAGTTATGCTTATCATATTGAATTTATTTTTATTTAATTTTATAATCATATTTTCTTTTTCAAGACAAGGGGGCAAGCCCTCTTGCATGAACTAATCTCTCACACTTTCCCCTTTTTTTCTTACTCCCTCCCTACGTTGTGGGGAGGGCTGGGGTGGGGTTCCCAAAGCCAAAACTATACTGCACTCATTTGCATTCTTTTCTTTCTTTTTCAAGACAAGGGCAAGCCCCATTTCATGAACTAAACTCTCACACTTCCCCTCTTTTTCTTACTACCTCCCTACGTTGTGGGGAGGGCTGGGGTGGGGTTCCACAGTTTTTTATTCACTCAATAAATGAATAGATACATAAGATTCTGCTGAACCAGTTACTATATTACTACTAGCTCCCCTATTGTGATATACTCTTATATCAAGAGTTTCTCCAGAATTAAGAAAAACAATATCTGTAATTGTAGTACCAGAATTTTCATTTAGGGTAGTAGTTGCACTTGTTGTTAAACCTAAACGATTACCAATAGAATATAAATTTCCTTCTGTAAAAATCATTAAATATGTACGTGTATTGGCAACAAAGCCTCCAGCATAAGTTATTCTTACTCTAGCATTTACTTGGTAATAACCTGTTACTGGAGCAGTAAATGTACCAGATGCAAAATCATTATTTGAATCAAAAGTTTCACTATCGAAATCAATTTTAGTGTCAGTATTAGTATTTATACTTTGTGTTGCATTTCTAAACGCTCTTACTCTACTTCTTCCCAATGTTTTTGGTTCCCATCTTGAGTTTGTGTTATTATATGCTAATACTTGGTTAGCTGTTGGGTCTGTGGTAGAAACTGCGATACCTTGTATCGCACTCACAGTCAATACTCCAGTATTTATAATAGTTGCATCACCACTAAGAGCGACAGCCGAGCCAGTTCCACCATTACCAACAATGATATTCGCATCAGCAACAGTAATTTTATTAGGATTTATACTTCCAGCAAGTTTTTCGTTAGTTACAGCGTCATCTTCTATTTTTGCAGTATTAATTGCACCATCTGTTATATTAATTCTCAATACTGCATCGTTTGCTATTTTTGCACTTGTTACATTTAAATTTAATATTTTATTAGTAGTTACAGCATCGTTTGCAATTTTGATAGCCGTAACTGCTGCATCTGTTAATTCTGCAGTATTTACAGCGTTGTCAGTTAATTCCGAATTACCGACTGCGTTATCAGCAATTTCTACACTTGTTACTGCATCTGCAATTATTTGAGCATCTGCGATTGTACCTGATAAATCTCCACCCAAAGCCGCTGCTGTTTCTAAGTATGTTGGAGTGAACATTCTACATTTGTGCCATTGGTTCTGATTAATTGGTCGTTTGTACCATTACCAAGTTTTGTTACAACTATTTCTGCTGTTGCGCTTATATCTTCATTTACGATTGTACCATCTACTATTTTATCACTATTAACTGAACCAGTTGCTAATTTATCTAAAGTTACATTCGCATCTGTTATTTTTAATGTTGTTACTGCATTTGTTGCTAATTCTACACTTGTTACTGCGTTTGCTATTATTTGAGCATCTGCGATTGTACCTGATAAATCTCCACCCAAAGCCGCTGCTGTTTCTAAGTATGTTGGAGTGAACCATTCTACATTTGTGCCATTGGTTCTGATTAATTGGTCGTTTGTACCATTACCAAGTTTTGTTACATCTAGTTCTGCTGTTGTGCTTACATCTGCATTTACGATTGTACCATCTACTATTTTATCACTATTAACTGAACCAGTTGCTAATTTATCTAAAGTTACATTCGCATCTGTTATTTTTAATGTTGTTACTGAATTTGTTGCTAATTCTGTTGCTCCGACTACTCCTACTCCTATTTCAGCTGCTGCTATCGTTCCAGTTAAATCTCCACCCAAAGCCGCTGCTGTTTCTAAGTATGTTGGAGTGAACCATTCTACATTTGTGCCATTAGTTCTGATTAATTGGTCGTTTGTACCATTACCAAGTTTTGTTACATCTAATTCTGCTGTTGTGCTTACATCTGCATTTACGATTGTTAAGTCTAAAATTTTATCACTATTAACTGAACCAGTTGCTAATTTATCTAAAGTTACATTCGCATCTGTTATTTTTAATGTTGTTACTGAATTTGTTGCTAATTCTACACTTGTTACTGCATCTGCTATTATTTGAGCATTTGCGATTGTACCTGATAAATCTCCACCGACTGCACTACTTGTTGTTGCAAATGTTGGAGTGAACCATTCTACATTTGTGCCATTAGTTCTGATTAATTGGTCGTTTGTACCATTACCAAGTTTTGTTACATCTAATTCTGCTGTTGTGCTTACATCTGCATTTACGATTGTTAAGTCTAAAATTTTACCAGTTGTTACGGCGTCATTATTTATTTTTAATGTAGATACTGCATCGTTTGCAATTATAGTTGCACCTGTATTGGTAATTGTTACATCACCGCTCATATTAACTGCTGTTGCAACGTTTGAGCCATTACCTATAAACAAACTTCCATTTGTCAAAGTAGTTGATAACGAATTGTCAGTCGCCCAAGCTGGAGCGGTGCCAGATACTTTTAATTGTTGATTATTAGTTCCAACTCCTAAATTTATCCAGTCAGTACCGTTAAAATACATCATTGAGCCAGCAGCTTCGCCAGTCAAACTTAATTTTGTACCATTTACTGCATCAGTAGGTATTTTAGCTCCAGTTACTGAATTATCTGCTAAATCAATTGTCGCAATTGTGCCATCTAATATTTGAGTTGTCGTAACAGCACCATCTGCCAAATCAGCAGCTAAAATTGTTCCGTCTAATATTTTTCCAGTTGTTACTGCATTTGGTTGAATTGTGGTTAATCCATCATTCGCAATTAAAACATCGCCTGTTGGAGCAACTGCTGTTGCAACGTTTGAGACATTACCTATAAACAAACTTCCATTTGTCAAAGTAGTTGATAATGAATTGTCAGTCGCCCAAGCTGGAGCGGTGCCAGATACTTTTAATTGTTGATTATTAGTTCCAACTCCTAAATTTATCCAGTCAGTACCGTTAAAATACATCATTGAGCCAGCAGCTTCGCCAGTCAAACTTAATTTTGTACCATTTACTGCATCAGTAGGTATTTTAGCTCCAGTTACTGAATTATCTGCTAAATCAATTGTCGCAATTGTGCCATTTAATATTTGAGTTGTTGTAACAGCACCATCTGCCAAATCAGCAGCTAAAATTGTTCCGTCTAATATTTTTCCAGTTGTTACTGCATTTGGTTGAATTGTGGTTAATCCATCATTCGCAATTAAGACATCGCCTGTTGGAGCAACTGCTGTTGCCTGACCACTTACATTACCAATATATATGCTACCATTTGCTAAAGCTAAATTCCCAGAAGCAAAAATTGCTGCCCATACTGGAGTAGCGGGAATACCAGAATTATATTCAAAAGCATTAGTTGTAGTATTAAATATAAGTAGTCCTGTTGCAGGATTTGTGATACTGTTTCTTTCGATAGTTGTCAATTTTGGAATTAATAATCCTTTAGGATTTGCAGGATTACTAAAGGTAATGTGCAAAACTGCCGAATTGTCTGGAGTAATTGTTCCAATACCAACATTCTCTGTTTGGGACAGTAAATTTCTGTTGCTAAACAAAACAAATGTTATAATTAAACACAAAAAGACAAAATAACTTTTGTGTTATTTTGTTTGATTTTATATTTATTTTTATAAATTGTATTAAAATTTATCATTGGGATTCTCCCCTTTTTAATTGCATATATTTTTTATTTTTTGAACTCAGGACTCGTTTAGATACTTTTCTGGAAATTGTAAAATCTCCAACGTAAAATTAATATTTATTAATCAAAGATAACTACGTATAAATACTTAGTAACATTTTTAAAATAAACTTAAAAAATGTCGTTTAACTATTCATCTTCTTTTTTGTGAATATTTTTATCCACTTCATCACTTCTAAGATTAAATACAGCATACCTAACTAATCTTGCTGCATTATTAATACCTAATTTTTGCATAATGTTATATCTATGAGACTCTACAGTTCTAACACTTAAGCTTAAATCTTCGGCAATTTGCGAACTTGTTTTACCCGCAGCTACCAAATTTAATACAATTTGTTCTCTTTTGGTTATAACAATAGGTGTACTCTCAAAAGTACCTTCGGGCACATATTTATTTTGTAATAATTTAATAATAGACTTACTAAAAACTCGCTCACCTTTGATTACATTATGAATAGAATCCAAAAGTTCTTTTGCACCAACATCTTTGGAAAGGTAGCCATCAGCACCAGCCGAAAGGGCTTGTTCGAGATGATACGAATCTTCATAAGCTGTTAGCATAATAACATAAGCAGCGGGATACTTTTCTTTGATTATCTTTGTTGCACTGATACCGTCCATTATTGGCATCATAATATCAGTCAAAACTAAATCAGGTTCGTAATCACCCACCATCTCAACCAAAACTTTACCGTTTGGCGCTTCTTGAATTATTTGAATTGATTTATCAACAGAAATTAATCTTCTAATACCCGCACGGACAACCTCGTGGTCAGCTGCAATTACAATTTTAATTGGATTATTTTCAGAAAATTGTATATTCATAGTATTTATTTTTAATTCTAAGTAGTAAGTTTATGATTCAAATAATTGTCATTTAAAATTCACTTACTAATCAATTTAATTTTATAGAAAATCACTCTTGCTCTAACTCTTCCTGCTCTAACTCGTCAAGCCAATTATTAAAATCTAATTCACTTGGAGCTCTCCAATCACCTCTTGGCGATAAAGCAATAGGGAAAACTTTAATTGTATCCGGCATAAGATTACGTTTATACTGACTGGTAAAAAATCTTTTAAGAAATATTTTGAGCCATTTCTTAAGAGTTGATTTGTCATATAAATTTTCAAATGCAATTTCAGAATAAAAAAGTATTTTCGAGGGCTTGAATCCGTATTTAACAAAATAAAACAGAAAGAAATCAATTAATTCATAAGGTCCAACTATTTCTTCAGTTTTTTGAGTTATTTCTCCATTTTCTAATGGTAATAACTCAGGACTCACCTCAGTATTAGAAATCTTATTTAAAAGAGAACAAAATTTTTCTAAATCAATAGTTTCATCAGGACCGTTAGTGCTATTTAATATATTATATTTTTTCAGATTTTCGATATTCGAAAAATACTTTATGATATATTTGATAACTGTTTTGGGTATTCCCCCATTTAAATTGTACATCGAAACGTGGTCTGCGTTATAAGTACACCACCCAATTGCCAATTCTGACAAATCACCCGTTCCAATTACAATTCCATTGACACTATTGGCGAAATCCATCAATATCTGAGTTCTTTCTCTTGCTTGACTATTCTCAAAAACAGTATTCAAACTCTTTTTGTCATAATTCAAATCCCTGAAATGCAACTCTACCGCTTGATTTATAGGTATTTCTAACAAAGAATTAGACAAAAACTGTGCCAGACTTATTGCTGAACTTTTAGTACTCTCAGACGTACCGAAACCAGGCATAGTTATAGCGTAAATATTTTTGGGGTCAATTCCAGACTTTAAAAATGCTATTTGAGTAATCAATAAAGCATAGGTAGAGTCCAATCCACCAGAAACCCCTATTACGACCTTAGACGAATCAACTGGTTTATTAATTTTTTTTAATTTACTTATTAAAGCATTGGATTGTATTTCAATTACGTTCTTTACAAATTCATCACTATTAGTACTCAAATTGAAAAATACATCTTTATTTACTGCCCTCAAAAAATTATTTTGAGCTTCAAAACCACTATATTCAAAAATTATTTCTTTCGCTTTTTTAGATGCTTTAGTTCTGCCAAAGGTATGGTTTTTAGTTCTTTCATTTCTTATGATATCCAAATCAATATCAACTACATTGAACTCACCTTCAAAATTAAATTTATCACTTTCTAATAATATTTCGCCATTTTCTACAATGATATTGTGTCCGGCAAAAGTCAAATCATTTGATGCTTCATACATATTTGACGAACAATAAATATAAGCGGACATAGTTTTGGCAGATTGCATTTTGACCAAATTTCTTCTGTAATCAGACTTGCCAATTACTTCACTACTTGTAGAAAGATTAAAAATCAATTCTGCACCATTGAGAGCAAGGTCATCACTGGGAGGCTTGATTGACCATAAATCTTCACAAATTTCAATTCCAAATTTAAGATAATTGTTTATATTATTTTCATTTTGATTGATTACACTAAACACCAAATCATTGCCAATTATGTATTTATTACCATCTAATAATATATAATCTTCTGTCAAATCATTGGCAGTAGCAAACCACCTTTCTTCATAATATTCTCTTGAGTTTGATAGATAAGTCTTGGCTACAAAGCCCAGAATTTCACCATTATAAATTACAGCTGCAGCATTAAAAATTCTGTTATTTATTTCTAAGGGCAATCCCACAATTAAAATCGAATTTACTTCTTCAGATAATTTTGCTAATTTTAATATACCTAACTTGGAATTTTCTAATATTTCTCTTTGGAATATCAAATCTCCAATTGTGTATCCTGTCAGTGTGAGTTCGGGGAATACTGTAATATTGACATTATTCTGATTTAACTTTTCAAACAAATTTTGTATTTCGAATACATTTTGAGAAATATTGCCCAAATGTATGACTGGTGATACAGTTGCTACTCTAATAAAATTAAAATCATCTGTATTATAATTGATAATATGTTCAAACTTTTGTTGAGACTTTAGTTTGAAATTATGATTGAAATTATGATTGAAATTATTAACTTTATTGTTCTCGGTGTTACTATTAAAAATATTAATATTATTTTTTGGCATATTTTTGCAAAATGAACAAAACTAAAATAGAATTTATGATTTTTTTTTCCAATTACATAACTATTTTTTATTTTTTTATATGGTAAGCACTATAATTATTAATTATTTAATTGATTAAGTTCAAAATTTAATTATTTAATATTAATAAATCCAAATATTAAATTTTAAAAATTTATAACTATTTAGTTTTGAGTTTAAAAATAAAACAAATAATAATACTTTATCAAATAAAAACAAATAGCAAATAAAATAAATATAACAAGATTTAGAAATAGTATTTACAATTGTACTTGTCAAAATGATAAAATACAAATGACATACTATACATGCTAATTAACACTTAAAAACTTTTTTGGGGAGAATTTATGGCAGTTTTTGAAATAGAAAGTAACGGTTTGATTGAAAGCACTGTAATTTATTATAATGGTCAACAAATAATTGGTATTAAAGAGATATTTTTAAATTTAGATGAAGATGGGACTTTCGACTCAATTATCAAATACGCTGGTAAAGATGGTAACATTCACACCAAAAATATTTTTAGTGATTATTTACATGAGTTACAGACCTCTGAACCATCAATGACAGAAGAAGAAAGCGAAAACTTGAGACCATTAACAATAGAAAGCGACGGAAGTATTGAAAGTACCGTTGTCGCTATTGATGATTTCGAACAAGATGGTATAATAAATTTATTTGTGCATATAGTTGCGCCTGATGTTAAAGAAAAAAGTGGGTTTAATCCATTCAAAAAGAAAGAGGAATACACGAGTTCAAGTTTAGTGAAATTTGTTGCAGAAGTTACTTTTAGAAATGAAGATGATTCGCAGTCAAGTGAAAAAGTATTTTAAATAATGAACTTTTTTCATTGATAGAATTAATATATTTGGTGTAATTTATTGAATATAAAATAAATTATGTTTTTTTTTGTCTTTCATTTAGAATTATACTTTTAGAAAATAATAAAAGAGTTAAAAATATGAATTTACATAAATTTTATAAAGATTTTACTTTCAGTTCAAAACAATTGATTTTTATAGTATCAATTTTTACGATATTACTACTTCCGGACTTAGCAGAAGCACGTCGAGGCGGAGGTTTTGGGGGTGGTAGGTCATTTGGTTCTTCACGTTCATTTGGTAGCAATAGATCATTTTCTTCAAAGGGTTCTCGAATTCAAAACCGTTCCAATACTCAAGGTATGAGAAATAATAGTTTTGGTTCTCGACCACGTTCGAGTTTTGGTGGAAATCAACTAAATTCAAAAAGAGATTACACAAGTAGATATGGACGTCCTCGTAAAACTGAAACGGTTTCTGGTGTTGGCTTAAATGGTGGCAGACAAAATTATTCAGTTAACAGTTATGGTGGTGCTTTTGGTGGATATTCATCTGGCTTGATGACAGGATATTTGATGGGACATACAAGCATGCTTTGGTTTACTCCATTTCACCCAGCATTTTATTTCTCAAGACCACATTATGTATCTGGAGCCAATGGGAAAACGGAAGTATTTCCTCCAACTTTTTCATTCGGCAAATTACTTTTTGCACTTATGATTTTGGGGATAATTGTATATGTTATTATGCAATTAATCAAAAATAAATCAAGTGTAAATAGAGAATATCAATCCAAATCATCTTTTGGCTAATTAATTTGCTAATCAATTGGATGATTAATTAGTTGATTAATTATAAATTTTTTGTGGATTTTTAAGGGACAGGTTAGTTAACTTGTCCTTTTTTTGTGGGGTTTGATAATTGTTGTTTTGATAAAACATTGCTAAATGATCTATAATTTTGAATATATAAACATTACATAAAAAAAATAAAAAATAACACGAAAAAAGCATAAAACTTTTAGATTTTATGCCTTAAATAACTTTAAAACAAAGTTTATATTTATTCCATAACTATATTTTTTGAGCTCTAGAGCCACACAGTTTGAATTTAGCACCTCACTTTCATCAAAGCACTGAACTACAGTTTTTTGGGAAGGTGCTGTTGGTGGCTGTTGTTCTGTCTGTCGTCACGATAATAGTAGTTTTAAATCGTCAAATTCTTCATTTGTCAACTTTGGTTTCTTTAAACCTTGCACTTGCCAAAGTCTGCTTTGTTTTATTTTGTCCTTTGTTGAAAAATTACCCAACCAATTATCTGAAGGTTTTGTTTTGAAAGCTAATGTTGAGATGATTTTGCTCTCCCAAAAAAGTCTTTGTTCTTTTGTTTCAACTCTGAAAACACAAAATGAAAAATTAGTTTTTATGTAGTTTGAAATTTCCTTTTCCATTTTCGCTTCAAATTCAAGGTCAAGAAGTTTTAAATTTTTCTCTTTGTCTGCTTTTGATGTTGTGTCAAGTTCCCAATATTTTAATTAGGGATTATTTTCTTTATTCAACAAAGCTCTTCCAATGTTTTTACGAAAAATACTTCTGTTCTTGTTTTCGGTTATGAAGTGTTCCCTTAAACGTTTTTTTAAATTATTTTCTCCTGTGTCTGTTCCAACTCTAACAATTCTGTCAAGTCCATTGTGTTTTTCTCCCTTTTCAAACTTCACATAGATTCCATTTTCTGGAATTGAGTTTAATCGGTTTTCAAATGGATAAGTGAACCTCTCCAAATTGTTGAATATTATATGTAATTCATTTACCATTTATTTCAGTAATTAATTGTGTCAACTTAGATGGTCGTTTTCCTTGCACTACTCCTTTCAACGGTTCTTCAATATTTGTCAAACCGCTTGCTATTGGCTTAATATACGACTGTCCTGCTAAAATTATAAATTTATCATTTTTGAGGTCTGCTATTTTTTCTAATTGCTCAAGCACTTTTTTGCCCCATTCCTCAGCTTCTTTTTTTGTTAAAACTTTTAAATTGGGCTTTTTCTTTCTCTTGTCGGGTGATATGTAACTTAGAGTAACGTCATAAGGTTCAATTTCTTTGTCAAGCTCGAGCAAGTTATGAAGAGCTGATAGAATAAATATTTTGTCAGGTTTTAAAGATTTACTGTAAGTCAAACTTTTTGTAAACAGAGGTCCTTTATACAAGTCTTCCGCTTTCGCTTTGGTCGTTCCTTTTCTAGAAACACAAGATATTAATACTATTCGTTTGATTGTAGTGATGTCGTCTGTTAGACTTACTGCTAAAGTTTGGCAGCTAAAATTATGTAAGTCATATTTTAAACCAACTAAATTCATAAACCACCTAAATATTTTATGACAAACAAGGATTTAAAATCGAAATAAAGTATTTTTTATTTTAACTATGAAAATCTAACGATAAACTTTCATTATTATTATTATCATTTATATTTTTCCTTGCGTTATTTATTTAAACATGTATAAATAATATTAAAGTTTAAAATTACTATTTTCCCTTCAATTAAATAGACACGAAGTTATAATTTTTGTTTCACTTAACACGAAAAAGGCATAAAACTTTTAGATTTTATGCCTTAAATAACTTTAAAACAAAGCTTATATTTATTCTATAACTATATTTTTGAGCTCTAAAGCCACAAAGTTTGGATTTAGCACCTCACTTTCATCAAAGCACTGAGCCCCAGTTTTGTTCAAAACGGCTGTTGGTGGCTGTTGTTCTATCTGTCATTTAGTTGTCAGTTAATTTCTTTTCTTTATTTCTTTTTGCCACGTTAAGTTCGATATAACTAAGTATGCAAATAATTACTATTTCACTCAAAAAGTAAATTGTCCCGATTATTGTCAATAATGGGTAGTATTTAATCAGTAATCCGATTATCAAAGCACAATATATTAAATTTGCAACACCAATAAACCTGATAAAAAGTGTAAAATCTACTTTAATAAATAAAAAACAAGTAACGGAATAAATACAAAGACAAATTGCTATTACAGAAAGGTAGGTCAATTCATTTTTTGGCATCCCAAAATACTCATTAAATTGTTGCATAACCACAAATAGAGAAAATGCAGTCATAAACGCTCCAACACTGTCGATAAGAAAAAGTGTCTTTTGTTTTTCTATAAAATATTTTATTAGTTTTTCAATCATTCTATTCACTTGAAAATTCGTTAAAACTGTCTGTTTTGTTAGATGCTCGGTTGCGAGGCTATTTCCGTGTATAACGAAAAAAAAGACAAAGGAGGGTGACCCTTTGTCTCGTAAATAATATTAATTTTTAATTTCTATTCCACCGAAAATTACGGTATAGTTAATTTTTAGTATTTTTTCTTTTTTGTTTTCCGATGGGATGTAACTATCATCAAATCTAGTATTGTTGGATAAACCGCCGAAAATTGGTGTTCCTATTACTTCAACTTTCCAGTGATATGGAATGTAAATTTCGACACCACCGAAAATAGCGTTTATTTCGAAAGGCATGCTATCATCATCTAAATCAGCATCTCTAAAATCAATTTCAGCACCAGCAAAAATCACATTTACTTCCCCACCTCTAAGGTTTTTGCTTGTTAATTTTTGGTAAGTGCCACCAAAAAATCCATTTATTTCTAAAAGATTATTGTAGTTTTCGTTATTTGTACTATTTCCAAAAAAATTATCACTTCCATAATTAGCTTTATTTTTTGCATTTGGGTCGTTTTGGCTATTATTAAAGTTATTAGATTGAAAATTATTTTTGTGGAAATATTTATTTTTTGTGTTTTTGTTAAAAATCAAGTTAAGTCCGATGACAATAAATGATATGGGCCACAGAGTTTCCCAAAATCCCCAAGGCAACATATCGAAATTTTCCGCAATTAATAAAGTACCGATAATAATTAAAAAGATTGGCGAGAAAAACTTTTCTCTGAATTTGTAGTTGTTTACAGATAATTGTTTTAGTCCAAAATAAATAAAAATTAGGGGCCAGAAATTAATTAGGATATCAAAGACATTAATTTCGAAATTGAATGTTTGTTGTGCAAAAAAGAGTAGGCCGATTGTAATAAAAAAGGTGCCTATAATTAGCTTGGTATCAATTTTCATTTGTATTTTAATTAGGTTGAATATAAATTATCATTTAATATAATTTATTTATAATTTTAATGATTTAATTTTATTTACGTAATTTAAAGTAAAAAGTTCAAAAATATACATTTTATTTTAAATTAAATTTAAATAAAGTACAATTAAAAATTAATAAATATAAAATTTTGCTTTTTTTTTTATTAAATTGCATTCAAATATAATAGTAATTAACAAAAATAATGAATAATAAATCGGAAATCAAAGGTAAACAAATAAATTGTTTGGATAAGGGATTTGTAAGATTAGTAGATTTTATGGGAGATGACTCCTCTATTGTCCAATCAGCAAGAGTTTCTTATGGTGAGGGTACCAAAACTATAAATGAAGATAGAGGATTGATAAGATATCTATTGAGACATAAACATACCACACCTTTTGAAATGGTAGAATTCAAATTTCATATTAAATTACCTATTTTTATTGCAAGGCAATGGATAAGGCACAGGACTGCAAATGTAAATGAATATAGCGGTAGATACTCAGAGATGAAAGATGAGTTTTATTTACCTGATATTTCTCAAATTAGACACCAAAGTACATTAAACAAACAAGGTAGAGCAGACGAGGTATTAGACCCAGAGACTTCACAAGAAATAATTGATAAAATGCAATATATTCAAAAAGATTTATATAATAATTATAAAGAGTTTTTGGACGAAGGTTTGGCAAGAGAAATTGCAAGAATCAACTTACCATTATCTAATTATACCGAATGGTACTGGAAAATAGACTTACATAATTTATTTCATTTTTTGAGACTTCGAATTGATAGTCATGCACAATATGAAATAAGAGTTTATGGTGAAGCTATGGCTGAAATCATTAAAGAAATAGTTCCTTTGGCTTGGGAAGCATTTGAAGATTATCACTTAAAATCAATGTATTTCTCTAAAATGGAATTAGAAGCGTTAAAGCTTATTTTAAAGGGTGAAAAAGTAGAAAATATACCTTTTGAAGAATTGGGAATGAAAAAAAGAGAATGGGACGAATTTTTAATAAAAGTTGAACAATTATCTTAAATTTACTACGTTTTAATTTGAATATTATATTTATAATTTTGAATAATTATAAATAATAACTAACATACTCCTTCTATATATCTATATACTTACAAATCAATTTAAATGAATTTAATCAATTTGTTGGCTAAAGACAATTGTCTTTATAAATTGTCTTTATAATTAAATGAATAAATTAAAAGTTAAAAATAATAATTAAATATTTTTATGGCAAAAAGAATTACTACAAAAGAAGATGCAGATAAAGTAACAAAATCAGAAACTAATGAAAATAAAATAGTTTCAAAAGTTGCAATTACAAAAAATACTGTTGCTAAAAGTACTGCTAAATCTGAAGACAATACTGTTGCAAAAAAGCCGGCTACCAAAACTACAACCAAAGCCAAAACTACAACTGCAAAAACTACAGATGCTAAAGTTACAGATACTTCTAAACCAGCTACAAAAAAAGTAACTGAAAAGAAGGTTATAGAAAAGAAAGAACCGGTTAAAAAAGTTGCTGAGAAAGCAATTGTGGCTAAAACCCCTGTCACTAAATCTACTGTTGATAAAACAACTCAGAAGATAACAAAACCGGTTTCAAAACCAACCATTCAAGATAAACCAACTAATGAAGTTAAAGAATTAGCTGTTAAAAAAGATAATCCTAATCCTGTAATTAATAATGCTGCAAATACTGAAAATTCGAACAGTAATGTAAATAATAATTCTAATACTCAAAGCAGAAATAACGACCAAACACAAGATGGTCGATATAACAGACCTGCCGGAAATGACTATAGAAATAATCGTGATAATAGAGATAACAGGGACAACAGAGATAATAGAGACAACAGAGATAATAGAGACAACAGGGATAATCGTGATAACAGGGATAATCGTGATAATAGGGATAATAGATTCGGCAGCAGAGATGATCAAAGAGATAATAGAATTCCAAGTAGAAAAATCAGTAATGAAAACCCTAATTTTGCGAAATCTAGTTCTTTAAAAGATATCAAAAGATATACTGGCTCGACTAACCAAACAGTTCTTACTAAATACGACAATAAAAGAAGAGAACCAAGTCCACATAAATTTAAAAATCCTAATATTAAAGAGCCAATCAATAAAGTAATAGACTTAAGTTCACCTATTAAAAATATGAACCCCAACGACTTAAAAAGATTGCAAGAAATTGAATTTAAAAACAAATTCCGTAACGAAGAACTGAACGTAGAAAATACAAATAAAACAAATGAGAATTATACACTTAGCAATAGTAACCAAAGCAATAGTACTCAAAGTAATATAATTAATAATAGTAACAATAGTAATCTCAATAACAAGAGAGAACCAAATTTAAATAGTAATAGTAATATAATAGAGAAGAAAGATAACAAACCATTAAATCAAAATTTGAATAATAAAAATGATGATGGTGATAAATTAGATATTATTGTTGGTGAGGTTATTGAAATAAAATTAGATGAAAATCTACTAAATGATATTAAAGTAGTAAATAAAGTTGAACCAAATCTTGAACTTAAAAATCCTAAGCCAAATCAGAATAGACCTAATAATGTTATATCTATTAATGATACTCCAAAAATAGATATTGGGAAAATAAGTGAAGCTGAGTATATTCAATTAGAAGTTAATATAGTAACGAATGAAAATAATGAAGTTGAAGTAAATTTGGAAGATGATATAGAAAATATACAAAAGACTATCAGAGAAGTAAAAAAACAAACTTTTAACGATAAAAATAAACAAAGAAAAGAGCAAGGTTTACCACCAATTAAACTAAGCACACCAGTCAAAAAAGACAAAGTTGAAAATAACGAAGATAGAGATAATGAAGACTCTAATGAAGAATCTAACAATATATCTAATGATAATTCAAATGATAATCCTCAAGAAAACAAGATTGTAAATAGTAAAAATTTAGAAATTGTTCCTGAAGAAAATACTAAGAATAGTTCAAAAACAGATATTATTAAAAAAGATGTTTTAGCGAAAGAACCAATAGAGCAAAAAGATTTTAAATCTAATAATGATAGAAATATCAATAGAAATAATCCTCAAGAACGTAATAAGAATTTAAATTTTAAAAATACTGAAACTAATGTTGTTGATGATAGTAATTTAAATAAATCTAATAATAAATTATCAGACAAAAAAGATTTTGATGTAAACAAAAATCAGTATAATTTACAGATTAATACGCAACATAATTCTCAATCAAACATTAAGAATAATGTACAGAATAGCAATCAAATTAAAAATCAGAATATTAATTCTAAAGAAATTACAACAAATAATAATGAAGTAGGTCAAAACTCTAATCAAAGTAATAACCAGAATACTAATCAGAGTACTAATCAGAATAATAGCCAAAATCAAAACAGACCAAATCTAAATAATAAAGATAATGTTAATAAAGATAATGTTAGTAAAGACAATTCTACTAAAGATAACTTAAACAACAAAGACAAAAGCATAATTAATAAAAATAATAGAGAATTAGAAAAAGCTATTCCTAAAAAAGAATTTATACCTAAACCTACTCCTATTAAGAAAACAGACAAAAATCTAAGTGAGAAAGAATTAAACGATCCTTTCTACAAAAAAATATTAGATAACACTTATAGATTTTTGAGACATAAACTAAATGTAGAAGAAGGCACAACAATTCTACTGGCTATTAGTGGTGGTGTTGATTCGGTTGTGATGTTAGATATTCTTTATAATTTGACTACACGTTATAGAGTTGGCTTAGAAATAGCACATTATAATCATAATCTTCGTGGCAATGCATCAATTGAAGATGAAAAGTTTGTTCGTAATTTAGCTGATTATTATGGATTACAATATCACTTTTCGAATGGTAATGTAAAAGATTATTCTGAAAAAAATAAGACAAGTATTGAAGCATCAGCGAGATTACTTAGATATAAATTCTTTGAAAAAGTTGTATCAACAATTAAGTGTAGTTATCTTGCTACAGCTCACAATGCAAATGACTTGGCAGAAACATTCATTTATAATCTTACTCGTGGTACAGGGCTTACAGGGCTTGCTGGTATCCCAATCAAAAGAGCTCTTACAAAGAACTGTAACATAGTTAGACCCATAATTGACCTCAAAAAGCAAGAGATATTAGAATATGCCAAAATGAGAAATTTGGAGTGGAGAGAAGATTATACTAACGAAGAAACTCAATATACTCGAAATAAAATTAGACACGTTGTATTACCAATTTTGGAACAAGAGTTTAATCCATCTATTATTGATGTTATTAACAGAACTGCAAGATTAATTAATGGTGCAGATAGATTTTTGAATAGATTTATAAATGATAATACAAATAAAGTAATTACAGAAATAAATGATAATACTGCAAAAATCAATATCAACATACTAAGAACTTATAATCAGTTTATACAAGGTGAGATAATCCAAAATATATTAATAAATTCATTTAATATACAAAATGTTACTATGAATATTATCGATAGAGTAACGGATTTATTGAGAGCAGAAGTCAATTCTAAGTATGATATAGATAAAGATTTCACAGCTTTTAGAGATAGAGATGATATAATAATCACAAATGTAAAGACTGCTAATTTTGTTGATGTTTTTATTAATAGAACTGTAGATGCTGAGTATGATTTGGGTAATTATATATTCAAATTAACTCAGGTGTCATCTGAAAATGTTGATTATGACACAGAAAATCATATCGAATATTTTGATGCTGAATATATGCCACAGTTTTTACAATTGAGATATTGGAAAGAAGGCGACTCATTCAAACCACTTGGGATGAATGGTAATTCGATGAAAGTATCGGACCTATTAACAAACGAAAAAGTTTCGGTAATAGACAAGAAAAAAATATTCGTTTTGACAGATAAAGTAAATATCATCTGGGTAGTTGGGTTTAGATTAAGTGAAGACTATAAAGTAAGTGCAAAATCTAAAATTATACTTAGAGCTGAGATTATAGAAAAAAATAATCAATCATAAGAACAAAATAATTAGTTTTTAGAAATATTCGTAAAGTTAATATTAAGCAAATAAAAAAAGAAGAGGCAATTTAGTTATAAATTGCCTCTTCTTTTTTAAGTTATTTTAAAATAGTTTAATTCAATAAATTAATTCAATAGATTATTTTTTCTAGATTGATTTAATTTTTTTGAATGATTTGAATTGGACATTTCGCTTAATTTGAATTGAGTCATTATCTCTGATAATAAATTCGTTTGTTGACTCAAACCATCTGAAGCATTTGCAATATCTTCGATTTGTCTTGCTGTTTCAGAAATTACTTTCGAAATAGACATTACATTACTCGATATCTCTTCACTGGTAGCTGATTGCTCTTCACTTGCAGCTGATATTTGAGTTATCATATTGATTAATTCTTGTGAACTATGAACAATACTTGTTAAAGATTGTCCTGCTTCGTCTGCTAACTTGATACCATTTTCAACTTCTTTTGTACCAGTTTGCATAACAATTACAGCTTCATGAGTTTCAGTTTGAATTCCTTTAATCATTTTTGCAATTTCTTTTGTTGCATCAGAAGTTCTTTCTGCTAATTTTCTTACTTCATCAGCCACAACAGCAAACCCTCTACCTTGCTCACCGGCTCTTGCTGCTTCGATTGCAGCATTTAGAGCTAATAAGTTCGTTTGGTCAGCAATGTCTTCAATTACAGAGATTATTTCGCCAATAGCTTGGCTCGATGAACCTAATCTTTCAATACTTGTAGCCGAGTTTTGTACCACTTTAGAGATGTCTTTCATCTTTTCTATTGTATTTGTAACTGCCTTTCCACCTTGTTGTGCAATTAAACCATTTTGTTCTGCAACCTCTGCAGTTCTTTGAGCACTTCTCGCATTTTCTGTAATCGTTCTTGACATTTGTTCTACTGCCGATGCAACATCATCTGTTTGAGCAGATTGCTCTTGAGCCGCTGCTGCCATTGTTTCCGAAGAAGCAGACAACTGATGAGCCGTACTTGCTGTAATTTGAACACTCTCCCCTACTTTGGTCAATACTTGGTCAAGACTTTCTGCTAAAAAGTTGATGTTATTTTTCAGTTTCTCAAAATCGCCACCATAATTACTTGAAACTCTTGTTGTCAAATCTCCTTGTGATAATTCAGATAATATATATCCAGCTTCATCAATTGGAGCAACAATTTTATCTAATAATTCATTTAATGATGCCACCATTGTTAACCAGTCACCGTGGAAATTTTTACTATCTGCACGATAATTTAATTCACCTCTTTGAGCAGCACCAACTAAAGATAGCATTTCATGATTAAAATTAGTTAAATTTAATCTTACTGAATTTATGGTAGAATTAATAAATGCTTTTTTACCAGGTAATTGTTCCATATCTGATTTGAAGTTACCCAATCCAAAGTCTTCAAATACTTGTATAGCACGTTTTTTTACATCAATATGAGAATATACCAAAGTATTTATACTTGTCATCAATTCGTTAAATTTTCCTTCAAATCTTTCTACTTTAGTATAAACATCAATCTCACCTATATTATGTTCATTCGTCATATTTAATAATTCACTAATTATTAAATTTACAGTAGATATTAATCTATTCAAATTGTTTTTAATGATATTAAAATCACCTGAATATTCTCGAGTAATTAAATCTGGTATTTGACCTTTGGAAATTGAGTCTAATAACGATGAAGTATCTATTAGTGGTGTAACTATACTATCAATCATCGTATTGATTGAGTTCACCAATTGATGGAACTCTGCACTTTGTGTGCTTGTGTTTATTCTATAATTTAAATTACCATTATTTAATTCATTAGATAATACTTCTAAATTACTATTGAATGCAATTTGACTTGATTCATCAAGCCAAAGTACTATAAATGAAGTTGTAATATTTTCTGAATTTTTGACTGGATTAATTGTTAATCTAAATACTTTACTTCCCACCTCAATCGAAGCACCATGAGTACGGTTTAAGCTATTTAATATATCTTTATTATACTCGGGTTTTTTGTGGAATTTATCTATATTTACGCCTACTAACTTATCATATTCAAAGTCACTAAATTTGGCTTTAAAATCACCCTCAATTTCTTTAAATAATGAAAGTAGCGAATGATTAACAAATGTTATATTTCTATCTTTATCAGCAATCATTGTATTACTATTCAAATTTAAATAGTTTACCATCACATTTAATGCATTATTGATATTTACTAATACGTCTTTATAACTACCTTCAAAATTCGTTTCATTTAATCTTGACGCCAAAAGTCCTTTTTCTAAATCAACTGTAGTATTTTTAATCTCACCGACTAAAGCTTTGATTGTATCCTGAACGGCATTAATTGAAATTATCAAAACATCATTTTGATTTCTAGGTTCTATTACAGTATCAAGATTACCTTTTGATATTTCATTAGTGAAATTTGTAATTTGAGTCTGAATTTTTACAAATGAGTTAAATGAAACAGAAAGAGCTTGGTAAATTGGATACTTTTCACCATTTGAAGTATTGTAACTGACATTATTATTTCCATTTGCTAATTCTGTCATTGCATTTTGTAATACTTTTAATTCTGTATTTTGTATATCAATAATTTCATTAGATTCATTTAGAGTTTTATCTACAATTTCTTGATTTTCTAAAAGTTTAGATTTATCTTTAGCAATAGTTATTGTTTCTTGAATTGAATTTTTGATTATAAAGAAAATACCAATATCTAAAATCACAACATAAATTGCATGTTCTATAATTCTTACCAAATCAACAGTGTTTGAACCGAAAAGTGAGAATGGAAATACAAAACCTCTGATAAGGTGATCTAAGACAACAACTAATGTTGCAACTATAATTACATTTAAATCTTTATAAACACTTAGATAAGCAATTGAAATAAATATAAAGAAATGGGCTTCAACTTGTCCACCAAATATATTGATTAACATTGAAGATGTTAGCATTTGATTTATCGCAATAGCATATCTTGTTATCGTACCACTTGGATTATTTTTTATTAAATACATTGGAAGTAGAGCAGAAAACAACCCTAATCCTATAGTTAAATAAATATTAAAATTTATACTACTTATATTAGCTTTCCATGTTATTGGTGTAATAAAGAATGCCAATATTATCAGTAAAACTAATTGTATTGGAATGATTACATAAAATAGCTTCGAGGCATTCTCGTAGGTTTGTTTCAATAAAGATTTGTAAAAATCTTTTTCTCGAACATTTAATATATCGTTTGTAAAAATGTTCATAATTTAATTCCTTAAATATTAATAAATATGATGTAACTCAAAATGCACAACCAAATGTTGGTGAATTATAAGTTTTAATTTTTTTTTCTACGTTTTCAACTTTTAATAATTTTTTCAAATTGGTAGTAAATTCACTAATTTGAACTTCGCCATTATTATTTAAATTATTTTTTGAAGTTTTTAAATAATTATTTTTTTCTAATTTTAACAAATATCTATGTAAATCTGATTCTCCAATGTGACCTCTGTAAGGAGTAACGCCACCAGTATAAATAACATTATAAGAATTATCGTAAAGTACAGTAAAACCAGAAGTGGTTATTTTATATTTTTTAATAATTTCTCTTTTGTCATCAATAATATATTTTATCTTTAATTTTTGTGCAAATAGTCTATTTGATTGTAAATCATTGATAAGATTATTCTCATTTACATCATCATCAGATATATAATCAAATATTATCAATGGTTCAAAGTTATATTTTCGTCTAATTTTCTCAAATTCTATTAAGCTTGCTTTCGTGCAAGGGCAGTAAATATGAGCAAACATTAATATTGTCCATTTACCATCTTTTTCGTTGTATAAATGTTTTGTATTTTTGTTATAATAGGTGTTATCTATATCTTGTAATAATTTTGATTTATATTTATGTTGATTGATATTACCATCAAAATGATAACTAATACTATATATAAATAAAAATATTATTATTAATACCCACATCAAAAACACACATTGAATCATTTTCATAAATATTTTCTATTTTAATATTATTTTCTATATTTATTTAATATATTCTTCTTTTTGTTTTTGTTTTTTTAATTTTATGTAATTTAATCATATTTTATCAATTATCAAATTAATTTTTGTTCATTTTCTGTTTTTTTTAATTAACTTCATATTTTTATTAAATTGAACTAAGTACAAAAAAAAAGCACAGTGGCTAACTGTGCTTTAATTTAAAATATAGTAATTTTATTAAATTTTATTTTTTATTATTTATTTAAATCTTCTGGCAATTTATCGCCCATATCAACAAAACTAATTTGTTCTCCACTTCCATTTTGACTATCATTTTGGTTGTCTGGATTTAATTTGTTTTGTTTTACTTTTTGATATTCATCAAAAGAGATTTCATTTGTAGTAGCAAAATCTAACAATAAATCCATAAGTTTTTTGGATTTAAGATTATAAATAAAATCTGCATTATTATATAATTCAGCTCTTACTTTTTCTTCTTCACCTTTAGTTCTCTCTACTTCTTCGTCAACAAATTTTTGAATATCAAAATCTTCGATTAGGATTGTTTCTTTATCAACTAATTTGTCTTTTAGTCTATTCCATTTAATAAATGATTCGGCTTTTGGTGCATACATTGCATTAATGGCTGTTTTCATTTCGTTATTTAATGAATCATAACTTAATTTAGATTTTTGGTAATCATAATTAAATAAATCAGCACCAGTTTTTTCAACCATAGATTCAGGTAGTATCATATCAACTCTACTTACCAAATCTTCAATTATTTGTTCTTCCATCAACATTCTAGATTCATTATCCCATTGTTCTTGAATGTCATAGCCAATGTTTTCCCTTAAATCTTCTGTAGTTACAAATTTGCCATTTGTAAGTCTTTCAACTAACTCATTATTAAATTCAGCAGGGATTAATTTTTGTATATCTAAAACTGAAATTTTATATTGGTGGTTATGATCACCGTGAGCAGATTCGAAGTCTAAAATATCCCCTACTTTTGCATTCAAAAGTAATTCTTTTAATTCTTTTTCGACCTTTTCATCATTCAAATAGATATTAGTTTCTTGTTCTTCTGGAACGTGTGAATCGTCTTTATGTTCTTTGTCTGATAATTTGATACCAACTACATAATCGTAGTCTAATATTTGTTCAGCGTCTTCAAATGTACCATTAGCTCTAATTAATTTAAATATTTCATTCTCTATCTCTTCTTCAGAAACAGCGTGTACAGGCTCATAGATATTAAAGTCTTTGTAATCAGGTAGCATAAAATCACCAATAGACTCGAAAGTTATGCTGTAAGAAATGAAACCTTCTTCTGTTCTGATGATATCGCTAAGTTTTGGTTGGCTAAGAACAGCAACATTATTTTCTTTAGTATATTCATTAAATTTATCATTAACAAAATCAACTTCAGCATCTGCTTGAATTTGTGGTTTATAAATTTTTTCAACCATTTGGCGAGGAACTTTACCTTTTCTGAATCCTTTGATGTTAGCATTTTTTTGTACTTCTGTCAAAGCTTTTTCGTAAAATGGTTTTAATAGACTATTCTCTGCTTTAAGTGTAAACTCAAACTCGCTATTATTAATTTGTTTTAATGATATATCCAATGTTTTACCCAAAGTATGAATCAAATTTTATTTTATAAACGTTGTTTTATATTATCTATTTGATATTTAAAAAAAAAAGCAAGATTATACTTGCAGAACTTAGTATTTATTTTATTATAAAATAAATTGAATAGCAAAAGAACATTACAAAAAAATATTACAAAAAACATTTAAGTACGGACGGAGAGACTCGAACTCTCACACAGTGAAGTACTAGATCCTAAGTCTAGCGCGTCTACCAATTCCGCCACGTCCGCAATTTACAACATAAAGCTATTTTTAGCTTTTTTGAATTTATATCAGAATAATTATAAAATTTGACTAACTTAAATTATAATTTTATGATTTAAATCAAAGTAATTACAAAAATAATAATTTATAATTACTTAAACAAATTTATTTATTTAATAATAGTTTATTATTTGAATATCAATACCTTTTATTGGAATAGTAAATAACTACTATACTTGATATTAATGTGGTATATATAGAATTACCCAAAATAAAATATACAAAGTAGTTGTAAAAACTAAAATTTAGAATTCTTTGGTCAAAGAAATAAAACACCAGATTAGAAATAATTGAAAATATAAAAATTAAGAAAGTGAATTTGAATTTAGATAAAATTAGAATTGACTTACCTTCATCGTAATAAAATCCGGCAAGGAAAACTACAAATAATTTTGAAATTGAAGTTAGTCCATAAATTTCATTATTTAGTAAATCGAAAATAAGACATAAGATAAAACTAAATATTAAGCCACTAAATCTTCCTTCTTTAATTGTAACCAAAATTGAAATTATCAACAATAAATCTGGAATTATGCCAAAAACTTCAATATAATTTAATACATATATGTGTATAAATATCAATAGAAACCCAAATCCAAAATACTTTGAATATTTTCTATATATATTTACATCATTTTTTTCAAAATTGATTTTCATTCAGTTTTTTATTTTGAGTTTCTTTTTTCTTTTAAAATTATTATTAGAATTATTTATTAGAACTATTTGTTGATTTTGTTAATTCTATCAATCAAATCTAAAATGATATTATTTTTTTCTACATTAGGAAGTTTTTTATCAATAAATAATTGTTCTAAATTATAAAAATCCACAAAAGGTTTTACTTTGATTGTATAAAACAAACTTCCATTAATATTTTCTACTTTAATTATTTTGCCGACTGGGATTTCATTAGGGTATTTATTCGAAAAATCTGAGGTTATAATTATATCATTAACTTTTACATCATAAGAAACAGGGATATTTTTAATTTCAAAAACATTATCAACACCACTCCAGACTAAAATTCCATTAATAGCATTTCTTTGGATTTTGATAGCGATAGAAATGTGTTTGTTTCTTATTATTTCTAATATTGAATAGTTTGAGCTTACAAAATTTATGACACCCACCAAACCTGCGTCAGTACGGCAACTCATACCAAATTTGACACTATCTTCTATTCCCTTGTCAAGAATAAAGAAACTTCTTAATGAAACGTTGGACTTGCCAACAACTTCGGCAGAAATATAGTCTTTTGTTTCTTTTTCTCTGAAATTTAATAATTCACGTAGTTTTTCATTTTCTAATTGTACTACTCTTGCGTTTGTAATTTCATTAGACAAGAATAAATTCAAATCTCTTAAGGCTCTATTTTCACTTTTTAGTATAATGGGATTATTAATAAATGAAAATGACTCTTGAGTCCAACCCAAATAATTTACAATTAATGAACGAAAGCCACCAAGATAAATACTATCAGAATTGTAGATTAGAAATAAACATAAGATATTTAAAATTAGAAATGTTAAATAATCTTTGAATTTATAAAAAAATGATATGAGTTTATCCATTTAAGAATTTTGGATTAGTTTTATTTATAACTTATTTATAACTAACTGTTTTTGTTATGCTAAATTATGTTTATAGTTGAATTAGATAATTAATCATTTAATAATATGATAATTAGTATCTATTATTTTTAATCATAACACCTTCGTATTCTGCCAAATTTTCTAAAACTTTGCCTGTGCCTCTGACAACAGCTAATAAAGGTTCGTCTGGCACGTGTACAGGAAGATTTGTTTCAATTCTTATTTTTTCGTCTAATCCTTTCAATAATGCACCACCACCAGTAAGTATTATACCTCTTTCATAAATATCAGCAGACAATTCGGGTGGGCTATCCTCTAATAATTTGAAAATTGCTTGAATTATTTCATTGATTACACTTGATAATGCATCTCTGATTTGGGCAGAAGTTACAATTTTTGCTGTTGGAATACCAGTTACTAAATCTCTACCTCTAACTTCTATTTCTAATTCTTCTTCTAATTCAACCGCACTACCAACTTGTTTTTTGATTTCTTCACCAGACCTATCACCAATGATTAGATTATGATTTTTTTTGAAGTATTGTATTATAGCTTCAGTCATTTCATCACCAGCAATTCTAATACTTTGATGGCTTACTATCCCCGCATAAGATATAATTGCAATCTCGGTAGTACCACCACCAATATCAACAATCAAATTACCAATGGGGTCGTGAACATTAAGACCAACACCAATTGCAGATGCCATTGGTTCAGCAATAAGATATACTTCTTTTGCTCCTGCGTGTTCACAACTATCACGAACAGCTCTTTTTTCTACTTCTGTAATCCCAGATGGTACACAAACAACAACTCTTCTCACAGAATTCCAGTTATTAGCAACTTTTTTGATAAAAGCTCTTAACATACCTTCAGTAATTTCAAAGTTGGCAATAGCACCGTCCATCAATGGTCTTTCAATTGCGATGTCTTTATGAGTCTTCCCTAACATAGCTTGCGCCTCGCTACCAATTGCAATGATATTTTTGGTAGTTCTGTCATAAGCTACTATTGTTGGCTCATTTAAAACTACACCTTTTCCTTTAGCCCAGATTAAAGTATTTGCTGTTCCTAAATCAATTGCCAAGTCATTAGAGAAGAAATCAAATAAACCCATTTTACACCAATTTTTATTTTCTTTTTTTTACAATTTTAATATTTACAAATTTAATTCTATATTTTTTAATATAATTAATTTTTTCAAATTATTTAAATAAATTTAATACTCAACATAAAATTCTAAATACAGAAATGTGAAATTTATCAATTACTTACTAAACTTTATATATAAACAGACGAATATAAATATAGATAATTAATGTAAATTTATAAAAATATAAATAATATTAGATTTAAGCTATAAATTAACTTTTCATTAATATTTTTTCATTTAAGTAGTTTTTCTGATTTATAGGAATTTTAGATTAGTTAAGTTGCTAATGTTGAAAGAGCAAATGAATAATTTTTAATATACTGAGAAAAATATTGGAAAAAAACAAAGCTAAGCACTTAAATTTACTAAAAATTTATTTTAAACTTTTAAATTAAGTTTTTCAATTTGTATCAAATTAACATGGAGGTTAGCAATGAAACAAATATCAGATAAACAAATAAATAATATAAATAGCAATAATTATACTTATAATAACATTAAAAATTATAATTATTCTGAAATAGATTTTTTACAAAATTTATCGGCGGCGAGAGAAAGTTCTCTACTTTCAAAATTTAATAGAATAAAATTAAATATTGAGAAATTAAATGAAAGTTTAAATGGGTTTGAGGGAGTAGAAGAAGAATTTAAGAAAATTGAAGAAAATTTGAATGATGAAAAAATAAAATATCAAAAATTATTAATTCAAATAAATAATATTAGAAATTCTAATATTAAAGAAGAGTTAAGTAATAATATTGAGAATATTCTGAACGGAAAATTAATCACTCAAACAATTTCTTATTATTCTGACACAGACTTTTATGTAAATGTTTTAGAAAACAACTCTATAAACATTGCAAAAAGTAAACAAATTATGAAAAAAAACAATAAATCTAAATTTGATGATAATAAAATTCAAAGAAACAATAGTTATAGCAATGAATACCTTTTGTTTTAATTATTTAAAATATTCTAAGGAGAGAGGCATTTCGATTAAACTTTATTGATTAATTGGATAATTCAAGGAAGAATATGGGTTGTCAAATTATCTTAGGATATTTGGCAACCTTTTTTTTTTATTTTAAAAATATTAGCTTATAAATATTCGCTATTATGACCTATTTTGATTAAATCATTAACTGTTTTGACAGGAAAGAATAATTCATCACCCAAATCTACAAAAATAGTATTCCAATCAGCCATAGTCCCATTCCATAATCCAGGGTATTCGTAAGATTTGATTTTTTGAGAGAAATAATCTTTTTCTACTACCATTCCCAAATTATTGTCTTTAAATTTCTCTAAATCATATTTAGTGTTATCATATTTAGTGAAATTTACAACCATAAAAACTGGATTAAAGTATTTTGAATTATTAATTATTTCAGAATATTTTTCTTTATTGATTTGACTTAATTCTACAATTTGTTTTGAATATAGAGAATTATAAATCTGCTTAATAGTATCTAACTCAATAAGAGTATCATCATTCGCAGCTTTATTAGTAGATTTGTTAATAAATTCGTTAGTAATTTTGTTAGTGAAGAAGGGTCCCCCACCTGGTTCTCCAGTATTTTTTACCATAGCAGCAACTCTTATTGGTCTATCTAATAAATAAATCAATAAATTTATTTTCTGATTTTGATCAATAGTTAATGTTTTTTCGAAATAATCTTGAAAAAGGTATTGATTTACAAAATTTTCAATTTCATCTATAATTGAAGCACTTATTTTATCATTTTCTAAAATTGACAAATATTCATCTATTTGTTGTTTTATTGATTTTGTAAATCCAATGATTAACTTTACATTTTCATTAAATTTACTTTGAAAAGTAAAATTTGGAATATTATCAATATTTCTAATAAATATATAAGGCTCATTTATTTTTTGAATATTATACAAAAGTGCTCCGTGCCCTCCTGCTCTGAGTAATAAATTTCCATCACTGTCTTTGACCAAATTATGTTTTTCATCAAATGCTAATGAATTTGTATTAAGATATTGTTCACTAAATTCGACTTTAGTATTTTGATGGGATGAATTATTTAAGAGTGTTTGAAAATTATTTAAATAATTCATATTAATTGAAAATTCAATTTTTATTTGATGTTTAGAATTCAAATTACTGTCAAAAATCAAGTTTTCATTTTCGATGATATGTTCTTCGAAAGCGGTAACTGTATTTAAAGTATTTTGTGAGTTAGCAGTTATGTGAAAAGGAATAATTCCTTTAGGCAAATTTGAGAAGCCCAAACCTTTGATATTACTATATGTTTCAATTTCATATTGATTAACATTATCTTTATAAATATATTGCAAGTATTTGCTGTCAATTTGGAAATAAAGAATAAAATCGGATAATAATATCAAAAAATTAATTTCGTTGATTTTATTAGTTAAATTATTTATTTCTAACTCAATAAACGATTCATCTTTCTGTAAATATTGAATTTTGAGATTATCAGGTAAAAGTTGAAAAAATGAAAATTTGTCTAAATTTTGAATAAAAATCTTAAAATACAAAAAATCTTTTTCAAAATAGTCCGTTAGTTCAATTATTAAGTTATTGGTTAAGTTATTAGTTAAGTTAGGAGTTTGTTTATCGTTATCAAATGTATCAATTAAAGAATCAAATATTTTTTTTAAGATGACATTAGATTTAATCAAAAATGCGAACATTCTAGAGGAAGCACCAGAAGAAGGGACAAATTTTTTGATTTCACTTTTTGACAATAGATCATAAAAGTTATTAAATAACTCATTTTTGTTATAATCAACTAAATTAATTATGCCGTCAGCCAAATCGCATGGTTTGATTAACTCGATTAATGATTCTTTTTGATTAACAAAATTAAATTGATTAACAGCATCTAATTCAGTTAAATTATGTTTTAATAATAGTTGTAAATCGGCTTCTGTGATTTTTAACATATTCTAAATTAACTTATTTGATTTTAATTTTAATCATTTTATTAAATAATTTTAAAATGTATATTTATTTTAAAAAGTATATTTTTATAAATTTAAAATTAAAGAATTATGAAATTAAACGGTTATAAAACAAAAAAGCCCACAATTTATGTTGTGGGCTCAAATTACTTTATTGCGGGGCTGACGAGGCTCGAACTCGCGACCTCCAGTGTGACAGACTGGCGCTCTAACCAACTGAGCTACAACCCCATTTTATTCACTTTTTACATTTAATTTTGTATTTTTTTATTTGAATTGTGATTTACAATTTTATTTATTTACAAATTCAAATTAAACGTTTACAAATATATTAGTTTTTTTAATTCTATGCAAGTATTATTTATAAATAATTTAAATTATTTAATAATTTTGACAAACATTTATAAAATTTCACATTACTATTAAAAATTAGATTAAAATATATTATATTAAATTTTAATTATAACTTAAAAACAATTTATCATTAAAATAAGGATAATATAAAGATGGAAAAAACGGTTCTAATTACTGGTGGTGCCAGAAGAATAGGGAAATCTTTAAGTGAAAATTTTGCTAAAAAAGGATACAATGTTATAATTAATTATAACAACTCTCAAAATAAAGCAGAAAAATTACAAGTTGAAATTATTAAGTTGGGAGTCAAGTGCGAGATAATAAAAGCAGATGTGAGTAAGTTTGATGAAGTAAGAAATATGTTTGCTATTATTCAAAATTTTTCTGATAAAGATATGATACCTAATATTCTTATTAATAATGCTGGTGTATTTACTCCCCAAACAGCATTTGAAGATTTGGAATTAAAGGTTTGGGAAGATACAATTAATACAAATTTGAGTTCTCAATATTTTTGCTCACAAGAATTTTTGAAATTAACAAAATATTATAAATTAATTGGTTCAAAAATTGTTAATTTTGCGTCTTTGGGAGGCATAGAGGTGTGGAAAGATAGAACTTCATATAATGTATCCAAAGCAGGCGTAATTCAATTAACAAAGTCCTTGGCAAGGGATTTGGCTCCTTTGATAAGTGTAAATTGTATTAGTCCTGGTACAATTGAAATTGAAGATGAAACTGCTTCAGAAAATCTAAGAATTACAACTGATAGAATACCAATGGGAAGATTTGGCAATGTTGATGATATATTTGATGCTGTTTATTTTTTGGCAACTTGCTCAGATTTTATAACAGGAAATAATATAATTGTTGATGGTGGATATAGTCTGAAAAGATAAATTGTATAATTGTAATTGTAATTGTAATTGTAATCAAAATGCTAATTAGAATTAATATTACAAACAAAAATTTAAAAGAATAAATTTAAAGGAGAATAATGATATCAATAGAATTTGAAAATAATGATAATCAAGAAAACAAACAATTTAATGAATTGAATGATGATATAAATGAAAATTTAAAAAGTGATATCAGTTCTACTCTTGACCTCAATCCAACTATCCTAAATGTTGATGCAAAATCTCACCAAAGAGTAGATACTGCACAAAAAGCATTCGAAAATTTAAAGTTTTTGAAGAGCAGAGAATCAAGAACAATAAGAATACTTTCTGAATACCTTCACCCAGAGCAGTATTTGAATAAATATAATATCAAAAATACAATTGTGTTTTTTGGTTCCGCTCGTTCTATATCTTCTGTTGATTTTGCAAATAGACAAAAGAGTTTGCTTGAAAGACTTGAAACTACAACAAATGAAAATGAATTAAAAATTATAAATAATGAAATAAAAAAATTAGAAAGATTGGAGTTTACTACCAAATACTATGATGATGGAGTAAAATTATCTTATAAATTAGCAGAATGGTCTAAAACCTTAAATTATGAAGATAGATTTTATATTTGTACTGGTGGTGGTCCTGGAATGATGGAGGCAGCAAACAAAGGCGCATATTTAGCTGATATGCCGACAGTTGGACTTAATATCACTTTACCATACGAACAAAGACCAAATCAGTTTATTACTCCAGAATTAAATTTTCAATTTCACTATTTCTTTATGAGAAAATTCTGGTTTGTTTACCAAGCAAAAGCAATTATTGTTATGCCTGGTGGTTATGGTACAATTGATGAATTAGTTGAGGTATTGACATTGGAGCAAACTAATGTTTTGAGCAAAAAAGTCCCAATTATTCTGTATGGTGAAGAATTTTGGAGAAAGACTATAAACTTTGAGTATTTAGTTGATATTGGAATGATTGATTATGAGGATTTAGAATTATTTCATTATGCTAATGATGTAAACACAGCATTTAATATAATTACAAATTCTTTAAAGGTTTTTTTGAATAATGATTAAAATAAAAATCATAATTAATAATAAATACAAATTGTAGTAATGATTTTGAGTAATAATTTTGAATAATAAGTTACAAAAATTTTATTGGTATATGTACGATTGGGCAAATTCTGCATATACTACGTCTGTTATAACAGTATTTTTGGGACCTTTTCTTACCTCTATAGCACTTAACTCGGCTGACATTAATGGCTTTGTAAATATATTCGGTATTGAAATATATGCAAGTTCACTTTTTGCTTATATGATTTCTTTGTCTGTAATATTTCAATTTGTTTTTATGCCGATTATCGGTGCAATTGCCGACAAATTAGGTAACAATAAGTTGTTATTGGGCGTGTTTACTTATATTGGCGTGCTTGCAACCATTGCGATGTTTTTTATTGATGACAAAGGTTATGCCTTAGGTGCTGTATTGTTAATAATATCTAATGTTTGCTTCGGTATTTCAATAGTGTTGTATAACTCTTATTTGAGTTACATTTCTGATTTGGAAGATAGAGACAAAACCTCTTCAATTGGCTGGGCAGTCGGTTATTTGGGTGCAGCAATTTACCTTGCACTTAATTTGTTTTTTGTTCAAAACGCAGAAAAATATAACTTTTCAACTGGCGATGCAGTGAGAATATGTTTGATGGGTGCTGGTATTTGGTGGGCTGTCTTTTCCCTAATTCCTTTGATAGGACTTAAATCACTCAAAAAAAATACAAAATTTCATTATAGCCATATTCTTTCGAGCTTTAAAGAAATCAAGCATACTTTAATATCAATCAAAAAGCATAAAGTAACATTTAACTTTTTTATCGCTTATCTATTATATAATGATGGCGTCCAAGCTGTTATTGCCCTTGCAGCTGTATATGGAAGTCAAGAGTTGAAATTAGGGAATGAAGTATTAATTAAAGCGATATTATTAGTTCAATTTGTTGCGTTTGTAGGTTCTTTATTATTCAACTTTTTATCTCAAAAGTTTGGTAACAAAAATTCACTTATTTTGAGTATATTCATTTGGATAATTGCAATTTTTTATGCTTATCAATGGCTTTACACCGAAAATGATTTTTATCTACTTTCGATTATAATTGGATTAGTTTTAGGGGGTACGCAAGCAATTAGCAGAAGCGTTTTTTCTCAATTAATTCCAACTGGCAAAGAAGCAGAATACTTTAGCTTTTATGAGCTTACAGATAGAGGCACTTCTTGGTTTGGGACATTATTATTTGGTTTATCGTTGCAATTCACTCAATCTTATAGATTAGCAATATTATCATTATTATTGTTTTTTATAATGGGTGTTATTGTTTTGATTAAAACAAATATTAACAAAGGTATCGAAGAAATTACAACTCTTAATAATTCAAATTAACTCATATTTGCTCTAATTGAAACCATTTGTGATATAAGTCGTATTTTGGTTGCCTACTGTTTTGTACCAAAAAATATAAATAATTATGAATTTAAAATTTAATAGAATTTTTATCTCGTTTTTTTTGTGTGGCTTAATAAGTTTAACTAACTTATCAAGTTTATCAAGCTTATCTTCAGCAAAGGCTGGTGAATTAGAAATATATTCCAATAACAAGAAATCTAATCTAATAGAAATAAATTCACAAATCGAATTAAAATATAAAAGTGATGATCATTTTGATTTAGATAAATTAAAAAATGAAAATCCTGAAATTAAAGGCGATTCTTTATTTGCCTTTATTTATACATTTTCTGCAGATGCAAATTCGCCAAAAGCATTTGCATTTAAATTGTCTAATTCTTCCAAAAACAAAGACACTTACATCACTCAATTCAAACTTCCCGAAGATGTTGTATATGCCTACGTAAAAATTAGTCTCGCAAATAATTTGAGATATTATGATGATAATTTTAATAATTATTGGAGTTTGTATTTTACAAAAAATGGCATAGTTCTGAAAGGTGGCTATCAAAAAAATGCTGTTACACTTTTGGGAGCAGTTCCAAATAATTGCTACAAAAATATTAATTTAAAAGAAGCATACAATCTACTAAAATCAGAAATCAAAAATTATCCAAATAATTATGAAGCGAAAATTGGATTATACTCATTGGAATATGACACAAAAAAAATTACAAATGATGAATTTAATAATAAATTAAAAGAAATATTTGTTAAGGATTTAACTCCAAATTCAGAAGGTGAACTCAGAGCTTTGAGTAGAAGTTATAATCTTATGAATGAAAAAGAAAAAGCCGAAAAATTAGAAAGTGAGTTTATATCTAAAAATCCAAAATCCAAAATTGCAGAAGAAAAATTAGTATCAAAGCTCACAAATGCAAAAAGTTTGAATGAATTTAATGAATTGGCTTTAGAATATTTTAAAAAATTTGAAAAAGCAGATAATTATCAAACAATTTTACAAGCATATTCCAATTCTTATGTCCAATTAAATAAAGTTGATGAACTCAAAAATATTATATTAAAATATAATTTTTTACCCAAAGAATTATATCTAACTGTTATTGGCGAAATTATAAATAAGCCGACAATTAGTCAAAATGATTTGAATTTAGTCAAAGACTTATTTGATTCTGTTTTTGTGGATACTAATTATACTCAAATCAATGAGATATTTGTTCACAAACCAGATTTTATGAATGATTACGAATGGAGACAGTCAAAAATAATTTCTGAGGCAGGTGTTTTTGAATTATTAGCTAAATATTATTTTTTGAATAAAAATTACAAATTATCTGAATTTAATTATAATAAATCAATTAATCTTGTGGGTGAAAATGTAAATTCAAGGTTATTACTTAATGCAATTTTAAATTTAAGGTATCTCAAAAATACTGACGATAATGAACTAAAAATTGAATTATTAACGAATAATTATTACAAAAAAGCAGTTGTAAATTCTGTATATAATGACTCAATAATTAATGATTACAAGACCTTTTTGAAAGAAAATTTTTCGTTTACTGATTATAAAGATATTACGGTAATTAATAAAGAAATAATAGATTTAGAAATTAATAAATATATTGATAAACTGAAATCCATTGCAAAAGAATCAAGATTAAAATTCTTGAACTTGAGAAAATTAAACGGTGATAATGTATATGGTTCGGTCAAAAAACTAAACGGAACTTATATTGATTTGTCTGATAAAAAAGATAAAGTATTGCTATTATTTTTTACATCAACTTGGTGTGGACCTTGCCAATTAATGTATCCAAGCGTTGAAAAGTTATACATAAATTATAAAGACAGTAGCGATTTTGAATTGATAACAATAGACATTTGGGAGCAGGAAAAAGACAGAGAAAAAGCAGTTTCTGAGATGTTAAAGCAAATTCCAGTTGCATTTCCTTTTTATATTGACGAAACGGATTTATTGCCATCAAGGTTTGGTGTCAATGGATTACCAACTCTAATCTTTGTGGATAAAAGTGGTAAAATTCAATACATTGATAGAGGATTTAGTAATGATTTTGAATTCCAGAGAGATGCAATCGACAAAATAGAAGCAATGACCAATAAAAAATAAATTTTTATTAATAAGGTATTTGAACTGCACCTATATTATTATTGTAAACATATCCGCTTACTACCATTTCGGTAGAGGTAGTACTTTCGCAACTACAACCGCTTTCGTTAGAATAAGTAAATCTTTGTAAAATCTCTTGTCTGTTATAATCTTTTGTGTAATAGAGATTTGTAACATAACTTTCGCCCAGAGGCATAACTACCTTTAGTGCGTAAGCTTCTAATTCACCATATTTGCAGCTAAAAACAAGATTAAAATTTCCATTTTTATCAGTTAGTGCAATTGGAGAATCTTGGTTATCCAAATAATCCGCACCGTATTTATTCAAAGGAATTAGATTGGTCGAATCCTTAAGTTTGCCAAGTACAGTTATAGTAAAATCCTTCAAATCCCCTTGGGTACGAATAATACTTCCGTCAATTTTGTATTGATGATAAGTATCTGGCAGCACAGTTATCGAAAAAACTGATACAACAAAAAATAAAAATAGAAATATATAGTATAGTTGATTTTTTTTCATAATTAAATTATTGAATTTATATTTATGACAAATAAAAGTAATAATTATTTTTATTTCATCCTAACCTTCATTTTTCATAAACAAAAAAATGGCTACCAATGTTACTAACTATGATAGCCAAAGATAAGAGAAAGAGTAGGTGTAATAGTTTTAATTCACTACTACTTTCACGGACTTAGTATTATTACCATGCTGGATTTTGAGTAAATATGTTCCTTTGGGTTGGTTGGAGGTGTCCCAAATTAGATTTCCACTATAATTATTCAATTTCTCCAAACGGATATTATCATTTGCAATGATTTTATTACCCATAATATCATAAATACCAATATTTTCTAAATTAATGTCAATTGAACTATCCCAATATATTTTAGTTGTTATTGTATTAGTCGACGGATTAGGAAAAGGTGGCATAGTGTAAAGATAGTTTATATCTTCGATATTATTTTCAATAATTTCTACTGATGAGACAAAATCAGTCTTAATTGATTTATTTAGTACTGCATTACTTGGACTTCCTGTAATCAAATATTTTATATTATTTTTGGAAGAAAAACCATTAGTAGAATAGATATAATTCTTAAAATTTTCTCTAACCCAAGTCTCACCTTTGTTTGTAGATTTCAATATCTTTATTTGGTTTACAAAATAAATTGTATCGACATCTTCTTCAAAAACTGCATTTTGATATCTTAAATTATCTTGTGCTTCACCTGAATAAGTTAATTTCCAAGTCTCTCCAAAATCAGTACTTTTATAAATATTTTCAATAAATTTATTTATATCGGAATATACCAACTGTGAAGATATAAATGATTTATCTTTCAATATTTTAAAATTTGAAATGTCAATGTTTGGATTACCAACAATATTAATATCCTTACCATTATTGGTTAAGTTATAAAGATTAATTTTAAAATTACCTTTGTAACTTAAATCAAATGCTAATATATAAATACTATCTTTATTAAGAGTTTGCAACAATAATGGACTAATAGAATCAAGCTGAGTAATTCCTGGTTGTTTTGAATTAATATTTCCAAAAGTACTATCCAAAGTAGCATTCATATTATATTTAACAATACTCATGAATGTCCCAAAAACATCTCCTCTATAATCACAAATGTAAAAGCCATCACCTGTAAAATCAATTTTTTTTGCCCCAGTACCTATAAAATCTATACCAAAACTATTAAAAGTTTTTCCAAAATCATTACTAATTAAAATATCATTTTCTTTAAAATTAGGTAGGTAGTATAAAATTGTATCTTCTTTAATTTCAAAAACTGCATTAACCACACTTGTTTTGCCAAAATTTCCAAACTTTGACCAAGTTGCACCACCATCAATAGTAGTAAAAAGTTGATTATTTATTGATTTAATTATGCCTTTTTCTTCAGAAACAAATTTTAAACTAATTCCAGCATCAACATTTCTATTTAATTCAAATGGCATTATTGATTTAATGACAAAATTATCGTTTTTTAAACTAATTACTAATTTCTTAGTTCCTACCAATAAAATCTCGTTTTTTAATTTTATTAAAGTATTTATTTTATAATTATTATTTAATAGAAATTTATCAATATCTAAAAAATGATTTGAAGTTATAATTTGATTTTTTTCATTTATTAAACTTAAGAATAAAGTATCTTTGCCATTAATAAAAGGTAAATTATTGACAAGAAGTACTTTTTCATTATAGTTCATAATACCTGATAGTTCTCGCTCACTATCTATTTTAGAAATTAAATTAAAAGTTGCATCTAACTTTAATACTTCATTTTTTGTAATTATATAATTGATTTCATTAATTTTTTCGTAGTCCAAAAACTCATTTTTTGTAATTATATCAATTTTATTCTCTTTCCAATCTTTTAAATTTGTAGAATAAAATAATGAATTTGAATCGAGTATTAGATAGTATGGTTCGGAATAAAATATTTTAGGATTAATAAAACTATTGTCTTTAACTTTATATACATCATTATTTTGCGTATAAATATCATCTAATATAATCACTTCACCATTTGAAGTTAAACAAATTAATCTTTTGTTGTTTTCATTGAATAATTTAATTACTTTTGAATTAGAGGGTAAATTATTGATATTAAATGTTTTCATTTTGTTATCAATTACTTTACCCTTAAGCAAACCAAAATTGTTTATAAATATTAGTTCATTTCTATATATTTCACAATCAAGAAATTGAGTATAAGCACCAATAAAAGATTGTTGCCAATTTGCTCCATTATTTAATGAATATATAAACTGACCTTGATCACCATAAATGACAATTGTATCATTACTAAAAGTTCCGCCCTTATGTTCATAATCTAAAATATAATATCCATCTAAATATTGAGAATTTAAATTATAATTGACTAATATTATTAGAATTAAATAAAGTATTTTAATGTTTTTATTAATTTTTATTTTCATTATGGACACGCACATTCAATGCTTATACAAGCAGATTCTATCATATTAGGGTCAGCAATGAATTGATTTAAAATCGAATTATTAGTATCTATTGAACAAGTAGTATTAGAGTCATCGAAAGCCATAAGCAGAGAAAATATGATTTTTTTCATAGTTTTACCTATATATTTATTAATTAATTATTTTGTAAATTAAAAAACAAAGTCAAGGTTGCGCTATAAAATCTCCGAAATTCACGGCAACTATCTCGTTCAGTTACTTTATACTTGACTTAATAACAAATATTTATATTGCAATTTGTTACTAACACCAAATTAAATTAAATTCCTAACAAAAAGCAAATAAATATTAAAATAATATTAAAAAAGTTTTCCCCAATTTGAACTATATTTTGAATTATCTGTACTTATGAGGGTTTTCATTGGTTTAAAGGATATTGATGAGTGAAAAGGAAGCAAGGGTCGACTTCTCTGGTTTGAATTACGATTAAGTTGATAGTAATTTTTGCATATTTTGAATGTGATATTATTTGATAAAAGTTCTGTTGACCCCACCCCGTGAAAATGAATTTTCACGACCCGCCTCGAGGCAGGTTTTTAAGAAAAAATAATAGGAAATAGATTTTCTTAACAATTACCAAGACTTTTAAGTCGTGGGAAGTGAAAACAAAGTCCACCCTCTTGGCTTTAGACAAAATAAATAAAATACAATAAATAATTTAAATATATTATGGCATTAATATTGACTTAAATATTATAAACTCGAATAATTAATTTTATTTGAAATTTATGGTTAATATTACACAACATTGATTTATTTTTAATCAATTGAAGTAATAATTATTTATAATTATCTAAAGTTTTGTATTATTTACCAAATTCAAATAGCAATTGTTCTAAATGAAATCTAAATCAAATCATTTTGAAAAAAAAATACATAGTAATCTAAAAAGTAAGCTTAAAAGTAATTTACTTTTAGACAAATTTCTTTTTACTTTCGGGATTTTGACTATTTTATATTATTCATTTTCATCTTTGGGTTATTTAGATAAATTGACTTATTTTTTGGCTCAAATTGGAGTAATTATAAGTTCGGTATTTATAAAATATTTTTATCCCGAATTAGAGATTTGGGATAATGTATTGATATTAAATGGATTTAGAGTAAATGTTGGTGCTGGATGTGATGGATTAGAAGTAATTTCATTGTTTTTAATAGCAGTAGTTGCATTTCCTTCAAGTTTCAAACTGAAAATTCCCGCAATAATATTTGGTTCATTGTTGTTGTTTTTGATAAATTTACTAAGAATAATCGGCTTGTTTTTTATTGGCTACCATAACAACGAAAAACTTGATTTCTTCCACCACGACGTGTTTCCTTTAGCATTTATTATTATAGAATTTGTGATGTGGTATTCTTGGATAAAATGGACAAAAGCAAATGGGTAATATTGTCGAAAATAATATAGATAATGAATTGGGTAAAAGTTCAACAAGTCTGTCAAGTCCAAAGTTGTTTCCAAATATTTTTTTAAAATCTATACTTTTTTTTGTGATTTTAAGTGCATCATATCTAATCTCTTTGAATTTGTTGCCAATAATTGGAAGGTTTCTGACTTCAATAGGTAATTTTATTTTTCAGAATATAATTGTATTAGATGATTTTAAGTTGTTTAGTGAAGACAACTTATTGACAATTTTTTATAGATTTGATAACCCCATTATTCATAAAAATGAATATACTTATGTATCAAATGAATTTGATGCACACTTCATATTCCCGGTTTCTCTATTTATTGCATTATCTTGCACAGAATTTATTCAAGTAATAAATAAACTAAAATTGCAGTTTACAAAGAATATTATATCAATCATAACTAAAATCTTTATTGGTGGAGTTATTTATTTGTTATTTTATTATTTTAAATTATTTTTATTGAGCTACCAAAATAGCCTTAAAATAGTACAATTTGATAAATTTGGAAAGATACTTGAAATTTTGGATAGTCAAACTTTTATATTTAAATTTTATACTTTGTTGAATAATATATTTAATATTTATGGTGGTATTACATTCCGATTATTAATTATACTATTTATTTGGGCATTATTATTCCGTAGGGAAGAAATCAAAAACTTAATAAAATAATACTTAAAATCTTATAACAGCGGACAAATAAGGTAACCCACCTTTGTTATATCTTGTATTAGAACCTGCATTATAAAAATATCCAAAATCAAACGAAATTATTGAAGCACTAAGTCTAATTCCTAAAATTAAATTATTAAAGTTTGAATCATTTGGAGCAGTCCAAAATTCACCGACAAGATATGTATTACTTCCAATGGCAATCATAGAAGATAAACCAGTATAAAATAATACAGAATTATTTCTTGGATTTTCAATAGCTCCTAAATTTAGAGTTAAATTGTTGTATTCTGTTCCGTAAGTCCCCATTGCATAAGCAACCGTATAATTCATATTATCATTATTCAGCCCTGAAAAGGATTGAATCCTTAGACCACCAACACCTAAATGGAAGTCTTCATTTAATTTAAAAGCTAATTTTGGTGCAATAAAAACAACTGGATAACCAGTAATTGCGGAAATTAAAAACTCCGTTCCAACTAATAAGGAAAAATTGTCTGTAATTCCAAAATTTAACATATTTATAAATAAATATGCATTTTGATATTCTATGTCCCCACTATTCATAGGAATTGCAGAAGGAGATATCAAATATCTGTGTTTACTGTTGTTGGAGGGTTTGTCAGTGCTTATTGCTTTATTAAAAGAAATATCTCTGATGGATTTGATTTTATCTTGTAAAATAATTATTTGAGGGAAAGTATTATTGGTTAAAGTAATAGACAATGAGTCATATTCTATAACTTTTGCAACTAATTCAGTACCGTCATTTAGTACAAAGGTATAGTAAACGCTATCTTTTTGTAATAACTCTACTTTTATTCTGGCTTCACTATTAGTAAGATTTACCAAAAATATTACAGTAAAGCAAATAATTGAAAAAAAGAAGTTAAATCCAAATATAGATTTTTTAAAGTTTAATATTAAGTTTTGTTTTTGTTGCATTTATTATTACATAAACTTGGTTTGTTTTGAAATCTCAAGTTACTAAACGTATATTATTCAATTTAATTTAAAGAAATTCCAAAAAATCTAAGTAACTTAAAGGAGTTTTTTATTTTTAACTAATTCTATAAATTATTAAAGTTTGAATCATTTGGAGCAGTCCAAAATTCACCATTCACCATTCCAATTCTAAAATTTATATCATTTTATTAAATTAGTTTGATTTTATAAACCAATTATTTATTAACAAAAAATATTAATAAATAAATCTTTTGTAACTTTTTATCTAATTAATGTGTTATATTGTGTAATTAGTTTTTTAATAGTTTTAAACAATGTAATATTAATTAATAAACAATTCATTTTGTTTTGTTATTTTACATAAAACTCAAAAATTAAATGCAAAAATATTTGTTTTGGGGAGTCCCCCATCGCAAATTTATAATATTTTATGGGCAATTAAAAAAAAACGGTCTGCGAAAGCCACCGGGCTGACCACCCAATGTGACACAAAAAAGTATTATTAGACTGAACAGTGGAGACCAGACCCACTATAAAAACGGGGAGTATCCCGAAAAGCCTTAAGAGTAGGACAAATATTTATATAATATCACAATGGAACATCTTAAAATTGCCAGTGACAATTATGTTGCTTTCACGTTCTTCATAGGAACGATGGCTATGATGGCAGCATCAGTATTTTTCTTTTTTGAATTAAATAATACTTCCCCAAAATGGAGAACATCAGTTCTTGTCTCGGGAATTATTACTATGATTGCAGCAGTGCATTACTATTACATGAGAGGATATAATCTTGAAACAGGTGACTCACCAACATTTTTTAGGTATGTTGATTGGATTCTAACTGTGCCTTTAATGTGCGTAGAATTCTATTTGATAATCAAGAAAGCCGGTGCAAAAGTCAGTTTATTATGGAAATTAATTGTTGCCGCACTTGTAATGTTAGTTACAGGTTATTTTGGTGAGACAATAGACAGAAGTAATAGTGTATATTGGGGTGTGATTTCAGGTGCTGCTTACTTCTATATTGCTTACTTAGTTTGGTTCGGTGAAGTAGCAAAATTATCACAAACGGCTGGTCCTCAAGTAGCTAAAGCTACAAGAATATTAGCATGGTTTGTATTAGTAGGCTGGGCTATTTACCCATTAGGTTACATTTTAGGAACTCCTGGTGGATTATTTGGAATTATATTAGTTGCCGATCCTGTTGCAGCTACTCACGCTATGGATATTGTATATAACATCGCAGATGCAATTAATAAAATTGGATTTGGTCTAGTTATCTATGTCCTAAGTAGAAATTCCAATGATTAATTTTTACCAAATTTAAAGGGTTGGTATAATTAAATTTATACCATCTCTTTTTTTTATTGCCTTAGTCTAAACTTTATTCATGAAAGAAACAGTAATTAATACATCTAATTCAAAATTTGATTTCCTTTTTATAGGGTTAGGTGCGGCTAATTGCTTATTAATTTTAAGATTACACGAAAATAATTTGCTTATGGGTAAAACCATTGGTATAATTGAACCAAATAGCAAAAAAACTAACGATAGAACCTTTTGTTTTTGGTCAACTGAAGAAGAACTTTTGAATTTAAAACTCAAATCTCTAATAAGTTACAGTTGGGATTGCATAGAAATCAGTGGAATTACCAAACAAGAAATAAAACCACTTCATTACTATCACGTAAAGGGAATTGACCTTTATAATGAAACAAAAAATATTCTTCATAGTCACAATGTTACACTCATTTCGTCTTATTTAACAGAAAATCCAAGAATAGAATCAACCTACTTTGAAATTAAATTAGAAAACGAAATTCTTTATGCTTCTAAAGTTTTTGATAGTCGCCCACCCACTTTTTTAACACCAGAAATAAATCAAAGTCATTTACTCCAATCTTTCTACGGTTGGGTAGTTAAAACAAAAGATAAAAAATTCGATACTTCAAAGATAGTTATGATGGATTTTAATGTCCCTCAAAACAATTTCACTCAGTTTATTTATATTCTTCCATTTAATGATAATACTGCATTAATAGAGCTTACAAGATTTGGAAAACAAAAATTACAATATGACGAATCGCAGATAATTCTAAATGATTACATAAATAAATTAGTTGATTCCTTTGAAGTTTTAGAGGAAGAGCAAGGCGTAATTCCGATGTCATCTGCGGGTATGCAAATAGATGATTTCGGTAGTAATTGGGTTAATACAGGAGTTAAAGCAAATTTACTAAAAAGTACTACCGGGTATGCATTTCACTCAATGGCAGAAGATGCAATCACTCAGATGGAAGCTGTTAAAAATAATCAATTGTCTATTAGAAAACCAAGAAAACAAAGATTTTTATATTATGACCGCTTATTACTTAAAATATTAGATAAAAAGCCGGAGTATGGTAAGGCGATTTTTGAAACTCTCTTTGAAAAAGTACCTGTTATAAGGGTATTAAGTTTTATGCGAGAAAAAACGAACTTTAAAGAAGAAATATCAATTTTTGCCAAATTACCATTAAGAATATTTATTGAAACAGCAATCAAAGACCTATTGACAAAAGTTGATGGATCCCCTATTTTAATATTGCCGTTTTTATTTACTATTCTATCTCTTGTGTTATCAATCAGTAATTTAAAATTTATAACTTGGAGTATTTTAGCATTAGGATTTTTAACTGTTGGTCTTTCGCATGGCGCTATTGATCATCTAACGTCGAAGGAAATAACAAATAAAAAACAACTTGGTTATTTTATTGTAAGTTATTTGTTGAAAGGTGCATTTTTTGGTGTAATTTGGCTATTTTTACCTGACTTAGCATTAATTACTTTTATTGTCTACTCAGCTTGGCATTTTGGACAAGCTGACTTTAAAGAATGGAACTTAAACCAAGGATGGCAATCTTTACTTTGGGGCTTAACTGTATTAATTACAATACTTTTCTTTCATATTGAAGAATTTAACTGGATAATAAATCAAATTCCTAACTTAAATTTTGTAATATTATTGAAGAATATATCAAAATCGCAAATTATTTCAGTTCAAATATTGGTAATTATTAGCGGATTATTTTTAGCAATTTTGAATAAATCAATAAATATAATCTATACATTAATCTATCTTTTGCTTTCAAGTTTTTTACCATTACTTGTTTCATTTGGAATTTATTTTGTTTTTCAGCATAGTGTAAATGGCTGGCTTCATCTTTCTAAAGGTTTAAATCAGAGTTCGTATAGTTTATGGCTAAAATCACTACCATTCACTATTGGTGGAGTTCTGATAATTTTATATTTTATGCTTTTTTTTGGTATAAATTACATAGGTATGTTTTTTATAATATTATCCTGTCTAAGCCTTCCACATGTATTTAGTATGCACAACTTTTACACCAAATTAAAAGAACAATATAATAATAATTATTAGATATTTTTAATCATTATATTCTCAAAATGTTATTTTTATCTATTTCTTTAAATTAATATTGTTTAATTAATATTTATTATTAAAGTGGAAATATTTACAATGATATTATGGTCATCTATGGTTTGTTATGTTACTTTTCGTCTCTACATTTAGTCTAACAAATTCTCAACGCTTTTGCCGTCCCAAATTCCTTGAAATTTATAAGGTACAAATCGAGAAAACATTTCTTCTTTATACCAATTTAATTTTCTTGTCAGCAAAACTACTTCTTTGTGCTTTTTATTTTTGTAAGCATAGTCCATCATTTCTGATTGAGTTTTCCAGATACTTAAAGTAGCTTGCTGAATCAGAGGCAACTCCCCCACACCCAGTGATATTAATAATCCATCATATTTTTCTAAACTTTCGCTAACTTTGCCTACTCTACGCCAAAAAGAAAATAATTTTGAAGGGCGAATTGTTGCACGTGTTAAAACCATAACTGGTTTATCTAAACTAAGTTTTGCAGTTGGAATAAATGGCTGAATTCCATCCCACTTTCCGTGTACTTCTGCAGAATTTAAAAAAGCAGTAAAATATTCATCACATTTTGAGGTGTATTTTATAAAATAGTCATTTTCTAAAAAAAAAGTATTAGCTTTATCTTCTGAATCCCAAACACACAAAAGCACATAAACTCCAAAATTAGGTATTGTACTAAAGCCATTTTTGGCACCAGAACCTAATAATTTAGTGAAAACCAAGCCATCAATTCCATTCAATGAATTTGTGCTTAGTTGCATTTGTTTGAAAGCCCACCATTTATTTGGTAAGCCACTCAAATTAAAGAATGTACATGTTGTAATTTGACTCATAATTAATAACTAATAATAGAATAACTAATAACTAATATTTACTTTTTTTCGACAATTATTATTTGCACACCCATTGGAATTATTTTCTCAAAAATAAAAAATGGGAATGTTACAACCTTTAAAAATACGAGTCTCCAGAATTCACCCTCCATACTGCCTGACCAATCAATTCCTTTCTTTTCCATTTTGCCTAACCACCATAATGTAAATGCGTCAAGTGTACCATAGCGTAAGTGTTTGACAATATTCCATTTATCTTTACTAAATAAGACAGAAAAACTTTTTTTGGAAAATAAAGAAATGTGTCTCGGACTATGCCAACCTTGCCAATGGTTATTTTGCTGCTTAGCAATTATATTATTATAATCAGGTACTTCGATAATAATTTTACCACCAGGTTTGAGGCAATTATATAACTTTTCGATGGTTTTTTGTGGATTATAATCATGCTCCAAATAGTGCCACAACGTAATAACATCAAACAATTCAGTAGTTTGAAAATCTTCTATTGAGGATTTTGTAAGATTTAATTCTGTAAAATTTTCACCTTTCCAACCAGCATCAGTAAAATCTATTCCGCTGCATTTTATTTGTAGTTTCTTTTGGACAACTGACAAAAAACTTGGATTTCCGCAACCAACATCTAAAATATGAATAGACTTATCATTTATTTTTATATATTTTTTTACTAAATTCACTCGAAGCAAATCAAGTTGTTTTTGATTATTTTTAACAAAAGAACTGAACTTTCCCCAAGCGTTAGCACCTCTGTATGGCAAATAATTTTCGGTATAATATTTATCCAAATCTGTTGGTAGGACTGGATTAGTCAAAAATACCGTTTCGCAATCATTACAAAAATTAAAGTTATATTTTTCACTATTTGCTTTGTGCATCAAAGCATTGGTCGATATATAAAAGTAATTTGATTTACTATGACAAACTGGACATTTAACAATATTTTCACTTGTCATATAATCCTTTGACTTTTATAAATGTGGATTTCAAAAATGCTATTTTTGGTACAGATTTCATTATAATTATGTCTTTCCAAATGTTTGTCTCTTCATTTAGGAATGCTAACATATTGGTAATTTTGTTGTTTTGAAATAAAAAGGTAAATAATTTATCTGAAGGAACACTATTATTATCCATAACATTAAGAAGAATAGAATCATAAAGTTTGAATTTTTTTGACCTTTTAAAATCTGTTATTTCTTTATTTTTTTCTAATTTAGAAACAATATCTTGAGTATTCTTTTGTATAAAATAGAAAGTATAGCCAGTACTTGTTTTACTGCTACCGCCAGCAGTTCCGATATTTATAACACATTTTCCATAAGGATTAATAAAATCGCTTTCCATCATTGGGATTTCGCCATATTCAGTTTCTAAAATAGAATATTCAGATATATTTAAAGTTTTTTCTAAGTAGTTCTTTAGTTTTTCTTCATACTCTTCAACTTTTAATACAGACCTTGAAAATCCAGTATATTCAACTAAAGCTCGTTTTTTGGAAAGTGGGATTATATAAAAAAAACGACAATCTTTATATTGCTGAGTCCTGAAATCCATAAAAATAGGACAGTTTTCGTCAAAAGAGTTGTCATCGGTTTCTACTACCCAACCTTTAAAATGCTGTACAAAATTAATATCATTTTTATTAATTAAATTATTTCTAAAAACACTATTAAATATATATTTTGCACTATAATAACTATTTTTTGTTTGTAATATGCCGTAATCATTTTCTGATTTTATATCAATAATTTCTTCAGTTTTAATTTCAAATCGAGCATCTTTTTTTAATAAATCAAGACAATATTTATAAAAATCTATACCTCTAATCATAAGATATGAGTATGGTTTGAGTTCAAATATATTTTGATAATAATTACTTTTAAACTCAAAATGGTCCCATTTTTTATAAATTATAGGGTCATACCAAGCATTGTTTTCTTTCGTCCAAAAGCACCAAGTACGGTCATTAGTATTTTTTAACGATTTATCAATCAAAAGTATTTTTGAGAAATTTACTTTTGACTTTTGCAATTGAATAGCTAACGATAATCCGGAAGCACCCATACCTGCAATAATAAAATCATATTTTTGAATAGTACTTTGTAACATTGAGTGATTAATAATTTAGATGTTGATAATTTAGATATTGATAATTTAGTTAATTCTATTAAGCTATAACAAACACAGTAAGTGTATAATTATATATTTGAATACACTTTTTTATTATTACAGTTTAAATTAAAAGGTAAATTGTACTAAAGAAAATTATTTGCAATATTAAGATGATTATGGCAATGTTGCGATTTCCCTTTATAATTTCAGAATAGAAAAAATATGGAGATAAATAAGCAACCAAAAGCCAACCAATATAATTGTGTAGTTCTGGTAGTCCAGAATCAAATTGCCAAAAATCTAATTTGTATGCTACTTGTTCAATTAGTAAATCTATTATAGTGATGAGAACAGCTGATATACCTAAAACAATATGTTTTTTTTTAAAGAATCTACTAACTGTAATAATTCCAGCACTAATCAACAATGCCCAATTTAAAGAGATAATTAAAGGAACATCAAATAATTTATACCCTAATCCATTCCCATAATTATAGACTCCAAACACAAGTCCTGTTTTTACACCTACTATTTCTATCAGATAGCCAAATATCGCAATTGCAAAAAAAGAAGCAATAAATCTATAATTTTCAGTAGGTTGATGTAATAAATAAACAAAACAAGTAAATAGAAGTGTGTAAGGAGTGAAAGGATTAAAAAAAGAAGGGTTAATTACAAAACCAATTGATCCAGAAACATAGACCAATATAAGAAAATATAAAAAGTATTTGTTGATATTTTTTTTCATTACTTTTCACTATCTAAAATAATTTGACTTGTTATTTTGGCACTCATTAAGCAAAGCGGAATTCCACCGCCTGGGTGTACACTTCCTCCAACCAAATAAAGTCCTTTTATGCTTGAAGAAAAGTTTGCATGTCTCAAAAAAGCAGCAAACTTATTGTTACTTGAGTTACCGTAAAGCGAACCACCAATGGAAGAAGTTTGTTTTTCGATGTCTATTGGGTCTAAAATGGATTCTTCAAGTACATATTGCTCAATATTTGTATCTAATATTTTATTGATTTTATAAATTACATTTTTTCTAATATCAATTGCATATTCTATATTTGGCTTTTTGTTATGTGGCACATTTACCATAACAAACCAATTTTCACAACCCTTTGGTGCATCTTCTTTACAATATTTAGATGTTATGTTAATATAAATCGTTGGGTCATCTGTTGGATAATCTTCATTAAATAGATTATCAAATTCTTTTTTGTAATCATCACTAAAAAGAATATTATGTAAGCCTAACTCCTTAAATTCTTTATTGATGCCCCAATAAAAAACATAAGCACTACTTGACTTCTCTTGTTTTAGAAGTCTTTTCGGCTTGTATTTTTGTGGCAATAAATTTTTGTAAAGAGCATTGATGTCTATATCACTTGCAATTATATCAAAGTCATAATTAATGCCATTACTTTTGATTGATTTGACTTGATTTTTTTCATCTACTGTTATATCTTCTACTTTTTCATTAAATTTTATATTCACACCCGATTCTTCTGCTAATTTTACTAAATGAGTTGTGATTTGGTACATTCCTTTTAAAGGCAGAAAAGCACCCAAATTAAATTCAAGGTGAGATATCATATTCATTAATGCTGGTGCTTTATAAGGATTAGAACCATTATAAGTGGCATATCTATCAAAAAGTTGAACAGTTTTAGGATTAATAAAAGTATTAGCATTTTTTTTATGCATTGTACTAAATAATCCCAAAATTGGAGAATACAAAATCCCTTTTAAAGTTTTGAAGTTAATGAAATTTCTAAATTGGTGTAAAGATTGTTTGAGAAATAAGTCTTCTGTAGTTTTGAAATAAAATTCATTAAGTTTGAGGTATTTTATTACTGTTTCTTTTTTTTCATTCAATTTTAAATGCAACTCTTCAGCAAAATCATTCAAATCAGCTGATGCAGTTAGACGTGTTCCATCTGAATAAAAATAGTTAGTGATTGTCTTTAGTTTTTGATATTCAAATTTATTATCAGATTTAACTAAATTTGTAAGTTCATCAATAAGTGAGGGCATAGTAAGTAATGAAGGACCTTTATCGAATCTAAAACCATTTAAATGTAATTCGCTTAATTTACCACCAGGATAGTTATTTTGTTCAAATATAGTAACATTATAACCTTTTTGGGCTAAACGAATAGAGAGTGCCAAACCTCCTACACCAGACCCTATAATTCCTACATTTTGTTTCATTAAATTTATTTAAAATATATTTTTCAAAAAATTGCTAAATTTAAAAAAAACTCCAAAAAATCTAATAACTTTGAGGAGTTTTTTTGTTTTTAAGTATTTTCTATAACTTATTTAGACATAATCAAATTCTTGAACAAATGAAGTTAAATGCCTATTTTTCAAAATAATTATTTCGTCATCTTCCAAAGCACTTAAATATAATTCTAAAGTGTAATTAATATTGACTTTTACTTCTTCTTAATCATCGCCTTGCGTCATAAATCATTTTAATTCTAGACAATATGCAAAGTAGCCATCATTACATTCTTCTATTATTATATTTAATTTTATCAAATTTTGAAGTTAATAATTATAAATAAAACATCTTACATTATCTCAATAATCATTGCATTCGCTTCGCCACCACCGATACAAAGGGTAACTAATCCAAATTTGCCACCAGTTCTTTTTAGAGAGTAAATAAGAGTAGTAAGTAATCTAGCACCACTTGCACCGATTGGGTGTCCCATAGAAACTGCTCCACCACAAACATTTACTTTGTTTGGGTCGATATTTAGTTCTCTGATTGAGTGCATAGGCACAACTGCAAACGCTTCGTTGATTTCAAATAAATCAATATCTTCTAATTTCATATTAGCTTTTTTCAAAACTTTTTGGATTGCTGTAGTCGGTGCAGTCGTGAACCATTCTGGCGATTGACCATGGCTACAATGAGCAATTATTTTTGCAATAGGTTTTAGGTTGTTTTGATTTGCATATTCTTCACTTGCGACAACAATTGCCGCTGCACCATCATCAATAGAGCTTGCATTTGCTGCTGTTATTGTACCATCTTTTTTGAAAACTGGTTTTAGTGTAGGTATTTTGTCAAATCTAACTTTACCAGGCTCTTCATCAGTATCTACAACGATAACACCACTTCTATCTTGAATTTCTATTGGAGCTATTTCTGATTTGAACCAGCCCTCTTTTTGTGCATTTATAGATTTTTCATAAGATTTGATTGCAAAAGCGTCTTGTTCTTCACGAGAAAATTTTTCTTCAGTGGCACATAATTCACCAGCAATACCCATGTGCACTTTATTGTACACGTCCCAAAGTCCATCATTAATCATTGAGTCCACTAATTCGCCATTACCCATTTTATAGCCACTTCTTGCATTTGGCAAAAAATATGGTGCATTCGTCATAGACTCCTGGCCACCTGCTACGATTAAATTTGCATCACCACCTCTGATTGCTTGGTCAGCCAACATAACTGCCTTAAGACCCGAGCCACAAACTTTATTAATAGTCATACATTCAACAGTTGTAGGTAAACCAGAGTAAATTGCTGCTTGACGAGCAGGCGCCTGTCCAACACCACCAGTCAATACATTACCCATAATCACTTCATTGATTTCATTAATATTAACGCCAGCTTTTTCGACAGCAGATTTGATTGCAACAGCTCCTAATTGTGGGGCAGACATCGAAGCCAAACTACCCATAAACGCACCGATTGGAGTTCTTGAAGCAGATAAAATTACAGAAGCCATTTTTTTATTCCTATTTATAAATTAAAGTTGTTTTTCAATAATATTTTTTATAATATTTTTTTATAATATCAACATTCAGACGCTATAAATTTATGTTTAGTTTTTTGTTTGAATTTATAAGAAATAAAATAAATTTTATGTTATAATTTATTTTAAATTGATGAGATTTAAGATTTTTTTTAAAATAATTTAAATTTGATAAAATATTATAATAAATATTTTTTTATACGTTTTTTAATTTTGTTATTTAAATGAATATTTAAGTTCTAATATAAGGATTAATATATGTATAAAATTTTACTATCTTTGACTGTACTACTATTTACTGTAAGTAATTCAATTTCAAAACCTATAGTGGTTAAAATCAATCATAAATTAGGTAGTCAAACATTTGATTACAAGAAACAAAGCAATAATAATATTAATGACATATTTATAATAAATAGGTTGGAGTATTATCTATCTGAATTTGTAATTACTCACGATGGTGGAATTACAACAAAAATAGATGACTCTTATATACTTGTTCAAGCCAATAATAGTTTTACATTAAAAAGTTTTGGCGATTTTGATATAAATAAAGTAGAAAATATTGAATTTTGTATTGGAGTACCAGCTTCAGTTAATAATTCTGACCCTACAAAATGGGCTGCAAGTCACGCATTATCTCCTAAAAGTCCTTCGATGCATTGGGGATGGTCTTCTGGCTATAGATTTGTTGCATTAGAGGGTAAAGTTGGACAAAATTTTACAACTGATTTTCAATTTCATTCATTGGGCAACAAAAACTACAAAAAATTATCAATGAATATCTCATCTAAAAATAATGACATAGGAGATAATATTATTGAAATTGATGCTGATTATAACAGAGCAGTTGAAAATTTACAAATATCTACAGGAATAGTTAACCACTCTGAAGAAGGCGAAGCTGCAATTTTGTTGGAGAATTTCAAAAATTATGTTTTTCAACCCACAATCTTATTATCAGTTACAGATGAAATAAATAATATAGTTGTTGTTCCGAATCCAAGTAGTGGAGTTTTTAAAATTAATGACAATGATTTAAATATAGATTATGTTAAAATCATTGACTTAAGTGGTAGAGTTGTTTACGAAGGTGAGTTTAAAAGTAATAAAGAATATTCAATCGAAATTACTGGATTATATTATTTGAATTTTTACAAAAGCAACAACATCATAGTTTCTCAAAAAATTGTGATTAACAAGTAATAAATACAAATTTCTGTAATTATTTTAAATATGATGCAATATAGTGCAATATTTTAAATTAATTTAAGGTTTACTATTATAGTATTAACTTATTATGTCAAAAAAATATAATTATTATAGATGTCTTCTATTATTGTTTTTACTATTAATTCTTCAAAATTGCGAAGATAAGATTAATAATATAGACAACAAAATTACCGAAAGATATTTAGATAGTATTATAATTCCTTTTGGCTTTCCAGATTTATTATATCCTGAAGATAATCAATTTAATAAACATAGATGGCTTTTAGGGAAAAAGTTATTTTATGAAAAAAGATTATCCAGAGATAGTTCTGTAAGTTGTGCATCTTGTCATAAATTAGAAAATGCTTTTAGTGATGACAAAAGATTTAGTTTAGGTATTGAAAATAGAATTGGTATTTCGAATGCTTCAACATTAACAAATATTGGCTTTAGCCCATATTTGAATAGAGATGGTGGAGTTAAAACACTAGAAATGCAATCATTAGTTCCTATTCAAGAACATTTAGAATTTGATTTTAATATAATTGAAATAGCAAATAGACTAAGCAAAATAAGTATTTATAACGAATTAAGTCTATTAGCATATAATCGTAATTTAGATTATTTTGTAATACCGAGAGCTTTATCTACATTTGAAAGAAGTTTGATAAGTTCTAATAGTTTATATGATTTATCTTTAATTAATAAATATACATTTTCAAAATCTGAGAAAAATGGTAAAGAGTTGTTTTTTTCTGAAAGATTAAAATGTAACAATTGTCATTCTGGAATAAATTTTACAAATTATACATTTGAAAATAATGGTTTATACCTTGAATACGAAAATAAAGGTAGATTTAGAATTACTCAAAATATTCCAGATTTATCAAAATTTAAAGTACCTACATTAAGAAATTTATCATATACTAACCCTTATATGCACGACGGTAGTTTGAATACATTAGAAGATGTAATTAATCATTATAATTCTGGTGGTAAAAATCACATAAATAAGAATAATATGATTCAAATTTTAAATTTAACAGAAATCGAAAAAAGAGATTTAATTCTTTTTTTGAGAACATTAGATGATAATATATTTATAAAAAATAGTTTATTTAAGGAATAAAAAATGAGATTATTAATAAAAATAAATATTTTAATACTTGTATTATTTATTTTTTTAAATTCTTGTGGAGAAAACAGCCCAGCAACTTCAGATACAGTTTGGGATAAAACAGCTTATACGATAGAGGCAAATAATTTTCCACCACCAAATATTAAAATTGATAATATTCTAACAGTTGAAACTGTAGAATTAGGTAGAGCATTATTTTATGAACAAAAACTGTCTAAAGATAATAGTATTTCTTGTGTAAGTTGTCATGTTCAAAAATTTGCTTTTTCGGATAATGCTAAATTTTCTAAAGGTGTTGGCGAAAAACTTGGACTCAGAAATTCTATGAGTGTTACTAATATGGCTTGGAATAGGAATAAATTCTTTTGGGATGGAAGAGCAGAATTATTAAGACATCAATCTTTGATGCCAATTCAAGATAAGTTAGAAATGGATGAAACATTAGAAAATGTAATAAAGAAATTGTCGACAGATAATTATTACAGTAAACAATTTTATAAAGCTTTTGGAACAAGTAAGATAACTGATACTTTAATATCGTTGGCTTTAGAACAATTTATGATGACAATAGTATCTAATAATTCTAAATATGATAAATTTTTAGCAAACCAATTATCTTTAACAGAATCTGAAGAAAGAGGTAGACAATTATTTTTTACTGAATATAATCCAGATTTTCCTGAAAAGTCTGGTGCAGATTGTGCTCACTGTCATAGTAGTTTTAATTTTAGCAACGATAGATACTTTAATAATGGATTATTTGAAGAATCTGACGTTAAAGATGTTGGATTTCAAAATGTAACAAAAAATCCAAATGATAGAGCAAAATTTAAAACTGTTAGTTTGAGAAATATTGCTTTAACACCGCCTTATATGCACAATGGGCAGTTTGCAAATCTAAAAGATGTAGTAAACCACTATAATAATGGTTTAAAAAAGTCAAACACTTTAGACCCAGCTTTAGAATACACGCGAAGTAAAGGCTTGATGTTATCAGAAGATGATATGAATGACTTAATTAATTTCTTAAAAACTCTTACAGATGAGGATTTAATGACCAATTCAAAATATTCCAATCCATTTAAATAATGTAGATTGAATTATTAAAATCAAAAAAAAGTGCATCTTAAATGAGCCAATATATTTGGGAACTCAATTAAGATGCACTTTTTTTATATGTTTAGTTTTTTGTTTGAATTTATAAGAAATATGAAGTATTGAAAATTAATATTTATTTCTAATTAGTTACACAAATATTAATCTAAACTAAAATCATCAACAATTTTTCTTAGACCAGGGAACTTTTCATCATAATCCTCTATAGCTCTTTTGATTACTTCATAAGCTTCTTCTTTTCCGTAAACGTGAGTTATTTCACATTTGGGAATTGGATTATCTGGGCTTTGTTTATAAGTCAAAAAGTAGTGTTTTAATCTATTTACGACAGAATCAGGAAGCTGTGAAATGTCATTTACATTTGAATAAACGGCATCAGTACTCATAATTGCAATAATTTTATCATCTGCTTCGCCACCATCAATCATTCTAAACCCACCAATTGGTTTGCACGTAACGAGTACGTTACCAGTGGGCACTAACTTTTCGGTAAGCACACATACATCAAGAGGATCGTGGTCGCCTTCAATATCTCCACGACCAGTCTTTTCTTGGCAATATTCTGCAACTCTTTTGCCACAATAAGTTTGTGGTATTAATCCATAAAGCGATGGGCAAATATTAGAATAAAGCTGTGGTCTATCCACCCTCAAGAAACCAGTAATTTTATCAACTTCATATTTTACAGTATCTGTAGGTACTAATTCAATATAAGCGTTCACAAATTTGGGAGAGTTTTTACCAATGTTTACACCGTGCCAGGGGTGAGCTCTAAAAATATATCTTCCGATATTTTGTAAATCCATTTTTTTGTTATTTAATTTTATAAGATAAATTATATACAAAATTAACTCATTTTTAGATTAGATATAGTATTTTATTATTAATTTTAATATAATATAAATACAAAAAAAGAGAGACTATCTTTTGGATAATCTCTCTTTAATTTGATTTTAGTAGTTCAATAATTATTTATTGTTAAACAATTATTTTTGGATAACTAATTTCTCAGTTGATTTGAATGGACCTGATTCCATTTGATAAAAGTAAATTCCGCTATTTAATTTATCGACTGGGATTGATACACTATATACGCCTGATGGCATCTTGTTATTATCTACTAATGTTGTTACAACGTTTCCTTCGATATCAAATAATGTTATTGTTGTTTTGGTGTCAAATCCAACTGAATAATTTATCGTGCCACCATTACCATTTACTGGATTTGGATTGATACCTGATAAACTAAATGCTGTTGAACCTACTA